>Ga0302325_10014801_pt1 | contig 16593 bp, 12 predicted proteins | sample Palsa_T0_2_FD_201948 | JGI IMG/M metagenome (GOLD analysis project Ga0302325, IMG submission 201948) | Peat permafrost microbial communities from Stordalen Mire near Abisko, Sweden - Palsa_T0_2 | ecosystem: Environmental > Terrestrial > Soil > Palsa > Peat permafrost | place: Sweden: Abisko... | reverse complement strand
CGGATGGTACTCTGCTCACAGGGGTGAGATTGGGTAATCAACAAAGCCACAAACAAACCGGCCCACTTTCACGGCAAAAATTAAACTATACGCTAGCAGGGCGTTCAGACCTATGGGCGGCACGAGTACTTCGTAGGTATCAAATAACGCGGATGTCCCCCGGATACCAATCCCAGAGCAGCATTGTGTACTACGTACAGAATTGGGGGCCCGGAAAAATTCATCCCTGGCTCGGGACATTATTTCCGGCCAAAACAGCTTAGCTCTAAGCCCCGAACCATGGCTCTACTTACAGTACTCGTACTGTACCAGTAACAAAAAAACTTATTACCATACTCGTACGAACTGTACTCTAGAAGCCTACTGGGGAACCCTGCCCGCTGCAGCCGATCATCCGATGCCTAAAGCCACCACGCCACGTTGATCAGAAACCGAAGAGCAAGGCTCCCCTTCCGGCACCAGCACTGGCCGGCACCAAATCTAGAAAGCTAGGATGTTGATGCGCTTGGATAAGGCTGTTGATACGTGACATGAGGATTATGCTACTGTATGAATTACGAAACTACCGCTGTAAGAAAAGTAGATTACACCTTATTTTAATCATATGACTTACTAACCGTATGTAGAAGTGGCTATACTATTTCAAAGTAGGTGGTGACCCTTGACAGTAAATTTTTCTTCCTAAGATCCAAGCTAAACCACCTAAATAACACTTCTTTATATACAGTAACTCAAGGCCAGTCCTTGAACGAAGACATCATCAGGGAATAAATGCTTGATCTGGAAGATTATTATGCTATAATTAAAGCGTTGGTTTAATTAATGGAAGAGGACCCGTCTACATTAGGCAAGAGGAAGAGGGTTATGGATAACGGCAACAACATTCAAAGCTTTCAGGGCATTTAGGGTGTTCAGCACAGGGCGTTCTAGGGCCTACAGTGCCAGTTTCAGGACCCATAGGGCATAGACTTCACTAATTGTCCCCATAATTATTGGGACTAATTTCCGACTATTAATGCATATTTATGCTTCAATTATATTATAATTTATGCATGAAATACGGTTTGTAGTACCGTACGCTACGTACTTTACGTCGATTGCCGTAGCTAGCATCCCTAATTCCAATTAGGTTGCACGAGCGCCTTGTCATGGGGTGTTGTTGAAGCAGGTTAAATACAGTACCAGTACTGTACTGTACTATCCCCCCTGCCCAACCAAACAAAAAACGTGTTTTAATAACACCACCTAAAATTCTCGCCAATATCCCGAATTAAGGAATAAAAGGTTCTTTTGAGAGCGTCTATTGGTTAAAGACCCTTGATACGGCCTGTGCAGGCGTGGTGGTATTGAAACCCGTGGTTCGACCCGGCAAGCCGGGGGATAACACCAGGGTTTTTGTACTGTACCGTATTTCGGGAACGGAATCGCTGTCCTTACTGTACCAGTATCTGAGCAAAGGCGGATGGTAATACGTTCCGGCGACCGAACCCTGGCTCAAGGCTCGGGTCTGATTTTGACCTGACTTCAGATACCACGGTATTGAGATCAATACTATCCCTCCTCACCGCACAATTGTCGGTCACGGTATTTACTTCGTCCCAGGAGAAACAAACGTTAGCGGCCCCAAAAACAGGGGTTTGGCAAGGGGGTGGCAAGGAGGGTGACAAGGGAATTCTAAGCTTCTGGTTGGTCAAAAAACCTTTGCGCATCACTGACTTTTGGCCAGAGACTGACGATTTGCAACAAAAATCTAGGATTTCTAGGGTCATTCTACCACTTCGTATGCTATCCTTGGGACCCCTGTTGCTGACATCGCACTAACGTTTGTTATCCCTATGACGAAGTATAACACACGCCTGCACGGGCCCTATGAAGGGCCTCTGGCCAATAAAGACTTTCGAAAGCACTTAATATTCCTTAATTCGGGAATATTAGCGATATTTGAGGGTAGCGTTCCCCAAGGATCCACCGACAATTGTTTGGGGGGGGGGATAGTAAAATCGCGTCGAATTTTTATTTTTATGATCTGTCCCATTTCTCTTACGTGGAAAGCGAATAATTTATCGCCTCTTCGTAGCTAGTAGGTGTCGGTAATTAACAGGATATTATTATTAGGCTGCAAATGCTGCAATAAACTTTATCGTTATCAACCGGATAGCCATGCTGCTGCAATTACAGCATGTTATGATATGTGAAGTGCGATATCTGCGGCTTATCGGTATATGATAAGGATGAGGCAAGGCTGAGAGACGTTGAAAGGAAGGAGGAACTTGCGGCGGGTGCTTCCGCTGGCACAGTTATGGGAGGAAATCGTGCAGAGTGGGAACCGTTGCAATGCTGGAACTTGAGCTTCACATCCCCGGAGCTTAACGGGCCAGTAACTTCGACCATCATCTCTGTTCTGGGAGAGTTGCATCTCATAATGAGATTCTTACTGTATTATGTTTGGAAACACGCCATTCGCAGCGGACCGTGGGGTCAGTGGTGTGATATTCAGGTACGAGCAAGGCACAGTCAAGAATTTGAATACTGATTCCAGTAAGCAAGATGTCGACGTCGCCGCCCAACGGCGACAAAAGACCGAAATGGAAACCGGTAACATTTATCACTTCTGGAAGTACTTTTTCTTTCGAGCATTTCTCAGTAGCGGCTACCTCCCTATTTTCTCAAGTTTGCGTTGCACAATTTTTTCTAGAGGAGACACAACTATCTCTGGTGTTGTACTTTGTACGTGAGTTTGTTCATCATTCTGCCTGAAATAGAAGTTTCACGGAGTGTGGAGGATTTATGTTCCACTCTTCTGGTGCCTCTCGAACCTGCTGACCCTCCTATTTCGGCTGATATGTTTTGGTGACCTTGGCGATAGGGGCACTGCCTCTGGAATTTCGATTAATCTTCGAAAATGAGGTAAATCCCGATTTGGGGTTGTCCTAGACAGCGCAGCAAACAAAGCTGGAAACACAGCAACTAAAGCCTAGGTTGAGCCGTTACTGTAGAGAGATTTTCGTGAATTTCCTTGGTGCCATTAACGTGCCATTTTTAGAGGCGTGCCGTCAGGGAAGCCCGGTACGAGCTGTGCGAATCTTGATTGTTTCAAGCACCTGGGACCGAGGATTGGCGGGGAAGCCCAGGCTGGCGAGTCTCGAGTCTCTTGAACCTTATCCCTCTACAGTACCAAGGAAGGGTGCCTGTTAACCAGCGGGGCACAATACCAATGAGTGGGGGGACAGTAGATGATGTGGATGGCTGACAAGTTGACAACAGAGCGAACCCAGCGGCGGCTGCTGTTTGTATTTTAGTGTCCACACCAGGGCTCCACAAGCTTACCAAGTGCTGACGATTTTCCCATAGGCCAATATCGTGTCCCCCAAGTCCCCAACATTAGCCAATGACGCGGTTTGCCTGCGCCACGACCTCGCTGCTGGTACAGTATTTCTCCTGAGTTCTGAAAGTATTAACCGGTGGCCAACACGAGTTCTCGCCCAGCTTGAGAGTGAAGGGCTGGGCTCAGCATTGACGTGCGCAGGCGTCTGTTCCTCTGCATACCGCTGGCTTGTGCCGCTGGCTCAATTAAAGACAGTCCAGACACTGAGACACACCCAAACACGGGCGTGGGCCGCTGTAGCGGCAAGCCGGCCAGTGGCGACAGACAATGGGCAATGTGGCAATGTTCAGATGTAGCCCGTGCTATCTCTACAGTACGAAGTACAGTGCTTCGTACAGTAGATACTGGCAGCCACTCGCATGCACTGGCCTGTGATTTGATCGTTCGGCGGGCGTTCTTTCGTGTTGCTGTCTCAATCGTGAGGGTATCTGTGGTGGCTGGCGTTTGCGTTGTACTATTGGTGGTACGAAGTACTCCATATTGGGTCAACCCCGCTGCAGTTCATCTGGGAGTCTTTGACAAGCAGAGAGGTGCGCACCTATGCCTGTCTGCATGGGAGCCAAGCAAGCAAGTAAGCAAGAGAGCAAAAAAGCAGGGAAGCAAGGAAGCAAGCGAGCGAACAAGGGAGCTGGTGCCTCGGGCCCTCTCTTGAGTCTTGACAGCGGCGACCCAGAAAATCTCCCCTTCCATATCGCCCTATTTTCTTCCCATTTTAATCATCATGCACACCCACCAGGCGGACCTCCCATGCTGGGACGGGCCATAGACCGTTCCGTGGGCCTGCATAACATCTCGAACAAAGATATTTCGGCTCCCTTCCTTCCCCACCCCCTGGAAGCTCATCACTACTTCACAATCTTCACTGGCTACAGGCAACTACTGCCATAGACCCCAAAGAGTACATCTCAACCTACCTCGACTCCTGACTCTCAGACCATATTTCCTAATTTATGCAGTTCCTGGAGCAGGATGTGCAAGCTGTTGGGATGGTGAGAGGACTACTTGAACATTGAATGTCCTCGTGTCGACAAGTAAAGCTCAACGGTGCACTAGCTCTGCAAGTACCCACCCCGCCTGCTCTGCTCTAGTGCAACGTCCTGTCTCGGCTTCACTACTTCTAATTCACCTTCGCTATCAAACTTTTCAACTCCTTCCCTTCTCTCCGCCACATCGTACGTTACAAAACAACACAAAGGTTACAAGGCAACACAGAGCCTTGATCTCCCCGTCCACGCGCTCACCGTCACCATCATACCGGCGGCTTGATCAAGGAACTAGTGCCCTCCCTAGACCTCTTCTTTTTTCGATTTCCACGTCGTACACCTTGATTTTATATCATTGAACCTCCATCTCTCCCTGAAGTTCGCTTTCAGCAAAACCGCCACCATGAAGGCCGAAAATATCACCCCGGCGCAGTTGATCATCTTTAGCTTGCTCGAGCGAGTTGGGTCGGTTTTGTCCTTGGTTGGATGCAGCTTCATTGCCATCACCTTCCTGGGATCCAAGGCCTTCCACAAGCCGATCAACCGTCTCGTCTTCTACGCTTCCATGGGCAACGTGTTCACCAACATTGCAACCATCATGGCCAGAGCCGCAGTCGAAACCAAGCACTATAACGGTGCTTTCTGCCAATTCCAAGCTTTCTTGATCCAGATGTAAGCAATTGCACCAGCGAGAACTTGCAAGCTCATCATCTGACTCCCCCTAGGTTCATGCCGGCTGATGCCTACTGGACCTTTGCCATGGCTTTGAACGTTTTGCTCACCTTCTACTACAAGTACGGTGCAGAGCAACTTCGACGTCTGGAGAAATGGTATTTCGTGTGCTGCTATGGCTTGCCTTTCATCCCTGCACTCACCTACCTCTTTATCGCCACTCAAAGCAAGGGCCACATGTATGGAAATGCAACTCTCTGGTGCTGGGTTTCTAGTGAATGGGATATCTTCCGAATTATTACTTTCTATGGTCCTGTCTGGTGGGCAGCACTTCCCCCTAAACAAATTTCAAGAGACTGATTTTTTGCAGGGTTGTTATTCTTGGAACTATCTCGATCTATGTTCGTGCTGGAAAGGATATCTTCAAGAAGAGACAGCAACTCCGGAACTTCAGCCAACCACTACCTGACCCAATTCCAATCATATCCGACCCCTTCAGTTTAGCAAAGACAACCGAGGTCTTCGTCACATCTGAATCAGCAATCAGCTCGTCCGACGAGATTTATCTCAAGCGCCTCGGACCAAAGGAGCCTGAAGCTGCAGCTCAACCAAATGGCTACACATGCAACATCTCCTCCCCTCAAGCCCCTCTTCAAGTCCGCTGGTCCTACAGTGAAAAGCCCCGTCCTAGCACTCAAGATCGCAAAGGTTCTGACGCTATTTCTGCCTCTGCGCACCAACCCAACGCTCCCAATGCCCACGTCTATCCCAGCCGCCGCTACGCTGCCATGGAAGCCAACACCGCTATCTGGTCTTATACTAAGGTCGCTGTTCTGTTCTTCATTGCCATGATGATCACTTGGATTCCTTCCTCCGCCAACCGAGTCTACTCCGTCGTTCATCCCGGCGAGGTCTCTCTGCCTTTGGAGTATGCTTCTTCCTTCGTCCTTCCTCTCCAAGGCTTCTGGAACGCGCTCATCTACACTACCACTAGTTTGCCAGCCTGCAAGCAAGTATGGGCTAACCTCAAGTCTCGCAAGCGCTTCAGTGGTGGCGGACTCCGCACAGTCATTGCAGCATTCTCAGCTGACGGTGACTATGAATATACCGGCAACAGAGCCCCAGGCGGCCGCAGAGGCTTCCCACAAGACACCGAGTCCATGGCTGAGCTTCAGCAAAGTCGCCCAACAACCAGCAGTCGTCATGACTCACAGGATGACCTATGAATGCTTCACGTTTTCTACTTGCTCGCATCTTTGTCCTTGGGTCTGGTGTTTGTGAAAAAGGCGGTAATTTGCATCCTGCTAGCTTTGCACGCTGGCTAGGGTTAGGGTTTTAGCGAGGCGTTCCGGGTGGCTTTGAGAATGGGGCTGCGATGACGGAATGGATGGACGATGGGTGATTCTCTTCACCTTCACTCACCCTTGTTTGCCCCTGAATTTTCCCTTTTCGATCTGACCTCCGACGCTCTATATTCACTCTTGCCCCCCTCAAGCACTTCCGACATCGCTCACTCCCGGAACTTGATCTCTCGTCGCGATGCCAATTTGGCAATGCAAAAGTTTTCCCTGGTCTGAGAAGCGTATATCACGTGGGGACACATCACATGACACACACGTCAAAGACTTCACTTCTCGATGTACTTCACCCACGCTTTGTTTTGTCGCTTTGTTTTGTTGTTCATATGATACCAGATGCAGGAATAGGACCTGTATATTTGCGCAGCAAAAATAATGGGCTGCGACATGCTTCTTTTTCTTCTAATCAATGAAATGAATGGATGGATGTCATCTGGCTGCTAGGTCATTTGCTTTCTTTCTTTCTTTGTATGATAGGATTGATACCCCCAAAAGCTTCTTTGCTTGATTGAAAGGCATGAAATAGAGACAAATAAAAATAAAATTTTAATTAAAAAATTCCCTGTCTGTTATAAACGTGATCCATTCCCATTCGCACACATTTTTGGCTCGAGGGGGGATTGCCTTGTGTGATCACATCATTTACTTTTCTTTTCATTTTCAGATCTCAAGCCAGCTTGATTTTTAGCAGGGGAAGTGATATAAATGAGTCCTTCCCTTCTGAAATTATAGCTTCCACATCACAAAGTAACTCCGCGCAAGCAGCGCAAGGTACGACGAGGTTTCCTGCTGCAACGGGCCCGCTACTACTTGACAAGCTCCGCGGTTATGAATGAGCCACAAACATCTGTTATCTGCACGGACCACTGCGGTACGCTACAGGCAGAGATTCTTGATTGTAAAAAGGGGCTAGGAAGAATGGATGAATAGATGGTCCTGATAACGCGTGCACTGATAGATCAGCGGAAAGAGCATGCTTCTCCGGAGGCTGAATGTCCTTCCTTATGTGGGCAGTTCTCCGTTGCTGATTGTCTTGTACAAACCCGAGATTTGGATTACCTACTAGGTGCGGTACAGGTGTTGCGAAACTTCCCAGACGAAGAGCGACAAAAGGGGGGTGGGGGGGTTAATCACGTGGTTTGCCGTCTCATGCTTATACCTAGTTGCTCCTTACAAGCCACATTCTTTGGATTTGAGAAACGTGATCCTAGTGCTTGGAGGCCAGGAAATCATACATCTAAACGCTTAGCAAAGCATCGAATTGCATTTTCTGTGGGAACTTCCATTATATCCAAGCGGGGCTGATCTTGGATCGCCTTACGCTAGGCTGTTGTCATTGGACACTTGCTAGCGGAGAGTTCCCTGGTATCTGGAAGCATAATAACCTGCAATCAAGTGCCTAGAATGTACCACGAGGGTCATTTCAACATTCTTCCCGGCTTGAGAAACATTATATCTCTTTCTTCACCTGTTCCAAAATCGTCGTGAAAGTAAAAAAACTTTGTCTAACATTTCCAGGAATTGAAAACTACCCATGCTCAAACTACACATAACCCCCCAAGGTTTCTATCTCATAAAAGGCATAAACTCTCCTGGAGTCTTCGATCATACCATCATCCAGCTCCAACCCCGGCCCTCAATTCGTTTCCCGAGTCCTCACTCTCATTGCCGCGCCTTCCACCAGCTCCTTCTCTGAAGCTTCGGTGCCATCACCCATAGAATGGGAATCCATGCTCGTGAATTTCCCCGTCCTCCACAATTGCCCTTGAGCAGCCTTGATGAACCACGGTGGATTGCCGCCAGGTTTGTACGTCCAGTACTCCGCCAAGTCCGCATCAGGGGGTTCAATCTTGCCTCTAGAAACCTTCTTCGTGATGTATATCATGCTGTTGAGAAATGTATATGTGAAGAGGCCGGCAATGAGGCCGTATGCGACGGAGTAACTGAACGGCATCGTGACGATGGTGACGAAAGCGGGGACAGCGTCGCCGATGTAAGACCAGTTGACGGCAGTCACTTGACGCATCATCATGCATCCGACCAAGATAAGCGTGCAGCCTGTAGCCCAGGGAGGTATCGATGCGAAGATCGGGGCGAAGAAGACGGAGATCAGGAAGCAGATTCCGGTCGTCATGGCTGTGAGGCCGGTGCGGCCTCCTTCGGTGATACCCGCGCCAGACTCGATGAATGCTGTAACGGGTGAGCAGCCGAAGAGAGAGCCGATGGAGATCGAGATAGCGTCACAGCAATAGGCTAGTGTAGACCTCGGAAAGTCTCCGGTGTCGGGGTCAACGACGCCGGAGAAACGTGCCATCGAATATAGGGTCGCTGTTGCATCGACAATGTCGACGTAGAGGAAGGTAAAGAGAGCAAGGGCGAAGTGACCACGTGCTTGGCCAACGTTCCAGTCTTGTGCTACGAGTGTGTTTTCGATAGGGTGGAAGGCGATGATTTGCTTGAAGTAGTTGAACATGCTGTCACCAGACGGAGTATGAGGGAAGTAAGTGAAGGGGGTATCTCGACTAAGGTATTGTCAGTTGAAATTGGGACGTCGGCGGGATATACTCACGGCCAAGAAAGGATAGAAACTACTGATATTCCAATGATGATGGCCGACTTCACGCGGTAAGACATCAAATAAGCAGTCAAAATGCCTCCACATAAAATCCCAATCCACATCTACACCAAAATTAGGGGAAGTTCCGCATAAGAGGAGATGCACTCACCGTTGGGTTGGTCATTTTGTGACTGACACAATTTCCTGCCACCGGATCAAGATACTGGGGAGGGCAACCAGCTATATCAGTGGGCGTGACTGGTGACCCAGATATCATCCCGATACCAGAGTACGACATCCCAATCTCTGTCAGGAACAAGCCAATACCCACACCGCTCGCAATTTTCACAGAAGCAGGAATGACTTTGACGAGCCATTGACGCATGCCAACCAAGGAGAGGAAGACGAAAACGAAGCCCTCGACGAAGACGGCGGTAAGAGCCAGCCGGTATGTGATAGGGCCAGTTCCATGATAACCGACAACTTGGTATGCGAAGTATGCGTTGAGGCCCATGCCAGGACTGCGGGCTGTTAGCTTTGAACTTGGCGGGGCTCGGGAGAACTCACGCCAGAGCTACCGGGAGATTTGTGAAGAAGCCGAATGCGAAAGAGCTGATACCAGCAATGACCGCGGTTGCAGTGATGAGATCTCTTCCGATGCCTATTGGTATGAATACAATTATTGAGCGCTGCTTGCTGGATGACATACCTATCAAACAAGTGTTATACGCAACATCTGTTGCGCAGGATGGGTCAAGTGTATCAGTGCAAACACAGGTACCGCCACTTTGGGTCAAGATAGATGCCTGCAAGATTAAGGTGAGAACCAGAAATTGGGAGAAGCGGTACCAACATTGACTGCTATAATATATGCCATTGTAAAGAATGTTGTCAGTCCAGCTCGAATCTCGGTGAGAAATTTAGAGCCTTCCCGTTCCTTGGGCTTCAGAACGTCAGTGACACCATGGTATTGGATCCGGAGAACTGGATCTTACATGACCAGATCCATCAAGTCGAAAGACCCTGCCAAAGGTTGACTTCGAAATCTTAGTGTCAAGCGTCTTGACATGTTCTTTGATTGAGAACATGATTAATGAAATGTCAATCTTGCTTGGCGACACATGGAGAAAACGTGGGGTGGGAGTTATAAGTTATACAGAGAGAAATCCAAGCATGTCTGAAAAGAAATTGGAATGTCCGCTCCGCGAGGACGTGGCGGGGTGAATATGGGCTAGGCAATGACATTGGCCTCACCGTCTGAAGAAAAAGTAAACGCAGAGATGACTTCTCCACATGCAAATACGACCGCCATTGGGTCCATCTCCATGTATGCGGTAATAAGGGGCTATGGAACGAATACAACGGGAGGTGCCTATCAGCGGATACGCTGAAAACTGGGAAGCTGCACCGGCCCGTGTGGCACCTACGGTTAGGAAAAAGCACAGCTTGTGCCCCTTGATTGGACGAGGTTTAGAAATGCAAGCACCTCGACATTTCTCGGATAGTGACATATGAGAGAAATCTGGATGTGTGTCGCTGGCGGGGTACAGACGCGAGGGTGTTGAGGTGGGATTTAGCCTCATTGCGACAACTCAAAAGCCAGCCCTCAAAAGCCTAGAACCCCGCCACGAGATCCTGCGATTCAAGCTTACGCTTTGACGTCTTCTATCGGAATTCCCGAGATCGTAGATTTGGAACCAACAGCAGTTTAAATGGCCTTCGATCTCTGTGAACGCGCCAATGCTGCCCTTGAGAAATGGCCGGTGGGTTTCCGAGAGGTTAAATTTTGTGCAATGAGCGGCGATGATTGTACGATGCTGTGCGCAGACTGCTTGACGCTCTTTGGCCAGTTCACGGCGCACAAAGGTTGATCCCGAAGATAAGGCCTGGAGAGGTAGATTAAAGCTGCAGCCAATCGTTGATCGACAACCGGCACGACTTGGGACGATTCCAGGATCATCGAGGACCTTGCAGGCAGTTGTACTCGGCATTGTTGGGTTCGTACACATACCGTCGAGTTGTTCACGGCATCAACAAAAGTCCCCGAGAATCGACAGTTGCTAGATGTTCGAAAAGAAGAAATTAGGAGAAGGAAGACGAAACAAAGAAGTTCGACGCGGGGTTTGTTACTGGTCATATCAGGCTTAGTTTAGACAACAGACTCTAGTCCTGTTTGGGCCAAGTCTGGCCCACGAGCAGGACCGCTGGCCCAACCACCTTAAGCCTTACTCTCACCTCTCCTTGCTTTTCGCCCATTACCGAGGTCCGCCGACCTATCTGCCGTGATCTCAGAAATATGTTGCATCTCATCGGCAGTACTGCGTTTCACGCATAACGGGCTATCGAACGCCACTGGCTGGGCCTTCGAGTTCCCCGGGAACCTGCAGACGCAATATCCAGAGATGTCGGTGGCAGAAGAAAGTTTTCTCTTGACCGTCAGTCTAGCTGCCATGTGGGAAGGAGTGTTTTATCTTTTGCGCGATCTCTTACTCGTGGGCTAGGCGTTCTGACATCTCCTGAACACTTCCTTTTGTCATGATTCCTTTTCGTCATATTATCCACCAGGGCTGGGACTATCCCTCATAGTTGGCCTGCACCTGTTCGCATTCATTTTGCAGATCGCTCTCCTTCAAGATCACGCACGCGATGTTCGATGTCTCTTGGGTCGATCCCACGAGGGAGACCGTTGGCCAGCGAAAGACTAGAAAGGAGCACCCAACAAGTGTTTCACGTCGAACATCTATACATAGTTCTAAATCCTTAGAAACCTCACCTAACAAAGCAAAACCCTCTCTTCTAAATCTTTTTGGCGGTGTGAAAACACCTCCATTGAAGCGAACTGGATCGCACCCCAAGCTTTCTGCCTTGAGAGTTCAAGATGAAACAAAATCGCCGCGAAGAATCTCGAGCTATACCGTAGCTTCAGACACATCAACTCAAGAGTTCTCAGGAACGACGGAGACAGCAACACGTTTCCCAGGAAATGGGTTCTTCACGGGTGGCCCGTATCAATCCGATGATCACTCGACTCCATCAGAAGGTGTGTTTGTTCGCCTCCTTAAGTTATCAATCTAACACAAGTACAGTGTCTGAATCCGTATTCTCGGGACGGACTGGACGATCACGAAAGACAGAGTCTACTTGGAGCTCCGTTGAATCAACTACAAGCGGTAGAATCGTCCAGTCCTTGAGTCCAACATCGTTCGTAACGCAAAGCACAGAAATCACGACCTCTCCACGAGACAGCGTCAAAGCGGTTGAACAGATAGCAACGATTGTGCGTATCTCGTCAGCAGGCACAATCCCAATTCAAGTCCACGAGCCTCCCACGAAATCGTAAGTCCACAATTCTACTCACGGATCACACTGACTTTCTAGGTCCCCTCCTACCACCTTCGACTTCCCAGTTCCGATTATCAACCCTCCAAAAAGGACATCATCGGTTACCTCGAAGGATAGTCAAGTCACCAGTCGGATTGTCAGTATAAGAGGGCGACAGCCGGAATCGTGGAAACCACCAGAGACATGGGAATGCCCAGAGGATGAGGAGGTGTTACCGAAGGTCGCGGTGCCGAAGTTGCTCAAACTTCCGGTCCGAAAAAGGCGAGATGCCTCCGGGAAACGACAGAGATCATCGCCAGTTGAAATACAGCTCCTTCGGAGGAGTATTCGAAGGATGGAAGCTGCGAGCCCAAAAATTGTTCTCGAACGTCTCAAGGAAGAGTGGGTCGAGGTGGCAGATGCATCTGTGTATAGAGAGTTGGAGTTGGAGAAGCAGCTGTGGATGTTGTCTGCGTTGCGGGGTCTGAAGAAGTCGACCACGATTCCTGATGTGATGGCGAATGCTCCCGCTTCGGGCATCACAAAAATCTTATCTCTGTACGAGAATCATGGCAAGTTACATGTCGAATTCTGAAAACCAAAACCCTTCTGCGCAGTGCTAACTCTTCCAGCATCATGCTCAATGCTCTCAGCACTTACAACGGCAACTGAAGTCCACCACCTCTCCTCCTCCCCGCTCTCCCCAAAATCTTATCCCAACATCCATCCCCTCTCTGTTCCGGGGCCAACCGCACAACTCCCGTACGCATCCAACATCTTCACTTCTATTCAAGCCTTCTGCCTCCCGGCACTCCTTCCTGGAGCCTCAATCCCGCTCATCCTCAAAGAATGCCACCGAACGCTGATCTCCGCCCCCTCGCCAACATATCCGGCACCCTTCTCCTCAGCAACCACCGTCGTCCCAATAAAACCAGACGTCAAAGGCGGGACTCTTCACCTCACGATCCTCGACCCATCACCTCTGCCTGCTACGCTGGGACCACGGCTCCGTGCCTGGCTTGACAGCCACCTAATCCTCAATCTCGAGCGGCAATTCCGATGCATCAATCCCAGCCGTCTGTTCCCAATATGGCTTGCCGACGCCGGACTCCGCGCAAAAGGAAGCACGATTGTCAATGTGCGATTCTTCGCCTCCGTGTCGACCTTGCCGACGCCGGGGGAAGGAGAAGTGGATGCAAATGAGACGATGAAACGGGAGTTGAAGAGTGTGGTAGGCAGGATGCTGTGGAAAGGGATGTGGGGTGGGTATGTTGAAGGGGAGAAGTGGTGGTGGGACGATGAGAGTGTGGTTGAGGAGTGTGAGAGGATGGGGACGTGTTGGGAGTACTCTGTTATTGAGGGGGTGAAGGATGGGTAGTGGCCACTTCTTTGTTCATGATTCCAACTCTCCTTTGTCTTCTCCAGGGGTTTGGTAACAGGAAAAGGTTTGGCTATCTGTTTGGATAGGAGTTAGCAACTAGCTTGCTTTCGTCTCATTGGTTCTCGAAGGATGTAAAACCATATAGTACAGTAGTGTGCCTTTGGAAATCGAGGGGAGTCCAGTTTTCCAAATATAGAACTATGTTAGCTCGTGACTCTATCCCCGGATAGTGTTCTCATATCACTTTACAGTACTCGCCCCTTCTCTCACGCCATATCTCACAAAAGAAAGGAACTGTTGCACGCCGCACCAGGGGGGATTCCGCCTTCCTTTCCTTTTTCTACTAGCATGAAGTACTGTACTGCACTCCTCGAACCACAATTCCTTCCTCGAACCATATATCACACCACCAGTGACAACCTCCCCTTACCTCTTCCCATCCACGACTCCACGTCCTCCACCACCCTCTCCTGCTTTCATTCTTGTTGCACATCGCAACTTAACCTCTTGACACGGCCCCAGCAAACTTGACTCAGTCCCTCCCTCTCCCAGAAAGACCGTACTGATAGATTCAAATCATCTGAATGAAATCGGGGTATATTCGTAAAACTCACTTAGGGTATGTCTCCGCGGCAGAACCCCGGCCTCGCGAGCGAGCTTGAGTCAGGCACGAGAGATGCCGAAGCCCGTGGGACCTCGGGGAGAGGCGCACGAGTCAAGACGCAAGACGGGGAGGATGCGTGTCACCGGAACGTTAAGCGGTTGGCTCAATGACTTTTCCTACTTAGTGCCTTCCCATCCACAGTATCTAATTAACCCCTAAAAGCTTGTTGATTTTCATGTGAGTTTAAAATATAAACGTTACGATATTGCCTGAGGAAGTTTCGAAGGGGGTTTCCCCCCACCCCCACATTTCTTCTTCTTTCTTCTCAATTTTACTGTACGGTAGGGGAGGTGATAGTGATCTAGAGATCTTTAGAGACGGGGTCTATGAGGGCCTAGACTTGCGGAACGGCCACTAGTGGAAAGCGGTAAGCACCGACGGATAAATGCACCCCACGTCTGTCACTCCTGCGAAACGAGTCAAGCATTTGCTTGGCAGGAAGGCTGTGATGTGATGTGATGTGACAGCGCTTTGATACAGTATCATCGCAGTCAATACGAAATTCTCTTCATGGCAAGAATTGGATTATTGGACGAGGTGAGGCGGGTTCTTCCGAGATTGACAGAGAATGGTGGACGAAAAAGGAGTCAAAGGGTTCCCTCCCGGAGATGTCGGCCTGGGAGTCTTTGAAAACGGGACGTGGGAGCAAGCGAAGGGAAGAAGCGAAGCCCAAGCCAGGAACCTGGCGCCTTCTCGATGTGGCGACGTCCTCATCACTTTTTTGACAGTTGAAATCTCGTCTACTGTATGGTAGATCTTCCCGCTTTTCTCAGTCAGGAAGTATGTGCGAGGCTTGCAGCCATTCCCGAGACGGAGAAGTTACTGTACCAGTAGGAACTGCGAATCAGAGGGACTTCAAGGGCTTGTGTGGGTAAGGTGCGACGCGACCTGACTCGGGCAATGAGGCTGAAAGTCTCTGAAAGCATCGACCGGAGAATTGTTGATAGTGCATAAGGTTGGTGCCGGCTGTTGGGGCCAGGGGCTGCCTCCGAAGGGAGGAGAGCTTGAGGGGTGGGGGAGTGTCCTGACAGGTGTATACGATTTACGATGTGCAACAAAAGTCTTGGATACTTCAGGGTTGTGTGGACTGGAAACTCTGTTGGGAGCTTGGTTACTGTAGTACTGTACTCCCCCCCCGGAACGAAGGGCAGCGAAAGAGTTTCTCCGATTTGCTTTGGAGAAGCTTCAGCTCTCTGATTAGCTAGACCACCCTTGTTTGACACTGTGGGTCTGGCTTTCGTTCCGGGGGGGGGAGTAGGAGGAGGCTTCCCACGTGGTGGTCATGTTAGGGGAGAGGTCTAGACTCCTCGTGACTTGATTGACTTTCGAGCAAAGGAAATTTCGATGTCAGGAAGTCCTGTTATTGAGAATTTGGTACAGTAATTGGAACCTCTTTTCTCCTTACTTCCCTCTGTAAACATTTCAGAGCAAATCCTTCGCATCGGGTTCAAGTTTGTGCACTCGAGTCAGGAGTCAGGTCATTCCCACGCAAAGCGGGTTCGATGGCTCCAGAGATCCGAATCTCCGATATTTCCGTCTCCACCTTAGCCCAATACGTGACTGTCCGCGATTAATGTCGATTTGTCAACGTGCAACAAAACAGTGATTTTTGTGGAATGGTGTGATGTTTGCGCCGAGATTGACCTGTGAATTGTCGTGGCTGCGTGCTGTGGCTGATGGATAAGGACTTGGTAGGCTGCTTTTCTCCATGGCTAAGTACTGTACGATATGACAACGGAAACTTGCAAATATGCAACAGGGAAGTGGCGTTAAGCCAAATCATGAAATTCCGTATCAGGATCTGAGTTAAGTGACTGAGTGGTTCATGCCCGCGTTACCGGGACGGAGAAATGTCCGGAGTGCAGTCAATAAGAAAGTCCCTTGTCCTTGTACCCCCACACCCACGCACGACATGACAGCGTCAGAAAACTGCGATGTGCAACAAGAGGAGTGCTTCTAAGCCAAATTACATGGGTTTTATGTTAAGTCTTGAGAACAGACTGAGATTGGTTCATGCCGGCGCTTGCCGAGACGTCAGGAAATATGCATATGTAAGTCCTTGGTAGGTCCCTTTCTCCACCCCCAACCACGACGTGACATAGTCCAGGAAACTGCGATGTGCAACAAAATAGCAGTTTTTAAGCTAAACTATTCATGCCGAGACACAAGGGAAGATATTTCAGTCGTCGGCAAGCTGTTGTCCCCACCGATCATGACTCCCTTTCCATCCCATGAATCATGCCAATTTCCTGCGACATGCAACACAATTCTC
>Ga0302325_10014800_pt1 | contig 16593 bp, 11 predicted proteins | sample Palsa_T0_2_FD_201948 | JGI IMG/M metagenome (GOLD analysis project Ga0302325, IMG submission 201948) | Peat permafrost microbial communities from Stordalen Mire near Abisko, Sweden - Palsa_T0_2 | ecosystem: Environmental > Terrestrial > Soil > Palsa > Peat permafrost | place: Sweden: Abisko... | reverse complement strand
GAACTCGCCGACCTGCTCGCCGCGCTGCCCGGCCGAGGAGTACCGGTTGTGCGGGGCCAGGAACCCGATCGTGTTGTAGCCCCAGTAGTTGGTCAGGCCGCGCGCGACCAGGGATTTCTCCGCGATGTACTGGTGTACGGGCATGAGCTCTACCGCGGTAACCCCGAGCCGCTGCAGGTGCGCGATAACGGCGGGGTGCGCGAGCCCGGCGTAGCTGCCGCGCTGCCCGGCCGGCACCTCCGGATGGCACAGGGTCAGCCCGCGGACATGCGCCTCGTAGATGACGGTCTCGTGGTACGGGGTCTGCGGCGCCCGGTCGTTGCCCCAGTCGAAGAACGGATTGATCACCACGTTCTTCGGCATCCGCGGCGCGCTGTCCGTGGTGTTACGCTTCCGCGGGTCGGCAAACTGGTAATCGAACAGGGATTCGTCCCAGCTGACGTCCCCTTCGATCGCCTTGCCGTACGGATCGAGCACCAGCTTGGACCCGTCACAGCGCAGCCCGCGCGGCGGATCGTAAGGTCCGTGCACGCGGTAGCCGTAACGCTGGCCTGGCGCGATGCCGGGGAGGTAGCCGTGCCAGACGAAGCCGTCGACTTCGGTCAGCTCGATCTTGGTCTCGATGAGCTCACCGCCGGCGGCCCTGACACCGGCGTCGTCGTCGGCCGCACCGAACAGGCACAACTGCACGCTTTCTGCGACCTCGGAGAACAAGGTGAAATTCGTGCCCCATCCGTCCCATGTCGCACCGAGCGGGTAAGGCGTTCCCGGCCAGATACGCATTCGCCCCCTTCGTATGGCGAGCCAGGTCGCATTCGGCCAGCCGCCTCTACCGGGTAAGGGTATGCCCGGAGGGACGTACGATACCGGATCGTGACGAGCTGGTCGCGCATCCTCAGTTTTCTCGAGGATTATCCAGGGTTTACCCAGATTTACGCCGCAGTGAGCCGCCTGGACCCAGTCTCCGCAAATCGGTCCAGCAGCACGTCGGCCACCTCGGCGCAGGCGCCGAGGGCGGGGGAGACGGCGGTCGCGCCCGCGGCCAGCGAGGATGTCCTGATCCGGTCGGCGAACAAGCCCGGCGCGAGCAGGTACGTAGCGACCACGACGCGGGGCACCCCGGCCCGCAGCAGGCCGGTCACCGCCGCCGCAGGCGAGGGACCGGCTGCTGACGCATAGGCCGGCCGGACCGCGAGCCACCCGGCGCGGGCTTGCCACTGCGCGGCGAGGCGCCCGATGGTGGCGTTGGCTTCCGGATCGCTCGAGCCCGCCGCCGCCAGCACCACCCCGGTCCGGGCCCGGTCCCCGTCGGGGTCCGCTTCGGCGAGGCGGCGTTCCAGCGCGCGCAGCAGTCGCGGGTGCGGCCCGAGCGTGTCGCCGTAAGAGACCTGGAGCCGGGGGAAGTCGCTGGCGACCCGGGTCAGCAGGCGGGGGATATCCGCCTTGGCGTGGTACGCCGCCGTCAGCAGCAGGGGCAGCACCCGCACCCGGCGGCCGGCCTCGATCGTGCTCATGACCTGCGGCAGGGATGGCGGGGCGTGGCCGAGGTAGGCGGTGCGCAGATCCGGTGCGACCAGGCCCCGCCGCCTCGCCCGCTCGGCCACCATCGCCATCAGCTCCCCGACGGTGGCCGAGGCGCGCGGATCCCGGCTGCCGTGCGCGACCGCCACCAGGACGGGCTCAGGCATGTATGCCGCACTCCGTCTTGCCGGTTCCCGCCCACCGCCCGCTGCGCGGATCGGCGCCCGGATCTACCCGGATCGTGCAGGTCGAGCAGCCGATCGAGGGATAGCCGTCGTAGACGAGCGGGTTCACAAGCACGCCATTGGCGGTGATGAAGTCGTCCACCTGCTTCTGCGTCCAGCCGACGATCGGGTTGACCTTGACCATCTCCCGCCGGTCGTCCCACTCCACGACCCGGGTCTGGCGGCGGACGTTGGTCTCGTCCCGGCGCACCCCGGTGATCCACGCGTCGTAGTTCGTCAGCGCCCGCTCGAGCGGCTCGACCTTGCGCAGGTAGCAGCACAGATCGGGGTTGCGCCCGAACAGCCTCGGCCCCAGCTCGGCATCCTGCTCCGCCACGGTACGCGAGGGAGTGACGTTGACCAGGTTGACCGGGTAGACGACTCCCACGGCGTCCCTCGTGCCGATTGTCTCGGCGAAGTGGTAGCCGGTGTCGAGGAAGACCACGTCGATGCCGGGGTGCACCCCCGAAGCCAGGTGGATGATCACCGCGTCCGTCATGGAGGAGGTGACACAGATCCGCTCGCCGAACGTGTCCACCGCCCAGCGAATCACCTCTTCCGCCGGCGCGTCGGCGAGGTCCTCCGCGGCCTGTTCGGCGAGGGTTCGCATGTGTTCGGGGTCCTCCAGGGTGAGTTGCGCCAGGCCACGCGATACGACGGGACTCACAGTGTGACTCCTATTCCGGCAAAGCGTAGCTGGAAAGCTCTCGTGCAACTGCGGCAGTGCCATTCACCGTCGGTCGGACCCTGTGGTTCCAGGTCCTCCTCGCCGCAGTAAGGGCAATAGAACGGAACGGCCCGGGCGTTCACGACAAGTCCTGCTCGCTGGCGCGTGCCGTCCAGGACGCGAAGCTCTCGTCCGGCTGCCGGTCAGCATCGAAGCGGCGCAGGACCCGTTCCACGTAGTCGGGCAAGTCCTCGGCGGTGGTCTTGAGCCCTCGCACCTTCTTGCCGAAGCCGGAGGCCCCGCCGTCGCCGCCGCCCAGGCTGCCGCCGAGATGGATCTGGAAGCCCTCGACCTGCTGGCCGTCAGGCCCGGTGACCAGCGATCCTTTCAGGCCGATGTCAGCGGTCTGGATCCGGGCGCAGGAGTTCGGGCACCCGTTGACGTTGATCGTGACCGGCGCCTCAAAGCCGGGCAGCCGCCGTTCAAGCTCGTCGATCAGGTCCGCGGCCCGGGCCTTGGTCTCGACGATCGCGAGCTTGCAGAACTCGATGCCGGTGCAGGCCATCGTGTGCCGCCGGAAGGCGCTCGGGTTGGCGGGCAGGCCGGCCGCATCGAGCTCGGCCACCAGCGCGTCTGTGTGCCCGGGGGGCACGTCGAGGATGACCATCTTCTGCTCTGTGGTGGTGCGCACCCGGCCGCTGCCGTACCTGGCGGCGAGCCCGGCGATGACGTCGAGCGCGTCGGCCGACAGCCGCCCTACCGTCGGCGCGAAGCCCACGTAGTAGTTGCCGTCCCGCTGCGGGTGCACGCCCACGTGGTCGCGCACGCCGCCGCGCGGCGCCGCCGGGGCTGGCCCGTCAGGCAGCGCGTAGCCGAGGTACTCCTTCTCGAGCACCTCGCGGAACCGCTCAGGTCCCCAGTCCGCGACCAGGAACTTGATCCGGGCCCGGTGCCGCAGGCGCCGGTAGCCGTAGTCCCGGAACAGCCCGGCCACGCCCGCCCAGACCTCGGCGACCTGGCCGGGCCTGACGAACGTGCCGAGGCGCTTGCCGATCATCGGGTTCGTGGACAGGCCGCCGCCGACCCACAGGTCGTAGCCGGTCTCCCCGTTATCGTCGACCACGCCCACGAACGCGATGTCGTTGATCTCGTGGATGGCGCACTGCGCCGCGCAGCCGCTGATCGAGGACTTGAACTTACGCGGCAGGTTGGAGAACGCGGAATCGCCGATGTAGCGCTCGCCGATGGCGGTGATCTCGGGGGTCGCGTCGATGATCTCGGCTGCGTCGATACCGGCCAGCGGGCAGCCAAGCATTACTCGCGGAGTGTCACCGCACGCCTCGGTCGTGCTCAGCCCCACTGATTCAAGCGCGTCCCAGATGTCAGGCACGTTCTCGATCTCGACCCAGTGCAGCTGGATGTTCTGCCGGTCGGTCACGTCCGCCGTCCCGCGTGCGTACCGCCGCGAGATGTAGCCGATGACGCGCAGCTGGTCGTTGGTCAGCTGGCCGCCGTCGATGCGGATCCGCAGCATGAAGTACCGGTCGTCAAGCTCTTCTGGCTCGAGCACCGCGGTCTTGCCGCCATCGATCCCGGGTCGGCGCTGGGTGTAGAGCCCGTACCAGCGGAAGCGGCCCCGCAGATCGGCCGGGTCGATGGAGTCGAAGCCGTTCTTGGAGTAGATGTCGATGATCCGCTGGCGGACATTGAGCCCATCGTCGTTCCGCTTGTTTTCTTCGTTCTTGTTGAGCGGCTCGTGGTACCCGAGGGCCCACTGGCCTTCGCCGCGCTTGCGTCGAGTCGCGGTCTTCCCGGTTGCGACTGGCATCTGAGGATGTTCCTTTAGGTTCAGGGACGCGCAAGTCACGAGAACCTGGGCTTTCCGCTGACCCGGCGCCGACCGTTTCCGGTCAGCGCGGTTAACCAGAAACGGTTATCCGCGGGGCTCAACGGGATCGCGCCCGGCATCGCGCGCGCGCCCGGTCAAAAATATCCGGGCCGGCGATTATCGGGCGTCGCGACAGATGGCACTACGGACGCGCAGGAGGTCGACGTGCCGACGCACGACGAGCAGCGGGTCCGTTACAGTCATTTCAGCAGCATCACATGTAACGACCCTGAATGTCCAGGCCATGTCCGGCATGTGGACGGTGCGCAGCGTCACATCCGTAGGCATGATGGTGGCAACATGCGGTTTCGAGTCGCTATTCCCACTCCATGTTGCTCTCGGATGCCCGGCGCGGGGCGGGCCGGGCATCCGAGATCAGCCCTGCCGGACCCAGTTGAGCAGTGATTCGGACGCGGACTGCGCCGACGGCTGATGCTGGCAGTCGCACCAGGAGCCGCCGGGGCACTCCTCGTGGTGGCGCTTCCGGCACGGCACGCAGATCATGCTCTCTATTGTGCGGCCTTCGTGCGGTGGCTTGCTCTGGGCACAGCAAAAGCGGCTGCGACCGTGTGAAGGGTGCAGCCGCTCTGCATGTGGATGAGCCGTCTGGCCCCAAACCCGGACCCGCTCGTGTGAGCAGGGCCTCAGGCGGCGTTCGCGCGCCGCATGCGACGGCGCCGCTCGGCCGAACGCTCATCCTCGTTCAGGCCGCCCCAGGTGCCGTACTTCTCCGGCCGCGAGACGGCGTAGTTCAGGCATTCAAGCCGCACCGGGCAAGCAGCGCAAACCCCCTTGGCCTTGCGCTCCCTGATGTCCCGCTCGGGCTGACGCTCACCGTCAGGACCGAAGAAGAGCAACAGGTCTTCGCCACGGCACGCGGCAGCATCCTGCCAACCCCAGTTCGGGCGGGGAAGCACAGCCGACTGCCGACGTACCTGAGACATGGATCAATCACCTCAACCAAGATGCATCAAATAGTGCGTTACAGTGGAGCGTCAGGCTCTTAACACGCAACCAGACCCTGTCCGGAACCTCCGTTGCAAGATACAACGCGTCTTTGTGACGTGGTGTTCCCGTACGTAGGTGCGTCCATCTCGTAAGCAAGCGGTCACTATACCGAACGGCTAGCGGTAGCTGCCGGTTCACCCGTCCTGCTACCCGTCACGCAAGCCTCTGCATGCCCGTCGACAATGATGCCACCTGCGGTGGCAGTCTTGCACGCGGGGTGGCTAAATTCCCTACCTGAATTCCGGCCGGCAGCTAGCCTGCTTGCAGGGTTCGTGACGAACTGGACAAAGGGAAGGGGCCAGGGCCACGATGGGCTCCATGTCAGCGTCGGACGCAGCGCCGCTGCCCCGGCTCGGCGAGGTTTTCTTCGACGTGCGCGGTAGCTCCCGCAGCATGCGGTTGAGTTGGTATGCCGACACCGGGGTCTCGGTTTTCAGTATCTGGCAGGGAGGCACCTGTACCGGCACCTTCCGGCTCCCGATGGAGGAGCTGCCGAGGCTGATCGATGCCTTGCATCGGGGGATGCAGGGCGCTGACCAGCAAGACCTACGCGGTAACGCGGGCTACCTGAACCAGCTCCCTGGTGCCCCGACCGACCCGAGACTGACCGCGCTTCCCGGCGGTTACGCCGGCCGCGACACCGACTTCAGCCGCGACACCGACTTCACTGGTCCGGTGACCGGTGATTTCCGCGCACTCCGGCCAGAGGATCCGGGCGGTACGGTCGCGTTCAGTCCGGTATCCCCGCGAGCGCTTCCTCCTGGCCCGGCGGCCCTGACCGCGCCGACGCCGCCGCAAATCGCCCAGGACCATCTCGAGGATTACTCCGCGCAGTATCCGGGACAGCAGTATCCGGAGCAGCAGTATCCGGGACAGCAGTATCCGGGACAGCAGTATCCGGGACAGCAGTATCCGGAGCAGCAGTATCCGGGACAGCAGTATCCGGAGCAGCAGTATCCGGAGCAGCAGTATCCGGAGCAGCAGTATCCGGAGCAGCAGTATCCGGAGCAGCAGTATCCGGGACAGCAGTATCCGGAGCAGCAGTATCCGGAGCAGCGGCCTGGGCGCCGCCGCCTCCCCGCCGCCGACGGCTATGCCGATACGACCCGTCACCAGAGCTCCCTGCCCGGTACTGGCTATCCCGACCAGGGGCAATACCCGCAGCAAGACCAAGGCCAGTCCTACGGCGGGCCGGGGTACGCCGGCCAGGGCTACGGTGCCCAGCAGGGCCGCGACTACGCCGAAGGCGGGTACGCGGGCCGGGAACTTGAGGCCGGATACGCTGGCCAGGGCTACAGTGACCAGGGCTACGCGCAGTCGGCGGGGAGCGGTCAATCCGCTCCTGAGCAGGGCAATCGGGCTTACCCCGCTTCGGCGTATTCGAGGTCCTCCTATCCTGAGCCTTCTTATTCCGACCCTCAGTATTCAGGCTCGCAGTCCTCCGAGGCTCAGTACTCCGACCCCCAGTACTCAGGCTCGCAGTACTCCGACGCGCAGTACTCAGGCTCGCAGTACTCCGACGCGCAGTACTCCGACGCGCAGTACTCTGGGCCCCAGTACTCCGGGGCTCAGTATTCCGAGCCTCATCAGTACCCTGGGCCCCAGTATTCCGGGTCCCGGTACACCGAGCCTTCGTATCCCGGGCCCGCGCACTCGGGCCAGCAGTACGACGGACCTTATGCCGGTCAGGGTTACGGCGGCGGCATGTACTCCGGCCAGAGTCAGGACAGCGGGGCCTATCCCAGTCGGGGATACGACGACCGGGGACATGCCGAGCAGAGTTATCAGCGTCAGGACTACCAGGGCCAAGACCAGGAGTATCAGGGGCAGGCAGCCCGCCCAGAGCAGGAATACGGCGGTTACGGATACGCCGAGCAAGGTAGCCCGCGCTTCCAGGGGAATGAAAGCCGCGGGCCTGCGGTCACCGAGAATTTCGAGGGGAACCAGGTCTTCGCGGGTTCTCAGGGTTCTGCCGGTTATTCGGGGCCGCAGTACAGTGACCAGGCCTACCAGGAGCCGGGCTACCAGGAAGGCGCCGGTCAGTCCTATCCGGATCAGGGATACGCCGACGGATACGCCGAGCAGGATTACCCCGGCCAGGCGCCGGGCCAGCCGTACAGTGCGCACGGTGACGCCGCTCCGTCCTACCCGGACCAGGGATACAGCACCTTCGGATACGGCGGGCGGGACCGGACCGGGTACGAGAACCAGGGCTACGAGGAGCGCGGTTATGACGGTGGCGCGGGACAGCCTGGCGGGTACCGCGAGCTTGCCCCTGGCCGCGGCGGGCGGGGCCAGTACCCAGATCCCGACCCCGAGAGCACCTCTAACCAGCAGCCCGTTTCCTCTTTTCCCTACGAAGGAGATCCGCCTTCGCGACGGGAACACAGGTGGCGTCGCGGGCGTTAATAGGTAACAGCCGGTGCGGCTGGGTCCCCCGGGCCGCACCTATTGCCTTCGCGGAATACCGTTTGGCTGGAGCCGCGTTGCGCCTTTCGCCGAGAGGCGACCTCCGCACCGGCCAGCGTAACGAAGGGCCGGCGTCAGGGTAAGCGATCTGCTTCCCCAGGCGTCGGCCCTTCGCCTTGCTTACCGGCGTCTCGGTATAGGACGCCTAGTTCTCGGCAGGGCGACCGCCATCCCAACGGCCACGCCGAGCTGCAGTGGTCACAGAACGAAAACAGCAACTGTGATACAGGGAATCACCTGTCACTCCCGCTCTTATACGTTGACGCGACTGGTGGCCTGTTAGGCTGCCGGGAGTCGTCCCAATACACTCGCTTCCGGTGGATCCGGTCTGGATTGGTGCTGAAAACGGAGGTTCGCACGGTGCGAAGCAACTCACCGAAGGGCGCGAGAACCCCGCTGCCAAAGCTTGACGCTGGCGTCGCGCACTCGGCCCGGGTCTGGAACTACCTGCTGGGCGGCAAGGATAACTTCGCATCCGACCGCGAGATCGGCGACACGATCTTGCAGATGTTTCCTGACATCGCCCATGTCGCCCGTGTACAGCGCCATTTCCTGGTCCGCGCGGTCCGTTACCTGGCCGGCGAGGCCGGGATCCGGCAGTTCCTCGACATCGGCACCGGCTTGCCGACCGCCGATAACACTCACCAGATCGCTCAGCAGGTAGCGCCGGAGTCGAGGATCGTCTACGTGGACAACGACCCGCTCGTGCTCGTGCATGCCCGCGCGCTGCTGACCAGCGCCCCGGGCGGCGTCACCAGCTACGTCGAAGCCGACGTGCGCGACACCGGGGAGATCCTGCACGAAGCCGCCCAGACGCTGGACTTCAGCCATCCCGTCGCCTTGATGATGCTGGGCATCCTGGGGCAGGTCCCCGATTCCGCCGACCCCGGCTCGATAGTGACGAGGCTGCTTGATGCCCTGCCGCCGGGCAGCTACCTGGCGGTCAGCGACGGCACCGACACCAGCCCCGCGCTGAACCAGGCGATCGCCATCTACAACCAGAAGTCGGCCAATTCCTATCACCTGCGCAGCCCGTTGCAGATCGCCCGCTTCTTCGACGGCCTGACCCTGGTGCCGCCTGGCGTCGTCACCACCTCCCGCTGGCGGCCCGACCTGATGGACAGCAGCAACCCGCCACGCGAGGTCGATGCGGTCGGCGGCGTCGGGCGCAAAGGCTGATAGAGCGCGCGCGTCCGTCTGCTTCGCTCGCTCTGCGGTGGCCCGGCGCACGAGGCTACGGCGGTGCGCCGGTCTCGTCCGCCTGCATGGCGTCTTCGGGTGTTCCCACCACGGTCAGGGACGGGGCCTCGCCATCCGGTGTCATCTCCGGCTGCGGCATGACCAGGGCCAGCGCGACCGCTGCCTCGCTGCTCAGGGCCAGTCCCTGCGCCCACAGCCGGGCGATGGCGGATCCACCAAGATGGCGAGCCGGAGCGAGGTAGTTTTCGGTACGGGCATCCGGCAGCGGTGGCAATCTGGCCGTCTCGCGCAGCGCCGTGGCCGCCGCAGCGAGTTGCACGGCCAGGTCGGGCCGGTCCTCATGAACCGCCAGAGCTGCGAAGGCCTCAAGGCCGCGCGCGACGCCGATGCGCGTGCCTGTGGCCTGGCTCAGCTGGATGCTCCTGGTGAGGTGCCGCCTGGCTTGCTCGATCGCGCCGAGGTCCATGGCCACCCGCCCCAGGCCTGCCAGGCAACGCGCGATCTCCGTCCGGGCGCCGATTTCCTGCAGGATGGCCAGCGCCTCCATGTAGCGACCGTGCGCCTCGCCCGCATGATCGCGGAGCTGGGCCAGGTTACCGAGGCCGAGCAACACGCGGGCTACCCCCCATTGCTGGTCAATGCGCCGCATCACGTTGACCGAGGCGCTGGCTAGCTGGTGGGCCTCCCGAAGCTTGCCCGCCCGGGCCGCGATCGCCGCCCGGGTGCCCAGTGCGTAGCCCTCGTTCCACCCGTCACCAGCGGCCTGCGCGATCGACAGCACGTGGTCCGCGCGGGTCACCGCTTCGTCCATCCGGCCCGTATGCAGCGCGATCTCGCTGAGCAGGTTCAGCGCGACCGCTACCCAGAACTCATCGGCTGCATCGCGGCATAGATCCAGCCCCGCCACGGCCAAGGCCTCGGCCGTGGCAGGATCGCTGGACAGGGCGAGCTGCGCCCGCGCCACCAGGGCAGCACCACGGACTCGTGGGGATACAGGGGACGCGTCGAGGGCCAGGAATGAGTCCAGCCATCCGCTGCCTTCGGCGAAGGTGCCCCATACGATCCAGCGCGGGCTGACCGCGATACAGATCCGCAGTCCAGTCTCCGCATCGTCGTGCGCCAGGCACCAGGCCAGCACCTGGAATACATTGCCGGCGTCGACGATGTACCTGCGGGAGCAGTCGACGCGGTCCGGCCACGGGACCGGGACCTGTGCCATCCCGACCGCCAGGCTGTGCTCCGCTGTCCGCAGTACGTAATCGCGGAGCGCGAGCTGGAACTCTGCCGTCTCCCCGGCGTCAGCCAGGCGTTCCGCCGCGTATTCCCTGATGGTGTCGAGCATCCGGTACCGGGCCTGGCCGAGCGCCTCTGGTTCGAGCACGGCCAGCGACTTATCCACCAGCGCGGCGGTCAGGCCGAGCACCTCGCCGACCTGGATGTCATCGCTGGCGCAGACCTGCTCGGCCATCTCTAGCGACCACCCCGCGAAGACCGACAGCCGCCGGAACAGCCTCCGCTGGGGAACCGTGAGCATCTCGTGGCTCCACTCAATCGCGGCGCGCAGGGTGCGCTGGCGCGGCGCGGCGGACCGGTCGCCATCGGTCAGCAGAGCGAACCTGTCGTCCAGGCGGGCGCTGATCTGCTCCACCGACAGCAGCCGGACCCGGGCGGCCGCCAGCTCGATCGCCAACGGCAGGCCATCCAGCGCGCGGCAGACCGCGGCGACGGCTGCGGCGTTATCGGGGCCGACGGTGAACCCCGGGCGGGACGCGGCAGCCCGGTCGGCGAACAGCCGGACAGCCTCATCGCCATTCGCGTCCCCGGCACCCCGGCCCGTCTCCCCGGGCAGCACAGAAAGGGGCGGCACTCGCCATACCGTCTCGGCTGCGACACGCACCGGCTCGCGGCTGGTCATCAGCAGCCTCAGCCCTGGTGAGCTGGCCAGCAGATGCCGGCATGCCTGGGCGCACGCCTCGATCAGGTGCTCGCAATTGTCCAGGGCCAGCAGCAGCCGACGCGGCCGCAGTGCGTCGCCCAGCGTCTCAAGCACCGGGCGCCCGGGCTCTTCGCTGATGCCGATGGCTGCCGCAACGCGCGAGATCATCAGGTCAGGCTGCCGCAGATCGGCCAGCTCGACGAACCATGCCCCATCGGGAAATTCGGCCGCCATCGAGGTGAGCAACCGCAGCGCAAGCCTGGTTTTCCCGACGCCGCCTGGCCCGCACAAGGTCAGCGCGCGGGTTGAAGGCACCAGCCGACGCAGCTCGGCGAGCTCGCGCTCACGGCCGATGAAGTTATTCGGCTCTTCGGGCAGATGGGCCTGGATCTCAACTACCTCATTTTCATCTAACGCCGACTACCAGGTCCACAGTAGACCCGAACGGGTAACCCTTCGGATCGGGTGGAAGCAGTAAATCGTGGACGGCACCCTGGTTCCGTACGAGCCGGCCGGCACTCTAGGCCGGCCCGGCCGGGCGGGGCTGCGGCTGCTCCGGGCCGCCCGGAGCCCCGGACTGGCCGTCGGTGACCGCTGGAGGGCTCACCTCTGCTTCCGGTGTCGGCGGGACGGGACCGACCACGGCGTTGAGCACCTGCGAGTTGGGAATGGACATCACGCTGCCGCCGGTGTCGAAGCGAACGTAGGTGATCCCGATATCGGTCACGATGCCGTCGAGCGTGCCGCCCAGAGCGCCGGCCCGCAGTCGGATCGCATCGCCCACATGGAACGGCCTGGCGAAGACCAGCACCAAGCCCGCGAACACGTTCCCGAGTGCCTGCTGTGCTGCAATGCCGACGAACACGCTGGTCAGCGCCCCGCCCAAGACGAGCTGTCCGATCGGCACGCCGAATAGCTCAAGGGTAAGGACCAGGGTCGTGAAGAAGCCGACGACCAGGATCGCGTACCTGGTGATGGCCGAGTGCGAGGTGCCCGCCTTCGGTTCGAGCAGCTCCCTCGTCTTCGCCGCGATCTCGATGGTCGCGATCGACGCGAAGAGGCAGAACAGCGCCGCCGTGCCGGCGGCTACGAGCTCGTAGGTCAGCGAGCTCGCCTGGATGAATCTGTGTGAGTGGCGGTGGGCAGAGTGAGAGATGACCGCGGCGGCGATCGCGAGCACCAGGGCGATGATCGACTTCCAGGGGCGTGTCCTTCGTTTGACGCGCTCGACCTGCGCCGACAGCTCGACCTGAATCCCGTTCGGGGAATGCACCCGCCCCTCCTCACCTCGCGACTGTCTGCCGTCCCACGCTATCCGGCGGCAGATCAGCTGGGGCGATGACCCAGGAGAACCCGGCCGTACAAAAACGGGACCGGGCCGCACCGGCCCGGTCCCGCGTCCTGATCCGATCTGGGCTAGACCAGCGGCCTGACCAGCGGCTTACCCACAGGGAACTGGATCCTGCCGCCCATGCCGGCGGCGAGGCCCGCCGCCGAGGCGTACCAGGCGGCCAGCGCGGTGACCAGGCCGAGGTAGCCGCCGATCTTGATGGTCCCGGTGGGGAGCAGTGCACTGCCGGCGTCGAAGTTACCGATGGCCAAGATGATGAAGGTGACCTCCAGGATGAGGAAGACGAGGAATATGGCTAGGTTCACCTGAGAAGTAAAGATCAGCATGTAGAGGGTAAAGATGGCCCACGCGAGCGTGATCCAGCCCAGGTCGTGGTTAAGCGACGCGACCGTCGCCGCCGCCTTGGCAGGCGCCGTGGCAGGCGTGATGCCCGCCACGGCCGGGTTGGCTACGAACAGGACCCAGAGACCCAAGCCGAACCAGAAGGCGCCGTAGCTGCTGAACGCGGTGGCGCCGAAGGTGTTTCCGCGGCGGAACTCCCACATGCCGGCCGCAAACTGCGCGACCCCGCCGTAGGCGAAGGCGTAGCCGAGGAATGCGCTGGTGGTGGCGTGGCTCATCCAGTCCGCGTTCTTGGCGGACAGCAGGAATGTGGTGAGGGCAAAGGCGGCGAGCCCGAGTGGGGCGGGGTCCGCGATGCTGGAAACAGAGGCAGGTACGGTAGCGGGCTGGACTGTGCGGTCTTCGCTGACGCTCAAATCGATCCCTCCTAGGTGCGGAACGGCTCGTCCGGCTCTCAGCGGGGCCGTGGCGGCGGCCGAGAGGGCGGTGTCCGGCGTTAACTACGTGACTGGCGTGAAGCGTTTTGACTTACACACCAAAACCTTCCCTAGGTCACACGTGACTCTGATGTAACCAAATAAAAGATCCGCCAACAGCGTAACGCTCAGATGTGCTACAGAGCGAGACCCGGAGGCTACGACTTTTGTAACCATTCAGACGCTGTCTCATTTTTCCTGCCGTAGGCGTTATCGGCACCTGCTGGGCGGCCGTGTGCGTGCTGTTCGCGGGCTCTGCGGGCGGGGCCGTAACGGGCTCTGCGGGCGACCGTAGACGCACTGCGAGGAGCCCCGCCCCGACGACGGTGAGGAGATGACGGAGGCCACCGCCACCCAGACCCGCGAGCGGATGCAGCTTCGGTTCCCGGCGAACCCCGGGTTCTGGCGGGCCCTGGGTTAGGATCAAAGGAACAACAGGAAGGGTCCGCGCCGATGACCGACCGACCGATCCTCGCCTCCGATAAAGAGCGGGACAGCGTCGTAGACGTCCTCCGGGACGCGTATACGGACGGGCGGCTGACGCTGGAGGAGTTCGAAGAGCGCACGGCGGCCGCGTACGCCGCGAGAACCTGGGCCCACCTGCGGGAACTGACCGGCGATCTTCCGGTTGAGCCAGTGTTCGGCGCTGACCTGCCGCAGCGCAATCTCCATCCGGGGGCGGTGGCGCCCGCGGGCAGGCCACGTCAGTCTGGACGTGACCGGCCGCTCGGCCGGCTGCTGCCGGTCGTATTCGCCTGGATCATGATCTCGGCCGTGGCGGGATCGCCGGACACGGCCGCCGCGCTCTCGGTCGTGTTCATCTGCTTGCTGGCGTGCCGGGTAGGCTACGGAGGACGTTAATAGCCGTAGGTACGGCCCGCGTATGGGGACTCGTCATTAATCGGTAACCCTTATCTCCCGCACGAGCAGGCCGCTACTATAAGTCAGCCGTCGCCAGGCGAAAGCGTCGGCACGCCTGATCATCCGAGGCCTGCGGGGTCAGCGAAAGGCAGGGAATTTCCTGAGGCTTGAGGAGTCAGGAGGCGGTCGTGACCAACGCGACCACCGGTAGCGATCGGATCGTTCCCGGTCAGCAGCCGCAGGCGGGAGAACGAAGCTCGCTGCTAGCGAGGCTGGTGCGTCCTGCGGTCACGCACTGGCAGTTCACCATCGTGACCCTCGGCGCGATCGTGGTGCGGATTGTCGTCATCCTCGGCTACCCGCCCATCTTGTGGTTCAACGACTCCTACAACTACGTCTACGACGCGGTGAGTCACGTCCCGGATGAGATCCGGCCGAACGGCTACCCATTCTTCCTTGACCTGGTGCTGCCGCTGCATAGCGCCTATCCCCTCGCGCTGCTGCAGGCGGCGATGGGGATGGTCATGGGCGTCGCCATCTACGCGCTGCTCCGCCACCGCGGGCTGCCCTGGTGGGGCGCGTCGCTGCCCGCCCTGCCGGTGCTGTTCGACTCCTATGAGCTGCACCTCGAGCACATGGTCACCGCCGACCCCTTGTTTATCTTCCTGGTGACCATTGCGGTGGTGCTCTTGTGCTGGAGTGACCGGCCCTCGATCCTGGTGACGGCCATCGCGGGGCTGTTCATCGGATACGCGGCACTGGTCAGGTCGGTAGGAGAGCCGCTCCTCCTCGTGGTCCTGGTGGGTCTGCTGGCCCGCCGAGTGGGCTGGCGGCGGCTGGCTACCGTGCTCGTCGCGGGCATCGTGCCGATCGCGGCGTACATGTTCTGGTTCCACGCCTCGACGGGCAAGTACGCGCTGACCGAGTCCTCAGGCACGTTCCTGTATGGCCGGGTCAGCACCTTCGCCGAATGCGCGAAGATCAACCCGCCGGCTGACCTGCAGGTCCTGTGTGACTCGACGCCGCCGAACCTGCGCCCGGTGGCGGGGGAGTACATCTGGGCGGACAACGAGCTAGGCCCGGACCCGCCCACCACCCCGCTGTGGAGGCTGCACCAGTCCAGCGACACCTCCCTGCGGTTCGGGCCGTACGTCAACGGCCTAGCCGAGAAGTTCGCGAAGGATGCCATCCTGGCCCAGCCGGTTGCCTACCTGCGCGTGGTGACGGACGACACGCTGCACACCTTTGGCTGGAACCGGCAGCCCGACCCGAACGACTACGCCGGCAACGGCCCCGCGTTCCAGTTCGTGTCCGGCTCAGAACTCAACTCGCTGATTCCCTGGTGGGCAGGCCCGGAGAGCCCCGCCGAGTACGCCCAGTGGATGGCGAACCCTGGACAAAGGACTGATGTGGCGGCACGCGAGACCTACGCGGCGCGGCTGGACCTCGGCGGGCCGGGGGCCGGAGACACCCGGGTGGTCGCGCCATGGGCGCGGTTGATCCAGATCTACCAGCGCTACATTTACCTGCGCGGCACGCTGCTCGGCATCATCGTGCTCATCGGCGTCGCGGGTCTGCTGGCTCGCTGGCGCCGCTGGGGCGGCATCGGCTTGCTGCCCTGGCTGGTCGGCGCGCTGCTGATCGTGCTGCCGCCGATGACCGCCGGGTTCAGCTACCGGTACGCGCTCGCCGCGGTACCCACGGCCTGCCTGGCCGCCGGGCTGGCCTTCGCCCGCAGGCCGGGGGAGAAATCAGTGGGCGCCCTGACGGCCGATCTGCGGCGGCACTTTGGCCGCGGCGTCGCTGTCGAGGAGGAATGCCGCGGCGTCGCTGTCGAGGAGGAATAGGCTCCGCTCCCCCCGGCCCCCTTCGGCTCGCTCACCGGCCGTTGCCGCCCGCGAGCGCGTGCAGCGCCTCGGCGTATACCTCGTCGGGCTCGAGCCTGCGCAGTTCCTCGGCGATCAGGTCGGCGGAATCGCGCCGGTGCAGGGCCACCCGGCGGTCGGGCCGCCCGGGCCAGACCAGCGTGGCCGTCCGGCCGTCCGGCCGGGCCAGCATGATCTTCCCCTCCGGCGTGTCGAAGCTGACCTCGGTGATGCCCGGGCCCGCCGACTCGCCGCGCTGCACTTCGATGCCCAGGCGCACACTGAGCCAGGACGCGATCAGGTCGGCAGTCGGGTTGCCGGGCTCCGCCAGCACCTCGCCGCTGAGCAGTTCGGGGTACGGCTGGTCCAGGGTAGCGGCGAGCAAGGTACGCCAGGGAGTCGAACGTGTCCAGCTCAGGTCGGTGTCTCCCGGCTGGTAGGACGTGGCCAGGCCCAGCAGCATGTCCTTGGGCGCCTCACTGGCCGCCGCGTCCGTGACCCGGCGCTGGGCGACTGCGCCGAGCGAATCCGCGCGGGGTGAGCTCGGCGCCTCGTCGGGCCACCAGGTGACCACCGGGACGTCGGAAGCGAGCAGCGGCGCGACCACCGAGTCCGCGTGCTCGCCGAGCGGCCCGTACATCCGGAGCAAGATCGTCTCGCCGGGGCCGGTGTCGCCCACCCGGATCTCGGCGTCGAGCCGGGATTCGGCCTTGGGCTTGCGGGTGATGACGGCGAGCACCCGGCTCGGATGCTCGCGGCCCGCCTCGCTGGCCGCGCGGACGGCA
>Ga0302325_10014798_pt1 | contig 16593 bp, 17 predicted proteins | sample Palsa_T0_2_FD_201948 | JGI IMG/M metagenome (GOLD analysis project Ga0302325, IMG submission 201948) | Peat permafrost microbial communities from Stordalen Mire near Abisko, Sweden - Palsa_T0_2 | ecosystem: Environmental > Terrestrial > Soil > Palsa > Peat permafrost | place: Sweden: Abisko... | reverse complement strand
CCGACCTGGTGGCATACCGGCGACGCAACGAGCGACTGGTGGAGCGGGTCGTCTCGACCGTCCTGCCGACGGAGTTCGGCGAGTTCGTCGCGGTCGGATACCGGTCCCTGGTCGACGACAAGCATCACGTTGCGCTCGTCAAGGGTGACCTCGAAGGACAGGACGACGTGCTCGTCCGAGTTCACTCGGAATGCCTCACCGGCGACGTCTTTCACTCGCTGCGCTGCGACTGCGGAGAGCAGCTCGAGTCCGCGCTGATGATGATCGAGCGCGAGGGGCGGGGAGTGCTGCTCTACCTCAGCCAGGAGGGGCGCGGAATCGGACTGCTCAACAAGCTCCGCGCCTACAAGCTCCAGGAGGAGGGACTCGACACCGTCGACGCCAACCTCCGCCTCGGACTGCCGGTCGACCTGCGCGATTACGGCATCGGGGCTCAGATTCTCGTCGATCTCGGCTTGTCCAGCATCCGGATCCTCACCAACAACCCGAAGAAGATCTCCGGCCTGTCCGGTTACGGCCTCTCGGTCTCCGATCAGATCCCGATCCAGCCGGCGTCGAACCCCCACAACGAGGGCTATCTGCGCACCAAGCGCGACAAGCTCGGCCATACCCTCCACCACCAGGGCCTGCCGCTCGACGAGGAGATGATCCGGCGCGAGCACGAGCAGGACCGCAAGCGGGATGCCGACGGCTCCGATCAGTGACCCGAGCATCGCGCTGTGCGTGGCGCGGTTCTACGACGACCTCGCCGGCAAGCTCGAGGCGGGTGCGCGCGCGGCGCTCGCCGACGTCGGGATCGCCGAGATCGAGGTTTTCGACGTCCCCGGGGCGTTCGAGCTGCCGCTGATCGCGAAGTACGCGGCGCGGTCGGGCCGCTACGACGCGATCGTCTGCCTGGGGGCGGTGATCCGCGGTGAGACCGATCACTACGACTACGTGTGCGGCGAGGCCGCACGCGGGATTCAGCAGGTACAGCTCGAGACCGGCGTTCCCTGCGGGTTCGGCGTGCTCACCGTTGACTCGATCGGGCAGGCCAACGATCGAGTCCTGGGCGGGTCCAAGCGCGACACGGGTCGCCACGCCGTCGAGGCGGTCCTCGCCACGCTCGCGGTCAAGGACGCGCTGTCCGGGCGCCGCGGTCCTGCCGGCTTCACCGTCAACTGACACCGAACAACCGACTCCGTATACTCGCCCAGCCATGGCTAAGGTCTGTCACGTCTGTGCGAAGGGTCCCGCTTTCGGAAATAACCGGAGCCACTCGATGGTGGCCACGAGGCGGCGCTTTGACCCGAACCTCCAGCGCGTGCGAATCGACGACGGCGGCACGCCCCGCCGCGTGTACGTTTGCACCCGCTGCCTGAAGGCCGGCAAGGTCACCAAAGCGCGCTAGTGGCCTGGTAGCTGCGGTCGGTTGTCCGATCCGATCCTTGTCCGATTCCGTGCCGTCGTAGAGGCCGCGCTCGCGCAGCTGGAGGCTCGCCGCGAGGAGGTCAACGATTTGAACGTGTTCCCGGTCGCCGACGGCGACACCGGGGACAACATGGTGCTCACGCTCCGCGCCGTGGTCACCGAGCTGGATCGGCTATCGACCACGTCCGAGGGAAGGACGATCGACGAGATCGGCCGCGACGAGATCGTCAACTCGGTCGCCCGCGCCGCGCTCCTCGGTGCGCGCGGGAACTCGGGCGTGATCCTCTCGCAGTTGATCCGCGGCGCCGCCGAGGAGCTCGCCAGCCGCCCGGGCGAGCTGATCGATCCGGTCCTGATCGGCGCGGCACTGGCGCGCGCTGCCGACCAGGCATACGGATCGGTGCGTGAGCCGGCCGAGGGCACGATCCTGACCGTGGTGCGCGAGATGGCCCACCGCGTCGCCACCGAGCTCGCGCACATGCCCGAATCGCGGCTCGGCCCCGACGCGACCTCCAGCGAGCAGAACGCGATCATCGCCGACGTGATCGAGAGCGCGTTGGAGGCGGGCCAGGACTCGGTCAAGCGCGGCCCCGACCTGCTTCCCGTGCTGCGCGAATCGGGGGTCGTCGACGCCGGCGGCCACGGACTGACCGTCCTCTTCGCGGGGATCGTCGGTGCCCTGCGAGGCACCGAAGCGCCCGCGATCGACCGCCAGGCGACCGCGCGCGTCAGCCACCCGCAGCATCTCTCGAGCACCTACCGCTACTGCACCAACTTCGCGGTCACCGGGTCGGCGCTCGAGCCGCGCGGGTTCATCCGCGAGCTCGAGCAGCTCGGAGACTCAGTGCTCGTGGTGGGCGACCGCACGACGCTGAAGGTTCATGTCCACACCGACGATCCGGACGCCGCGACCGCCGTGTTCGCCGGCGACGGCACGATCTCGCACCTGGACATCGCCGACATGCGCGAGCAGATCATGCGCCGTAGCGAACGGCTGGAGGTGCCCCAGCCGCCACAGGCGTGCGGGGCGCTGGCGGTCACCTCGGGCGACGGCATGCGTAATCTGTTCGAGAGCCTCGGCGTCACCGTGCTTGATGGTGGGCCGACGCTCAACCCGTCGACCTTTGACCTCCTCGCGGCGATCCACGCGATCGCGGCCGAGGCGGTCGTGGTGCTGCCGAACAGCCCGAACGTGGTCATGGCGGCGGAGCGCGCGGCCGACCTGTCCGAGAAGTCGGTCGAGGTTGTGCCGACTCGATCCCAGCAGACCGGGTTGGTGGCAGCGGTCGGCCTCGATCCGGCTCGCAGTGCGACCGAGAACGCGGCGGCGATGCGGCGCGCACTCGACGGCGTGCGCACGGGGGCGGTGGCGCCCGCGGCCCGGGACGACGTCCAGGGACGCTTCCGCCGGGGGGAGGCGGTCGGGTTCGTCGACGAGGAGATAGTTGTGTGGGGCGCGGCCCGCGAGACCCTCCGAGGAGTCCTCGAGCGGCTCGCAGACCACGCCGAGCTGATCACCTGCCTGCGTGGGGCCGATGCGCCGCTCGACGACGAGGAGGTGAACCAGCTCGCCGCCGGTGACATCGAGTTCGAGCTGAGCCACGGTGGTCAGCCGAGCTACTGGTGGCTGCTGTCGGCGGAATAGGCCGCGCTTCGCGCGGGGGGAGTTGCCGCGCTTCGCGCGGGGGGAGTTGCCGCGCTTCGCGCGGGGGGAGTTCGGTCGAGGTTTGGTGGGTGGCGCTGATGTGGACGCCGAACGTCCCGGCCGCGTTGCGCGGGGGGAGTTGCCGCGCTTCGCGCGGAGGAGTTTGGTGGAGGGCTGGTCGTGGTCACGATCCCTCTGAACGCGTTCACGGACGCCGGCTTCAAGCCGGGCGACGCCGTGAGAGCCGAGGCGATCGGCCCCGATGCGATACATCGCATCGGGGGCGCCGCCGACCTGATCCGGGCCGAGGACCTCTTCGGCCGGATCGTGCCGCGGCGTCATGGTCACGGGCCGGTGGGCGCCGCTCACCCGGCCAAACGCATGCCAACCGACGCAGGGGCCGTTCCACAAACCCGTGTCGCTGATACAGCCGGCGTCCCGGTGGATCGGCAAGCAAGGTCACAAAGGCATCCGGTGGCGTCTTCTCTCGGATCCTTCGCAAGAGCTCCGTGAGGATTGCGTCACCGATACCACGCCTTTGATGGTTCGGTAAGACAGCCATGTCGATGATGTGGAAGTACCAGCCGCCGTCGCCTATGACTCGTCCCATCCCCACGACCTCCATTGTGCTCTCGGCGACCGCGTGGACCGCGTGCCATGCACCGGTGATAGCGGCTGCCGCTTGAGTCTCACTCTTAGGGCTGAGCCCCGCCTGCCGGCGAAGACGCACGTAGTCGATGACCGACGGCGGTTCTAGTACGAGCCGGTAGTCCTCGTGCATGCCCGCGATTGTGACTCTCCCTCGTCCAGACCGCTACGCAGACTGGCTCCGCGGACGATCTCAACCGGTTCATCAGACTGGTTTCGGCGTCTGGGTACTCCTCCGTTGCGTGGAAGGGCTAACCAGCACGGTGCCGTGCCGCTCTGAGGCGAGATCAATAACTCGCGCAGCCGATGTCCGCTATGCGCCCTTGGGGGCTCGGGGCGGGCGGCTCTGCTGCTCGACTCGCGCGGCGTGTAGCTCGTTGAACTCACGTCCCTCGCGGACGAATTGGAGCAGCAGCTCGAGCTGCTGCTCGCTATAGCGCTTGTACAGGCGCTCGGATTCGGCGACGTGCTCGCTGAAGAAGCTCGCCACATCGTGGAACACCTTCGGGGTCAGTTCGACGAGCACGCGGCGACGGTCGATGGCGTCGCGGGTGCGGCGGGCGTATCCGGCTCGTTCGAGCCGGTCGAGCGCGGTCGTCATCGCCCCGCTCGTCAGCCCGGTCGCCTCGGCCAGCCGCCCCGCGGTCACCGGGCCCTCTCGCTGGAGGAGGTCGATGCAACGCATGTCGGTCCGGTTGATGCCGACCGCGTCGGCGACGGCCTGGTCGAACCGATCGGTGGCGTTCTGCGAGCGCCTGATCTCGTTGATCAGCTCCTCGAACACTTTTCGTTTATCTCTTGACACTCAAATCTCTTTACGCTAAAGATACTTGCCTGGCAAGTCATTGTAGGGCGACCAGAAAGGACGAAATGGAACTGGCGATCGAGGCACGGGATCTGAGGAAGACCTACCCGCCTGACGTGACCGCGCTTGACGGGCTGAGCCTATCCGTTGCGGCGGGCACGATCTTCGGGCTGCTCGGGCCCAATGGCGCGGGGAAGTCCACGACGGTGCGGGTCCTGTCGACTCTGTCCCGGCCGGACAGCGGGAGCGCACGGGTGGCTGGAATCGACGTGTTGGCGGCCCCCGTGCGCGTGCGCCACGCGATCGGCGTCGTGGGGCAGAAGCATGGGTCGGACCCGGAGGCCACGGGACGCGAGAACCTGGTGCTGCAGGGAGAGTTCTACGGGATCACCGGACGCGAGCTCAAGCAGCGTGTCGCGGCGTCGCTGGAGCGCTTCGGGCTGGCCGACGCCGCGGACCGCCGAGTAAAGACCTACTCGGGAGGAATGCAACGTCGCCTCGACATCGCGATGGGCCTGCTGCACCGACCGCGCGTGCTGTTCCTGGATGAGCCCACGACCGGGCTCGACCCGGAGGCGCGGGTCTCGATGTGGCGCGAGATCGAGCGGTTGGCCGGCGAGGAACTGATGACGATCCTGCTCACCACCCACCACCTCGAGGAGGCCGACAAGCTTGCCTCGCAGCTCGCGATCATCGATCGCGGGCGCGTCGTCGTCGAGGGCACGCCGGAGCGGTTGAAGAACGACCTGAAGGGCGACGCGATCCAGATCGAGCTCGCCGATCGGCAGGGCGCCGTCGCGCGGGTGGCGCTCGAGCGCGTCACGGAGATCGGCGAGATCAAGCTCGAGGGCCGCACTCTCCGCGCCCGGGCGCAGGACGGCGGGGCCGCGATCCCCGCAGTGCTGGCCGCGCTCGACGCGCATGGTGTGAGGGCGGCGTCGGTCACGCTGGCCCGCCCGTCGCTCGACGACGTCTACCTGCGCTACGCGGGGCGCGCATTCCAGCAAGCACAGACCGAGCCAGAGGAGGTGGCCGCATGACACCGTTGCGACAGAGCTGGCAGGTGACCATGCGCGGCATCCGCGTGTTCCTGCGAAACCCCGCGTACCTCGCGATGACGCTCACGCAGCCGATCATCTGGCTGCTGCTGTTCGGAGCCCTGTTCAAGGCGGTGATCCGGATTCCGGGATTCCACGGCGGTTCCTACATCGACTTCCTCACGCCCGGGATCATCGTGATGCTCGCGGTGTCCTCCGCGGGTTGGACCGGGATGGGCCTGATCGAGGACATCCATGGCGGCGTGATGGACCGCCTGCTGGTGGCCCCGGTCTGGCGCGGCGCCCTGAACGCGGGCAACGTCGCCTACGCCGCGCTGATGATCGTGATCCAGACCGTGCTGATCGTCCTCCTCGCTCTCGCGCTCGGCGCGAACTACACCGGTGGCGTTGGCGGTGTGCTGGTGCTGATCCTCGTCGCGGCGCTCCTCGGGGCGGCGTTCGCCTCGCTGTCCAACGGTGTTGCCATGCTCGCCCGCCAGCGCGAGGCGCTGATCGGCGCGGTCACCATGGTGCTGCTGCCGCTCACCTTCCTTTCGACCGCGCTGATGCAAGAGAGCCTCGTGCCCGGCTGGATCCGGACGCTGGCGAAGTTCAACCCGGTCAACTGGGCGGTCGAGGCGGGCCGCTCGGCGGCGATGCAGAAGATCGACTGGGGCTTGGTCGGCAGCCGCGTCGGCCTGCTGGTGGTGCTCACGCTGGCGTGCGGAACGTTCGCCACGCGCGCGTTCACGAAGTACCAGCAGTCGCTTTGAGAGGCGTTTGGGCTTTGCGAGCCGGTCCGCGGGAGGCCTGTGATGAATAACTGATGAGGTTGAGAAGTTATTCATCGCAGGCCCCGTTGGCGCGCGCGCTTTCGCGCCCTCGGGCCCCGCCCGCCGCCGAATGCCCCCGCCCCCCACGCCCCGACCGCGCCGGCGGGCATCATGGTCAGACCATGAGCGTTACATCGTTCGCGTCCTCGCGGCCGCTCGAGCGCGGCGAGCTGCTCGAGGCGCCGATTCGTTACCCCCGTCCCGAGCGGCTGACTGCGGCGCTCCGCGTCGGCGGCCCGAAGGTCACGGAAGCGGCCTCGAGCCTTGGTCTGCACACGGTGGGCGACCTGATCGAGCATCTACCGCACGATCGGCGCGAAGCGCGGGCGGTCGCTCAGCTCGCGCCCGGCGAGAGCGTGACCGTCGTCGTCGAGGTCCGGGCGATCGCCTCGCGGCCCGTGCGCCGGCGCGGGATGCGACCGCTGGTGGAGGCAACCGTGGCCGACGGCAGCGGCTCGATCAAGGTGACGTTCTTCAACCAGCCGTGGCTCGTGCAGAAGTACCCGCCGGGCACCCGGATCGTGCTGCACGGCAAGCTCGAAGCTCGCAACCGGTTCCAGGTGCAGGCGCACGCCCCGACCACCGAGGCGGCGGCCTCGGTCGACGGCGTCGCGCACTACCCCGCCACCGAGGGGATCTCATCGACCCAGATCCATGCGCTGATGGGGGAGCACGCCGCCGCGCTCGGGGACGTCGTCGAGCCGCTGCCCGGCCTGCTTCGTGCCGCCGCGGCATTGCCGGGCCGCTCCGCGGCACTGGCCGCGGTCCATTTCCCCGAGCTGGCGAGCGATCAAGCGGGCGGGCGGGGCCGGCTCGCCTTCGATGAGCTGTTGCTTGTCCAGCTCGCGCTGTTGCGCCGGCGCGCCAGCCGCCGGGAGGAGGCCGCGGCTCCGGTGCTCGCCGGCCCGCGGGACCTGACCGCACGCTGGCTCGAGCAGCAGCTGCCGTTCGCGCTGACGGCCGACCAGGAGCGGGCGTTGGTGGCGATCGACGGGGACCTCGGACAGCCGCGGGCGATGCAGCGGCTGCTGATGGGCGAGGTCGGCTCGGGTAAGACGGTGGTCGCGCTGTACGCGCTGCTGCGCGCGGTCGAGCATGGCTACCAGGGGGCGCTGATGGCGCCCACCGAGACGCTCGCCGAGCAGCACTTCGCGACGATCGAGTCGCTGCTCGCCGCCGAGGCGGTCCCGATCGCCCTGCTCACGGGCTCCACGCCGGGCGGCCGCCGTGCCGATGTGCTGCGAAAGCTCGAGACCGGAGAGCTGGCGCTCCTCGTGGGCACGCATGCATTGATCGAGGAGTCCGTCCGGTTCGCTCGGCTCGCCGTCGCGGTTGTCGACGAGCAGCACCGCTTCGGAGTGCGCCAGCGGGCCGCGCTCGACGCCAAGGGCGGAGAGGACACAGCACCGCATGTGCTTCACATGACGGCGACGCCGATTCCGCGAACGCTCGCCCTCGCCCGCCATGGCGACCTCGACTTCACGGTCCTGCGCGAGCTTCCCAAGGGTCGGCAGCCGATCACCACCTTCGTGTGCTCGAGCGAGCGCGAGCGCGAACGCGCGTACGAGCGGATCCGCGAGGAGCTCCGCGCCGGGCGCCAGGCGTTCGTGGTCTGCCCGCTGGTCGAGGAGTCAGAGCTGCTTCAGGCGCGGGCCGCGACGGCCGAGTACGAGCGGCTCGCCGCCGGCGAGCTGCGGGACTTCCGGGTGGCGCTGCTCCACGGACAGCTTCGCCCGCGGGATAAGCACGCGGCGATGACCGCGTTCGCGTCCGGGAGCTGCGACGTGCTCGTCGCCACGTCGGTGATCGAGGTCGGGATCGACGTCTCCAACGCAACGGTGATGCTGGTGGAAGATGCAGACCGCTACGGGATCTCGCAGCTCCATCAGCTGCGGGGGAGGATCGGTCGCGGCGCGCACGCCTCCTTGTGCCTCCTGTTCGGCCCCAAGAGCTCGGCACGTCTCCGCGCCCTGGCATCCCATGGCGACGGCTTCAAGCTCGCCGAGATCGACCTCGAGCTCCGTCGCGAAGGTGAGCTGATCGGCACCCGCCAGCACGGCCTGCAGCAGTTCAGGGTCGCCGAGCTACCGCGCGACGCGGCGCTGCTGGAACGGGCTCGGTCGGTGGCGGAGCGGGTCATGAGCGAGGACGCGTCGCTCACCGCGCCCGAGCACGCTCTGCTCGCCGATGCGCTCGACGCGGCGCACGGTCTGCAGGCCCGGATGCCGATCCCGGCATGAGGGTGATCGCCGGCTCGCACGGCGGCCGCACCCTCGCGGCACCGAGAGGCCGGGCTACCCGGCCCACGAGCGACCGCGTTCGCGAGGCGGTGTTCTCGATCCTCGGAGACGTCTCCGGATACGCCGTGCTCGACCTGTATGCGGGATCCGGCGCGCTGGCCATCGAGGCGCTGTCGCGCGGGGCCGCCGCGGCGACGCTCGTCGATTCGGCCCCGGCCGCGGTCGCGACCATCCGCCGCAACCTCGCGGACCTCGGTCTCGAGGCTCAGGTCCGCTGCGAGGATGCCCGCGCGTTCCTCCGGACGGCATCTCGCGGCGGACCTCAATACGATCTCGTCTTCCTCGATCCCCCATACCGGCACCCCGCCCTGCTCGGCGACGAGCTGTCGACCGCGCTGGCGCCGGTGCTGAGACCGGGCGCTCGCGTGATTGCGGAGAGCGATCGGCGCGCGCCCTTGAAGCTCGACCTGCAGCTGCTCGATGAGCGCCGTTACGGCGACACCCTGATCCTGATCCATGGCCCCCGATAACCGAATTGCGGTCTGTCCCGGAACGTACGATCCGGTCACCAACGGCCACCTCGACGTGATCGGTCGGGCATCGGCGATGTTCGACCAGGTCGTGGTCGGGGTGGTGAATCTGCCGATTCGCAAGGTCACGCCCTTGTTCTCGGCAGAGGAGCGCGTCCGCTTCGTCGAGAACGCGACGCGCCACCTGGAGAACGTGAAGGTCGAGACGTTCGCGACGCTGGTCGTGGATTTCGCACACGCCAAGGGGGCGAAGGTGATCGTCAAGGGCCTAAGGGCGATCTCGGATTTCGAATACGAATTCGAGATGGACGCGCTCAACCGGATGCAGGCCCTCGACATCGAATCCGTTTATCTGATGGCTTCGCCCAACCACAGCTTCCTGCGATCGAGCGGGGTCAAGGAGCTCGCCGCGTTCGGTGGCAACATCGACGGGCTGGTGCCCGAGGAGGTCGCGGCAAGGCTGCTCGAGGAGCTGGCGCGCTAGCCAAGTACAGTTTGCAGAGGTCGAGGGTCTGGCCGCCCCAGCAGCCGAGCCCAAGATTTCATCCTATTGGTGGCCGCCTGCCGGTTTGCAGGAACAGCTTGGCCGCCGACGAAACAGAGGTTCGTAATGGACGTCCTGGTTCTCATCGACAAGCTCGACGATCTGGTCCACAACGCCAAGCAGGTGCCCCTGACCGATCAGGTGCGCGTGGACAAGGAGGAGATCTACGACATCCTCGACCAGATGCGCGCCACCATTCCCGAGGAGATCAAGCAGGCGCGCTGGATCGTCAAGGAGCGGCAGGAGATGCTCGCCGAAGCCAAGCGCGAAGCGGAGCGGATCGTCAAGGAGGCGCGCGAACGGCAGGAGCGCCTGGTCTCCGAAGAGGAGGTCACCAAGCAGGCCGAGCGGGCCGCCGAGGACATCATCGAGGACGCTCGCGGACGTGAGCGGGAGATCCGCCTCGGCGCCGAGGATTACGCCGATGAGATCCTCAATACGCTCGAGGTCAACCTGTCGAAGTTCATCGCCGCGGTTCAGCGTGGCCGCGATCGGCTCGCCGGTAAGGACGAGCCGGCCGAAGTGTCCTAGCGGACCCTTCGGCGCGCCGGAACAGCGCCGGCGACGGGCAGATCCGTCCGCCGAGGGGGCTACTTTGGCACGCGGTGACGGTCGGTCACAACGAGTCATGTCCGTGCGGGAGCGGTGCCGCGTACGAGCGGTGCTGCCTGGGGCGCAAGACGGACCTGCAGTGGCTGGTCGCGGAGCTCGAGCGGACGGTGCAGGAGCTCGGTCGGGAGATTTGGGATCGGGATCAGGATTGGTATCGGGCTCGTCTTGCGGAGTTCTACGACGGCGGGATCGAGGCATTTGGGCGTGCCGGACCGGCCGCTGACGCGCGCCTCGACGCCCAGCTCTGGTTCCTGCTGGACTGTCCGCTCGACGGCGGCGACACGCCGCTGAACCAGATCCGCCAGCGGGCCACGGGGCGCCCGGTCGAGCTGCTCGCCCGATCGGAGCTTCGCGCCTGGAGGATCGCGTCGATCGACCCTGACGGGGTGCTCGGCGCGCTGTGCCCGCTCGGCGCCGGCCGGGCGCGGCTCGAAACCGTGAGGCGCCCGCTCGGGGATCTCCGGGCCGGCGCGATCCTGGTAGCGAGGTCGGTCCCGATCGGCCCCCGGAGGTGGGCCCTACTGGGACGGGCCCCGGTTGTGGATCGCGACGCGGTCGCCGATTTTGATGCGCTCCTCGCATTGCTCGACGCGCCGCGGGGGGAGTTCTGGCGCGTTCACGGCGGCGTACTGGGGCGCGCGGCTTTGGCATGGCCGGAGGACCGTGAGCACACAGCCGACGGCCACATTGTCGAAGGATCGATCGCGGCCTTCCGGCTCGCCGACCCCGCGGGAGCGATCGCGGCGCTGAACCGGGATCCCGAGCTCGAGGATCTTGACTGCTTCCCCGACGCGCAGGCGGGAATGCTGCGCTGGAACTGGCTGTGGGATCCGCCGCTCGCCCGTGGGGCCGCGCCCGAGCAGGGAGTCCGCTACCGGCTGTGCGAGGAGGACGCGTCAGCGCGTCCGTTCCTGGCCCGGGTCATCGTCGACGTCGAGCTTCCCGAGATCTGCCTGGTGGCGCCCACGCCCGCTCGCCTCGCGCTCGCCGAGCGTTTGCTTGCCGATCGGCTCGGCGCCGCGCTCGGAGAGCCGACGCTGCGCGAGGTCGATCCGCCGAGCGTGGTGCCGCGGTGGAGGCGCGCCGCGTTCGAGGGCGACCTTCGCCGCCCGGTGGCGCCGTCGCGCTACGCGCGCCGCGCGGCGTGACGGGCGGGGTCAGCGAACGCGGAATTGGGCAGGGCAGCGAACGCGGAGTCCGGCACGGTCAGCGAACGTGGAATTCGGTGACGCCCTCGGGTGGCTCGTCCACCGTCTCGACGTTCTCGACGCGGGCGTGCGGAGGGCCGGTCTCGCAGAAGCGCACGAGCGACTCGACGCCCGCCCGCGGTCCTTCGAAGACTGCCTCGAGCGCTCCGTCGGGTCGGTTCCTGACCCAGCCGCCGACGCCATGGGCGCGGGCACGCTCCCGGGTTGAGTTTCGAAACCACACGCCCTGCACGCGGCCGCGGACGACGACTCGACGGCGTAGTACGTCGGTTGTCATGGCCGTTCGCATTTTTGCAAGCTCCGCCGTCAGCCGCCCGCGGCGATCGCGCGGTTCCGTCCGCCGTGGGCGCCATGCTGAGCAGTTCAGATGACCGCCCTGTGGCTGCTACTTGGATTGATGCTTGGCGCCGGCCTGACCGGGCTGTTGCTCCGCGGGCGATTGCGGGCGCTGACGGTTCAGGCGGCCCAGGCCGGCGAGTTCGAGCGCGAGCTGGTGCGCGCGCGATCGGACCTCGAGCACGAGCGGGCGCGGGCGGAGGAGCGTCTGGCCACGCTCAAGGACGCCCAGGAGCGTCTGTCGGTGTCGTTCAAGACGCTGAGCGCCGAGGCGCTCCAGGCCAGCCAGAGTCAGCTGGTCGAGCTCGCGCGCGCTCAGTTGGCCGCTGCGCAGGCCGAGGGAAGGGGCGATCTCGAACGCCGCCAGCACGCGGTCGAGCAGCTGGTGGCGCCGCTGCGCGAGCAGCTCGGGCGGGTAGATGCCCAGCTCGTGAAGCTCGATCAGGAGCGGCGCGAGTCCAGGGGCCGGATGGATGCCCAGATTCGAGCGCTGACGGAGACCGGGGAGAAGCTGCGAACCGAGACCGGGGCACTGGTGACCGCGCTGCGCAAGCCGAACACCCGCGGACAGTGGGGACAGATGCAGCTCCGGAACGTCGTCGAGCTGGCGGGGATGGTCGCCCACTGCGACTTCATCGAGCAGTCCTCGCTGTCGGGCGAGGACACGTCGCTGCGTCCCGACCTGGTCGTGAGCCTTCCGGGTGGCAAGCATGTCGTCGTCGACGCCAAGGCACCACTCCAGGGCGTGCTCGACGCATACGAGGCGCGGGACGAGGAGGAGCGCGAGCGTCACCTGCGAGACCACGCGCGTCTGCTGCGCAAGCACGTCAAGGCGCTCGCCGGCAAGGCGTATTGGGAGGGACTCGACTCGGCGCCTGACTTCGTCGTGATGTTCCTTCCCGGCGAGCATCTCTACGGCGCGGCGCTCGAGGCCGACCCGGCGCTGCTCGAGGACGCGATGGCCCGCCGGGTGCTGATCGCCACCCCGACGACCCTGCTGGCGATCCTGCGTGCGGTCGGATACGGGTGGCAGCAGGAGCGGATGGCGGACAGCGCGAAGGTGATCTCCGAGCTGGGGCGCGAGCTGCACGGCCGTCTGGTCAAGCTCTCGGGACTGTTCGGCACGCTCGGAAACCGGCTCAACAGCGCGGTCCGCGCTTACAACGAGGCGGTCGGCTCGTACGAGTCCCGGGTGCTGCCGGGAGCGCGCAGGTTCGCCGAGCACGGCGTCGTCTCCGCCGGGCGCGAGCCCGAGAAGCTTGAGCCGGTAACGCTGAGCGCCCGAACCCTTCACGTCGCCCCGGTCGAAGACGAGCCTGGTACCCCAGAGGAAGCCTCCGCGACTCTCTTCGCCACCCCCGGGCGTCTCGCCGCACCGTAAGGCCGCGAGCGCCGGGTCGGCGCCGGTCAGGCGTGCTCGCTGGTCTCGTCGGCCGCGCCCGGCGCCTCGGCAGCGTCCCGCGCCTCGGCAGCGCCCGGCACCTCGGCCGCGCCGCCGCCGCCATCCTGGCCCGGACCCCGCTCCGCCCACCACCGCCGAAGATCCTCGCGCTGCCCGGGGAGAGGGTCCGCTGACGGCTTGCGCTGACGTACTCGCTCGAGTGCCTCCTCGATGTCGACCCCTTCGCGGATGGCCACCACGCCAGCGGCGACGGCCGCCGAGCGCTGCCATCCCGCCCGGCAATGGACGTAGACGCGACACCCTTGCTCGAGCCACTCGAGCACACCTCCGACGGCCTGCTCGAGCTCGGCGGCCGGCAAGCTGCCGAAGTCGGTGAGGCTCAAGCGCCGCTCCGCGATCCCGGCGGCGGCGAGCGCAGCCTCGACCTCCTCGCGCTCACCGTGCTCGTATTCCTCGTCCTCGACCAAATTGAGGATCCGGTCGACCCGCATCCATTCGAGCATCTCGACGTCCTCATGATCGAGCGGGTAGGCGCCGACCAGCAGCTTGTCCTGCACGTCCGCGAAGCCGTACACCCTGAACCAGTTCGACATCGAATGAATGATGGAGAAAGCGCAAGCTTTGGGCTCCGCTCTCGGCGAACCGGCCCCGGCGGGCGGATCTGACCGGGGAGCGGATCGCCCCGGGAGCGGATCTGACCGGGGAGCGGACCGGCCCGGGGAGACGACCGTCGTAACCTGGCCGCTCGTGTCTTTCCAGGATTCGCATCGACCGCCGGCCCGGCTCGCACTCGAGCTGGCCCTCGCCGACGCGGGCGGCGTCGACGCTCCGCGCGAGCGCGTCGCCGGCCTTCGCGCGGTGCTGCTCGACGAGCTGATCGCCGGCTCGGCCGAGCTCGAGCGCACCCGCTCGGGCTATGCCCGGCCGGTTACGGTCGCGCTTGCCGTCGGCTCCGGTCACGCGATGAGCGCGTCGGCGAGCTCGGCTGAACGGCCCGTCCCGGACTGGAACGGCGGCGCGCTGATCTCGGTCGCGCCCGTCGATCAGGCGCTTCGGGCGGATCCGGGAGCGGTCGGCGAACGCGCTTGGCTGCTCGTCGCCGCGCTCGTCGGGTCGATGGTGCAGGCGATCGCCGCGGTCAGCTCGCCCAAGCCGGCCGCAACAGTCCGGGTCAACCCGCCGGGACGCCGCGGGTCGCCGGGCTCGCGGGGCTGGCCAGGGTCGCCGGGCTGGCCAGGGTCGCCGGGCTGGCCGGGGTCGCCGGGCTCGCCGGGCTCGCGGGGCGGGCCGGGGTCGCCGGGCTCGCCGGATCGACGGGCCCTTGACCTGCGGGCCGGCAAGCTCGGCGGCTGGCTCGCGCTCGCGCTCCCGCTGCCGGACTCCATGGCGGACAGCGGCGACGCTGCCGAGCTCGCGGTGATCGCGTTCGAGGATGAGTCGGCCGGGATCGATCGCCTGCGGACGCGGGCCTACGCGGTTCCCTCAGCGGTGCTCGACGGCGTCTCCGATCTGCGGGCGCCGATCGGTGAGGACCATCCGCTGCGAGCGGCGGAGGCGGTCGCGCGCCTCGGCGGCCGACCGGCCGATGAGGACTCCGTGGCCGAGTACGAGGACGAGATCCTCGCGCTGCTCGGGGCCAGCATCGACACCGTCCGTCCGCATGAGGAGCACGATCCCTCACTGCGGGCCGCGCGGCGGATCCTCCAGCGCCTCGCGGGCATGGGCAAGTGGGGCGGGTACCACACCGATGTCGCCCACCTCGCCCGAGGCTTCGCAGGCAATGAGCGTGCGCTCGCGATCGAGGTCGGCGAGCGGCTGATCGGTGCGGGCCTGCTGGTCGCGAAGCCGAGCGTCGGTCAGCGTCACGTCTTTCTCAACCCCCGGCGCGCCGGCGATATCCACGGCCTGATCGAGCGCGGGGTGATCCCGGCGGGGCTCGAGCTGCCGGACGGCTGAGCGGCCCGCCGCGGGAGCCTGAATGACCCTCGGCGCACGCTAATCTCGGGACATCTCCCTGCGCACCGACACCTTCGATCTGGGCCGCCTGCGGCTGACCGCGGGCGAAGGCCGACGGCTCGACGTGACCGTCGCGATCTCGCCGTTCATCCTCGGAGGAGACCGCTACGAGGTCGAGCCAGAGGAGGTGCCGGCGAGGATCGACATCTCACGCACGACGGGAAGCGGGTACGCGCTGCGCCTGCGCTCCGAGGCCTCGCTCGTTGGCCCGTGCATGCGCTGCCTCGAGCCGGCGGCGCCGAGCTTCTCGATCGACGCCCGCGAGATCTCACAGCCGGGTCAGGGGGAGGAGCTCGACAGCCCGTATGTCGAGCGCGAAGTGCTCGACGTGGGGGCTTGGGTCCGAGATTCGCTGGCGCTCAGCTTGCCGGAGAAGCTGCTGTGCCGCGCGGACTGCGCGGGTCTTTGCCCGGTGTGCGGGGCCGACCTGAACGTGGCCGAACCCGACCACGGGCACGAGCGCGAGCCCGACCCACGCTGGTCGAAGCTGTCCGAGCTGCGGTTCGATTAGCTCGGTTGGAGGTGGACGACTTCGACGTCGTTATACGTGCTTAAAGTCGTCCACGTGGGTCTGGCCACCATCCCCGAGAGCGCCGCGCGTGTCGCGGGCACTACACTCTGCGCGCTATGGCCGTCCCCAAGCAGAAGCAATCACACGCCCGCACCGCTCAGCGGCGCGCACAGCACAAGCTGACCGCACCCGCTTACAACGCCTGCCCGCAGTGTCACAGCCCGCGGCTGCCACATCGAGTTTGTCCGGTGTGCGGTAGCTACAAGGGACGTACCGTCGTCGTCCCCGCGGGCGACGACGTCGAGTAGCCAACACGACCGTGGTTACGGTCGCTGTGGACGCCTGCGGAGCCGATCTCGGTCCCGCTGAGGTCGCCGCCGGAGCGGCGCGCGCAGCCGAGCAGGGCGTCCGCGTGCTGCTGTTCGGCCCGGCGCACGAGATCGGTCCGGTCGCAGACGGCGTCGAGGTGATCGATGCCCCGGTGTCGATCGCAAAGGCGTCCGATCCCGTCGCGGCGGTCAGATCGACGCCCGAGGCCTCGATCGTCCAGGCCTCGCGGGCGGTGGCCGACGGGCGCGCTCAGGCGCTTGTGTCCGGAGGCTCGACCGGGTCCGCGCTGGCCTCGGCGCTCATTCACATGCGCCGCGACCGGGGCATCCATCGGCCGGCGCTTGCCCTCCCGATGCCGATCCCAGGCTCGCCGGTGCTGTTGCTGGACGTCGGCGCGAACGTCAGCTGCCGCCCCGAGCATCTATTCCAGTTCGCGTACATGGGCTCGGCGTTCGCGCAGGCCGTGATGGGCATCGACTCTCCCCG
>Ga0302325_10014797_pt1 | contig 16594 bp, 9 predicted proteins | sample Palsa_T0_2_FD_201948 | JGI IMG/M metagenome (GOLD analysis project Ga0302325, IMG submission 201948) | Peat permafrost microbial communities from Stordalen Mire near Abisko, Sweden - Palsa_T0_2 | ecosystem: Environmental > Terrestrial > Soil > Palsa > Peat permafrost | place: Sweden: Abisko... | reverse complement strand
ATCCGCGGCCACCCAGGTGATGTCGAGGGTGGGACGCAGGCGCTCCACCAGCTCCGGATCCTGCTCGAAGAGGAGCACCTCGTGACCGTTGGCGTGCAGGTCCGAGGCGATGGCGGTGCCCACGCTCCCGGCCCCGGCGATGGCGACCTTCACTTCCCGCCGTCCTGGGCGCGTCCGTCGGTGCGGGCCAGCATCTCGTCGAATTGGCGCAGGGCGTCGTCGAGCACGGCAATGTGCAGGACGTCGCCTTCCTGGCCGACGAGCTCGCGGCCGTCGAGCCGGGGCACGCCGGAACGGGTCACCGAGACCAGGCTGAGGTGCCCCGGTTGCTCGATCTCGGAAAGCGGACGGCCGGCCCAATCCTCGGGCAGCGACCGGTCGATCAGCGTGAGGCGCCCGGTGGCGTCGGACCAGTCACCGACGTCCTTGTCCGGCAGCAGGCGCCGGCGGACCTGGTCGATGGTCCACGTCACCGTGGCCACGGTGGGGATCCCCAGTCGCTGGTAGATCTCGGCGCGGCGGGGGTCGTAGATGCGGGCGACGACGTTGGGGATCTTGTAGTTCTCCCGGGCGATGCGCACGGTGAGGATGTTGGTGTTGTCGCCGCTGGTGACCGCAGCCAGGGCATCCGCCTCGAGCGCGCCCGCCCTCTCGAGGTCGTCGCGGTCGAATCCCGAACCCACGATGCACGGGCCGTCCCACTCCTTCAGTCGGCGGAAGGCCTTGGCCGACTTGTCCACGATGGCCACCGAATGTCCCTCCGCGCTGAGCGAAACGGCGAGGCCCGATCCCACCCGGCCACACCCGACGACGATGACGTGCACGCCACAGTGCAACACGCCGCGTCGGGTCTTGCAAAAAGCGGACTGGCACGTGGACTGGCACCTCCGTCGAATGCTTCTACTGTGTGGCGGTGGCGACCCCGATCACGGCGGCCCCTGAGAAGGCGACCCCACCTCCGGTGCCCCTCCCGGGGCTCACGGCAGAATCGATCCCCGAGACCCGCCGCTACCGCCTGAAGAACAAGCTGCTCGGGCCGCCGCTGGTCACCGAGCAGCTCGCATCGGAGCGCCTGGCCCGGCCCATTGCTCTGGGCGTGCTGGCTCCCGACTGCATCTCGTCCTCGGCCTATGGCACCGAGGAGATGCTCACGCAGCTGGTGCCCTACGTCGGCCTGGCCGCCTTCGCCCTGGTCGTTCCGATCACGATCGCCATTCTGGCCGTCCTCTTCTTCGTCACCCTCTCGTACCTGGAGGTCATTCAGCTCTACACCAAGGCCGGCGGTTCTTACGTCGTGGCCCGGGACAATTTCGGTCCGCGCATCGCGCAGATCGCGGCCGTGGCGCTGCTGATCGACTACACGGTGACGGTTGCCGTGCAGACCTCGGCCGGCACCGCCGCCCTCACCAGCGCCGTACCCAGCTTGACGAGGTTCACCGTCGAAATCACGGTGGCGGTGATCCTGCTCCTCCTCTACGGCAACCTGCGCGGCATCCGCGAGGCCGGGAGCTACTTCGCCATCCCGACGTACTTCTTCATCTTCTCGCTGGCGAGCGTGATCGTGATCGGGTTCGTCAAGGAAGCACTGGGAACGCTGCACTACATCCCGCTCCCGCCGGCGAGCCAGGTCTACGGGGGGAAGATCGGCACACCCGGCGACGGCTGGCTGATGGGGTTGGCCTTCATCTTCCTGCTGCGCTCGTTCGCCAACGGCGGGTCGTCGCTCACGGGACTCGAGGCCATCTCCAACGGGGTGAGCAGCTTCCAGAAGCCGGAGGCCAAGCATGCCCGCCAGACGCTGGTGGCCATGAGCTCGACGCTGGCGTTCCTGGTGCTCGGCGTCACGCTGCTGGCCCGCTGGACCCACGCCGTCCCCTACGCCAACGGGACGCCGACGGTGGTGTCGCAGGAGGTACGGGCCGTCTTCGGGACCAGCCCGGTCGGTCATCTCGCGTTCTACGTCGTGCAGCTGGCCACCATGCTCATCCTCTACACCGGCGGCAACACGAGCTTCAACGGGTTCCCCTACCTGGCCAGCTTCGTGGCCGGCGACCGCTTCCTGCCCCGCCAACTGACCCGGCGCGGCCATCGCCTGGCCTTCTCGAACGGGATCCTCGTGCTGACGGGCGTGGCCCTGGCGCTCGTGCTCGTGTACAAGGCACAGGTCAACGGGCTGGTGGCGCTCTACGCCATCGGCGTGTTCACCGGCTTCACCATGGCCGGCTCGGGGATGGTGAAGCACCATCTGACGACACGCGAGGGCCACTGGAAGCGCAGCATCGCCATCAACGGGTTCTCCGCCTTCCTGTCCTTCACCGTCGTCCTCATCTTCGCCGTGGCGAAGTTCAAGGAGGGCGCCTGGCTGATCTTCGTGGTCGGACCGCTCCTCTACATCGGGCTCATCCGCCTGCACCGCCAGTACGTGGCGGAGGCCGAGATGCTCGAGACCGGGGTGGCCGAAGCTTCCGAGGAGCCCATCCTGCGGCGCCATGTGGTCGTCGTGTTCGTCGACCGCCTCGACATGGCGGTGGTGCGCGCCCTGCAGTACGCGCGCACGCTGGCACCGGACGACCTGCGCGCGGTCCACTTCGACATCGACACCAAGGCGGCCCGGGAGCTCGAGGCGGAGTGGGGCCGGTTCGGCCTGGGTCGGCTGCCGCTCGACATCATCGAGGTGCCGGACCGCCGCCTGGGCCGGGCGGCCATAGAGCTGGTGGCGGACGCGACGTTGGACGGCGACACCGAGTGCACGGTGCTCCTGCCGCGGCGCAGCTACGGCCGGGTCTGGCAGCGCTTCCTGCACGACAGGACAGCCGACAAGATCGCCGCCGTCCTGGGCCAGGTGCCTCACGTGAGCGCCACCATCGTCCCGTTCGCCGTGGGCGGCCGGTTCGGCGAGCGTGTCCGCTCGTACGGCCGCTCGGTCCAGCGGGCCCGACTGGCCGACGCTCCGGGCGCCGGGGCTGCGCCGGTCGACGACCAAGGGCGGACCGGCGTGGACCGCATGGGGCGGCGCGACGGGCCCAAGCGCCCGACCACTGTCCTGGCCGCCGACCAGACACTGGCGCTGCGGGCCGGCGCCACGACGCCCATCGCCTCCGTCGTGCCGCGCCAGCGCATCCGGGTGGCCGGGCGGGTGAAGTCGGTCCGGGTCCAGCCCCGGGCGGGGACCTCGAATCTGGAGTGCGTACTCAGTGACGGGACGGGGGGACTGCTCCTGGTCTTCCAGGGGAGGCCGAAGATCGCCGGGATCGAGCCGGGAGCCCGCCTGGTGGCCGAGGGAATGGTGGGCGCCTGGGGTCGCCGGCCCGCCATGCTCAACCCCTCCTTCGAGCTGGTGCAGGGGGCGCCGAGCGATCCGGCGGAGACCTGAGCCCTTCGCCCCCGCCGACGCCTCTCAGGCGACGGCCAAATTGCCCGACCCGTCGGCAGTCGCTAACGTCCCCCCCGGCCCGGCGTCGGGTGCGACCCACCGGCGCGCCGTCGGCCTGGGGTGATGACATCGAAGCAATGGTGCTGAGCGCTGCCGCACCGCACGGAGGGGGGCGCCTCCATCCCCTCCCCGCCAGACGGACAGGAACAGAAAGGGCACACCGGGAATGATCAGAATGCTCGCAGCCAAAGGCGGCTACCAGGCCTTCCACCTCGGTGGGGTCGACAAGACATGGCTGTACATCTGCCTGTTCGCCGGCATCGTCGGCATCGTCTCGGGTCTGCTCCTCGCGCGCAACGTCCTCTCCTTCGACCAGGGCACCGCGAAGATGAAGGAGATCGCGCTGGCGGTCCAGGAAGGGGCGCAAGCGTTCCTGGCGCGCCAGTTCCGGGCCATCGCGTTGATCATCATTCCCCTGGCCATCCTGATCTTCTTCACCGCCACCAAGGTGGTGCGGCCTGACGGTTCTGTCGCCCTGACCTTCCAGCAGGACGGCCTCTACCGGGTGATCTGCTTCCTCTTCGGCGCGGCCTTCTCCGGCCTGACCGGCTTCATCGGCATGAGCATCGCCGTGCGGGGCAACGTCCGTACGGCAGCAGCGGCCGCCCAGGGCGGCGGCATGAAGGAGGCCCTGCGTGTGGCCTTCCGCACCGGCGCCGTGACCGGCATGCTCTGTGTGGGCCTCGGCCTGGTCGGCGCCACCGCCATCGTTCTCATCTTCCAGAACTCGGCGACGGCCGTCCTGATCGGCTTCGCCTTCGGGGCTTCCCTGCTCGCCCTCTTCATGCGAGTCGGCGGCGGCATCTTCACCAAGGCGGCCGACGTCGGAGCCGACCTGGTGGGTAAGGTGGAAGCCGGCATTCCCGAGGACGACCCGCGCAACGCGGCCACTATCGCCGACAACGTGGGCGACAACGTGGGCGACTGCGCCGGCATGGCCGCCGACCTCTTCGAGTCCTACGAGATCACGATCATTGCTGCACTGATCCTGGGGTACTCCGCCTTCCGCTTCCACCACACGACGGCCGCGGTCCTCTACCCGCTCATCGTCCCGGCCATCGGGATCTTCGCCTCCGTCATCGGCGTCGTGGTGGTGCGGGCCCGCACCAAGGACCGCAACGCGCTCGCCCCGATCAACCGCGGCTTCTGGCTCGCTGCCGTGCTCACAGTGATCGGCGCCTTCCTTGTGGCGCAGTACTACGTGCACGACCTCAAGGTCTTCTACGCCGTGCTGACCGGAGTCATCCTGTCCCTCGTCGCCAGCCAGATCACCGAACAGTTCACCTCGACCGAGCGCGGGCCGGTCAAGGAGATCGCTGCGGCCGCCCGAACCGGGCCGGCCACCACGGTGCTGGCGGGTATCTCCATCGGGCTCGAGTCCTCGGTCTGGGCGATCATCGCCATCGCCATCGCCATCGGCGTGGCCATCGGGCTGGGCGACGGCAACATTGAGCTCACCTTCTACCTGGTGGCCCTGATCGGCATCGGCCTGCTGGCCACCGCCGGCATGGTCGTCTCGGAGGACAGCTTCGGCCCGGTGTCGGACAACGCGGCCGGCATCGCCGAGATGTCGGGTGAGTTCACCGGTGAGGCCGAGCGCGTCATGGTCAGCCTCGATGCCGTGGGCAACACCACCAAGGCCATCACGAAGGGCGTGGCCATCGGCTCCGCCGTGATCGCGTCGGTGGCACTCTTCGCCTCCTTCATCGAGACGATCGGCGAACAGCTCCCGAGCCTGCATGCGACCGGAGCCAAGCTGTTCTCGATCATTCAGATCAACGTGGCCAACCCGACCACGTTCATCGGCCTTCTCATCGGTGGCTCGATCGCGTTCTTGTTCTCGTCCCTGGCCATCCGAGCCGTCGGTCGATCGGCCGGCACCGTCGTGCTCGAGGTGCGGCGCCAATTCCGCGAGCACCCGGGGATCATGGACTACACCGAGAAGCCAGAGTACGGGCGGGTCATCAGCATCTGCACCGCAGCGGCCCAGCGCGAGCTGGCCACCCCGGCGCTGCTGGCCATCCTGACCCCGGTGATCGTGGGCTTCGGCATCAACTACCTGGCCCTCGGCGCCTTCCTGGCCGGCACCATCCTGACGGGCCAGCTCCTGGCCAACACGCTGTCGAACTCGGGTGGTGCGTGGGACAACGCCAAGAAGTACATCGAGGACGGCAACGAAGGGGGCAAGGGCTCCGAGGCCCACAAGGCCGCCGTCATCGGGGACACGGTGGGTGACCCGTTCAAGGACACGGCCGGACCGGCGCTGAACCCCATGATCAAGGTCATGAACCTGGTCTCGCTGCTGATCCTCCCCGCGGTGATCAGCTTGCAGCACCACACGGGTGCCCGCCTCGCCATAGCCGGCGGCTCCCTGGTGATCCTGCTGGGCGCACTCGCCTTCTCCAAGCGGGGTGCCGAGGCCATGGACGCCGACTCGGCCGATTCGGCCCCGGCTGCGGCAGCGGTTGCGCCGGTCGAATGACCTGCTCAGGCGCATAGCGAACCGCTCTGCCGGCGCCCTGGTTGTATACCTTGCCCTTGACAGGTGGGGCGGTGTACCCCCACTCTGACGTGACCATGCCCTCCCTCTTCCCCCATCGCTTGCCGACCCGCGGGGTGTGCCGTGGGTAAGGCATTGGTCATTGTGGAGTCGCCGGCCAAGGCGCGCACCATCGGCGGCATGCTGGGCCCCGACTTCATCGTGGAGTCGTCGATAGGCCACATCCGCGACCTGCCGCGCGGGGCCGACGAGGTCCCGGCCGCCTACAAGGGTGAGTCGTGGGCGCGGCTCGGGGTCGACGTGGACAACGGCTTCAAGCCGCTGTACGTGGTGTCCTCGCCCAAGAAGTCGGTCGTGGCCAACCTGAAGAAACTGCTCAAGGGTGCCGACGAGCTGTATCTCGCCACGGACGAGGACCGCGAGGGCGAGTCGATCGCGTGGCACCTCTCCGAGGTGCTGTCGCCGACCGTCCCGGTCAAGCGCATGGTGTTCCACGAGATCACGCCGGCCGCCATCGCCCGCGCCGTCGAGGAGTGGCGCGATCTCGACCGCCGCCTGGTGGACGCCCAGGAGGCGCGTCGCATCCTGGACCGCCTCTACGGCTACGAGGTGTCTCCCGTCCTGTGGCGCAAGGTCATGCCGCGCCTGTCGGCCGGCCGGGTGCAGAGCGTGGCCACCCGCATGGTGGTCGAGCGCGAGCGGGCCCGCATGCGCTTCCGCTCCGCCACCTGGTGGGGCGTCGACGGGACCTTCACCAACGCCGCGACGTCGGGTTTCGGCGCCGCGCTGATCGGGTTGGGCGGGGCCACCGTCGCCACCGGCAAGGACTTCGACGAGCACGGGGAGCGCACCGGAAAGAGCGACGTCCGTGTGCTCCACGAGGAGGAGGCGACCTCGGTCGCGAGCGCGCTGGTCGGACGCTCCTTCACCGTCAGCGCGGTGACCGAGCGGCCTTTCCGCCGTTCGCCGGCGGCTCCGTTCATGACCTCGACCCTGCAGCAGGAGGCCGGCCGCAAGCTCCGCTTCAGCGCGCAGCGGGCCATGCAGGTGGCTCAGCGCCTCTACGAGCAGGGCTTCATCACGTACATGCGCACCGACTCGACAACGCTCTCGGACCAGGCGCTGACGGCCGCCCGCTCCCAGGCAAGGGAGATGTACGGCGACGCCTACGTCCCCGATGCGCCGCGCCGTTACGAGCGAAAGGTCAAGAACGCGCAGGAGGCCCACGAGGCCATCCGACCCTCCGGCGAGACATTCCGGACGCCCGAGCAGGCCGGACGCGCCTTGTCGGGGGACGAGCTCCGCCTGTACGAGTTGATCTGGAAGCGCACGGTGGCCTCACAGATGAACGACGCCACGGGGACGAGTGCGCAGATCCGCCTGACGGCCCAGGTGCCCGAGGGCGTGGCGCGGGGACAGGAGGCCGAGTTCTCCGCCAGCGGGCGCGTCATCGCGTTCCCGGGATTCCTGCGCGCCTACGTCGAGGGGGAGGACGATCCCGACGCCGAACTGGCCGACCGCGAGGTCGTGCTTCCGGCGCTGGCCGTGGGCGACGTCGTGGAGGGCAGTGCGTTCGAGCCCGGCTCGCACACCACACAGCCGCCCGCGCGCTACACCGAGGCCTCGCTCGTCAAGGCCATGGAGGAGCTCGGTGTCGGGCGACCGTCCACCTACGCCAGCGTCATCGCCACCATTCTCGACCGCGGCTACGTCTGGAAGAAGGGAACGGCACTCGTGCCGAGCTTCACCGCCTTCGCCGTGGTCGGGCTTCTCGAACGCTACTTCGGGGACCTGGTCGACTACGGCTTCACGGCATCGATGGAGGACGATCTCGACGAGATCGCTGCCGGGCGCGAGGAGGCCCTGCCCTGGCTGACGCGGTTCTACTTCGGCACGAATGTCCCCGGCGCGACCAACGGGCACGGCGAGGAGGTCGAGTCGGTCGGGCTCAAGGCCTCGGTCGCGACGCACCTCAGCGAAATTGACGCCCGCGAGATCAACTCCATCCCCCTCGGCAACGGGACCGACGGCGAGCCGATCGTGGCTCGTGTGGGCCGCTACGGCCCCTACCTCCAGCGCGGGGAGGACCGGGCCTCCATCCCCGACGACATGGCCCCCGACGAGCTGACGATCGAGCGGGCGGAGGAGATCCTGGCCGCCCCCTCCAACGACCGGGTGCTGGGCACCCACCCCGAGAGCGGGCTCGACGTTCAGGTCAAGGCCGGGCGCTTCGGCCCCTACGTGCAGGTGGGTGAGGTGGTGGAGGGTGGAGACAAGCCGCGCACGGCGTCGCTCTTCTCCTCCATGGAGCCGTCCACGCTGACGCTGGAGCAGGCCCTGCAGTTGCTGCAGATTCCGCGCGTCATCGGGACGGACCCCGAGACGGACGAGGACGTCGTGGCCCACAACGGCCGCTTCGGCCCGTACCTCAAACGCGGTGCCGACACGCGCAGCCTCGGCAGCGAGGAGCAGCTGCTGACCGTGACCCTCCCCGAGGCGCAGGCGCTGTTCGCACAACCGAAGCAACGCCGAGGTCGGGCGTCGGCCGCACCGCTGCGCGAGCTGGGCACCGATCCGACCACCAACCTGCCGGTCGTCGTCAAGGAGGGCCGTTTCGGCCCCTACGTGACCGACGGCACCACCAATGCCAGCCTGCGCAAGGGCGACGTCGTGGAGTCGATCGACATTGAGCGCGCGTCCGAGCTGCTCGGCGACCGCCGGGCCGCCGGCCCCTCGACTCGCAAGAAGAAGGCGGCCAAGAAGGCCGCGCCGGCCAAGAAGAAGGCCACGGCCAAGAAAGCCACGGCCAAGAAGACGGCCGCCAAGAAGAGCGGGGCGACGAAGAAGGCCGCCGGCACCAAGAAGGCTGCGCCGACCGAACCGTTCTGAGATGCCGGCCCGGGGTCGCCTCATTGCGCTCGAGGGCATCGACGGCTGTGGCAAGTCCACCCAGTCCCGCGCTCTGGCCGACGTTCTCGCCACCCGGCTGACCTTCGAGCCCGGCGCGACGCCGGTCGGGGCCCGGTTGCGCGAGCTCCTGCTGGCACCCGACGCGGCAGCGCCGGCGCCGCGTACAGAAGCGCTGCTGATGGCGGCGGACCGGGCGGAACACGTGGCCCGCGTGGTCGAGCCCGCCCTGGCCGCGGGCGAGTGGGTGGTCAGCGACCGTTACGCCGGATCGACCATCGCCTATCAAGGCTACGGGCAGGGCCTCGACCCGGCCGAGTTGGCCGCGCTGGTCCAGTGGGCCACCGGCGGGCTGGCCGCGGACCTCTCGATCCTGGTCGACGTCAGCGTCGACGTGGCGGCGGCCCGGCTGGCGGCGCAGGGCGAGCGTGGAGCCGACCGGATCGAGCGCCTGGGACCGGACTTCGCCGCCAGGGTGCGCGAGGGGTTCCTTGCCCAGGCGGCGCAGGACCCGGCCCGCTGGCTCGTCGTCGACGGGACGCTGGAGGTCGACGCGCTCACGGCGCATATCGTGACCTCCGTGCGCGAACGACTCGGCGACGCGCCCGGGGGGCGCCGGTGACGGCGGAGCGTCCCGTGCCCGAGCTCTTCGCCGGAGTCGTGTCACAGGACGCGGCGGTGGCGGCCCTCCGCGCCGCCGCGGCCCATCCCGTGCACGCCTACCTCTTCCGGGGGCCGCCCGGGAACGGCGGGCTCGCGGCGGCCTACGGGTTCGCCGCGGCGCTCCTGTGCCCCGAGGGCGGGTGCGGGGAGTGCGCCACCTGCCGGGCGGCCCTGGCCGGCACCGATCCCGATCTGCACATCGTGCGCCGCAGCGGGGCTTCGGTCTCCATCGGCGATCTGCGCCAGGTGGTCGCGCTGGCGCAGCGCCGGCCCCTCCACGCGGCGCGTCAGGTGATCGTCGTCCTGGACGCGCATCTCGCTGCGTTGCGGGCGCCAGCAATCCTGAAGACACTCGAGGAGCCGCCCGGCGACACCGTCTTCGTGTTGCTGGCGGACGATGTCATCCCCGAGCTCGTGACAGTGGCCAGCCGCTGCGTCGAGGTTGCCTTTCCGCCTGTGCCGCGGGCCGATTTGGTGCAGTGGCTCACGGACTCGGGCGTGCCGTCGGACATGGCGGCGGTGGTAGCGGACAGCAGCGGTGGCAACCCAGAACGCGCTCGCGTCATGGTCGACGATCCCGACGTGGCGGCGCGGGTCGCGTTGTGGTCCTCGGTACCCGAGGAGCTGACGGCGGCCGGCATGACCGCGGCTGGCATGACCCGCCGCGTACTGGAGTCGGCCGACCGGGCGGTGGAGCCCTTGCGCGCCGCCCACGCCCGTGAGATCGAGTCGTTGGCCGCGGCCGCCAAGGAGATGGGCGAGCGCGGGCTCCCCGGGCGCAAGGAGATCGTCGACCAGCACCAGCGCGAGGAGCGGCGCTTTCGCACGGATGCCCTGCGGGCCGGGCTCGGGGTGCTGGCCCGGTCCTACCGCGGTCGTGTCGTCCGGGCGGCCGGCGGCAGCATTGTGGTGGGCGACCCGGACATCCGCAGTGCCACCGAGGCCGTGGGCCTCATCACCGAGACGGCGGCGGCGCTCCCGCGCAATCCCAACGAGACCCTTCTGGTGCAGTCGCTCTTCGTGCGCCTGGCGGCATTGGCGGCCTGAGGGCTTCCGTGCCGAGCACACGCTCGTACGCCGACCTGATGCCTGACGGGGCGCCGCACGCGCCGTCTGGGGCGCGTGAGGGGCCAGAGCATTAGAGTCTCGCCGGATCTCCCGAGGTGGCGGAAGCGAGTGGATGCATGGTGGCCGAAGGCGAACCTCCCCCCCAACGCTTGGAGATTCGGGTGCTCGGTCCGGTCGAGATCGCCTGGGACGGGCGCCTGATCGATATCGGCGGGGTGAAGGCACGGGCGCTTGTCGCCCGGCTCCTCATCGATCGCCACATCATCGTCTCGGTGGACCGTCTCGTGGATTCGCTGTGGCGCGACAACGACGGCATGGGGGCCGAGATCGCGATGCGATCGACCATCTCGCGTCTGCGCAAGCGCATCCGCGAGGCCGGTGTGCCCGAGGACGTCATCGTGACGCGGGCGCCGGGCTATCTCCTGGATGTCCCCGCCGAGGCGACGGACGTCTTCCAGCTCGAACGCCTGGTGGCAGAGGGCCGCGTCCAGTTGGCCCGGCGACGTCCGAGCGAGTGCGTGCGGATCCTTTCCGAGGCCGCGGGGCTCTGGCGCGGGCCGGCCTACAGCGAGGTCCGTGACGAACCGTTTGCCCGGGCCGAGGCGCGCCGCCTGGAGGAACTGCGGCTGCACGCCACCGAGACGAGGATGGACGCTGAGCTCACGATGGGCCGCCACGAGGCGATCACGGGCGAGCTGGAGACGTTGACGAGCGCGAACCCCATGCGCGAGCGGCTGTGGTCGCAGCGGATGCTGGCGCTCTACCGTTGCCGCCGCCAGGCGGAGGCACTGCGGGTGTTCCAGGACCTGCGGGTCGTCCTGGTCGACGAGCTGGGGATTGAGCCGGGGCACGACGTCTCCTGGCTGGAGCATGCCATCCTGGCCCAGGACCCCGCGTTGGACTTCGTGGTCCAGCACGAAGCCGACCCCCACCCTGCCACTGCGGCTTCGACGGCACACTCGTCGTTCCGGTACCAGGTCCGTGTGCCGGCGTCCCAGCGCGAGGGCCCACTGGTGGGCCGGGCCCGCGAGTCGGGGCTCCTGCGCGACTGGTGGACGTCGGTCGGCCAGGGCGCCGGGCGTCTCCTGCTGGTCGACGGCGACCCGGGCATCGGGAAGACGCGCCTCGTGGTCGACCTGGCGCAGGCCGTCGAGGCGGGCGGTGCGCTGGTCCTGTGGGGCCGCTGCGACGAGGACCCGGTGGCGCCGTTCCAGCCCTTCGCCGAGGCGCTGGGGCGCTACTTCCAGTCACTCTCGGCGGACCGCATCTCACAGATGCCCGACTGGCAGCTCTCCGAGCTCTCCCGCCTGGTCCTGCGGTTGCGCGAGTACGCGCCGTTGGTCGAGGACGAAGGCGGCGATCCTGAGAGGGAGCGCTTCCGTTTCTTCGAGGCGGTCGTGGCGACCCTGAACGAGCTGGCGACCGAGGGCCCCGTCCTGCTGGTGATCGACAACCTGCACGTCGCCGACGAGCCGACCCTGCTGCTGCTGCGCCACGTGCTGGGGGGCGCCGACGACGCCAAGCTCGGCATTGTGGGGATGTTCATCGACACGGAGGTACCGGCTGCCCACCGCCTGCGCGCCATGCTGGCGGACTTCAGGACGGTGCATCCCGTGGCTACGGTGCACCTGCGGGGGTTGAGCAGTGCGGGGGTCGAGGAACTGTTGCGGGCGTGGCCGAACGCCCCGGCGGACCTCGTCCCCCAGCTCTGCCGGCTGACCGACGGCAACCCCCTCTTCCTCGACGAGCTCCTCCGTCAGCTGGGCTACCGGGAGGCCGAGCAGGCCGAGGAGGGGGACGCGCCCGTCCCGCCGAACCTGAGCCCGACCGAAGCGATCCGTGAGCTCGTCGCCCGGCGCGTCTCGCGGCTTCCCGAAGACGTGATCTACCTCCTGCAGGCGGCGGCCGTGGCCGGCCCCGAATGCGAGGCGGGCGTTGTCGCAGAGGCGGCCGAGCTGACTCCGGAGCGACAGCTCGACGCTCTCGACCGGGCCGAGGAATCGCGCCTGCTCCGTCGCGTCGGCGAGGAGATCCGTGACCGCTATGCCTTTACCCACACGCTCGTACGCGACGCCATCTACGGCGAGCTCCTGCGCGGGAGGCGGTTGCGCTACCACCACAAGATCGCCGTCGCCATGGAGCGGCTGCACGCCGACGAGCTGGACACCTACGTCAACGAGCTGGCCCATCACTTCTACATGGGCGCGGCCCTGGCCGACGCGGACAAGGCCACCCACTATTGCCGGGCCGCCGGGGAGCGCTCGCTCCGCCTCCTCGCGTTCGAGGAGGCGGCGGTGCATTTCACCCGCAGCTTGGAGGTGGCTGAGCAGTTCGGCCCATCCGCTTCTGAGGCGCGCTGCGACGCACTCATCGCTCTCGCCGAGGCCCAGAACCGGGCAGGCGACACGGCGTCGGCCAACGCCAACTTCGAACGAGCGGCCTCTCTGGCACGGTCCATCCGCGATGCCGAACGTCTCGCGGCCGCCGCTCTGCGCGCCGGCCCGCTGAGCTATCTCGGGATTGTGCGGGCCAACGAGGAACAGATACGCCTTCTTGAGGAGGCTCTGGCGGCATTGCCCGAAGGCAAGGACTCACACCTCCGCGCCATGGTGACGGCCCGGCTCGGCCTCGTGATCGTGTACAGGACCGACTTGCCCACGGCCGAATCCATGCCACGCTCACTCGCGCTGAGCAATGCCGCGGTCGCCATGGCCAGGCGTCTCGGGGACCGCGTCGCGCTCGGGTACGCACTCAACGCGCGTATGCACGCGCTGTGGGGTGTCGGGGCCGCGCCGGAGCGGCTCGCGACGGGGACGGAGCTCGGTGAGATCGCCGACGACATCGGCGATGAGCTCCTGGCCCTGCACGGGCATATGTGGCGTATCCGTGAGCTGCTGGCGCAGGGCCACGTCGACGCCGTGAACGAGGAGATCGCCCGGTTCCGTGCCCGCGACACTGGGCCGGTGCATCCGCTCGAAGCCTCGTACGCCTTCAACGTGACGGCGATGATGGCGTTGTTGGAGGGAAAGTTCGAGCGCGCGGAGCAGCTCGGCCAACGGGCCCTGGAGGTGGCGGAGGGTCACAACGAACTCGCGCTCAGTTTCTACGGGGCGCTCATGCTGTGGACGTGGTGGCAGCGCGACGACCTGACCGGGCCGGTGCGGATGTTTCGGGAGGTCGTCGCGCAGACGCCGACCGAGTACCTCACCGTGCCGGCTGCGCTCGCCCTGCTCCATGCCGAGGCAGGCGACGCCGATTCATCGATGGACCAGCTGCGGTCGCTGGCCGCGGTCGGATGGCAGAACGTGGCGGATGATCAGAGCGAGGGCGTGTCGCTCGCGATGGCGGCAGCGGCCTGCAGCGTGCTCGGTGCGCTGGCGAGTGACGTGGCGCCTCCCCTCTACGAGGTCATGCGGCGTTACGCCGGGACCGCGATCGTGGTCCGCGCGCCGGCCGCGGCGTGCCTGGGGCCCGCCGACCACTATCTCGGGCTCCTGGCGGGGACCATGGGCGACCTGGCACTCGCCGAGGTCCACCACGAAGCAGCATTGCGTCTTGCCCGCCGCATGGGCTCCCCACCCTTCGTGGCCGCGGCGGAGGTGGAGCTCGCCCGGATATTGCGGCTGCGCCGGCCGACCGCTGACGAGGAACGGGTAGCCGTGCTCTTGCGCAGCGCGGAAGAGTCCGCGTTGGCGATGGGGCTGCACAGGCTGGCGCGGCTGGCTGCCGAGCCCGGCTGACGCGGCCGTCAGTGCGCCGTGGCGTCCCCGTCCGGTGAGCCCGGCGCCGGGATCCCCTCGTCTTCGTACGCCGCCAACCTGTCGTCGGCCTCGCGGATACGGCGACTCATGCCGCTGAGCAGCGCATTGCGGAACCCAGGCACCTCCATCATCGACTCGAACTCCCGCGGCCCGACGATGAGGACGTCGAGATCGGTCGTGGCGTGCACGGTGGCGCTGCGGGGCACGGCCTCAATGGCCGCCAGCTCGCCGAAGTAGTCGCCGGCATGGAGGATGTTCACCACGTGCCCGTCGCGCGTGACCGTGGCCGTCCCCTCCAAAATGACGAAGAGCTCGCGACCGAGCCGGCCTTCTCGCAGGATGACCTCGCCGGCTTGAATCCGGAGGCGCTCGGCGATGCGCGCCATCGCGAAGAGCTGCTCCTCGGTGCACGCTGCGAACCAGGGCACGCCCTGCAGGCGCTCGGGTGCGGCCGGATCGCCTCCCTTGTCGTCTCCGCTCATCGCTCTCCCCGTCGGCGGAGAGCCGTGCCCCGCGTCGTCAGGGTATTCGCTGGGCGGACCCACCTGGGGGAGTCCGGGACCCTGGCGCTCCTGAAGGGCCGAAGGTCACAGACGGGGAGTCGCCGCAGACGTCTTCCCTCGGTGGCGGCCATGGTCCGGCGCGTCGAGCGCGGCCGCCAACCGGGCCTCAGCGACACGTAACCGGCTGGCCATGTTGCGGAACAACGCATCGCGGAATCCGGGGATGTCGGCCATGGCGGAGAACTCGCGTGGGCCGATGATGAGCACGTCGAGGTCGGACAGGGCTGTCACCGTGGCATTGCGCGGGCCGGGGTCCATGGCGGCCAGCTCGCCGAAGAAATCACCCGCACTCAGGGTGTTCACCCGCCGGCCCTGCTGGGTGACCGCCACCGAGCCGGTGAGGATCAAGAAGAGCTCGCGGCCGATCCGCCCTTCACGGGCCAGCACCTCACCCGCTCCCACCTGGACCCGCTCGGCCAGCTGGGCAACGTCCTGCAGCTGGTCATGGGTGCAGTTCCGCAGCAGGTCGACAGCTTTCAGCCGCTCGACGGTCGCCTGTCTCCCCATGGTGGATACCACGACCTCGCCTCCCTCCTGGTGTGGCAGTGCGTCACGCGACGGCCCCGGGCGCCAACCAGTCTGCGCCCAACCGCTTGCACGGCCATTGCAGGGCTGTTGCAGAGCGGCAAAGGGCCGACCGGGGGGTCTCCGAACGACCGCTCGTTACTGCCGCACCGGCCGTCAGGGAGTGCTGTCGACGACCACGGGGGCGTAGACGAGCCCGGGCGCGGGCAGCCCCGGCCGCTCGTAGTCCTCCCGGTGGATCTGGTCGTCGTCGAGGGCTGCCATGGCAGGGTCGAGCGGCGGAATGGACCAGCGCGAACGAAGGTCCTCGAGGGGCTCGGGGGCGTGCGCCCAGAAGTCCCAGTGGCCCGAGTAGAGGTTCTCCGTCATGGCCCGGCCGCGGGCAATGGCCACCCAGAGCTTCGCGGCGTCGAGGCCGAGGTGGACGTTGCCCTCGTAGTTGTCCGCCCAGTCCGGGTCGGCCTCCATCCGTGCCTTGTCGCCGGCATTGAGGCCTTTGTTGATGTCGATCCCGAGGTGGTAAATCATGATGGTCGGAAGCACATGGCTCTCCATGAAGTCCACGTGCGGCTCGAACTGCCCACCCGTGAAGGCGGCGACGAGCAGCTCACCCTGTGCCGAAGTCGAGTAACCCGACAGCAGGTGCAGGCAGTCGTGGTTGATGGCCCAGAGCTCGGCCAATCCATCGGGGTCCCCGGGCCAGGTGTAGCCGTTCCGCTTGTAGTGGTGGTAGAGCGCGTTGCCCAGCGTGTCCTCGGGAAGGTCGACCAGGCGGTCGAACCGGGTGACCAGGACCGGGTCCCGGGCGTCGCCACCGTAGGGGTGAAACGGGCCATAGGGATCGTCGGGGTCCCACGGGAGACCGGGGATGGTCATGGTGTTGGCGCGGATCATGTCGAAGCCGGCCCAGCGGGCATGGTCGAGGTGCAGCTGGGTGAGCGCGTCGACGAACTCGGCCTGGACGTGGAGCGCGGTGGCCATATCCACCACGATGCCGAGCTTGTCCTTCTCGACGCCGCCGTCGAGGAGGGAGAGAACGGCGAGGACCCGGATCAGCTCGAGCCGTCGCTCGGGGTCGGTGATCGTCCGCACCAGCTCGCCCGAGGCAATGGGCGTCGGCGCATGGAAGTCAAAGGGGTCGCGGTAGCCGAAGACCGTGGAGAGGGCGCCCGTG
>Ga0302325_10014796_pt1 | contig 16594 bp, 16 predicted proteins | sample Palsa_T0_2_FD_201948 | JGI IMG/M metagenome (GOLD analysis project Ga0302325, IMG submission 201948) | Peat permafrost microbial communities from Stordalen Mire near Abisko, Sweden - Palsa_T0_2 | ecosystem: Environmental > Terrestrial > Soil > Palsa > Peat permafrost | place: Sweden: Abisko... | reverse complement strand
TGCGGAAGCACAAAATGCGCGATGCCGAAGACGCGCCGCAGGAAGCGCGCTTCAAGCCGAAAGCCGGGCCGGGATCGGTCTTCGTCGAGGAATTCGTCTCGGCCAAAACGGGCGGCGAGAAAAGACTGCGCAATATCGGCGAGCATCCGCTGACGCTGGCCCATGCGCGGGGAAAAATTTCCGACGAGCAGTTCGCGGCGGGCGAAGAAGTGCGCCGGCTTTATGAATTGCGGGGCGCCAGCGGCCGTGACAGCACGGCGATGAATGTGGGCGGCGGCGGCTCGCTCAGCATGCCGTTCACCCAGTCGCAGGTGGATGCGATCCGGCGTCTCGATCATTACCGCGCGCGACTCAAGATGCGCGACTGGATCATCGTGGAAAAATTCTGCGGCGAAGGTTGGTCGATGGCGGAGTCTGTGCGCGCGGCCACAGTTTGCCACCCCTCCGGCGTGCTGCTGCGCCTGATAGAGGCCCTCGACGAACTCGTCGCTGCCCGGCGCGGGGGACGGTCGAATTAGAAAAGAAAGAACCACTCAAGGTTTTCTTCGGCGCTGGACGCCCGAGTCACTGCCGCAGTGCACAATCAAATCGACCGAACGATGGGCGTCCTTGGCACCGCGGCCAAGTATGATAACAATGCACAAATTCGATGGGTTGCGGGGGCCTTATTCCGGAACTACAGGCAGCGCTCCCCAACCAAATTTTCGATCGGACATTGCGGCCGTCCTGCCGCGTAGAAGGGAACACTATGAAAAACGCAACTGGAATCTTGGGTCTGGGATTTGCAATGGCCATTGGCGTTGCGTTGGTTGCATACGGCTCCGCCGTGCAAGCTCAATCGCCGGGACAAATCGTGCTTTCCCAGTCAAGTCCGCAGCAGGCGCAATGCCAGCAGGAAGCCGCTCAACTCAGCGCGCAGCTTGCGCAATGCACAACGGATGCGTGCCGCCAAAACGTCCAGGCCGCCATCGCCGCTCACAATCAGAGATGCCAGTAAATCGTTGGTCATAAATTTTCTGAAAAGGGGTTATCATGAAAAGTCGAGTGATGATGTACGGCCTCCTGATCGCAACGATGTCCGGCTTCGGCGCAATGGCCGCTCCGTCCTGCGGGGCGTGGGAGTTGCAGTCCGACGGTTCATATTGGCAGCAATGCGTCTATGATAACGGTTCGCAGCATTGTTTTACGGCCACGGACAACAAGGGGACCAATTCCAAAGAAATTTCCTGCAAGTAGCCTTGGCGGGATTGTCTACGGAGTGCTTCTCACTGCGTACGGCGAGCAGTGTTGCGACAGGCTGGAGTTCGATCAGGGGAAGCGACTTGAGAAACCCGAACATTAATCGCGCGGCACTGTTCGATCTGTCGCGCAACGACGGTCCCAATCAAGAGGTGGAAAAAATGAGTGCAGTGCGGAAGGTGTTTTTGAGTCGGACCTCGATATTTTCGCTCGTGGCGACGGCAAGTGGCGGCTACGGCGACGCGCGCCGAAGCGACGACTCTGATTTGCCACCTGAATACCAATCTGAGCCCGTTTGTGGAGGATCAGCCAACAACCGTTGAACTGAATGAGACGCAAAGTACCGTCATCGTTCACATCGGCGCTGGGCATCATTCCGACCCCTATTGGAGCAGCCCGCTTTCTACGATAGGTCCGATGCAAGCCACTTTCACCGCCGATACAATTTCTTTTCCTTCTACAGCCGGCGACAGTTTCACCATCGACCGTCTCACGGGCGCCATGCACGGCGCCGGTGGAGATTGGATCTGTCAGCCTGGGAAGGCTTTGTTTTGATCGACTGTTGCAGCTTCGAAAAGCGGGGCACGGGATACGTTTTTCAAGAACATCAGCTACTCGACTCGACGCTATCAATTGGGAATTGCAGTTCGTGTCATTGCATTTCATACTGCATTTCACAGCTTGTCGTAACGGCTGCGCCCTGTTGGGTGAATAGCTCCGTGAAGACGAGGTGCTTGACATCGAACGTGTAGTTGATCTGGCCATCGCTCCACGTGATGGAGGTGTTGCCATCAAAGATGAAGGTTGACCTTGCCGCAGAGTTTGCATCGGATGCTCCTCCGGGAGCCCCTCCTCCGTAGTACGAGACGACGTGAGTATTAAAGTCGAAGGTATAGAAGCCTGGGAAGTCGTCGTTCGGGCCAAAGGCGCACTTGAAGGTGTGTATATGATTAATCTGAGCGTCGGCTTGGGCGTAAGAGTTCGCCGGCGCCAGCAGCGCGCAAACCAACAAACCCGCGACGGACGCCGCGCAATTTATTCTTGAAATCCCGAGGCGCGAGCCCCATTGCACAGTCCCGACTAACCTGACCTTCTCGGCGATAGCATCGACGTATTTGTGCATTTGTCTTATCCCCTCTGTGCGTCCCAGTCCTCAGTCGCCCTAACCATATCAGGCATTTGCCAGATTTTGGAAGTGACGCTTGCGGGCTTGGCGGGCGGGCGAAGCTGTCGACCGATTGATTGGCCGGTCTGGCTGTACCTGTTATAGAAGTTCGATGGCAATCGCTCCTCCGCCCGGTACTCTCGTTCTTGATGCGACGCACATCGTCGCGACACTCGAGAAATTGCACGAGCGCGTTTCCGAGCGTTTTCCGAAATCGGGTCTTGCGAAACTCTGCGGAAAGCTGGTCGTGACCGGGCGCGCAACCGCCGCCCAGGCCGATGCGCTGGCACGGCCCTATCTCGCGCTTCGGGCGCTGGGCGCGTTGGTCGCCATTGTGGCGCTTGTCTTCCAGATCGTGCTCGTCAGCCATATCGACTGGTCTGCGCTTCGCAGGAATGCCGATGTGCTCAGCATGTCCCAGGCGCTCGATGCGACGGTCAACCTGCTGATCCTCGCTTTCGGCGGGTTGTGGTTCATGCTGACCCTGGAGCAACGGCTGAAGCGAAGGCTCATTCTTCGCGCGCTTTATGAATTGCGCTCCTACGCGCACATCGTCGACATGCACCAGCTCACCAAGGATCCCACCGTCGTCCTCGGCGGCGGCGGCATAGCGACCTCGTCGTCGCCGGACCGTCAGATGAGCGAATTCGAATTGTCGCGGTATCTCGATTACTGCTCCGAGATGCTGGCGCTCATCGCCAAGCTCGCAGCGCTCTATGCCGCGCGCACCCAGGACGAGACCATCATCGAAGCGGTCAACGATCTTGAAGACCTGACGTCGAATCTCGGCCGCAAAATCTGGCAGAAGATCATGATCATCAGCCAGCTCGACGAGCGGCGGGCTCCGGCCGGCCGCGCGCGCTAATCCCCGATCGCCACGCCATCCCTCCGCGGATCGGCGCCCCCCAGATAGCCGTCTTTCGTGCGCTGGATGATCTGCGAGCCGCTGCTGAGCGAATGGATCACCACCTGATGGCCCATCGCCTTGAGCTTGGGCGCGAGCGCTTCGAGGCTCGTGCCCTGTTCCAGGATCGTGTAGGCGTTGGGATTGAAGATATGCGGCAGCGCGGTTGCGGCTTGCGGATCGAGCCCGCCGTCGATCATGCCGCTCAGCGATTCGGCGACGTAAGGAATGATCACCGGGCCGCCGGGCGAGCCGTCCGCGATCCAGAATTGGCCATCGGGTTTGAACACGATCGCGGGCGCCATCGCGCTCATCGGCCGCTTGCCCGGCTCGGGCGCATCGGCCACCGGCTTGCCGTCGATCATCGGTTCCAGTGAAAAGTCCGTGAGTTCGTTGTTGAGCAGGAATCCCTTCGCCATCACCATCGCGCCGAAGCCGGATTCGATCGTCGTGGTCATGCTGACCACTTCGCCGCGAACATCGACGACCGACAAATGGCTCGTGCCGTGGCGCTGCGGCGTGCGTTGCGGCGCGTAATCGAACGGCAGATTGGGGAGCGTTCCCGCCGGCGCCGTACCCATGTCATGGGCGGGATCGATCAGCTGCGAGCGCGCCATGAGATAATCGTGATCGAGCAAGCCTTGAACCGGCACCCGAACGAATCCCGGATCGCCAAGATATTTCGCGCGATCCGCAAACGCGAGACGGTTGGCTTGCGCGAACAGATGCACGAAGCTCAACGTCTCCGGCTGCAGGTCGGACGATGGAAAGCGTTCCAGCATTTCGAGGATCTGCAGGATCGCGACGCCGCCCGAACTCGGCGGACCCATCGAGCAGATTTTGTTTCCCCGATACGAGCCGCAGACGGGCGCGCGCTCCACCGCGCGATAATTGGCGAGATCGGCGAGCGTCATGCCGCCGGGATTGACGGGCGCATGCTGCACGGCGTCGACGATCGCAGCCGCGATCGCGCCTTGGTAAAACGCTTCTGTGCCGTGCGCCGCGATCGCGCGCAAGGAATCGGCGAGGGCGGGGTCCTTGAGAATCTCGCCTTCGCGATAGGGCGTCCCGTCCGGGTGATAGAAGTAATGTTTGATGTCCGGCATCTGCGCCGCATCTTTTTCCTCGACGATGGTGCCGGCGAGCTTGTGGCCCACAGGGAATCCGTCGGCGGCCAGCTTGATCGCGGGCGCGAACAATTTTGCCCAGGCGAGGCGGCCATATTTCTTGTGCGCCATTTCCAGCATCGCCACGACGCCCGGCACGCCGACAGACAATCCGCCCGGGATCACTTGCGATTTCGGGCGCGGCTTGCCATCGGGCCCCAGGAACATGTCCGATGTCGCGGACGCCGGGGCGGTTTCGCGACCGTCGAAGGTGGTCACCTTTTTCGTACTGGGATCGTAGAGCACGAGGAACGCGCCGCCGCCGAGACCTGACGATTCCGGCTCGACCAGGGTCAGCACCATCTGCGCGGCGATCGCCGCATCCACCGCCGAGCCGCCTGCATGCAGCATCTCAAGTCCGGCCTTGGCGGCATAGGGATTGGCCGCCGCGATCATCTCGTGTTTCGCGAACACGGAATCGGCGCGTGCGGAGGATGCGGCGATTGCCGTGAACAATGCTGCGGCTGCCAGAATTCGGACGTTGATCACTTGTCGGGTCCCCCGCGGGCGTGTGTACTCCGGAGATTAGTAGAGTGTGATCGCAGCGCTTTCCAGCGTCGTGGGCAAAAGGTCGCCATGGCTGACATGATCCAGGTGACCGCCGGCGCGGGCGAAACCATCGCAATTCTTCGGATGGGGACCTTCGAGACGCCTTGCGCGCTCGGCCGCGCGGGGATTCTCGTTGCCAAGCGGGAGGGCGATGGCGGCACGCCGGACGGAATCTTTCCGCTGCGGGAACTGCGCTATCGTGCCGACCGCATCAAGACGCCACCCGCGACTTCGCTGCCGATCCATGCCATGGAACCGGGCGACGGCTGGTGCGACGATCCGAAGAACACCGACTACAACCGCCTCGTTCGACTGCCCTCTCCTGCACGCGCGGAGAACATGTGGCGCGAAGATCACCTTTACGATCTGGTGGCGGTGATCGGCTGTAACGACGATCCGGTTGTGCCCGGCGCGGGCAGCGCAATCTTCCTGCATGTGGCGAACGAGATTGAGGGTCAGCTGATGCCGACGGAAGGTTGCGTGGCGCTGCGTGAAGGTGATTTGTTGCGGATATTACAAGGTTGCTCGATTGCAACACAGATATGCATTCGCTTGATCTGATTCCTATATTATTCATTCCCTCTTGTTGTCACGGCCCGCAAAAGCGGGCCTCCCAGGTGAAGCCTGATTTTCCGTGCCGAAGAAACCGCAATCCCGTTTTCTTCTTCGAGTTCAAAGATGCGTTACCTGGGTGGCCCGCTTTTGCGGGCCATGACGCATAAGGATAGAATGAGACACTGTTGCAGCAGAACAGGAACCCAACCCATGTCCACTCGTGAAGCCATCGAAGGTCTCGTTGCTCTGGTGGAGCAGGGGCGCTTCATCGATGCGCTGGAGACATTCTATGCCGACGATGCAACGACCTTCGAAAACCTGGGCGAACCGCGGCGCGGGCGCGAAACCCTGATCGCGAACGAACGCAACTTCATGGCCGCGTTCCAGACGATACGCGCCCGTTGCGTGCGGCCGGTGTTTGTGGACGGCAGCAACGCGGTTATCCGCTGGCAATTCGAATTGGTCCCGGCAAGCGGCCCGTCCCGCCGCATGGACGAGCTCGCCTATCAACTCTGGAACGGCGACAGGATCATAGAAGAACGGTTCTTCTACGATCCCGCACAGATGCGGGTGTGAACGCGCATCGTTATTTCCCCGTTTCATCCTCGTCGGCCGGATAACCGCCGGAGATTTGCGCGGCGCGGAGCTGGCGATAGACGCTGCGCATTGTGACATAGGGATCCAGCGAACTCTTTTGCAGCTCCTGCCGCAGCACCACATTGCGCGCATTGGTCCCGAACGGGCTCGCGATGCGCACACCCGACGTCACGCCCACGCGCATATAGAACGGCGCGCCCGTCGGCAGATAGGTGAGCGGGTCGATCGCAAGATCGAACACGTCGCCCGCAAGGTCGCGCGGTGGCTCCGGGCCGACGATCGGCAACACGAGAAACGGTCCTTCGGCCACACCGTAGACACTCAAGGTCTGGCCGAAATCGGCGTGGTGATAGGGGAGGCCATGGCGCGATGCGACGTCGAACAAACCGCCGATGCCGATGGTCGTGTTCAAGGTGAATCGGCCGAGCGCCTGGCCGGCACGGTTCGCTTCGCCCTGCAGAACGTCGTTCGCAAACACAACCGGCAGGTCGAGATTGCCGAGAAAATTTTCGAGACCTCTGCTCAGCGGCTTCGGCATCCAGAGAAGATAGAACCCTGCGATGGGCAACTCGACATAACGGTCGAACTTTTCGTTGAAGGCGAACATGGAGCGATTCATCGGCTCGAGCGGATCGTTCGCCGCGATCGATTCCCTGGACGTGCTCGCGCAACCGGCGAGCAAAAGCCCGCACATCGCAACCACTGCTGCGCTCGATCCCCGCATCGACCCCCGGCGTTTTTTGCGCCGTTTCTCCTTGAAAACGCTTCTTTGCCGCTTCCGGCGCCGCCCCACGAGGGCAGCTTGGCATATTCCAAGTAGGCCGTCATGGGTGAGCGAAGTGGTGGAAAGGTTACCGTCAGGCGCCCGCCAGCCGGTCGCTGAGCGCGGCGAAGGCGTCGAGCCAATCCGGCAGATGCGCGAATGTCACCGGTGCGAAGCCGGCCGCGAAGACGCCAAGTGCCAGCCAGCGGATGTTGCGCCAGCGGATATTCAGGCCTTCGAGTTTCTCGCTAAGCCAGAGGTCCATTTTTTCGCGGCGCGCGGGATCGCCGGCCCATTGCGCGCGCAGGTCGCGTTTCAGGACATGGAAGGACCACACGAGCGCCAACAGGATCGCGGACTGGAAGAACAGGTCGGCCGAGAACTGAACGATATTGTCTCGACCGAGCGTGAGCGGAAACGCCACGATCTGATAGAGCAGGAATAGCAGATAGAAGAAGAGCACCGCGCGCGCCTGCTGCACATTGCTGTCGCCGATGCTGCCGTCCGGAAAATCGGGTAGGGGCGAGGTCGCGATCATCTGCCGATAGAACGCGCGCACGCCGCGGATGCTTTTCGGCAGGGTCAGAAACGCGAAAATAAGAATGCCGCCCAGCGCGAGCAACCGGTTGCGCCGGGTTTCTTCGGAATATTTCGAGACGGTGACGAAGCCATCCCGATGCGCGCGATAGGATTTGGCGACGGTCTTGAGGCCCGTCGCAACCGCTTGCGGCAACTTCGTCGCCGCGGCCCCGCCGGCGACGGGTTTGGTCGTTGCTGCGTTCGCCTGCGCGGGCGGCGATACCGGCGCCGCATTGGTCGTAATTGCGACAAGACCGAGCAGAACTGCGACCGTGAAAAGGAAATTGCGCATTGCCCACCCCCAAAACCAGCATACGCGAAATTGCCGTACAGTTCCACCCAAAGAGATGAAACTTTAATTCCGCTCAGGGCATTCTATTGCGCCACATGCACGGTGAACGGCGCATCGGCCTTGATGCCCCAGAATGTGTAATGCAGTGTGTAGAGCCCGCCGTTCAGGTATTTCGCGCTCGCCAGCGAAACGGTTTGCGTTCCCGCGAACGTGCCGTGCGCCGCCAAAGGCAGATTGACCGGCATGAAGATCATCGGGCAGATGTTGCGGCCGTCGATCATGTTCCCGTTCGCGTCGCTGACAGTCCAGATATGCGATTCGCAATCATTGGCTTTCTGCAACGTGACGGCCGACGACGAAGCGTTGGTGAGCGTCAGCTGCGCCGTTTCCGGCAATATCTGTTCGCCGCCATTCGCCGACATGTGATTGATCGTGACATCGGCGGGGAAGGAAATCGCAAGCTTAACGGCAGGCGGCGGGCTCGGCGGCGGCGTTTGCGCACTGGCCGCGCACCCGGCGGCGACTGCGCACAGCAGCGCGACCGCAATTTCCGGCGCTGGAAAATCGAATCTCACTGCAATCTCCTTCACTCGAATTCGAAAACTACGGCAAGACCTTAGCACATATTCGAGCCGAAAAGATTCGATGTTTGTTCAACTATTTTCCGTTCGATGCAAAATTCCGCTTGCGCATTTTGATCAAACGGCATATCAATTTCGTCATAACGGAAACATACGCCCGGGGCCCGAAACGAGCCGCCGGGTTTTTTATTGGAAAATCCAGACCATGAATCAGACGAAAAGCGGCGCAGCGCCGCTGCCGGAGAACGCTGACGAAACCCTGGAAAACGCGGACGATCCTGCCGAAGCGCATAACGCGCCGGCGAAACGCGGCGTAAAGACGGGACTCGTTCCATTCGAAGACGGGCTTATGCCCGTGGATTATCTTCTGGGCGTGATGCGCGATACGACCGCCAGCAACACACGCCGCGACAAGGCGGCGACAAGCGTATTGCCCTATGTCCACCCGCGCGTTTCGCCGATTGCGCCGGTGGTGGAGCAGGACACGGCGGCACAACGGCGCATGAAGGAGGCCAGCGATTCCCTCATACAAGCAATGGCTGACTTTAAAGCCGAAGAGGAAGGACAGGTTTCTGAGCCGACTGACGGAAGCGCAGCATGACGCTGTTTCGAGCTGCTGGGCGTTTCACGTCCGCGACGAACAGCGGCCGCCCGAAGGCGACTGGACGACATGGATCTATCTTGGCGGCCGCGGCGCGGGCAAAACGCGGGCGGGCGCCGAATGGGTTCGCGCCCGCGTCGAGAACGGTTGCAGGCGCATTGCCATCGTCGGCGCCAATGCCAATGACGCGCGCTATGTGATGGTGGAAGGCGAAAGCGGGCTGTTGTCCGTCGCCTCGCCCTGGTGCCGCGCGAAATACGAGCCGTCGAAGCGGCTGATCACCTGGCCGAACGGCGCCATCGCCACGCTCTTTTCGGCGGAGGAACCGGATATGCTGCGCGGGCCCCAGCACGACACGGCCTGGTGCGACGAACTCGCGAAATGGAGCCATCTCGAGGCCGCGTGGGACAATCTGCAAATGGGCTTGCGGCTAGGCCAGCGCCCGCAGCAGATGATCACGACAACGCCGCGCGCGTTGCCCGTCCTGAAATCGCTCATGCAGCGCTCGGATACGGTCATCACGCGCAGCACGAGTTACGACAACCGGGATAACCTGGCGCCGGCGTTCTTCGCGCATGTCATCAGCCGCTATGTCGGCACGCGCTTCGGCCGGCAGGAAATCGACGCGGAAATCCTGGACGAAATCCAGGGCGCGTTGTGGACGCGCGCGATGATGGACGAGGCGCTCTGGCCGAGCAATGTCGAGATGCCGAAGATGGTGCGCGTGGTGGTGGGCGTCGATCCCTCCGGCACGCGCGGCCAGGACGGGCGCGACAGCGTCGGCATCGTGATCGCGGGCAAGGCGATCGACGGCCGCTGCTATGTACTGGCAGACTGGACATGCTCGCTTTCGCCGGCGGGCTGGGGCCGTCATGTGGCCGAGGCTGTTGCGCGGAATCAGGCGGATTGTGTGGTGGCCGAAGAGAATTTCGGCGGCGCGATGGTGGAGTCGGTACTGGTCGCGGCGCAAGTCGGCACGCGCATCAAGATGGTACGTGCCTCGCACGGCAAAATCGCCCGCGCGGAACCGATCTCCGCGCTCTATGAGCAGGGCCGCGTCGGTCATGTGACTGGGCTCGTGGCGCTCGAAGACCAATTCTGCGCCTTCACCGTCGACGGCTATCTCGGCAAAGGCTCGCCCGACCGTGCCGACGCCGCAATCTGGGCGCTGACCGAACTGATGCTCTCGGGCGGCAGCGAAGACGGCTGGCTCAACCTCGCAGCAGAAGTCGTGGCGGGGAAGAATGAAATTCGTTGAGCGGGTGCGCTCCCATTTTCTCCATGGGCGGGCTTGACCCTCCCACCCAGCCAGCGAGCGTCTGCGAGCTGAATTATGGAAGATACCTTGAGAAGAGTCATAGGCCGCGTTGACACACGGCCGCTTGGTGGCCGGGTCAAGCCCGGCCATGGAGAGATTTAGGTATTTGCGCTCGATCGTCCGCGTTAGAGCGCGCTTCGCACAGGAATTAATATGCCAGACACCTCTACCGCACGCGTGACTGCGATTCCGCCGTCGGTGTTCGCGCGGGCGGCGCAGGCGGTGCGATATGTGATCACCGGAGTCACGCCGCAAACCTGGTTCGGGCCGAGCCAGCCGCTCGCGCCTTTCGCGCCGCCGGAGACGGCCGGCCGCGCGTTCGATTATCCGTTCGGCTACAATCTTCAATACAGCCCGCGTTCTTATGAGCCGACAAGTTTCGCAGATCTGCATATGCTCGCCGACAATTGCGACATGATGCGGATCATCATCGAATCGCGGAAAGACCAGATCGAAGGCCAGGAATGGGAAGTGCGGCCGCGCAAGCTGGCCGACGGCACGCATCCCATGGCGAGCCAGTTCGCGGATCAGATCAGGGATGCGAAGGCGTTCTTCGAATATCCGGACAAGGAGCTCGCGCTTCCGCAATGGCTGCGCGCGATCGGCGAGGAAGTGTTTGTCACCGACGCGACGTCCATCTATGTGCGCCTGGACCGCAAGGGCCGGGTTTACGGTTTCGAAGTGCTGGACGGTTCGACGATATCTCCGCGCATCGATGCAAACGGCCGCGTGCCGCGCGCGCCCGATGTGGCGTATCAGCAGATTCTGCATGGCGTGCCCGCCGCAGATTTCTCGACCGACGACCTGATCTATTTCCCGCGCAACCGGCGGCCGGGCCATGTCTATGGCTATTCGCCGGTGGAGCAGGTGATCGTGACGGTGAACACGCTCGTGCGCCGCAGCATGCACCAGCTTGCCTATTACACCGAAGGCAATCTGACCGACTCGATCTTCACCTCGCCGCCGAACTGGGCGACGGAGCAGATCAAGGGCTGGCAGCAATATTGGGACTCGCTTTTTTCCGGCAATGTTCAGGCGCGCCGCCGTGGCACCTGGGTGCCGAACGGCGTCGACGTGAAACCGCTCAAGCAGCCGGACCTCAAGGATCCGTATGACGAGTTTCTCGCACGCATCATCTGTTTCTGCTTCAAGGTCTCGCCTCAGCCCTTCGTCTCGATGATGAACAAGGCGACAGCCGACACGGCGCACGACGCCGCGATCGAGGAAGGTCTCGTGCCGATTTTGAACTGGTACGAAGATCTGTTCCGCAGACTGTTCGACCGCCTGGGCTGGCACGATATCGAAATGGTGACGGTCGACGACCGCGAATCCGATCCGCTGACTGCAGCGCAGATCGACGTCGCCGACGTCAAGGCCGGAATCCGCACCATCGACGAAGTGCGGGCGGGCCGCGGGCTGGACCCGATCCCGGGCGGCAATGTGGCGATGGTGGAAACGGGCTCGGGCTATGTGCCCATCGACGCGAACATCAAATCGAGCGACGCGCCGGGCGATCCGCAAGGCATCAAAACCGGCGAAGGCGCCGGGGCGACGCAGCTTCATTGAATTGAAATCGAACTCCAGTTTTTCCTCCCCCGTTTATGGGGGAGGTGGATCGGGTGCGGTAGCGCGCGAGACGGAGGGGGCCCCCATCGACCCGCTTCGCGGGCCACTTTCCCCGTAAACGGGAGAAGAAAAAACGAAGTACAGACCGAGACCGCCAATGGACAATCGCTTCCCGCCGCCGACCGACACCCTTCTCAATGCAGTCTGTCTGCTGATGCAGGCTGTTTGCGAGGCGGCGAAGCTCGCCGAGGAAAACAACGATCACGCGGGCCTTCGAGTCGCAAGGACCCAGTATAGATACCTGGACCAGGTTTGCGAAGCGATGCTGGAACGGCAGCGCGGCGCCACGGTGCATTGAATTTCCAAAGGAGTCCTTCGATGGACATGACGACACTCAATCTTTTCGTGCCCCTCACCAAAGTCGATGTCGAAAAGCGGCTGGTCTATGGCACGATTGCCGAAGAAATCGCGGATCGCTCCGGCGAGATCATGGACTATGCCAGCGCCAAGCCCGAATTCGCGAAATGGTCGTCCGACGTCGCCAAGGCGAGCGACGGCAGAAGCGTCGGCAATCTGCGGGCGATGCATGGCAGCATAGCTGCCGGCAAACTCGAATCCATCGCCTTCGACGACGACGCACGGCGCATCGAGGCCTGCGGCAAGGTGATCGACGACGGGGAATGGAACAAGGTTCTCGAAGGCGTCTACACGGGCTTCTCTGTCGGCGGGAAATATCTGAAGCGCTGGCGCGACGCCGAAGCGCCCCATCTCACGCGCTACACGCCGCAGCCGGCCGAAGTGAGCCTGGTCGACAATCCTTGCATCCCGACCGCGACTTTCGAGGTTGTGAAAGCGGATGGCTCGACGGAGCTCCGCAAATTCCGCACGCCGACCAATGTGGTCCCCGATGTGGAGCAGGGCTGGCGCGCGAAAGACGGTTCGTTCCATGCGACCAAGGCCGCGGCGCTGAAGCACAACTCCGGAGGTAGCGTTGCGATCGATCTGTCCAAGATCGGCGCCCGCAATTCCGCGGCAGATCTGGAGCTGATCCAGAAGCTGCATGATTTGGCGTGCGCGCTCGGCGCGAAATGCGCAGCCGCCCCGGTGGACACCGACATGGACGCCAACAAGTTCGCGTCCGGCGCACTGGAAAAATTCGCCGCCGAAAACGCCGCGTTGCGCAAGGCGCTGGGCGATATGGCGCCGAAGATCGACTCCATGCTGGCCCGCATTGCCGAGCAGAGTGCCCGCATCGCAGCGCTCGAGGCGCAGCCTGCGTCCGGCGGCCCGGTCGTCAACGGTACGCGGCTGGTGTCGAAAGGCCGCGAAACAATCGACGACCCTGCACGCGCGTTCGAAGACCATCTCGCGAAACTGTCGCCCGACGAGCGCACGCTCGTGCTGATGAAAATGTCCCTCGCGCAACCGCTGGCGGCGGCACCCGCGCCACTGGGGAAGCGGGTGTAACTCTCGCATTTTTCCTCCCCCGCTTGCGGGGGAGGTGGATCGCGCGCAACGCGCGCGAGACGGAGGGGGACTTCGCGGAAGTGCCCCCATCGGCCCACTTCGCGGGCCACTTCCCCCGTAAACGGGGGAAGAAAACACCAACTCGCAACCGATCGACCGGGTCGCACCGGGAGATTGCGCGCACGCATCCGGGACGCTGCACCGGGCGCGCGGAAACTCGGCCGCTTCAGCAACGGCGTTCCCACTCGAAAGGGTATTCCCAATGAACGTCACCAAGGAAACGATGGACCTGATGCGGGCCGCGCTCAAATCGGGTTCGGCAGACCTCGCCAAAGCCGTCACCGTCAGCTCGGGCCTTACTTATTACGACCTCCAGGCCCCGGCAAAGAACCTCTATCCCACCATCACCAAACTCCGGAACATGACGCCGCGCGTCGGCCGCCCGTCCGGTTACGGCACGCAGGCGAACTGGAAAATCGTCTCCGCGCTCACGGGCTCCGGCTTCGATGCGATGGGCTGGATTCCGGAAGGCCAGCGTTCGGCCGCGATGTCCTACACCACGGCGAATGCATCCGCGCCTTACGTCACGATCGGCGAGGAAGACTACCTCACCTTCGAAGCGGAAAGCGCGGGCGAGGGCTTCGAAGATCTCAACGCCACGCTTTCCATGCGCCTGTTGCAAAAAACAATGCGCAAGGAAGAGAACGGTCTGCTCGCGGGCAACGGCACAAGCTCCGGCGGCATTGCGCTGGGCACACCTTCGACGCCGTCGCTGTCGGCCATCGCCGACACGTCCTCGACGCTGCCGTCCGCGACTTATTCGGTGATCGTCGTGGCGCTCACTTGCGAAGGCTATCTCAACTGCAAGGGCAATGCGGCTGTCGGCTTCACGCCGTCCAAGACCATCACCGGCATGGACGGTCAGAGCTATACGCTCAATGGCGGCAACTCGAACAAATCGAGCAACGCCACCCAGGCGACGGTGTCCGGCACGTCGGGACTCGGCTGCTCCGTCGCGCTGGTCAATGGCGCGGTCGCCTATGCCTGGTTCGTGGGCACGGCGGGCAACGAGACTCTGCAGGCTATCACGACCGTCAACACTGCATACTTCAAGGCGGCGCTGTCGAGCGGCCGGCAGGCGGCGACCACCGTTACGTCGGACAATTCCCAGAACGCGACGGCCTTCAGCGGCTACCTGTCGAACGCGTTTTCCGGCGGCACGGTACAATCGCAGGCGACGCAGACGATCACGGCCGCGAACGCAGGCGTCGGCACGCCGCTCACGTCCTCGGGTCACGGTTCCGTGGTCGAGATCGACAACATGCTCGAATCGATGTGGGCGAATTATCGCCTGGGGCCGACGGTCATCTGGGTTTCGTCGCAGGAGCAAAGCAACATCACGTCCAAGGTGCTGAACGGCGCGTCGAGCCCGCTGCTGCGCTACGACGTGGATGCTTCAGGCGATGCGGGCTTCAGCCTCACCGCGAACGGGCAGATCCGCTACTACTACAATCCGTTCACGGGCGGCGGTACGGGTATCGAAGGCGGCGGGGGCGACAAGATCCCCGTCATCGCGCATCCCGACATGCCGCCGGGCACACTGTTCGCGCACTGCGCGAAGCTGCCCGAATGGTATCAATCCAACGAAGTGCCGAACACCGCGGAAGTCATCACCCGCCGCGATTATTACCGCACCGATTGGCCCCTACGCACGCGACGCCGTGAGTACGGCATCTATGCCGAGGAAGTGTTGGCGGTCTATGCGCAGTTCGCGCTGGGCATCATCGCCAATATCGGAAACGGCTGAGTCGCGGTTCGCGGGACTCGGCCGGGCGCGAAAGCTCCCGGCCGATCCGGCGAAACAAAAAAACGCACCACGGAGCCACGGAGAGCATGGAGAAGAAGGGCACGGAGAAGAAGTTAGCCACGCGCGAATGCGCGCAAGAGAGCTTCTCACTGTCCTCCCTTCTTCTCCGTGCCTCCGTGGTGAAATTTTCTTTCTTCTTGATCGGAACTGCTGATGGCGCTGAACGATCTTTGCCCGCTGGCCGACGTCAAGCTTTGGTTGGGGCGGACGGATACGAATTCCGACGCGCTACTCGCGAGCCTGATCACGAGGGCGAGCCGCGACATTTATTCCTATCTGCAGCGTCCGCTGCTGCTGCCGCGCACCGTTACGGAAATCCGCGACGGCACTGGTCGAACATCGCTGATCCTGAAGCAATGGCCCGTGATTTCGATCGCGTCGGTCGCCGCATGCGAACAGACGATCCCACCCTGTTCGGCGGACGCGGAATTCGGTACGGGCTATGTGGTCGAGCAATGGAGCGGCGTACCGCCCGGCAGGTCGCAAGCGTTGTCGCTGAGAGGATATTCGTTTCCGCAAGGCGCGCAGAACGCCACGATCGTGTATCAAAGCGGCTACCAGGTGACCGCCGAGCCGCAGACGGTTTCCAGTGGAACTGCGACAGTGAATGCGCCGTTCGGTAACTGGGCGTCGGATGTCGGAGTTTCCTACGCAAACGGCATGGCGCTGACGCAAGTCGCGAGCGCGCCTGCCGTCGGGCAATATGCGCTCGATGCAACCGCCGGAACCTATGATTTCAACGCCGGCGACGACCGCGCATCCATCCTGATCTCCTACGGCTTCGTTCCGTCCGACCTGGCCGATGCTTGCATCGAGCTTGTGTCCGAACGGTTCAAATATTCCGAGCGCATCGGAGAGAAGACGCATTCGCTGGGCGGCAACGAGACCGTGGCGTTCGACACGACGCGCTTCACGCCGCTGATCGCCGCCATGCTGCAGCCTTACAAGAATTTGGTGCCGCTCTGATGACGGTCGCGATTGAAATCGATGCAGCCGGCGCCACGGCCAAACTGGCCGCATTGCCGGACAAGGTACGCGCGGGCGTGCGGCAGGTTGTGCACGCCGGGGCGCTCAAGCTGCTCGCGAAGGTACAGCAGAAAGTCTCCGGCGATGTGCTGCAGGTTCGCAGCGGCGCGCTGTTGAACAGTTTGCGCGAAACGGGATTCTCGGATTCCGGCGACGCGATCAGCGACGGCGTGACGACCGATGCGGCAGTGAAATATGCGCGTATCCAGGAATATGGCGGAAAGATCGAAGTGCCCGAGATCGCACCGGTCAATGCGCGGGCGCTCGCGTTCGAATATGGCGGGAAACTCGTGTTCGCGATGAAGACGGCCGCGCATGTGATCGAGATACCGGAGCATTCCTACATGCGCTCTTCGCTG
>Ga0302325_10014793_pt1 | contig 16597 bp, 12 predicted proteins | sample Palsa_T0_2_FD_201948 | JGI IMG/M metagenome (GOLD analysis project Ga0302325, IMG submission 201948) | Peat permafrost microbial communities from Stordalen Mire near Abisko, Sweden - Palsa_T0_2 | ecosystem: Environmental > Terrestrial > Soil > Palsa > Peat permafrost | place: Sweden: Abisko... | reverse complement strand
TGGCGGCCTGAGGGACAGTGCCGGCCTGAGGGAAAGCGCAGGGCTGACGGACAGTGCGGGGCTGACGGACAGCGCGGGGCTGACGGACGGTGCCGAGCCGTCGGCCGAGTTGCTGGGCTCGCTGCTCAGCCGGGTCGCCGAGCGGCGGACGGCACGCAGATGGCGCGGTATCGCCGCGGCCGCGGCCGCGGCCGTCATCGCGGTGGCCGGCGGCGCAGCCGGGGCGCACCTCCTAGCCCCCGGCGGGCACGCCGGGCCGTCGCAGCGGGTCAGCACTACTGCGGAGGTGGCCAGGGCAACGAATCCGCGTACTCATGTCAGCGCCGTCATCCGTTACTCCGCCACGTCCTGGGGGACCAGGATGGACGTCCGGGTCACCGGGATCCCGTACGGCACGAGCTGCCAGATGTGGGTCGTGAATTCCGGCGGGCAGCGATTGCCAGCAGGCGGCTGGACGGTCGCCTACAGCCAGCAGGACGGGCAGTACCCGGCGTCGGTGTCCGTCGCCTCCTCGATGCTGCGCAGCTTCGAGATCACCTCGGACGGGCGGGTGCTGGTCACCGTGCCGGCCACCTGACGACCCCGGGCCCGGCCCCTGGTGACCCGGGCCCGGCCACCTGACGACCCCGGGCCCGGCCACCTGACGACCCCGGGCCCGGCCACCTGACAGCTCCGTTTCAGCCCGCCTGGCAACTCCTGCCGCCGCAGAGCGGAACGCCCGCGGGGCCGGCGCTCGCCACGGGAATGCCGGGGCGGCGCCCGCGCTTCTATAGGGCGTGACAGCCGGGCTGATCGTATGCGCGGCGGCGCTTGCCGTCGCAGCGGCGGTCGGCCTTGCCTGGCGCCAGCACAACGGCAGGGTCCGGTCCGTACCGGCCGGGTCCCCGGCCCCGGGCGCGGCGCTCAGCGGCATCACCGGGGCGGAGCTCGGCGCTCCCCTCGGCTCGCGCGCCACCCTGGTCCAGTTCTCCTCCGCGTTCTGCGCGCCATGCCGGGCCACCCGGCGGATCCTGGCCGAGGTCGCCAGCCTGGTCGACGGGGTCGCGCACGTGGAGATAGACGCTGAGTCGCACCTGGAACTTGTCCGCCGCCTCGATGTCCGCCGTACGCCCACCGTCTTCGTGCTCGGCCCGGATGGCCGCATTGCGCGCAAGGCAAGCGGGCAGCCCCGCAAGGCCGACCTGATAGCGGCACTGGGCGAGGTGACGTAGAGTGCATTATCGTGTCATCAGATCGGAAATAGGGGTAGTAGTCGCGCGCCCGGCGCTGACCAGGCGCCGGGCGGTAGATTTCTGCCGCGTCGCGACCGCGCAGTGTCCGGCCGCCCGGCGCGCGAATCCACCGCGGAACGCGCGCCGGGCCGGGGTATCACCAGCCGGCGGGGTCACACCAGCCGGAGAGCCAGCGTCAGTACCGCTGAAGGGACACCGCAGATGGGCATCGACCCGAGAGGACCGCGCTTTGGCGCGCTGATCACCCTCGTTGTCTTCGCGGTCGTCCTGGTCACCGGAAGTGTGTGGCTGCTGGCCGCGCAGGCGCTCGTCTTCGCCGCCGGAACCTTCCTCGGCATGCGGAGATCCCCCTATAGCCTGGTCTACCGCTGGCTGGTCAGGCCCCGTCTCGGGCCGCCGGCCGAGCTTGAGCCCGAGGAACCGCCCCGCTTCGCGCAGGGCATCGGGCTGCTGATCAGCGTTATCGGGGTGATCGGCTACGGCACGGGGGTGACCGCCCTGGGGATGGCCGCGGCCGCGGCCGGCCTGGTCGCCGCGTTCCTCAACGGGGTCGTCGGCCTCTGCCTGGGCTGCGAGATGTATCTGATAATCCGACGTACATGGCCTGGCCACCAGAGCCTGGTGCCGGCCGAAGCTAACAAGGAGGTTTCTCTATGAGCCGTTCCGATGTCCTCGTGGACGCCGAATGGGTCGAGGCCCATCACGGTGATGATGGCGTGGTGCTCGTCGAGGTAGACGAGGACACAAGCGCCTACGACAAGGGCCACATCCCCGACGCCGTCAAGATCGACTGGAAGACGGACCTGCAGGACCCGGTGCGCCGCGACTTCGTGGACAAGGCCGGATTCGAGGCACTGCTGTCGGCGCGCGGTATCGCCAACGACGACACGGTGGTGCTCTACGGCGGCAACAACAACTGGTTCGCCGCCTATGCGTACTGGTATTTCAAGCTCTACGGGCACCACGATGTCAAGCTGCTGGACGGCGGTCGGAAGAAGTGGGAGCTAGAGTCCCGCGAGCTGGTGACCGAGGTCCCGAAGCGGGCAGCCACCTCCTACACGGCTCAGGAGCAGGACTCGTCGATCCGCGCGTTCCGCGATGAGGCCGTGGCGGCGATCGGCAAGCTCAACCTAGTCGACGTGCGGTCGCCGGATGAGTTCGCCGGGCGGCTGCTCGCGCCCGCTCACCTGCCGCAGGAGCAGGCACAGCGCGGCGGTCACATCCCCACCGCCAAGAACGTGCCCTGGTCGAAGGCGGCCGAGGAAGACGGCTCGTTCAAGTCCGACGACGCGCTGCGCGCGCTGTACGGGGACGAGGCAGGCCTGGACTTCGGCAAGGACACCATCGCCTACTGCAGGATCGGCGAGCGCTCGGCGCACACCTGGTTCGTGCTGCACGAGCTCCTCGGCCAGCCGAACGTGAAGAACTACGACGGGTCGTGGACCGAGTACGGCTCGCTGGTCGGCGTCCCGATCACGCTTGGCGACGCCTCGTGACCAGCGACGGGTGCGGCGCGCCCGCGGGCGGAGCCGTGGCCACCGACGCCGGCAGCCAGGCGATCGTCCAGGGCAGGGTGACCAGAGGCGGATCAGCGGTGCCGACCGGCTACGCCCGCCTGCTGAACTCCCGCGGCGACTTCGTCGCCGAAGTGCCGCTGGGCGAGGACGGCGGCTTCCGGTTCTTCGCCGCCCCTGGCACCTGGACCCTCCGGGTACTTGCTCCCGGCGGGGTGCGCGCCGAGCGCGCCGTCTCGGCCGATATTGGCCAGATCACCGAGCTCGAGATTCCTGTCTGAGACTCGAGGCGGCGTCTGAGCCTGGCCTGACTTCGCTGTCACGAACGTGGCGGCCTTCCCGCGGTGCTGGCGGGAAGGCCGCCACGTTCGCGTCCGGCACAAGCCCGGCGGCCCCGGGCGTCCGGAGGCGATCGCATCTTCTACTTGTCGCTTTTCCTTCACCTTGATGGCTATCTTCCGTTCAGCTACTCGTTACCTAAGGGACTTAGACAAGAAGCGGGCCAGTAATCGGCCGGTCACCAGGATCGATGGCTGCAAGGGGCGAGGCAAAGGCATGGCAACACAGGCCGATCCGGGCGGAGCTGCTTTCTCCGAACCAAGCACCAGGTCGGTAGCGACGGCAACCGGCACGACCAGCTTCACCGAAGGCGCCGGGATGTCGGGATCAGCGGACGCAGCGGTGGCGATCAGCACCGTCGACCTCACGCTGAGCTTCGGGAAGCGGGCGATCCTGTCGAACATCTCCGCCGATGTGCGCCGCGGCGCGGTAACCGCGCTGATCGGGCCCACCGGCTCGGGCAAGACGACGCTGCTGCGGACCTTCAACCGAATGAACGACAAGGTGACCGGCTACCGCCACGACGGCGACGTGCTGCTGGACGGCCGCACCATCTTCGGCCCGCATGTCGAGCTGATGACGCTACGGCGCCGGGTGGGCATGCTGTTCCAGCGGCCGAACCCGTTCCCGATGTCCATCCAGGACAACGTCGTGGCCGGCGCGAAAGCGGCCAAGATGGCCAAGAAGGCCGACCTCAGGGAGATTGCCGAAAAGCGGTTGCGCGAGGTCGGGCTCTGGGACGCGGTCAGAGACCGGCTGAAGGACTCGCCCTTCCGCCTCTCCGGCGGCCAGCAGCAGTTGCTCTGCCTGGCCCGGGCGCTGGCGATAAGCCCTGAGGTACTGCTGCTGGACGAGCCGACGTCGTCGCTGGACCCGGTCACGACCGAGTCCATCGAGAAGCTGGTCAGGGCGCTGGTGCCGCACATCACGGTCATCATCGTCACGCACAACCTGGCGCAGGCCAGCCGGATCGCGGACCGCACCATCTTCCTGAACGCCGGCCGGCTGGTCGAGCACGGCGACACCAAGCAACTTTTCGAGCACCCGGCACAAGAGGAGACCGCCCGCTATGTGGGCGGCCACTTCGGCTGACCCAGACCACCCGCCCGGCAGGGCAGGCATCCTGCCGGGCGGGCGCATGGAACGCGCGAAAGCGCGGCACCCCATCGCACGCACCAGCGTGCGAGCCGGATAGCGCACGTTGCAAACGTGCAGTCAACAAAGGAGTAATCTCCGGTGGCCCTACGAATCCGCACGGTGTGCACGGCGGCCGCCCTGGTCCCGCTCGCCCTGCTGGCCGCAGCCTGCGGCAGCAGCTCGGGCGGTGCATCGGCATCGTCATCTCCGTCTGCATCTTCTTCTGCTGCGAAAATGCTGGGCGCGGCCCTGCCGTCGGCGCCCGCCAAGACACCCGAATCGATCACGGAGACGGGCAGCACGCTGCTGTTCCCGCTCTTCGGCACCTGGTCGACCGCTTATCAGAAGCTGTACACGCCGACGGGCGGCACGCCGCCGGTGACGATTACCACCGGAGGCACCGGCTCGGGTACGGGAATCACCGATGCGTCAACGGGGACGGTGAACATCGGCGCGTCCGACGCCTACCTGTCCAGCGCCGACGTGTCGAAGTACCCCGGCCTGCTGAACATCGCGCTGGCGATCTCGGCGCAGCAGATTAATTACTACGTACCGGGGGTGAAGAAGCTCAATCTCGACGGCACCGTGCTCGCGCAGATCTACACCGGGAAGATCACCACCTGGAACAACCCGGCGATCAAGGCGCTGAACCCGGGCGTCCCACTGCCCAACCTGAAGATCATCACGCTGCATCGCGCCGACAGCTCGGGTGACACGTTCCTGTTCACCAGCTTCCTCAATGCCCAGGACCCGAGCGCCTGGCCGTCGTCCAACGTCAACACCACGGTCAGCTGGCCGTCGGTGCCCGGCTCACTCGCCGAGACCGGGAACAGCGGCATGGTCGCCGGCTGCGCCGCCAACAAGGGCTGCATCGCCTACATCGGGATCAGCTACCTGCAGAAGACGCAGGCTGCCGGGCTCGGCGAGGCGTACCTGAAGAATGCATCGGGTAAGTACGAGCTGCCCACCCCCGCGACCATCAGCGCGGCCGCGGCCGCGTTCACCGCCAAGACGCCGGCCAACGAGACCATCTCGATGATCAACGGCCCGGCGCCGGGCGGATACCCGATCGTCAACTACGAATACGCGATCGTGAAGACCAGCCAGTCGAATGCCGCGCAGGCCGAGGACATGCGGGCGTTCCTGCACTGGATCGTCACCGCCGGCCAGAACGCCACCACCTACCTGGACACGGTGAACTTCGTACCGCTGCCCGCCAGCGTGGTCGCGCAGTCCGACGCGCAGATCGCGAAGATCGGCAGCTGACGTCGTGGCCACACCAGCACCAGTGCTGTCGCCGGAGGGGGATGCGGGCAAGGCCCCGCTCCCCCGCCGGCTCGGCGCGGCATTCCGTGGCGACGGCCTCATCCGCAGGGTGGGCTTTGTCTTCGCGCTGCTGCCGGCCGCCGCGCTTGTGTTCGTGCTGGGGACGCTCCTCGTCGAGGCAATCCCCGCGCTCAAGTACAACGGCTGGAGCTTCTTCACCAAGAGCGTCTGGGCCACCGGAGGATATAGCGCATCTATCGTGACCACCGATGGCGTCAAGCACCTGACAGGCCAGCATTTCGGGGTGCTCGCCGAGATCGTCGGCACGCTGGTCACCTCAGCCATCGCGCTGATCATCGCGGTCCCGGTCTCCGTCGGCGCCGCCCTGGTCATCGTCGAGCGATTGCCCAGGTGGCTGGCAAGCCTGGTGGGCGGGTTCCTCGAGTTGCTGGCCGGCATCCCCAGCGTCGTCGTCGGCCTCTGGGGAGCACTGACGTTCGGGCCGTTCATCGCCCATCACGTCGCCCCGTACATTGCTAACAACGTGCCCGACGTGCCCGTGCTCAGCTACTTCAGCGGCAGCACCGGCAACGGCGAGGGCGAGCTAGTCTCCGGCCTCGTGCTCGCCGTCATGGTGATCCCCATCGTCGCCGCCACCAGCCGCGACCTGATCCGCGGCGTACCGATCCTGCCGCGGGAGGGCGCGATCGCGCTGGGCATGTCCGACTCGGAGTGCGCGCGGCGGGTCACGCTGCCGTGGGTCGGCAGCGGCATCATCGGCGCGGTCGTGCTCGGCCTAGGCCGCGCCTTGGGCGAGACCATTGCCGTAGCGATGACCTGCGGCTACGCGCTCGGAGCCGTCCCGGGGAACATCTATGGCGCGATGACGACCATCGCCGCCACGATCGTCAACCAGCTCGACTCGGCATTCGGGGACGCGAGCGGCTTCAGCGTGCGCACGCTGGCCGAGCTGGCCCTGGTACTGATGATCATCACTCTCGCAGCGAACGTCATCGCGCGGTTGCTGGTCCGCAAGGTCTCCGGCACCGCCCTCCCCGTCGGCAGGGGGCTCTAGGCAGATGGATGGCACCAGCGGCATGGTCCCGGCCGCGTCCCGCGCGAACAGCAGCACCGGCTGGCCGGCCGTCCCGGTCCGCAGGAAGATCGGCAACGCCCTGTTCTGGGCCCTCTGCTTCATCGGGCTGGCCCTGGTGATCGGGCCAACGCTGTGGCTGGCGGGCGGGATCGTGATACGGGCCGTGCCGAACTTCCACTTCAGCGTGCTGACCACCAACACTACCGGCGTGACCGGCGGGCTGAAGCAGGCGATCCTCGGCACCCTGCTGCTGGCCGTCGGCGTGCTCATCATTGGCGGCACCATCAGCATCCTGACCGGCCTCTACCTGAGCGAGTTCGCCCGCGGGCGGCACCGGGGCGTGCTGCGCGGCGCGTACGAGGTGCTGTCCGGCATCCCGTCCATCGTGCTCGGCTACTGCGGGTACGTGGCGCTCGTCATCGGCCTGCACTGGGGATTCTCGCTGCTCCCCGCGGTGCTCGTGCTGTCGGTGATCTCGATTCCCTACATCACCAAGGCGACCGAATCGGCGCTCGGCCAGGTGCCGAGTTCCTATCGCGACGGTGCCGAGGCGCTGGGCATCCCGGCCGGCTGGACGCTGCGAAAGATCGTCCTGAAGACCGCGACGCCCGGCATCATCACCGGCCTGCTCGTCGCGATGGCCATCGCGGTGGGGGAGACCGCGCCCTTGCTGACAACGGCGGGCTGGAGCGATCAGACCCCGACGCTGGCGCTCACTCACTCACCGGTGGCGTACCTCACCTACGCGATCTTCTCCTTCTACCAGTACGGCAAGGCGTCCCAGGACCTCTCTTACGATGCCGCGTTCCTCCTGCTCATCTTCGTGCTGGTGATCATCATCCTGGGCCGTGTCATCATCGCCAGGTCCCGGCGCAACGCGGAGTGACAACTGTGCCGGGGGCCAGCGACCAGCCGCTCCTTGCGGACGGCGGGCCGGCCTTTGCCAGTCGCAGCGGGCCGGCGGCCGAGACGATACCGGTTCCCGCCCGCGGCAGCGGGCCGGGAGCAGCCGGCCCCGGTCCGGCCGGGCCGCACCGGTCCGCCGGGGTGCTGGCCGACCGGATAGCCGCGGCCCTGGTGCACCATGAGCCCGGCTGGCGGCTGCCCCGGCACACTGCGCTCGCGCGGCGCTACAACGTCAGCGCCGCGGAAATTGACGCCGCGATCGGGGAACTGGCCGCGCGGCACCTGGTCCGCCGCCTGCCGGACGGGCAGCTGTACCGGGCCAGCCCGGCCGAGTACCTGCTGCCGCTGGAAGGAGTGTCCGGGCTAGCCTCCCGGATAGACCCGATGGGCGCCGAGATCGTCTGCCGGAGCCGCCAGGCTTCCTGGCGGCGGCTGCCCGAGGACGTCGGCTCGGCGCTGGGCGTGCCGCCCGGCGAGTCGGCCTGCGTCGTCCGGCTGCTGTGGGTCTCAGGCGGCGAGCCCGTGGCCGTCGCCACGACCTACCTGGCCAGGCATGTCGCGGGAAAGCCCGCCGATGCCGACGACGTGCCCGCACTGGTAATGAGCACGCTGCAGCTACTGACCGCACCCCAGCAGCTGCGGGCGGCCGAAACGCTGGCTGCGGCCGAAACGCTGGCTGCGGCCGGGACGCTGGCTGCGCCCGAGACCCTGGCTGCGCCTGCACCGCTGCGAGCACCCGGCGCCGGCGGGGAGCAGCTGCCGGACGAGAATCCGGCGGCGCCCTGGACTGCGCGTGCCCTGCTCGTCGAGATGCAGCCGCCGCCGCCGTCGATCGCCAGGAGCCTCCGGCTGTCGCCCGGCCAGCCGGCCGCTATGGTCACCGTGCGCTTTGACGACGCCGCCGCCGGCGGCCGCCCGGCCGCGCTCACGGTCGTCGTGCTCCGTCCGGACATGTTCCGTATCGTCGTCGAGACGCCCGCCAGCCCGTTACGGCGGGATACCGCTGGTAGTTTCTCAGGTGCCTGGACATACGCCGTGCAGGACTGGGAACCTTGACCCGAAATGCCTGTCTCAGCAGCCACCGCGGCGGAGCGCGTGCCGCGGCGTGCCCGCTACCTGATTCCGAGGGACAATCCCCGGCGCGGTGAGATCGTCGCGGCCTTCGTTGTTGTCGTGCTGCTCGGACACCTGCTGGTCGCTCAGCTCACGGTGGTGGCGACGGGCATCTTCTACGCGGCCGGCAAGGCGGGCAGATGGCGGCTGCGGTGGCTAGCAGTTCCGGCGGGCGCGGGGCTGGTCTGGGCGCTCGCGATCGGCCCGGCCCGGGCTGTCCGCGGCTTCATCGCCGGGCCGCGTCAGGTGCTGTCCTACCTCGGCGGGGTGCCCGGCAGCCCGGGGCGGCTGCTGCACCTGGGCGGCGCGTTCGCCGGGCTGGCGCAGTGGCTGCCCCGGCAGCTGCCGCTCGCGCTGATCGCGGGAGCGGCCGAGGCGGCGTTCCTGCTGTGGCTCAGCTGGCTGCACGCTGACGGCCCGGCCGCGCGGCCCGGGCTGGTCGTGGTGGTGCGCCGCCGGTACCTGGCGGCCAACGTCAGGGCCGGCGGCGTCGTCACCAGGGACGGCGCCGTGCTGGGGATCGACCAGGCGGCGGGCAGCCGCGCCGCCATTAGCTGGCGGGAGGCCGAGGGCGGCGTGCTCGCCGCTGGCGCCGCGGCGCTGGCGGGGGCCGGCCCTGGCCTGCCCGGGTCCCGCCTGCCCGGCCCGGGCGCTCCCTGGCTGGCCGCACCGGCGCCGGGCCCCGCAGTGACCAGCTTCCAGCTGGTGCACGCCGCGATCAGGCGGCGCAAGCCGGTCATCGCCGTTGACCTGACCGGGAGTTCCTGGCTGGCCGGATCACTGGCCGCCGTCTGCGCGGATGCGGGCGCTCCGCTGCACCAGTTCGGCGAGGCCGGCCAGTCATGCTACGAACCGCTGCGCGGCGGTGATCCCGTCCGCGCCGCCTCGCTGGCCCGCGGCATGATCGACTGGACCGGCATAACTGATCAGCACCGCCGGCGCTGCGCCGCCTACCTTTCCGATGTCTTCGCCGTGGCGGCAGCGGCTCCCGGTGACCCGGGCGAGCCCGTGCTCGACGACGTGGCGCGCCTGCTCAGCCCGGGCGCGCTGCGGGCGCGGCTGGCCCGCGTGCCCGCGCATTATCCGCGGCGGGACGCGCTCGCCGAGCGCATCACCGCGTCGGCCAGCCTGGCCGAGGCGGACCCGGCCGCGCTGCCGGTCATCGCCGGGCAGCTGACCGCGCTGCGGACGTCGTCGGCCGGCCGCTGGCTGCGCCCTGGCACCGAGCGCATCGTCCTCGGCCAGGTGCTGCGGGAGCGGGCGGCCTGCCTGTTCACGCTGGACCAGGGAGTGCACGGCTCCGCCGCGGCCATGATCGCGGGACTGGTCGCCGCCGACGCGCTGGCCCTCTTCGCCGAGCTGCGCGGCATCCCGGTGAGCGGGGACGGGCTCGCCTGGTTCAGCGGATGCGAGGCGGTCGACCTGGCTACCCTCGCCGAGCTGGTCGGACGCGGCAGCCAGGCGGGCATGACCGTGCTGCTCACCACCACCTCAGAGACGGCGGCGGCCAGCCTGGCCGGGGTAGTCAACGTCCTCGCCATCCACCAGCTCGCTGATCCGGAGCGCGCCGGGCAGCTGGCTGCCGCGGCGGCAAGCGCGGGAGCAGGCGCGGCGCCGGGCGCAGGCCCCGGCGCGGCCTGGGTCCGGTCGGCCCCGGCTGCTGGCCCGCCCGTCTCTCCCCCCTTGCTCGTCCCGCCCGTCCCTGGCGTCCCGCCCGCTCTGGGGCCGCAGGTCCCGGCGGCGCCCGGGCTGGCCAGCGCCGCGCCCGTTGCCCCGGCTGCGGTGCCGGACTGGGCGCAGCCGGCGGCGCCGGACTGGGCCCGGCGGATGCCCGTCCCGGCGGTCGCCGGGACATCAGCGGCGGCCGGGAGCGTCGCGCTGGCTGCTGGACCGGCCGCGGGTCGTCCGTTCGGAATAATGGGCAGTCCGGCAGTGACGGCGGATTCCCTGCTCGGCCTGCCCGGCGACGCGTTCACGCTGGTCGTGCGAGGCCCCGGGCGACGGGTCATCCCGCTGTGCCGCGCGATGCCCGCCCAGTTGCCTGCGAGCCCGGCGTGACGCAGCCGCCCCCGGGCACTGTCGGCGGGGTCACCATGCCGCCCTGGGCCGTGGCGCAGCAGCGCGCGCCTGGCGCCGGGCCGGCGCCCGGCGGCGACCGGGTCCGTGGCGACCGGGTCTACGTCGGCTGGCAGTACACGCTGCTGCATCCCGATCCCGGCCCGCTGCCACGGCGGCCGGTCCCGCCCGAGCCCGAGCAGGTCAACCCGGGCTGGGTGGCCGCCCAGCACCGCGAGGAGAGGCGGCTGGACCGGCCGCTCAAGCTGGCCTGCGGCGGATCCGCCGCGCTCGCCGTCATCGCGCTGGTGCTCTGGCGGGCCGGGCTGCTGAACGTCGCGCTGACCGGGCTGCTGGTGATCTGCTGCCTGATCGCCGGGGCCCGCTGCTGGCGGGCCCTGCGGGCCGGCGAACGGGACCTCCAGTCGAGCCTGCGCGCGGAGCAGTTGCGGGTCGAGACGATCCGCGACGCTCAGCAGCGCAGGCTGGCCGGCTGGCAGGAGACGCACGCGCGGCTGGTCAGGGAGTGGCAGTCGCGCCGCGCCGCCTTTGACCGCCAGCGGCACTGGTACGCGGTGTCGCTGCCGGCCGGGATCGACCGGATCGACGTCGCGGGCGGCACGCTGGCCGGCTGGTCGGCGATGCTCACCATGATCGCCGCGCCGCGGCTGGACGCGGGCGGCGAGGTCACCGTGCTCGACCTCACCGAGGGCGGCGTCGCGCGCGACCTGATCGCGGCGGCTGGCAGGTCAGGCATCGAGCCGCTGGTCTGGGTGCTGCCCGGGGACCTGCCCCGGCTGGATCTCGGGTCCGGCCTGGATACCGACGCGCTGGCGGACCTGCTGGCGACCACGGCCAGCGTCGCCGATGCGTCGGGCGAGACAGCCGACCTCTCGCGCGACAACGCGATCCTGGACCGGGTGCTCGGCGTGCTCGGCGGCTCGCCGGGGATGGCGCAGGTCACGGCCGCGCTGCGGGCGCTGGCCCAGGTCGGCGATCCGCGCGAGGACCTGCGCGCCGGGCTGCTCAGCGCGGACCAGCTCGCCAGGATCACCGCGCTGTACGGCCGCGATGCCGCTGACCGGGTGGTGATCGACCGGGCATGGGCGATCGAGGCCAGGCTGCGCAAGCTGGAGGCCCTGGCGTCGGCGCCGGTCAGCCTGCCGCCCAGCAGGCTCCGGGTGGCCTGGCTGGACCGTCGGGCCGGCGCGTTCGGGAACCAGGTTCTCGGCACCTATGTAACGGCCGCCATGACCGCGATGCTCCGGCAGGCGCCGGCCGGCCAGCGGTGGCGGCACGCGCTGTTCGTGCTCGGCGCGGAGAAGCTCTCCAGCGACGTCATCGACCGGCTCTGCGACGCGTGCGAGACATCCGGGACCGGGCTGGTGGTGGCGTACCGCTCGATTCCCGCGCGGGTGAAGGAGCGGCTCGGCCGGGGGAACGCCGCCGTCGCGTTCATGCGGCTCGGGAACGCCGAGGACGCCGCGGCGGCCAGCGAGCAGATCGGCACCGAGCACCGCCTCGTGCTCAGCCAGCTGACCGACACGGTGGGCACGTCGGTCACCGACACCGGCGGCGACTCCTACACCAGCACCGTGGGCACGGCGGACTCGGTGGCCGACTCGGTGTCGTCGAGCGTCACCGCCGGGCGCAGCCGGGGACGCGGGCGCAGCCGTCAGGACGCGCTCGCGCCGTTCGGTCATTTCACCGGCTCGGCGAGCCGGGACTCGAGCTACTCCGAATCGGTGTCTGACTCGCGTTCGGTCACCGAGGGGATCAACGAGAGCACGAGCTGGGGCCTGAGCACGTCCCGTGCAGTCGGCGGGAACGAGTCGCTGGCCAGGACGGCGCAGCGCAGCCGCGAGTTCCTGGTGGAGCAGCATGAGCTGCAGCAGCTGCCGCCGAGCGCCATGATCGTCTCCTACGCCGGGCCGGATGGCCGCCACGTGGTGCTCGCCGACGCCAACCCGGGCATCATGGCGCTGCCGACCGCGACCCTGGTCAGCCTCGATGACGCGCGCCGCGCCCCGGAGACGGTGCCCCCGGTTCAGCGGCAGCCGCCGCCCAACCTGGGCCCGCCCCCCGAGCGGCTGGACTGGCGCACCTACCGGCGCTGATCGCCGGGCCGGTGCCTCACGGCCGCTCGGGGTCCCGAACGGCCCTCGGGGTCCCGGCGCCGCCGGGGCACCGGCACCCGCAAGAGGGTGGCACGGGCGGCGCAAGCCTGATATGCACACAAGGTGGGCGGAACCTCGGGGATCGGGGGAGGCGCGGCCGGGCCGTGGTACCGGGTACTGGCGATCACTCCCAGCGGCCACGGCCACGGCTCTGCCGAGCAGGACTACGTCCAGATCCTGCCAGCCGCGCTGCACGCGGCCATGCACCGCCGCCCGTTCATCGCGGGCTGGCTGTCGCGCGGCGGCGGCGCTCCGCTGGAACTGATCACCAACGCAGGGCCGCTGCCGGCGGCCCCGGCCAGCGCGCGGCATCAGCCGCCCGCCGAGAGGCCGCCGGAGTGGCTGGCAGGCAACGGCTGGATAAGGCCCGCAGGCGCCGTGACCGGACCCGGTGACGGCGCGCTCCGGCCCGCGGCCGCCACGGCCGGGCCCGCCGGCGCCGCGGCCGGGCCCGCAGCCGGCGGCGTGACCGGGCCCGCAGCCGGCGGCGCGGCCGGGCCCGCAGCCGGCGCGCTCCGGCCTGGGGATGGCGCGATCATGACCTCGGACGTCGCTGCGCCTGACGCGAACGGCGCGGCCCGGCGGGCAGACAGCGCGCTCATGACCGCGGATGCCGAGCCTGACGCGGACGGCGCGCTCCGGCCGGCGGACCGCTCCATCGCGACCGCGGGTGGCTCAGGCCGGCTGGCCGAGCAGGCCGCGGTAGAACTACTGTTCCCCGCCGGTGCCCGCGGCACCGTGATGCCGGACGGCTGGCTCGCCGACCTCGACCGGCTGGTCTGGGCGCCGTGCCCCGCCCGGCAGGCCCCGCCGCTGGCCGGGGAGCAGGGGGGCCAGCGCGGGCGGCACCGCGGGCCGCCGCCTGGCTCCGCGCAGGCTCAGCAGGGACCGTGGGGCGGGCAGCTCCCGGACGGGACCGACGCCTACGTGCCGCCGTTCGAGTCCACCCTGGTGTCGCTGATGACCAGGCCGTTCGGCTGGCTGGTGGTCGCCGAGCCCACCGACCTGATCGACGCGGAGATCGCCGAGCTGCGCACCGAGCTGAACGTCCTGCGCCGCTACGAGGAGGAGCGGGCGCGCCTTGATGTCGAGCGTGCCGAACGCAGGCTCGCCGAGCTTGACGCGTTTCGCGAGGCCGGGCTGTGGAACGTGCGGGTCCTCGCCGGGGCGGCCAGCGAGGAGGAACTCAGCCTGCTCGCGCCGGTGCTCGTCGGCTCCGTCGGCCTCGGCGGTCATCCGTACCGGCTGCGCAGTGCGGAAGGGGCGCACGAGCTGGCCGACGCCCTGGTGGTGAAGCTGGCCGGCGAGCGGGATGGCGCCCAGGTGCCGTTCGCCGCGACCGCGGGCGCGCTGGCGGCGCTGACCGGCCTGCCCCGCGGCGAGGTACCGGGCGTCCGGGTGCTCGAGCCCGGCTGCTTCGACGTCACCAGCGAGGCCCGCGGCACGCCGGCGATCGACCTCGGCGAGATCCTGGACAGCCAGGACCGGCCGGTCGGCACGTTCCGCGTGCCGCTCGCCACGCTGAACCGGCACGCCCTGGTGGCCGGCGCGACCGGCGCCGGCAAGTCCCAGACGGTCCGGCACATGCTGGAGCAGCTCACCGGCGCGGGCATTCCGTGGCTGGCGATCGAGCCGGTCAAATCCGAGTACGCGGCGATGGCCGGGCGCCTCGGGGCGGACGCCCAGGTGACGGTGATCAGCCCGGCCGATCCCGGCGCGGTGCCGCTGTCGGTGAACCCGCTTGCCCCGGAGCCCGGCTACCCGGTGCAGGCGCACATCGACATGGTCCGCGCGCTCTTCCTGGCCGCGTTCGCCGCCGACGAGCCGTTCCCGCAGATCATGTCGCAGGCACTGCAGCGGGTCTACCTGGCCTGCGGCTGGGACATGGTGACGGGAACGGGCGTGCCAGGTGCGGCTGCCGCGCCGGTCGTCCCGACGCTGGCGCAGCTGCAGCGGGCGGCGCTGGAGGTGATCGACGACGTGGGCTACGGCCGGGAGCTGCAGGCCGACGTCCGCGGCTTCGTGGACGTGCGGCTGCGGTCCCTGCGGATCGGGTCGGCGGGCAGGTTCTTCGAGGGCGGGCATCCGGCCGACATCGGCGAACTGCTCCGGCGCAACGTGGTGCTCGCGATCGAGGACGTGGCCAACGACGAGGACAAGGCGTTCCTGATCGGCACGCTGATCATCAGGATCGTGGAGTACCTGCGGCTGCGGGCCCGCGATCCGGATGCCAGCGGCGGCGCGGGCGGTGCGGCCGGGGGCGGTGCGGCCGGGGGCGGTGCGGCCGGGGGCGGTGCGGTCGGCCTTGGGGCGGCCGGCGGCGGGCTGCGGCACGTCATCGTGATCGAGGAGGCGCACCGCCTGCTGCGCGCGCAGCGGGAGGGTCCGAGCGCGCATGCGGTCGAGCTGTTCGCCAGCATGCTCGCGGAAATCAGGGCCTACGGCGTCGGGATCGTGGTCGCCGAGCAGATCCCCGCCAAGCTGGTTCCCGACGTGGTGAAGAACACCGCGCTGAAGGTGCTGCACCGGCTGCCCGCCCAGGACGACAGGGACCTGGTCGGCGCGGCAATGAACCTGGACGCCGGCCAGTCCCGGCAGGTGGTGTCGCTGGAGCCGGGGGTCGCCGCGGTCTTCGCCGACGGCATGGACCGGCCGCTGCGGATCCGCGTGCCGTCCGGCGAGGACAGGGAGCGGTCCGGCGGCCGCCCCGTCGCGGCCCCGCCGCTGAGCGGCAGGCGCTGCGCAGCCTGCGGGCCCGAGTGCGCCACCGGGCGCGCCTGCACCCTGCTCGAGCTCCGCGCGGCCGACCTGCTCGCCGGGTCACCGGAGGACGCCTGGCTGCGGATCTGGGCCGAGGCGCTGCTGCTCGCCCATCTCGCCAACCGGGGCCTGCCGCTGGTCCCGGCGGCACTGCGGCAGCGATGGGCGCAGCTGGCGCCGCGGCTGCGCGAATGCGCGCTCGCCACGGTGATCGACCGGGCCATGGCAGGCCGGGCGCTGAGCGTGCGTTCCTGCTTCGATCCGGAACGGATGGTCGCAGCCACTGCCGACACAGCGCGACGCATGCTCGCGGGCGGGAAAGGGGCGGGGACGCGGCCGGGCCCGGACTGGGTGATACCGCAGCTGCGCTGGCTGCACGAGATCGACCGGGTGTACCCGCTCGATGGCGAGCCGCCCGACGTGTTCGCGCCCGCGCCGCGGCTCGACTTCCCGCTGGCCGGGGTGCCGGACAGGGCGGATGTCCTGATCGGCCAGCGGGTCCGCGGCCTGCGCAGGCATCCGCTGTCGATGGAGCTGCCGCGCAACCAGCTGCCCGCCTGGAACGTCCTGCTCGGCGAGGATGACCAGCGCGGGTTCACCAAGGACCTGGAGAGCGTGGTGATCGGCGCGAGCCACCGCGGCCAGCTCCGCCAGGCCGCCGGCGAGATGGGAATCTCCGGCTGGCTGGAAGACGTCCTGTCCTGGCCCCGCCGCTTCATCGCCGGCGCCTAGCTGCGTGACGCGCCGCCCCGTTGTTTCTTGATCGAGGAAACAAATGGGTGGCCGGGACCCCCAGTTGTTTCCGTGATCAAGAAAAGCGCCATCCCATGCGCTGGAGCGGCCGGGCCGGCGCTCGCCGTTTGCCGGTCTGTACCCGCCGCCGGATAGCATCGGCGGCCATGGGGAAGCTTCCGCTGCGCGCGCGCCTCGCGACGACGGTCGGCACCGCGGCGGGACGGGTCTCGCGGCTGTCCGGCCGCGGCGACGGGTCGGTGATCGGCG
>Ga0302325_10014791_pt1 | contig 16598 bp, 15 predicted proteins | sample Palsa_T0_2_FD_201948 | JGI IMG/M metagenome (GOLD analysis project Ga0302325, IMG submission 201948) | Peat permafrost microbial communities from Stordalen Mire near Abisko, Sweden - Palsa_T0_2 | ecosystem: Environmental > Terrestrial > Soil > Palsa > Peat permafrost | place: Sweden: Abisko... | reverse complement strand
AAACTATCCGGCCAATCGCGGTAACTGCAATCCCCGCGATTCGACTCGGGATCTTCGCTTTCTCCGGCGCGGTGAACAGCAGCTCGTAATCCTCGCCGCCGTGGAGCGCCATCTCCAGCGTTGCGCCAGGGCCCAACGGCAAAGCCGCCGCGTCCACCTCCGCCGCCACGCCGGACTCTTCGCACAGATGCGCCAGATCGGTCGAGAGGCCATCGCTCAGGTCCATTGCCGCGGAAGCCAACCCGCGCTTGCGCAGCCAGAGTCCCTGCGCCACGCGCGGCTGCGGAAATAAATGCGGTGAAACCGCTTCTGTCCGACGAGCTTTAACAAAATCCTGAGGAGAGCGCTCAAGCTCCGCCAGCTCCGCCAGCTCCGCCGCCGCGCCGCCCAGGCTGCCGGTCACGTAAATGCGGTCGCCCGGCCGCGCGCCGGATCGCAACAGCGCCTTGCCCTGCGGCACCGAGCCGGTCAGCACAATATCCGCAATCGCGATCGGAGCTTCGGCCAGGTCGCCGCCAGCCAGCGGCACGCCGTACTCGGCGGCCAGCTCCAGCAGCCCATCCAGAAAGCGCGTCACCCACGCAGCAGATTTTCCCTGGGCCAGAGTCAGTTCGCGCGGCAACCCCAGCGAAAGAAACGCCGCCACCGGCCGCGCTCCCATAGCCGCCAGATCGCTCAGCCCTCGCGCCAAGGTGCGGTGCCCCACCGACTCCGGCGGATGCCAATCCAGCCGAAAATGCCGCCCTTGAATGGAAAGATCGGTGGTCACCGCCAGTTCTTCCCCGACGCGCGGACGCAGCAGCGCGCAGTCGTCGCCGATGCCCAACTGGACCCGCGATTTCGCCCTCACCGGGCCTTGAGCGCCAGCCAATTCCTGAGCCCGCGCCCGAATCGCCTGCAAGAGCGCCAGTTCCCCCGGCGCAGCTTTGCTGGGCTTGGCCTTCAAGACCGGCTGCGGATTGGATTCAGAATTTTGCACTCTTCTTGCAGCATATCGCGCGATACGACCCACTTTTTCCTGAGAATTCGCTGAAAATGGGAAAGATTTCGTAAGGGACCGCCGGACAGATGCGTAGAATTCGGTTGCGGTTGCAATACAATTGGACTTACCAGATTCGGTTTACGTCTGTTCAGTTGAAAGGGTTCTGAGCGGGGCTCGGATCTTTTTCGTCATTTCGTGCGGGCTGCCTGTCCTATCTCGATTCAACAGGCGCGCCGGACATCGAGGGAACTGAATGCTTAAAAAGCGGTATTACATTTTGTTTGTCGCCAGAGATGAAGATGGTTCCGTACGCAAGATCTCGCTGCCGGTGCAGTATGCGTACGGTTTTGTGGCGGCAGCCCTGGTGGGCACTTTCACAATCGTCGGACTGGCTGGCTCTTACACTCGCATGTTGCTGAAAACAGAGAGCTTCAACCAGGTTCGCCAGGAGCGTGAGACGCTTCGCAAAAACTACCAGCAGATGGCCGCAATCGCCCATGAGCGCGATATTCAGGTAGCCTCGCTGGGCGCCCTGGCCAGCGAAGTCACCGCTATCTACGGCCTCAAGCAGAACAAACTCACCGCTGGAAAGCACGATTCGGCTGCCATCGCATCCTCCGCCACGCCGTCCACTCTCGCCGTTTCCGACGACATCAGCCAGCAGCAGGTCAAGCTCTCGCTCGACGAGTTCTACGCGCTGCGGACCCAGGCGCTCTCCGGACGCGTTTCCCGCGCTCTCGAAGGCGGCCTGACCTCCGCCTCCAGCGCCGGCCTCAGTTCTGACCTCGGCGACTGGACGCAGTTCGCCGACGCCCCCTCCATCTGGCCGATCGAAGGCAAAATCAGCTCCGGCTTCGGCGAGCGCGAGGATCCTTTCAGCGGCGAAGGCAAATTCCACACTGGCCTGGACATCCTCGCCCCCACGGGCACTCCGATTCGCGCCGCCGGCGACGGCACCGTCGAAACCTCCGGCATGGCCAATGGCTATGGCCGGGAAGTCATCATCGACCACGGCCACGGCGTACGCACCCTTTACGGGCACATGTCGGCTCTGGTCGCCATCGCTGGCCAGCATGTCATTCGCGGCCAGGTCATCGGCTACGTAGGCCAGTCGGGCCGCGCCACCTGCCCGCACCTGCATTACGAAGTCCGCATCAACAACGTCCCGGTCAATCCGCACAAATACCTGCGCACAACCTTTGCCCAGTCGGAAGCGGACAACGCAACTCCGGCGCCGGCGCAAAAGGGCAGCTAGTCAGGCTCGTTGTTGTCGAGAGCGGAGCCGAGTCGCCAGACGGCGTCGCTGGCGCGATGCAGGGCGCACTGTGCGGTGTGGATCGGTGCGGACCCAGTTTTCGATCCGCGTTCGATCCACCGAAGCAAGTGCGGCTATCTGTTCACGGTCTGATTCGGCAGCTCAGCCCGTTTCGCCTTCTTGTACTGGATCTCCTCTTCGGACAGGATGGGTGCGAAGTCTTCCATCTCAAAGACCTGGCGAATTTCGATTTCTGAGTCGACGGCGTGGGGGTTGGGGCAACGCTCCCCCCTATGCCGATCTGGTTCCTTGCATCGAACTTTGCTGCGAGTCTACAATCGAGACCTGAGGAATCCGATGGCCTCCAATCTCACATCTGTCGCGCTCAAGAAAGACGATGCCAAGCGGGCGCCCAAGCCTCGCCGAACCCCAAAAAGCAACGCGGTGCTCGACGAACCATTCGACGAAGCGGCTGCGCTGGAAAGCTTCAAGGATTTAATGCTCCAGCACGGCGGAAAGCATAAATTCGAAGGCTTCGTTGACTAAAGTCCTGATCCTCGATTCGTCCAAATGGATCGATCAATGGCGAACCAATTGCCACAGCCAGCGCATCGCCTCTCTCGAGGCTCTGGTGCGCCTATCTTCTGGAGTGCTCGCCGAGCTCCGGCGCGGAGCTTTGAGAAAGTCCGAGTCGGCACTGATCGACACGCTTGAAAAAAAACACCGAATCCTCACTCCAACCGAAGCGAATTGGCTCGAATCCGGACGGATCCTCGCGAAAATGCACCTCGACCACGGATTCACCCCGGAGAAACTCCGAGATCTCCACTTCGACGTCCTGATAGCCCTCACGGCGCGCTCGTACGGCGCAACCCTGATTACTTCCAATCGAGCGGATTTTGAACTGATCCATCGCTACCGGAGCTTCCATCTTGAAATCTGGTAGCTCCGTGACAAGCCCGGCATCACGTAGGGATTTCTTCGCGGCTGCGTTGCTTTTTCTCGCGACAGCCGCCTTCGTCCTCTGGCAAAACTCCCAAATCGCCGTCCTCTGGGACCTCAGCTACCTGCTCGACACCAGTTGGCGCATCGCTCTCGGCCAAGTGCCCTACCGCGACTTCCCGCTGGTCCACGCGCCGCTCACATTCCTCATCCAGGCCGCCATCATGCGCGTCGCCGGGCGGCACTACTGGCTGCAAATCGCCTACGCAGTGCTCGCCGGAGGCCTCGGGACGGTCCTCGCATGGCGTATCGTCCTCGGCATCCTGCGCCCAACCGTCCGCTTTGCCTGGGTAATCTCCCTGATTCTCATCGCGCCGCTGGCATTCGTCGGCATCTACAGCGTCTACCCGCACCCCATCTACGACGGCGACTGCGCCCTCGCCATCCTCGTCGCGCTATGGATGTTGCAGCGCCTAAGCACGCGCGACTCCAGCACCTCTTCTGGAGCAGCCCTGTGGCGCTGGCCCGCGCTCACCGGCGCGGCCATCGCGCTGCCCGTTTTCTTCAAGCAGAATATGGGTTTGCCGTTTCTCTTTGCCGTCGTTTCCGGCTTTGCCCTGTTGCTCCTCTCAAGATGGATTGCGTCTCGTCGAGGCATTCCCATCAGGACTGGAGGGAGTGCAACCCAGCTGGCTCTCCTCGCCGGAATCGCGGTCTCTGGGCTAATCGCCGTCGCTCTGACACAGATCACAGCCGGCCTCGGCAACTACCTCCACTGGACCGTCCAATTCGCCGCACAGCGCCGCTTGCCTGGATTCGCCACCGCGCTCGCCGCATACAGCGATCCGGCGCTGCTTTGGACCTTCCCCTGCGTCGCAGGCGGCGTTCTGCTGCTCTGCCTGCCCCTCGCCCGCAGGCTTTGGGCGCAGGCGCTGGCCTTCTGCCTCTTCGCCGCGCCCTTCGCCGGCACATTCCTTTTTCTCATCAACAACGACGACCCAGGCGACCGCGCCGACAACCTGCTATCGCTCTGGCCCATGCTCCTATTGATCACGGCCGCAGTCGCCCTGCTTGAACTGCGCAAAGGGATCACCCTACGGCGCCTTATGCCGTTCTTCGTCCTCGTTGCCATTCAGGGCACGTTTCTCTCGCAATCGGTGAATGGGTCCACCTACGCCATCTGGCCGCTGCTCATCGTGCTCATCGCCGGAGCAATCGCAGCCATCCCAACCAAAGCGCAGTGGCTCGCCCCAGCGCTGGCCGCCACGGTCAGCCTCACCTTTCTAATCTGCGGAGGCTTCTACGCCATCAGCCACGACCGCATGGACTATATCAATATCCCGGATCAGCCAATCGCCCATGCCACGCTACAGCCTTTGATCGGCATGGCCGACCGCGGCCCGTATCTACCGGAGTTTGAAGAGCTGCTGCGCTTCGCAGAACGCGAAATCCCCTCACAGGACGGCCTGCTGATCTTCCCCGGCGAAGACCCGTTCTACTTCGCCACCGGCCGCGCGCCGCAGTTCCCGTTCTTGCTCTTCGACCCCGCCACCGACCCGTACTCGCCGGAAGCTCTTCTGGCCGAAGCCCGCCAACGCAACATCCGCTGGGTCATCGTCAAAACGCACCGGCAGTCGAACGAAGACGTGATGCCGCAGAAAGGCGAAACCCTCGCGCTTATGCAAAAAGAGTTCCGCTTCTACAAGCACCTCGCCGCGTACGACATCTACCGCCGCTAACCGGCAATCAATCCGCCGGACTTACCAAAAACTGCTCCAGCTTCCCATCCGGGTAGGTATATGTGGTTAAGCTCAGCCGCTTGCCGGGGTAGACCATGCGGAACGTCCGGAAGGTCATCCCGCCGCGCTTCTCCTCCGCCGTCTGGTGAAACGTCAGCGGCTCGCCCAGCGGTCCCAGGCTGCTCTTGAAGTCGGCAATCGCCTGCGCCGAGAAATAATCGTTCAGATTCGGCGCCAGCAGATTCCTATCCAGCTTGCCCTTCTGCAATCCCTCGAAGATGGCCTCAGTCTGCTTCTCCGCCTCCGTCAGCTTCCCCGTTCCGGCCACAGTCGAAGCCACAAGTTGCGCAATCGTCGACGCGCCGCCGGCCATGTGGTTGGTCAGCACCACTACGGCCACGCCATCGTCCAGCAGCACCTCGTTGTCGGAAACAAATCCCGTCACTTCGCCGCTGTGCTCAATCGAGCGATGCCCGTCCTGCACCGTTACCTCCACGCCCAGGCCATAGTGCGTGCCTTTGCCATCCGAGAGCTTGACCTCGGTAAACATCTCCTTGTAGCTCTCCGGCTTCAGCACAGTCTGCTTGATCAGAGAAATATCCCAAAGCGCCAGATCGTGCGCCGTCATCGCCAGTTCCCCGGCGGCGAACATCCATCCAGCGCCCTCCTTCGGCGCCGGCCGCAGCGGACCCAACGCATAGCGGATGTAGGGCGCGGCATCCGGCGTCGTGAGCTTCTTCTCATCCGAATTCCACACCGACTTCATCCCCAGTGGACGAAAGATACTCTCCTCCAGAAAATCGAAGAGCTTCTGCCCGGAAACCTTCTCCACAATCATCCCGGCAATCACATAATTCGTATTCGAATACTGCCACTGCGTTCCCGGATCGAAGTCCAGCGGCTTCTTTGCCCAGGTGTCGATAATCTGCTGCGCGGACTCAGGCTTCATCATCGGCGTCATTAGGTAGTCTTCCGGCCAGTAGTCCTGGTACCCCGACGTGTGGCTCAGAATCTGCATGATCGTCACCTCATCGCCGCGCGTCAGCCCTGGAACGTACTTGCCCACGGCATCGTCCAGCGAGAGCTTTCCCTCCTCCTGAAGCAGCAGAATCGCCGCCGCCGTGAACTGCTTCGACACCGACCCGATCGAGTAGCGCATCTCCGGCGTCGCCTTGACCTTGGGCGCCAGATGCGCAAACCCGTAGGCCTGCGTGTAAACCAGCCTGCCGCCCTTCACCACCGCGACCGACGCCGAAGGCACCCCGCGCTGCTCCAGAACTCCGTTGGCAATCCCATCCACACGCGCCTTCAGCGACGGATCGGACTTCTCCAGCCCCGCATCGGTCGTTTCTGCGCGCGCTCCAACCGCAAACGCCATCGCCATCGCCAAAACCAGCCCCAAACGCATCATCTTTCTTGTCTCCAGTCCCTCGAACTTCAAGCCAACCTCCCTAATCCCTATTCCCTAATCCCTGCATCATCTTTCCCCGCCAATAGATCCCCGCGCCCACCAGGTTGATCAGCAAAGCCGCTCCGCCAACTTTCGCCGCATACGCCCAAACACTCGTTACATCTACCACGGGAATCATGGCCACCACACACTGCACCAGCGTCACGGTCAGCCCCAGCACAGCGCAAAGCTTCATCCAAAACCCCGGCCGCGCGCCAAACCGCGCTCCTACAAACAATGGCACCGCGAACATCGCGCAGTAGTACAGTCCAAACAGCAACTGCCCCGTCGTCAGCAGCAGTTGAAACGCCTCCTGCCGCCCCGCTCCGGAGCTCGCCAGCACCGCAGCCACGGCCGCCACTCCCACAATCACCGCCAAGCTCCGCACCGGCGTCCCATACCTCGGATGCAGCCTGGTAAACCACCCCGGCAGCACAGAGTCCCAGCCCGCCACCATCGGCAGACGGCTCGTCTCCGCCGTCAGCAGAATATAGGAGCAGATGGTAAAGACGGTAAGCGCCAGAATCATCGCCCGCCCCACCCACTCGCCGGCTCCCGTTCCAAACGCCGCCCCCAGCACCTGCGGAATCGCCCCCGCAAGATCGATCTTGTCCGCCGGAATATACGTCAGCATCGACCCGGTCATCAGCACATAGATCACCACAATCGCCGGCGCGGCAATCCACGCCGAAAGCACCAGCGCCTTCCCGGCATTCTTCGTCTCCCCGGCAAACACGGCAACCTGCTCCAGGCCAGAATACGCATTGAACGCGACCTTGATGTACAAATTCAACGACAAGAGAGTCATCGCCGGCCACTCCAGCCGGAACGGCGCCTGCGGGCTCACATGCGGGTGCGCCGCCGTCGCCGCGGGATGCCAGAACAGCAGCACAAAGAACGTCCCCGTCAGCAGCACCATCATCGTCGTGCCAAAGTGGCTCACCCACTTGCCAAAGTGAAACCCCACCACATTCACTGCAAACACCAGACCCAGCAACACGCCATCCAGGGTAAAGGTCAGCCACTGGCTATCCGCCATCCAGGCCGCACCCGGCCCCAGCGCATAGCTCAGGCTGGTCACCGCCAGTATGCCCAGGCCGGAAACCGTCATCACCGCATACAGCGCATAATTCCAAGCGCTCAAAAAGCCCGTCAGCGGACCCAGCGCAAACTTCGCCCACTGGTACACGCCGCCCTCAATCGGCCAAATCCTCATGCAGTAAGTGACCACCGCGGCCTGCGGCAAAAAGAACAGCAAAATCCCCGCAATCCAGATCACCGGATGCCCCGAACCCTGCTTCGCCGCATACCCCGCCCAGCTCACGCCGACCATCAGCAGAATCTGCATCGGAACAAGATCCCGCAGCCGCAACTCCTTCATCAGCCCATGCTCTTGAACGCCCACAGACGCGCTTGCTGTGCTCACCGGCCCTCTGTTTCAAATCAGAATTGGCTTACTCGAATGTTTGCATTGAATCACATCAGGCGCACCGCGCACGCGTCGGCGCCGGAATATCGTCGTCCTGCCCAACCGCCTGGGCAATGGGCTCCGCGGACTGGACGCTCAATTTCGCGGTCCGTCCAATCCAAGCAATCCCCCACTCGACCGCCCAATCATCCGCTCGAACCGATGCGAGCGGAGGATGGCGCATCATCTCGCGCGCCTGAAGCGGGCGTTTGCGAGAGAAAAGCTGCGATCGGCCGCCGTTTACTCCGGCCGGTCGCCAGCCGTCGTCGCCATCGTCTCAAAGACGCCGTCATTCCGGATCAGCTTATGAAAGAGAATCGCTGCCACATGCATCAGGATGAGCGCGAAGAACGCGAAGGCCAGATAGTAGTGGGCATGCCAGAGCAACGTATGCAGATCGTTACTTACCGGCGCGATCGGTGGCAGATGCACGCCCCCGAAAAGCACCACCGGATACGCCCCCGCCGACAACATGCCCCAACCGATCAACGGCATCGCGATCATGAGCGCGTAGAAGATGTACTGCGAACTTTCCGCGGCCAGCTTGACCGGAACCGGCAGATCGCCCGGCAGCGCCGGCGCCCCATAATACAATCGAAGCGCCAAACGGATGAGCGCCAGAACCAGGATCGCAATCCCCAGCGGCTTGTGGATCTGGACCAACGTCAGATATTTCGACGAGATGGTCGAAACCATCCCCACCCCAATGAACAGCATGGCCAGAATGCAGAGCGCCATCAGCCAGTGAAGCAGGCGCTGAGGCACTGCGAAGCGCGTACGATTCGTGGTCATTGCTGGCCTCCTGTAGCGGTATGCGGATAGTGCGATCCTTCGGCCGTGCGGCTGTCGTAGGAGCGCGCATACGCCGCCGAGCGCGCCGCGGGCATTGGATCGTCCGAGGTAGCTATTCCGGAAGGAAGCACCGTTGGATCGTAGTTGATATCGCGGCAGGGACCGTCCGGCTCCGTCTCAATCTGTTGCACCGTGAGCGTTCCTACGTCGACAGTGCGGCGATCCGCGGGCCACGCCTTCGTGGGGTCCGCGGTCGGGTCATCGGCGTTCGCAACTGTAATCACCAGGTCCCAATGTTGCGGACCTGCTGCCACGCGCTGGGTAATATCCTGCGCTAGAAAATCTGGCTCGCGCTTGGCTAGCTCATCAGGAGTCAACGCGACCTCCTTCGCCGCCGGAACGTACGACCAGCGGACGGCATGATGCGCTCCAGAGGCGTCGGTAAAGATAAACGAGTCGAGACTATTGAACTGGGTCTCCGCCCAGCTCTCGGTCCGCGCATGGCTCTTTGCCCAGCCGACAAACGTAAGAATCTCCGGATGTGCCGCGGCATAAGCCTTAAACGCATTGGGGTCCTTGCTCCCGGCCGCGGTCAGAAACTGATAAAAAGCCTGCGGAGTGGGAGCTGCAAAAACTGGAGCATCAATCATGGCACTACGCCATTGCTGCCCATCCGGCGTGGCGATTTGAATGCCGAATCCTCGCACCGCGGCCATCGGATCCGGTTGATGCGGGTCGGAACCGGAGATATTGAAGCGTCCTACCACCGGGTACTGACCCTGCACGAAAACGCTTGCCTTCGACAGCGCCGTGCCCTGGCCGTTGGCGTCAAAGGTGCCTGTGAAGCAGATCCCCTTGGCGTGGTTCCGGCGGTGTCCCAGCGGAGGGCCGCTTGGAGGTTGCAGAGCCAATACGAGCTTAGCGGGCGTCACCCTATTGGGAGACAGCCAACCCGCGGTGTACGCAAAAGCAAGAGCAGCCACTCCGACAACTGCGCCTATGAGAATAAACCGCCTAATCGGAGAACCAACTGGGGGTGTAGCCGGCTGAGACATTGGAACCTCTTTCTGGCGGGGTAGACATCGGTGGCCGATCCCCTCGCAGCATCACTTTGACGGTGATTTTATTCCGCAGGTAACAGATATTTCATAATCGGACAGGAGCCTGGTCCCGTCAACGGAAACCGCTCCATTGCGTTACGCTATCCAAGGCGGATATCAAAATCATGGACAAACCGATCGACCATATCGAGACCCTCATTGAAGGCCACAAGCGCTTTCACCGCGACGTCTTTCCGCAGAAAAAGGCCCAATTCCACCTGCTCGCCGAAATGCAGGCTCCCGAGTGGCTCTTCATCACCTGCTCGGACTCCCGCATCGTCCCCGACCTCATCCTCCAGACCGGCCCCGGCGACCTCTTCATCAGCCGCAACGCCGGCAACGTCATACCCGTCGCCGGCAACGACGTCGATGGGACCACCGCCACCATCGAGTACGCCGTCGAGGTCCTGCACGTAAAGCACGCCATCGTCTGCGGCCACTCCGACTGCGGCGCGCTCAAAGCGGCCATCAATCGCAAGAGCCTCGAAAACCTGCCCAAAGCCAGCCGCTGGCTCCAGCACGTCGAGGGCGCCTTCTCGCACCGCCAGCCGCTCGACCCCGCCGACGGCGAACACGCCGAACTGGCCTCCATCATTCGCGGCAACGTCGTCGCTCAGCTCATCAACCTGCGCGCCCAGCCCAGCGTAGCCAAAGCCGCCGCACACGGCAAACTCGAAGTCCACGGCTGGTACTACGACATCCTCACCGGCCGCATCGAGCAATACGACGAGCAACAGCGCAAATTCCTCCCGCTGCTGGGATAATTGGTCGCGATAGCTTTGTTATTGGGCCGGCTTCTCCATCGCCTGACCGAGCGGCGCGGGATTTCCAAAGTCCGGCTCTCCCGACTTGTCCCATGTGAATCTCTGGATGCGCGGCGAGCGCAAATCCCCGCAACCTTCGCCTGCCCCAGGATTGGCGTGATAAATAATCCACTCCTCCCGTCCGTTAGGCGACTTGAAAAACCCGTTATGCCCCGGCCCAAAGGCTTGTGCGCCGGCGTCCGTTGCAAACAGCGGATGGTCGATCTTCTTCCAGCTCTTCGCGTCCAGCGGATCGGCATGGATGCTCGCTTCCAGCGCACCCAGCGAATAGAAATCCGTCCAGCACCCCGAGGCCGAAAACACCACAAACATCTTTCGGCCGTGCCTGAGGAATTCCGGACCCTCATTCACGTTCACATGCCGCCCAGGCAGATCCCCATGCTGCTCCCACGGGTAAGCCGGCGCAGAAATCCGCGTGCGCGGCGAATCGATCGTCCAGGGATTGCTCATATGCGCGATATACAGATTCTGCTGGCCATCGCTGTCGCCCTCCCACCCCGACCACACCAGATAATGCCGCCCGCGCATCTCAAACGTCGTCGCATCAATCGCCCATTTGTCCGTAGAATCGGCAACCTTGCCCTTCAACGTCCAAGTCCCCTCCATCGGGTCGTCGCTGTCGTTTTCAACCACAAAGATGCGATGCGAAGTATTGTTTTCAGCGTCCGCCGCGAAGTAGATATACCACTTGCCGCCCCAGCGATGCAGCTCCGGCGCCCAAATCTCTTTCGACCACGCATGGCCCAGCTCCGGCGTCCACACAGCCTTGGTAATCGCATGGCGCAGGTCCGTAATATCCGCCGTCTTGCGCAGCGTGAGATTTGTCCCCGTAGAGTTTGAGTAGTAGTAAAACCCCTTCCACAAAATCACCCACGGATCGGGCCCAACCTCCAGCAGCGGATTCGTGAAACCGTCACCCGCCCCCGGAGCCTGCGCTACCGAAAGTTGCGTGTTCCAAGCCATCGCCAGCACCAATACGCCAAGACCGGCAACCATTCGCTTCAACATCATCGCGCTCGACCCTCCGCAACGATTGTAAGGAATGAGCGCGCCTTGAATGTGCAATGACGCGACCGCCAAGGGTAATCGCATGAACCGAAGCCGCTCCAACCGCACGGCAATTCTGGCCGGAAACCTCCCAACGGCACCCGCAAAACTGAGCGCCGAAGGCGCGCCGATATACCAGCCCAGGGCAACGCCCTGGGTCCCGGGTGCCAATTGAGAGATCGGAGGGCTGAAAGCCCGGCATATCGCGTGCAACCTCTATTCACGCGATTGCCCTGCGCGACCGCCGTGTCGATCGTCGCGACGCCATCCGTATCAACGATAATATCCATCAAATGCAGGCTGAGTCGGGCTCAACAAGGAACAGCATAGTTCTGGGCGAACGGGTGCCCATCGAAGCTATGCGCCATATTGAGCGCATATTGCAGCTCCACCACTTCAAGTGGGACACGCATGTCGGCGATTTAAACGTCCTGTCCCCTGAACCGTTTCTGATTGCGGAGAATGTATGGAAATGGCTCTGCAAGAAAGCAGAACAAGCTGCCCAGGAAATGTTCGCTTTCGAGCGGGAGATTGCTTGCAGCCCAACTCTGCAGGAAGTTATAGGTGTTCCTCGTCCACTTCAAAAGCTTTTTCGCGATTTCAGGACTCAAGATACCTTACGGACGCTGCGATTCGATTTTCACCCGACATCTACCGGTTGGCTCCTATCGGAAGTCAACAGCGACGTGCCCGGCGGGTTTGGCGAGGCAAGCTTCCTCCCCGAACTCTTTGAACCGTTTCGAGGAAGAGCCATCGCGGCCACAAGCCCGCTGAGCGTGTGGGCAAGCGCTGCCGAAACGGTGTTGAGAAGGGGACACATTGCCTTGCTGCATGCTCCTGGTTACCTTGAGGATCAACAGGTGGTCCGCGTCTTTGGCCGCGAACTTAGAACGCGAGGATTTATACCTCATCTGATTCAAAGCCCGGAATCCTTGCAATGGAGCAAAGGTTCCGCCTATCTCGCGCAAGATAACTCAGTTCAAATCGGCAGCGTCATTCGTTTCTTCCAGGCGGAATGGCTGGCAAAGCTTCCGAGCCGATCCGGTTGGGAGAAGCTATTGAGAGGAAGCGATTCATGTCGCGTGTCCAACCCGTTGGAATCGGTGATCTCTGAAAGCAAGCGTCTGCCCTTGAGTTTCGACCTTATCAATGCGGCATCACACACGTGGCGCGAACTCTTTCCAGCTTGCCGCGATCCGCGTGAGATTTCCCCGTCAGAACGCGAAGAATGGGTACTGAAGGCCGCATATGCAAACACCGGAGACGCGGTGCATAGTGGAGCAGATCTGCCCAAGCTAACCTGGGAGAAAATGTTGCGAACAGCTCAGAAGAGTCCTCGCGATTGGGTCCTACAGCGTAGGTTCGAGACCGTCACACTACAATCGTTTCGGGGACCGGTACGGCCTTGCGTCGGGGTGTACGTGATCGGGAACAAGGCTGCGGGCGCATATGTCAGGCTCTCGACAAGCCAAATTACAGACGCCCACGCGATGGAAGCGCCCCTGTTTGTGCTACCTGAGGAGGAACAGAGATGAACCGGGAAGAAGCGCTGGCGATCTGGGCGCCCGAAGACTCACCATGGAGTCCTTGGACCAAAGCAGTACTCTTCTCATTTATGCCAGAATTCATATCGGATCAGATGCCACACATACCGCCATCTCACGGCGCGGAATGGAAAGTGCCTCTGTTTCAAGATGCGGCCCTCCTAGTGGAACTGGCCGGAGAGAAAGGTGTCGAGGCCGGCATCTCACTCGCTCATTCAGGCTATCGCCCAATTCCTCTCTATAACGCCTGCCCCTACGAGTTCGACGTGACGGAAGCCGGGAGATCTGCAAGCCTTCCTTCGGTGATTGACGTTGTACCGATCATGCGGGCACTCGAAAAGGAGACGTCAACCCTCAAGACGATCGCTCTTCCGCGTTCCGCCCCGCCTGCATTTCTGCTGGACGCGAACCGGAAAAATGCTGGGTTTTCTCCGCAGATGGGTTGGTTTGACAATCGCTCGATTATCCGGGAATCGGACCTTCCAACAGCCGATTTTCTCAAGCAGAACGGAATCCGGCGGATCATTGTCATCCGATCAAGTCATAAGCTGCAAACTGACTTGCACACGGTGCTGATTTCCTGGCAAGACGCAGGACTAGCGATTGCAGAACAATCCCCGGCCAAGCCGTGGTCGCCATCGGATTTCGATGTACCGCGCGCGTCGATCCTGAAGCTCTGGTGGAACAAATTCCTTCTACGGTTCGGCTACAGGCTCAACAGCTCCGGCTCGTTCGGAAGATTCATACACGGTTCCAGCGGCTGACGGCCCAACATCGCACTCGGGCCACGGGGATCTGCTCGATTTTTCCTGGTACACACATGCCGATTCAACCAACTGGTTGACAAACCAGTTGGTTGACGTACATTCTGATTTCGAGGAGAAAATCCATGCCCACCGAAATCGGGTCCTTCGAAGCCAAAACCAAATTCTCCGAACTCCTTCGGAAAGTTGACCAGGGCGAAAGCTTCACTATCACCCTCCGGGGCCGGATCGTTGCCGAACTCAATCCCCCCGGAACTGCCCGCAAACCGGTTCCACAGGAAGTCATCGACCGCCTGATGCATCCCAAAATACACGGAATCTCCGGCGATGAGATCCTTGAATGGATACGAGAAGGTCGCAAATGAACTTGGTCATTGATGCTTCGATGGCCGTTTCCTGGCATGTCTCGCGTAACGATCCAAACGAGGCCGGTCTTGCGCAACAGGCAATTCATGCGGTGATGGCCGCTGGCGCCCTCGTGCCAAATCTCTGGTTTGTCGAAGTCTCAAATGCTTTACTGACGGCCGAACGAAGACATATTTCAGACCGTCTGGCGATTACACGCTTTTTTGCCGACCTGGACGCCCTTCCGATCACGGTAGACAGTTGGTCTCCAGGAGATGTACGTTCCGAAAACCTCAGTTTAGCTCGACGCTACGATCTGAGTGCTTACGACGCTACTTATTTGGAACTCGCCCTTCGAACCAACTCGCCTATCGCTACCTTTGATCAAAAACTGGCAAACGCCTGCCGCAAAGCAGGCGGTCAAATCTTCGGTGACGCTCCCTAAAAGTCCCAGGATTTATGTTTTTGGTCGAGGGGCCAATTTTCTTGGAATCTCAGCAGATCCACGCCGGCTCGTTCAATTTTGGCCATTCTTATGCGTTCGTACTAAAGAATCCTTGACAATAACTCACTCATCTATACACTAAAAGAGTACAGAACTCGATCTTCTCAGGCAGGTAAACCTCAATATGGCAAAAATCATCGGTATCGATCTTGGAACCACGAACTCCTGCGTCGCCGTCCTTGAAGGCGGCGAGCCCAAAGTCATTCCAAATGAAGAGGGTGCGCGTACTACCCCCTCGATCGTCGCCTTTTCCAAATCCGGCGAGCGGCTGGTCGGCCAGGTCGCCAAGCGCCAGGCCATCACCAACCCGGAAAACACCATCTTCTCCATCAAGCGCTTCATGGGCCGTCGCTACAACGAAGTCAACGACGAAATGAAGATGGTCCCCTACAAGGTTGAGCAGCAGGGCGACCACATCGTCGTCAGCGCGCAGGGCAAGCCCTACACGGCGCCCGAAATCTCGGCGATGATCCTGCAAAAGCTCAAGAAAGCCGCCGAAGCCTATCTCGGCGAAACCGTCACGGAAGCCGTCATCACCGTCCCCGCCTACTTCAACGACGCCCAGCGCCAGGCCACCAAAGACGCCGGCAAGATCGCCGGACTTGACGTAAAGCGCATCGTCAATGAGCCCACGGCAGCCGCTCTGGCTTACGGTCTCGACAAGAAAAAGGACGAAACCATCGCCGTGTACGACTTCGGCGGCGGCACCTTCGATATTTCCATCCTCGAAGTCGGCGAAGGCGTTATCGAAGTCAAATCCACCAACGGCGACACGCACCTGGGCGGTGACAACCTCGACCAGCGCATCGTCGAGTGGCTGATTGCGGAATTCAAAGCCGAAGAAGGTCTGGACCTCAGCTCCAAGGGCAACGAAATGGCCCTGCAGCGCCTGAAAGACGCGGCGGAAAAGGCCAAAATCGAGCTTTCGACCACTGTCGAAACCGAAATCAACCTGCCCTTCATCACCGCCGACGCAACCGGACCGAAGCACCTGGTTCGCAAGCTGACCCGCGGCAAGCTGGAGCAGCTGGTTGAAGATCTGCTGCAGCGCTCGCTGGAACCGACCAAGAAGGCTCTTATCGATGCCGGCGTGACAGCCGCCAAGATCGACGAAGTCGTTCTCGTTGGCGGACAGACCCGCATGCCTCGCATTCAGGAGTTGGTCAAGCAGTTGTTCGGCAAGGAGCCGCATCGCGGCGTCAATCCGGACGAAGTCGTGGCCATCGGCGCAGCAGTTCAGGCCGGCGTATTGGCCGGCGATGTGAAGGATCTTCTACTGCTCGACGTGACACCGCTGACGCTGGCGATTGAAACGCTGGGCGGCGTAGCCACGCCCATGATCCCGCGCAACACGACAATTCCGACCAAGAAGTCGGAGACGTTTTCGACCGCGGCGGATAATCAGACCGAAGTCGAAGTGCACGTGCTGCAAGGCGAGCGGCCGATGGCGGCGCAGAACCGGACCCTGGGCAAGTTCAAGCTGGCCGGCATTCCTCCCGCGCAGCGCGGCATTCCGCAGATCGAAGTCACTTTCGACATCGACGCCAACGGCATTCTGAACGTGACGGCCAAGGACAATGCGACCGGCAAGGACACCAAGATCACCATCACCTCCAGCTCAGGTTTGAGCAAGGATGAGGTCGATCGCATGGCCAAGGAAGCCGAAGCCCATGCCGCCGAGGACAAGGAGCAGCGCGAGACTATCGAAGCCCGCAACGGGCTCGACTCGCTAAGCTACAACATCGAAAAGATGTTGAAAGAAGCGGGCGACAAGGTGCAGGGCGCGGAGCGGACCGAAGTGGAATCGGCTCTCGCCGAAGCGCGCAGCGTGTTGGCGGGCA
>Ga0302325_10014790_pt1 | contig 16598 bp, 16 predicted proteins | sample Palsa_T0_2_FD_201948 | JGI IMG/M metagenome (GOLD analysis project Ga0302325, IMG submission 201948) | Peat permafrost microbial communities from Stordalen Mire near Abisko, Sweden - Palsa_T0_2 | ecosystem: Environmental > Terrestrial > Soil > Palsa > Peat permafrost | place: Sweden: Abisko... | reverse complement strand
GCAGGTCCTTGTACAACGTCTCCGAGATCGCCACGACGGCTTGTTTGGTGGCGTTGTAAGGGCCGAGGAACGGGGCCGCGATGAGTCCGGCGACCGAGGCGGTGTTGACGATGTGCCCCTCACCCTGTTCGATCAGGAGGGGCGTGAAGGTGGCGACGCCGTGGACGACGCCCCAGAGGTTCACGCCGAGGATCCAGCGCCAGTCCGCCTCGCTGACCTCCCAGATGGGACCTCCCAGCCCGATGCCCGCGTTGTTGTGGACGAGGTGCACCGCGCCGAAGCGGTCGAGGGCACGGTCCCGCAGCGCCTGCACCGACGCCGCGTCCGACACGTCGGTCACCACGCCGAGGGCCTCGGCCCCGTTGGCCGCGAGGTCGTCCACGGCCACCTCGAGCGGACGCTTCTCAATGTCGGCCAGGACGACCTTCATACCCTCGGCCACGGCCCGATCGGCCACGGCCCGTCCGATGCCGCTCGCGCCGCCGGTGATCACCGCCACCTTGCCGTCCAGATTCTCCACGGAATCCCTCCCGTTCTCAACCGACCCTCGCCCTGGCGACGCAGTCAACCATGGCACCGCCGACACGGCCAACGTCGGACACCCGCTGCCGGACCTCCGGCTCAGACCGTGGCGGTGACCCGGTGTTGCCGTAGGTGCTCGGCGCCGGCGGGGGAGAGCGCAATGAGCTCGCCCTGCCCGGGCACGTGGTGCCTTGCGATGTACCCCCGATCGTTGGCGTCCTCCCAGACGGGCAGGCGTGGGCACGATGTGCGCCACGCCTCCATGACCTCCTCGTAGGGCCGTGGGGCAGGGCCGACCCACTCGAGGAGGTCGAGGATCAGGGCATCGACGGGATCGGGCACGTCGCCCATTCTCGCGCCACTACAGCCACGAGAATGTCCCCGCCTGCACCATGACCAGCACGCCGACGCAGCAGAGCAGGGCCGGGACGGCCACGTGCCCCATGCGCAGCATCATCTGCCGGGCCTTGGGGTGGCGACCCCCGGCTAACACGAGCCACGTGACCAGGACCTCGCCCACGACGAAGACGGCCGCGATGGCAGCGAGGTTGGTGGCGCCGCCAACCCGGAGCAGCGGGATGTAGACGGCGAGGTTGTCGCCGCCCGCCGCAATGGTCACCAGCGCCGCTGCCGTCAGGCTCTGGCCCACGGCGCGGTCCTCGGGCCTCCGCCGCCACCGCCGCGACCGCCCCGTCGGTGCGACTCCGGGGGCGGTCGCCGCCTCGCCGCGCCGCCGCGCCAGCCCCAGCAGCCCGCTCACGCCGATGGCCAGCGGCACCAGGCCCAGCAGGCCGACCGCCGCCGGAGAGAACTCGTACAAGACGGCCGCACCCGCGGCGGACACCGCCACCACGACGACGAAGCCGACGACCTGGCCCGCCGCGATGCGGTGGGCCCGCTGCAGGGGCGCGCCGGCCACCATGGCCATGGCCACGACGCAGTTGTCGACGTTGGTCCCGACGAACGCCGCCGCGGCGACACCGAGGTCGGCCCCCAGGCCGGCTGGCAAGAGAGGCCGTCAGCCCGCGGGCAGCGGCATCGCCGGCCCGAAGGGCTTGTCGCCCCGCAGGGTCACCCGGTGTGCGTAGCGCGCGGCGTTGCCGTAGTCGTCCAGCGCGTAGTGCAGCGTTGCCCTGTTGTCCCAGAAGGCGACCGATCCGGCGCGCCAGCGGAAGCGGCAGGTGTATTCCGGCTTGATGCAGTGGTTGTAGAGCATCTCGAGGATGGCGCCACTCTCGTTGTCCGACAAGCCGAAGATGGTGCGGGTGAACTGCCGGTTGACGAACAGGCCGTTGCGTCCCGTCTCGGGATGGGTGCGCACCACCGGATGGAGGGCGGGCAGCAACTTGTCGCGCCAGGTGCCGTCCCACTCGTAGCCGCCACGTTCGGCGACGTCGGCGGCGAACCAGGGGTCGTGGTGAATGGCGATCAACTGATCGCACATGGAGCGCACCGGTGTGGCGAGCCCGTCGTAGGCGTCTTGCAGGCTGGCCCACATGGTGTCGCCGCCGACGTCGGGCGCCTCGAGCATGTAGAGGATGGAGCCCATCGCCGGCGTCTCCAGGAAGGTGACGTCGGTGTGCCACCAGCTGGCCCGGTCCACCTTGCCGTCGATGGCGAGCACCTCGCGGCTCTCGTCGATGGAAGGCAGCACGGGATGGGCCTCCGTCACGATCCCGAACTGGCGGGCGAAGGCGGCTTGCTGGTCGGCAGTGAGGGACTGGTCGCGGAAGAAGACGACGTGGTGGGTGTTGAGGGCGTCGCGGACGGCGGCCACCACCTCGGGCGCCAACGGGAGCGCGATGTCCACGCCGGAAATCTCCGCGCCGATGGTGGGAGAGAGGGGATGGACGCTGAGGGAGGTGGCGAGGGTCACGGGGCAATTGTGCCCGAGCCGGATCAGTGGCGTCGACGAGGCGCCGGGACCCTCTGGTCGCGGGCGCGCCCGACCCGCCTACATTGGCCCTCCACCACCACGCGCACCGCCAGAAAGGGCCGTCCATGAGTGAAGACACCCGGGGCCTCGTCCTGACCCCGCCGGCCCGCAACTACTCGCCGTGGTACCAGTGGATGACCCGCCTGGCCGCCACGACCCACGAGGACCCGCTGCCCGAGCACGACCCCGCGGCACTCACGGCTTGGGTGGAGCGGCGCAGGGCCCGCCTCGGCGAGCTCCTCGGGCCCGAGCCCCAGGCGGTCCCGCTCGACCTCGAGACGCTCGAGTCGGAGGCCTGCGACGGCTATCGCCGGGACAAGATCGTCTTCGACACCGAGGACACCATGTCGGTCCCCGCCTACCTGCTCGTGCCGGACGCCCGATTGGACCAGCCGCCCGGACCGGCCGTCCTGGCCTGCCACGGCCACGGGCCCGGCAAGACGCAGGTCGTCGGGTTGGAGCACACCGACATGCCCAACGCCGACTATGCGCTGCAACTGGTCCGCCGCGGCTACGTCGTGCTCGCGCCCGACCTTCGTTGTTTCGGGGAACGGCTGGACTGGAACCCCGAGGACCACTACGCCTGCGATACGAACCTCGTCCATGCCGCCATGGCCGGCTGGAATCCCCTGGCGCAGAACATCTGGGACCTCCGCCGCTCCCTCGACGTCCTGGAGCAGCACCCGCTCGTCGACCCGGAGCGCCTGGGCATGGTCGGTATCTCCTACGGAGGAACCGTCACGCTCTTCACGGCTGCTGTCGACACCCGCGTGGCGGCGTCGGTCGTGAGCGGGTACTTCTCCTCGTGGGCGGTCAGCCACAGAATGCCGTGGAACATGTGCGGCTCGCAGATCCTGTTCGGCATGCTGGGCCGCCTGGAGCACGAGGATCTCGGCGCGCTGGTGGCGCCCCGGCCGCTGCTCGTGGAGTCCGGCACCGGGGACGACCTCTTCCCTTTTTCGACGGCCGCCGAGTCGGTGCGCCGCACCCGTCTCGTCTACGAGCAGCTAGGTGCGGGCGACCGGCTGGTGCACGACATCTTCGAGGGCGGGCACCAGTGGCACGGCACGGAGGCCCTGCCCTTCCTCGATCACTGGCTCGGCCTTTCCAAGACCTGAGGCCAGGGACTCGGATCCGCCGCCCTGCTGTCTTGGGCACCACACGGGGGCCCCGAGCGCCCGGGGGCCTTGAGCACCACCCGGCGACTGTATATACCCACTAGGTGGCTAGTGGGTATATACACACGAAAGCCTGTTGCCCGGCTAGGCATCCTGTCGCCCGCCCAGGCAGCCGGCTACAAGAACGCGCGCAACACGTTCTCGAAGGCGCCGGCCAGCACGACGGTGCCGTGGACGTCCCGCTCCGTCGGCACCGAGACCGGGTGCGCCGTGGGCACGTTCATGAGGGATAGGACCGCCGAGACGGGGGTGCCGGGCCCGAGGTAGATGTGAGAGGCCACCTGCGTGAGGATCGAGCTGGTACCGGTCGGGTTCGACATCATGGAGGCCACCGACAGCTTCCCGGTGGCCAGCTCACCAAGGGCGGAGGCCGGGTTCACCGCGTGCAGATCGACGCCGACGTAGTGGCTCACGGGAATGCCCAGATGCCGGAGCCCGGAGATGATGGTGGAAGGCACATGCAGGCTGAGCCTGGCGAGGGGGACCACGGCGCCGTCGGCGAGGGGCAGCCCGAGTGCCTTGGGGATCTGCAAGACGTTGGTGTGCCCGCCAGTCGCGTGGAAGACGTAGACCTGTTCGCTGTGGTCCGGGCCCTTGACGATGGCCAGGAGGTCGTTCTTGCCCTGGGCCAGCAGGGAGGCCGGCACCCCGACGTGGTGCACGGCGTGATCGATGCGGTAGAGGTCGAAGCCGATCCACGACCCCACCACCAGGATGAGCGCGACGACCGTGGCGCCGGCAGCGAGGAGGATCCGCTTGAGCGTGAAGCGGCGGCCCCGGCGCGGCGATGGGGACGGCGACGGCGATGGGGACGGGGACGAGGACGGGGACGGGGCGATCAGGCCCAGTCCTGCCGTGGCACTCGTCACTCGCCCCTCCTCCAGTGCCCGCGCCCCCCGGCCGGCACCCCACATCCCCGAGCCAGAAACCTACGGAGTCACCATTGCCCCGCCGTTGCCCGGGGGGTTCGGTGTGGTTGCCGTCACCTGGTCGCCACCGGGTCGCCACCGTCTCGCCGTCCGCCATGCTGGAGGCGTGAGAGAGGAACGTGACCGCCCGCTGCAGCCAGTGGTGCCGCCGACACCCTTGTGGCACTACACGTCGCCCGACGAGGACAGCGGCCGCTGGTGGGACTTTCCGTTCCGCGCCGGCGACATCGTCGTGAGCACCCGGTCCAAGTCGGGCACCACCTGGGTGCAGATGATCTGCCTCTTGCTCGTCCTCGCGAGCCCCGAGCTGCCGGATCGCCTCGGCCGGCTGTCGCCCTGGCTGGATTGGCTGGTCGAGCCCAAAGAAGAGGTCTTCGCGCGCCTGGCCGCCCAGGCGCACCGTCGTGTCATCAAGACCCACACCCCGCTCGACGGCGTGCCACTCGACGACCGCGCCACGTACATCGTCGTGGGACGTCACCCGCTCGACATGGCCGTCTCCTTCTACCACCATCGCGACAACATCGATCGTGGCCGCATGGCCGAGCTCACCGGTCAGCCCGAGAGGGACCTCCCGCGCCAACCGCCGCTCCACGAGTGGCTGGTGGGGTTCGTCGACTGGGAAGGCGATGCCCGGGCCTGGCTCGACACGCTGCCCGGGACGATGCTCCATCTCTCCGATGCCTGGGCCCGTCGCCATGACGCCAATGTTGTGCTGGTGCACTACGACGACCTCCTCGCGGACCTCGACGGTTCCATGCGGCGGCTCGCCGGCCTGCTCGGCCTCCCCGTCGACGAGGCGCGCTGGCCGGCACTGGTGCGCGCCGCCACGTTCGAGTCGATGCGCGCCGATGCCCGGGCACCCGACGGGGACCTCGGCGTGCTGAAGGATCCGATCGCGTTCTTCCGCCGAGGAAAATCAGGCGAGGGACGGGCGCTCCTGCAACCGGGAGAAATGGCCCACTACCGTGACCGCGTGGCGGCTATGGCCCCCGACGACCTGCTGGCCTGGTTGGAACGCGACCCGGAGGTCTGAGCGTGGCGATCGTCCCCGACGACAAGGACTGGACGTGGGTGCTCGAGCGCCCGTGTCCCGAATGCGGGTTCGACGCATCGTCCGTGTCGCCTGAGTCCGTCGCCGGTCGGTTGCGCGCCAACGCGGCGTCGTGGGCGCGCGTGCTGCAGCAGTCCGACGAGGTGGTGCGACGTCGTCCGGCCGATGACGTCTGGGCGCCGCTCGAGTACGCCTGCCACGTGCGCGATGTCTGCACGCTGTATCACGAACGTCTCGCCCTCATGCTGGCTGAGGACGATCCGCTGTACCCGAATTGGGACCAGGACGTCACCGCCGTCGAGGAGCGCTACGGCGCACAGGATCCGGCCGTCGTCTCGCGCCTGCTGCGTGACGCCGCCGCCGGATTGGCGGACGCCTTCGACGGCGTGCGGGACGAGCAGTGGTTCCGGACGGGCCGCCGCAGCGACGGCGCCCGCTTCACCATCGCGGGCTTCAGCCTCTACTTGCTCCACGACCCGGTGCATCATCTCCACGACGTCTCCGGGCATCGGGGGCCCTGAGTCCGAGGCGTTCGGAATCGGGGACGCTCAATCGGGGAGCAGCCGGGCCGAGTCAGGCTCGAGATAGACGGCGGCGTGGGAGATCGTCCGCAGGGCAGAGGCCGGGCACGCCGTGGTGATGGGCCCTGTCAGGGCGATGGCGACCGGCTCCGCCTTGCGCGCCTCGGGCACGACGGCGATGACGCGGCCGGCGCGCAGGAGGGCCGGGACGGTCACGGTGATGGCGCGTGCCGGGACGTCGTCGAGGCCGGGGAAGTGCCCCTCGTTGACCTGCTGCAGGCGGCAGGCCGCCTCGAGCTCGACCACCTTGACGTCGCGCGGGTCGTTGAAGTCGGCCACCGGGGGATCGTTGAAGGCCAGGTGCCCGTTCTCGCCCACGCCCAGACAGCAGAGGTCGAGCGGGTACTGCCGAAGGAGGTCGCTGTAGCGGCGGCACTCGGCCTCCGCATCGCCCAGCCCCTCCACGTAGTACGCGGCCCTGGGGCGAGCCGGCTCCACAATGCGCTCACGGATCCAACGCTGGAAGCCCGCCGGGTGGTCCGGTCCCACCCCGACGTACTCGTCCATGTGGAAGACGACGGTGTCGGCCCAGGGAACTCCGGCGGTCTCGTGCACGAGTGCGTGCACGAAGGCCAGCTGGGAATTGCCGGTGGCGAACATCGCATGGGCCGTCCCCCGGGAGGCGACGGCGGACCGCATGACTGCGAGCGCCTCGTCGGCGGCCGAACGGGCCAAGGCCGCCACGTCGGGGAGGACGTGCACCGTGGCGCCGTCGATGGTCCGCGTCCCGGTCTGCACGGCGTTCAGCATGCCAGGGCCGGACTCGGCCAAACTACGTCGGTGCGCGAGGTGGAGCTCCCCGATCAGACCCGCCGCCAGGCGGCGTGGAAGGCGGTGCGCCGTTTCCTGGCGGTCACGCCCGTGGTGGGCGCTCCGCAGCTGGGCCACGCGGTCTCGGTCAAGCTGGAGACCGTCCAGCCCACCGGGTCCTTCAAGGTGCGCGGCGGCCTCGCCGCCGTGTCGGCGACGCTGGAGCAGGACCCGGGCCGCGCCGTGGTCGCTTCGTCCGCCGGCAACCACGGCCTGGGCCTGGCGTACGCGGCGTCCAAGCTCGGCGCCACGGTGACCGTGGTGGTGCCCATGGGCGCATCGGCGGCCAAGGTGTCCGCCCTCCAACAGTTCGACGTGCGCCTGGAGCTGCACGGTGAGGGCTACCGCGAGGCCGAGACCTTTGCGCTCGAGCTCGCCGACCGCGACGGGAGCCGCTACGTCTCGCCCTACAACGACCCCGACGTCATCGCCGGGCAGGCCTCCCTGGCCCGTGAGCTCGTGGAGCAGGTTCCGGGCTTGGGCACCGTGGTCGTGCCGTGCGGCGGCGGCGGCTTGCTGGCCGGCACCATCCTCGGCCTGGAGGGAACGGGGGTGCGCGTGGTCGGGATCGAGTCCGAAGCGTCACCGTCCATGAGCACGGCACTGAGGGCCGGGGGCATCGTGCCCATCGAGGTCGAGCCGACCGTGGCCGACGGGCTGGCGGGCAATCTCGAACCGGGCGCGGTCACTGTCGGCGTCGCGCTCGCCCACGGCGTCGACGTCCTGACCGTCAGTGAGGCCGACATCCGCTCCGCCATGGCCTTCTCGGCCTCCAAGATGGGCCTCGTCCTCGAAGGTGCCGGTGCCGTGGGCGTTGCCGCGCTGCGGGCCGGCGTGGTGACCCCCGATGCCGGCGGGAGGGAGACGGTCGTGCTGCTGACCGGGCGCAACGTGGCGCCCAAGCTCTTGTCGGAGGTGCTCCATTCCTGACGTCAGCGCCAACGGCGCCACGCTCAATTATGAGGTCACCGGCGAGGGCGAGCCGCTCCTCCTCATTGCCGGCTGCGGCCAGCCGGCGGTGGCCTGGCACCTTGGCCTGGTGCCGTCCCTCGTGGCCGCGGGCTACCAGGTCGCCACCTTCGACAACCGGGGCGTCGAGCCCTCCTCCTCGCCGCCCGCGCCCTACAGCGTGGACGGCATGGCGGCCGACACGGTCGCGCTGCTCGACCACCTCGGCTGGGTCGAGCCGGTGCGCATCGCCGGACACTCCATGGGCGGGTGGATCGCCGAGGCGCTGGTGCTCGACCAGCCCGAGCGGATCCGGTCGGCCGCGCTGATGGGCAGCGCCAACGCACCGACGGCCTGGGAAGTCGCCATCACGACGGTCGAGCGGGACCTGGCCCGTCTCGACTACGACCTGCCCCCGCTCTTCTACGCCACCGAGACCCTGCGCTACCTGCCCATCGCCGACATACAGGACAATGACGTCGTCAGCGTCTGGCTGTCGATGATGGGCGACCTTCCGCCATGGCCGAACCCGGGGCGGCTCGGCCAGTACGAGGCCGCACTCGCTTGGTCGACCGACCCGACCCGCACCACCCGGTGGCCCGAGGTGCGCGTCCCCTGCCTGGTACTGGCCTTCGAGCACGACGTCGACTCGCCGCCCCGCTACGCCCGTCAGGCGGCCGAAACCATTCCGGGCTGCGCGTACCGCGAGGTTGCCGGCTCGGGGCACATCGGCATCCTGACCCACCACGACGCGGTAGCCGACTACCTGATTGAGTTCTTCGGCCGGACCTAGTGCACCTCAGGGCGCGCCCGCCGGGCGCTGGCGAATCAGTCGGGAGAGAAGGTGAGGTACTGGTGCACCGCGCCGACACAGGCCGAGCCCTCGCCGACGGCTGTCGCCACCCGCTTGGTGGAACCGGACCGCACGTCGCCGACGGCGAACAGGCCGGGATGGCTCGTCTCGAACGGCAGCGGGAGCCGGCCCAGGTCGGCCCAGCGCTCATCGAGGTGGTCAGGCCCGAGAGCGCGGTCCGTCAGGACGAAACCGCGCTCGTCGAAGGCGGCACAGCCGGAGATCCAGTCCGAGGAGGGCTCGGCTCCGATGAAGGAGAAGAGCCCGGCGCAAGGGACCTCCGTTTCCCCGTCGGCGCCCGCCATCTGGACCGCCCGCAGGTCGGGATCCCCGACCAGCCCGGTGACCTGCGTCTCCTTCCGCACGGTGATGGCGGGGTGGGCGTCAATGCGATCGGTCAGGTAGCGCGACATGCTCTTCCCGAGGTCGTCGCCGCGGATGACGACGGTGACGGGGCCGGAGTCGGAGAGGAACATGGCCGCCTGCCCCGCCGAGTTCCCGCCACCGACGACCACGGTGGGAGACGCCGCGCACTGGCGTCGCTCCATTTCGGTTGCCGCGTAGTAGACGCCGTTGCCTTCGAACTGCTCGAGCCGGTCGACGGGAAGGCGCCGGTACCGCGCGCCGCTGGCCACAATGACGGCGCGCGCCGCGACGTCGGAGCCGTCTGAGAGCCGGACGATGAGGTGGCCCGCCTCCTCGCGCAGGGACACCGCCTCGCACGGCGCGGTGAGGTGGGCCCCGAACTTCTCGGCCTGGATCACGGCTCGCTGGGTCAGATCGCCCCCCGAGATCCCCATCGGGAACCCGAGGTAGTTCTCAATCCGCGAGCTCGACCCCGCCTGCCCCCCGACCCCGAACTTCTCGACGCCCAGCGTGTTGAGCCCTTCCGTGGCGCCGTAGACGGCGGCGGCCAGGCCGGCAGGACCACCGCCGACGACGACCAGGTCGAAGCAGCGTCCCGGCAGGCTCTCGAGCGTGAGACCCAGATACTCGGCCAGTTCGCCCGGGCTGGGCCGGCGCAGGACGGTGCCCGAGGTGATGACGACCGGCAACTCGTCGGGGTCGATGCCGAACTGCTCCAGCAGGGCCTCCACCGCGGGGTCGCTGTCGGGGTCCAGCCATTCGTAGGGGATCCGGGAGCGGGCGAGGAACTCACGTACCTGCAGGCACAGGGGACAGAAGCGCGAGCCGATGAGCCGGGTGGTGGCCGACGCACCGGCGAGGAGCACCGAGCGCCGGGCGATGAAGGCGGCCAGAATCGTGTCGCCGAGCCCCGGGTCGGTGGCGATGAGGCGGCGCAGTCGTTCCCGGGGGATCACGATGACCTCGCCGTCTTCGGCCACGCGGGCCGACACGAAGACGCGCAGGCCGGAGAGCATGTTCAGCTCGCCGAGGAAGCGTCCGGCCCCGTGCTGGGCGACGACCTGCTCTTCGGCTCCGCCGGAGACCACCATGTCGACCGACCCGGACACCACGACCATGAAGTCGTAGGTCAGGTCACCTTCGCGGTAGAGGTAGTCGCCCGCGGCCATCGACCGCCGCGTGCCGATTTCGGCCATGACGGCCATGTCGGCATCGGTCAGGGTCGGAAATGCGACGGAGTCGTCGGCCATCGTCGGGCCTCCTCAGGTTTTGGGGCGAGTGCAGCGCGGGGTTGTGCGAACTGGACAATTAAAGCGGGAGCGATCGAGGACGCAGCGCGCCGGCCGGCGCGTCAGTCGCGCTCGGGCGGAGGCCCCGACCAGTCCGAGTGAGGGTCGGAAGCCGGAAACGAGTCTTCTTCCTGGCCGTCGAGGTAGTCCTCGCGATCCGTGCCGACATGTTCCGGCTCTTCCTGCGGCTGCGGTGTCGCACTCACTCCGTCGCGCCCTCTCCATCGAAAGTCCCAGGTCCTCGCTCTAGGACTACACCTTGGGAATTGGCCACGCAAGGCCGGCGGGGCCGTCCGGGTTCCGGAGATCCCTGCCCGTGGAGAGGTCTCAGAAGGAGGGGCGTGGGGTCTTCCAGTCGATGGTGACCGCCGCCGCGTCGTCGGGGTGCTCTTGCAGCCAGCGCCGGGCAAACGGGCACCAGGGCACCACAGTCAGGCTGCTGGCCTGGGCCCGGTCCAGGGCGGCGCGGACCAGCCTCCCTCCGATGCCCCGCCCGCCCCACGCCGCGGGGACCTCGGTGTGCACCAGGAGCATCCGGTCGCCCTCTACGACGTAGAGAAGCTCGGCCTCGGCGCCGCCGTCACGGACCACGAAGCGGCTGCCGGCGTCGACGACGACCGCGTCGTCGTCGGTGGGAATCGTCATGGGTGCGGGCTCCCGGTTGTCTGGTCTGTGCCGCCCACCACCCTAAAGGTGTAAGAAATGCTGCGATGAGCGGACCGGTCGCCACCGACGACGCCGCGCCGGTGCCCGGGACCCCGGACCGGGCCGACGGCCCCGTCGTCGAGGTCACCGCGGGACGCGTCACCCGGGTCGGCTCCCTGCCCGTGCGCCGGGTCCTGCCCCAACGGCCGCGTCGCACCGTGGGGTCCTGGTGCTTCGTGGATCACGTCGGCCCCGTGCGGGCCGAACCGGGCGGGGCGTTCGGCATCGGGCCGCATCCGCACCTCGGCCTGCAGACCGTGACGTGGCTGGTGGCCGGCGAGCTGCTGCATCTGGACAGCCTGGGCTCCGAGCAGCTCATCCGGCCGGGGCAGCTGAACCTCATGACGGCAGGGCACGGGGTGTCCCATGCGGAGGAGGACCCTGCGCAGGCCGAGGAGATCCATGCCGTCCAGCTCTGGGTGGCGCAGCCGGCCGACACCCGCAACGGTCCGGCCGCCTTCGAGCATCACGCCGAGCTGCCTCGCCTCGAGCTCGACCGGGCCGAGGGGACCGTCCTCGTGGGGGGCTTCGGCGGGGTGGACTCGCCGGCGCGGCGTGACACCGAACACATGGGCGTCGAGCTCACGCTGCGCGGGCCGAGCACCGAGGTCCCACTCCGCAACGACTTCGAGCACGCGCTCGTGGTCCTGCAGGGCCGGGTCACGGTCGACGGCGTGGCGGTGCAGCCCGGCGTCTTGGCCTACCTCGGGCGGGGCCGTGAGCAGTGCCGGTTCGAGGTGGCGGACGCAGCGCGGGCCCTGCTGCTCGGCGGCGTGCCCTTTCCCGAACCCATCCTCATGTGGTGGAACTTCGTCGGGCGCAGCCGCGAGGAGCTCTCGGAAGCCAGACGGCAGTGGACGGCGGACGACGGCCGCTTCGGCCACGTCGTGTCTTCGCTGGGTCGCGTGGAGGTGGCCCGGCCGCCCTGGGAGTGACCGGGTCGGCTACCACTCCCCCCAGCCGGGAGGGCTCACGGTCCCGGTGATGCCGCGGGGATCGACGGGCAGACGGGTCGCTCCCGCTTCGTAGACGGCGAAGCAGAGGCGGAGGACGTCGGTCGCCTCCGCGGGGGTCATGGCGGCGGCGGTGCCGTGGACCAAGGCGTCGATGAAGTGCTGGGACGAGCGGGCGAACCCCGAGCCCCAGTCGGCGTCGATGTCCGTGAACTCCGTCGTCTTGATTTCGTTCGCCGTCCCGGTGAACAACATGACGGGCGCCAGGTCGAGCATCTCGCCGGTGGCCCGGGTCACCCAGAGCTGGCCTTCGTCGCCCGTGATCTCGAAGAACTCGTCGGCCCCGTAGTACTTGGACCGCATGTAGAAGTTTGGCGCGTACTGGACCTCCATGGTGCCGAGTACGCCGGGGTCCTCGTACTCGAAGATGACGGCGCACGGCTCGAAGAAGAGGTCGCGCCGGCGCACCACGGCCTGCACCGAGGTGATGTCCATGTCGAGCAACCAGAGTGCCATGGCGTACTTGTGCACCATGTCGTCGAAGAGGTGCCCGCCCGCGCTCCGCTTGTCGAGGCGCCAGCCGTAGCCCTCCGGACGGAGGGAGGCCTGGAAGTCCGAATTGGTCTGGCCGACCAGGGTCCGGATGCGCAACGACGTCGGCTTGCCGATGGCGCCTTCGGCGACCAGGCGCTTGGCCAGCTCGAGGGGCGGGTAGTGCACGAAGCACTCGCTGATGCGGAGGGTTCGGCCCACCTTGTCCGCCACGGCTCCCATCTCGAGCGCGTCCTCAATGGAGTTGGCCACGGGCTTCTGGACCGACACGTGCTTGCCGGCCTCGAGCGCGGCGATCACGTGGTCGTGGTGCATGTGCGTCGGGGTGAGCACCTCCACGGCGTCGACGGAATCGTCCGCCAGCAGGTCGCCCAGGTCGGTGTAGGACGACTCGGCACCCCACTCCTTGGCGGCCTGCCGGCCGATCTCCTCGTCGGTGTCGCACACGGCGACGATGTCGCAGCGCGGGTCTTCGAGATACCCCCGCACGTTCATGGCCGCGATGTTGCCGGCGCCCAGTACGCCCAGCCGGACCTTGTCCATCAGACCCTCCCTTGGCCGACGACGCCGCCTACGTGTCGGACCCGAATGCGCCCCCGTCCCGGGCGGCGGAGATCTGATTGTCGTCATACCCCAGCACAGAGCGCAAGACGGCCTCGGTGTGCTGGCCCACCGTGGGTGCCTTGGCCGGGGGCGGCAGCTCCTCGTCGACGAAGTGCAGTGGCGTGAAAATTTGATCCGCCCCCATGTCCGACGCCGGCAGCAGGGGGAAGCGGTCGGCGAACTGGGGGTCCTCGAGCAGCGTCTTGGGCGTGTTGACCGGCGCGATCGGTGTGTTGACGCGGCCGCCGAACTCCAACCACTCCGCCGCCGTCTTGGTGCGAAAGATGTCGCGCAGCTCGCGCTGGAGCTCGCGGTTGCCGCGGGCGTGGTCGGCGTACTTGGAGCCGGGCCAGCGCTCGAAGAGGTCGACCCGGTCGACGCCCTCGCAGAAGTTCTTCCAGAAGGCCTGCTCGGACGCCATGAAGAGGACGTGGCTCTCGTCCGCTGTCTCGTAGACCTGGTAGCGCACGCCTTCCACCATGCCGGCGGTGCCCGGGGCGCGGCGCTCGTAGCCGTCGGCCTTGTTGCCGGTGACCTCGGACTGGGGCCGCTCGTAGGAGCGCCAGGTCTCCGAGCGGTACCAGTCCATCGCCGCGGCGGCGTCGGATTGGGCCAGGTCGATGAAGGAGCTCTCGCCGGTCTCGCGGGCCCGGATCACCGCGGCCAAGATCCCCAGCGCGCCGTAGAGCGGGCCGGCGTTGATGCCGATGGAGACGTGCTCGGGGATGTAGGCGAAGCCCTCGTCGTCGGTGGCGACATTGACGATGCCGGCCCAGGTGTCATAGGCCACCCCGTGGCTCGGGTAGTCCCGGTACGGTCCGGTCATGCCATAGCCCGAGATGCTGCAGAAGACGATCTTGGGGTTGAGGGCCCGCAGGTCGTCGTAGCCGACGCCGCGCCGCGCCAACGCGCCGGGCCGCATGGCCTCCACCACCACGTCGGCGCCGGTGGCGAGTTCCTTCAAAATGGCGACACCGGCGTCGGTGCGCAGGTCGAGCACCAAGGAGCGCTTCCCTCGGTTGAGGTGCAGGTGCATGAGGGAGGTGCCCTCGACGATAGGCCACGTCATCTCGCGGATGTAGTCACCGGCAGGCGGCTCCACCTTGATCACGTCGGCGCCCAGGTCGACCAGGGCGGTGGTGATGGCCGCCGGCCCGAGGGCCGAGCACTCAATGATCCTCAATCCCTGCAGCGGCGGCGTCGTCGCCATCGGCCCTCCCGTCGTCAATGGCCGGATCGTAGCGGCCGCCGCCCCCCGCGCCGGGAGCCGGACCTCGCCATACTGGGACGATGGAGACGGAGACCCTCGATGACGCGCTGACGGTCTTCTCCGCCACCGCGCCCAAATACGGAGCCGCCGGCCTGGCCAATCACGGGCCCATGGCCGCCGAAGCGCTGGCGCACCTGGGCCGGCACGACGCGATCCCGGGTTGGGTGGCGCAGTACCGGGCCCGCCTCGACGACGCGCCGCCGCCGACGAGGCCCCTGACCGAGGCGGAGTGGCCGGCCGCGCTCGGGCGCGCCGACCGCTTCCCCGGGTGGCTCGCCCTCTTCGAGCGTGAGATCGCCGATCGTCCCGTCGCGGCCGTGGTCGGTGAGTGGGCGCCGCGGCTGCTCCCGGGCTCCGTCGGCGCGGCGACGCACGGGTTGATCCGCACCGGTCACGCGCTGCGCGGGCTGGGCGACGCCGACACGCCGCCACGCCGCCTCGAGGTGGCGAACGCCTTGGCCTTCTGGGCCAGCAGCTACCAGGAGCTGCCGGGACCACCGCTGCTGATCGGGCGGGAAGGGGTGGCTGCCGCGCTGGCCGACCTGCCGTACCTCCCCGAAGACGCGCCGCGCCCGTTCCTGATCAGTGACCGGGTGGCGGCGGTGGCCGACATCGCCGACGAGTTCGAGCAGGCGGTGGCGTCGCTGGGCTGGACCGGGAGTGCGGTCGATCTCCTCGATCAGCTCGCCACGGGCGGGGCGCTGGCCTACCTGCGCAACGCCGACGACGGCGGGGTGATCGGCCTTCTGCACGCGGTGACCTCGCCGCTGGCCTGCGAGCTGGTGCTGCCGTGGCTGGCGGAGGAAGACCGAGACGCCGCCCTGGGCTACGTCTGGCAGGCCGTGGCGGCATTGCACGTCGGCTACGACATCGACCGGCTCGCCCTGGCGCCCACGGAGACGCTCCCGTCGACCGACGTCCTCGTGGAGAGCGCGGTCGCCTCGGGTGACGAGCACGCCATCAAGCTGACCGAGGCGGCTCTGCGGTGCTTCGGTCGAACCGGCGACGCGGCACTCCTGCTGGCCGCCGCCGACGCCTGCCGGCGCCTCTGACGCTCCCGCCCGCGGCCCGCGTCTCCAGGTCCGTGGCTAGATTCGACCCGATGGAATACCGCACGCTCGGAAGAACCGGCCTCAAGGTCAGCCCACTCTGCCTCGGGGCGATGATGTTCGGGTCGTTCGGCAACACCGACCACGACGACTCCATCCGCATCATTCACGCCGCGCTCGACGCCGGCATCAACTTCGTCGACACGGCCGACGTCTACTCGTTCGGCGAGTCCGAGGAGATCGTCGGCAAGGCGTTGGCGCAGACCAAGCGCCACAAGGTGGTCCTTGCCACCAAGGTGCACGGCCAAATGGGCCAGGATCCCAACGCGCAGGGGAACTCACGGCGCTGGATCATGGCGGCGTGCGACAACAGCCTGCGCCGGCTCGGTGTCGACTACATCGACTTGTATCAGATTCACCGGCCGTCGCCCGAGACCGACGTCGACGAGACACTCGGTGCGCTGACCGACCTGGTGCGCGCCGGCAAGATCCGCTACTTCGGCAGCTCCACCTTCCCCGCCCACGAAGTCGTCGAGGCACAGTGGGTGGCCGAGCGCCGCGCCCGCGAGCGCTTCGTGACCGAGCAGCCGCCGTACTCCATTCTGGTGCGCAGCATTGAGAAGGACGTGCTGCCCACGTGCCAGAAGTACGGCATGGGCGTGCTGTCGTGGAGCCCGCTGGCGGGCGGCTGGCTCTCGGGCGCCTTTGGGCCGGGCAAGGAGAACAGCAGCCGCCGCGCCACCTTCCTGCCCCATCACTACGACATGGAGGTGCCGGGGAACCGGGCCAAGCTAGAGGCCGTCACTCAGCTGATTGAACTGGCGGACAATGCCGGCCTGTCGCTCATTCAGCTTGCGCTCGGCTTCGTGCTCGAGCACCCCGGCGTGACGTCGCCCATCATCGGGCCCCGGACCATGGAGCACCTGCAGTCCCAGCTGCCCGCCCTCGAACTGCGCCTGAGCCCGCTCGTGCTCGACCGGATCGACGAGATCGTGGCGCC
>Ga0302325_10014789_pt1 | contig 16598 bp, 16 predicted proteins | sample Palsa_T0_2_FD_201948 | JGI IMG/M metagenome (GOLD analysis project Ga0302325, IMG submission 201948) | Peat permafrost microbial communities from Stordalen Mire near Abisko, Sweden - Palsa_T0_2 | ecosystem: Environmental > Terrestrial > Soil > Palsa > Peat permafrost | place: Sweden: Abisko... | reverse complement strand
CGACTCTGGTGGTCACGGCCAGCGGCGTTCCGGCCCGGGCGATCTGCGCACCGGTGACGACGCCGCCGGCCGCGGTCAGCGACAGGACCTCGCTGTCGAGCCAGACCTCTCCCCCGGCCGAGGTGATCATCCGCGCCAGCGACTGCCAGATGCCGATCGTGCCCTGCGGGCAGAAGCCAAATTTCTTGAAGGCGCTCTTGCGGGTGAAGTACGTGAGGAACACCCGAGCAGGAAGCTCGTCAGGGCCGACGGCGAAGACCGAGCCGCACATGGCACGGAAGATGCCGTGGACGGCCTCGTTCCCGGTAAATTTTCCCAGCCAGTCGGACGTCGACAGGCCGGTCTCCGGCAGCCCGGAATCCTGGCGGGCGTCGGCGAGGCCCGCGAGCACCTTGGCGCCCTGCCGGGTCAGCCTGGACAGCAGGAATCCCCAGCCGCCGCCGGTGACGTCGATGTCGCGTCCGCCGACCCGGTACAGGACCGGGGGCACCGGGCTGCGGACGTCGAATTCCGCGCCGACCTCGGCGAAGGTCTGCTCGGTGATGCCGCCGGTCTCGATCACGATGGCGCCGTTGTTGACCTTGAACCCGTCCACGTCGCGAGTGGACGCTCGCCCGCCGACTTGCCCCAGCCGCTCGACCACCAGCGTCCGGTAGCCGGCGTGCGTGAGCCGGGCCGCGGTGAGCAGGCCGCCGGCCCCGGCGCCGACCACCAGCACGTCATAGTCCATGGCGTCCCGCATCAGTAGGAGGGGGGCAGGCCCAGGCAGTGCCGGGCCACGAAGTTGAGCACCATCTCGCGCGACACCGGCGCGATGCGCATCAGCCGGGTGATGAACCACAGGTCGGCCAGGCCGTACTCGGTGGCCAGGCCGTTGCCGCCATGAGTCTGGATGGCCTGGTCGAGTGCCGCGAGGGCGGCGTCGGCGGCAGCGAGCTTGGCTATATTCGCGGCCTCGGCGGCGTCCTGTCCGCAGTCGAACAGCTCCGCCGCCCGCTGCGTCGCCAGCCGGGCCAGCTCAACGCCGACGTGCACCTGCGCGAGCGGGTGGGCGATGCCCTGATGGGCTCCGATCGGCTCTGACCACACCTGCCGCTTGCGCGCGTAGTCGGCCGCCCGGGAGATGGCGTACCTGCCCACTCCGTTGCACAGCGCTGCCGCCAGGATGCGCTCGGGGTTGAGGCCGGCGAACACCTGCCGCAGGCCGTCGCCGGCCCGTCCGATCAGCGCGTCCTCGCTCACCGCGACGCCGTCGAGGAAGACGGTGAACTGCCGATCCGGCGAGGTCAGCGCCGTCTCGATGGGAGTGATCGTCAGGCCGGGCGCGTCCGTGGGGACGACGAACAGCGACAGCCGGGGCCGGGCTGCATCGCGGGCGGCACCGTTATCTCGGGCGGCACGGTTATCGCGGGCGGCACTGTCATCGCGGGCGGCACTGTCATCGCGGGCGACCAGGAGCACGGCCTCGCACTCGTCGATGGCGGAGATGTAGTACTTGCCGCCCGAGATGGCCCAGCCGGACCCGGTGCGGGTGGCGGCCGTGCTGACGTTGTGGCTGTTCGAGCCCGCGTCGGGCTCGGTCAGGGCGAAGGCCATCTTGCGGGTGCCGCCAGCCAGGCCGGGCAGCCAGCGGGCCTTCAGGTCCGCTGACCCGTGGGCCGCGATGATCGAACCGCAGATGGCCGGCGAGATCACCGCGATCAGCATCGGCATCCCGTGGGCGGCCAGCTCCTCCAGTATGACCACAAGCTCCGACAGGCCCGCGCCGCCGCCGCCGTAGTCGGCCGGCAGATGCACGCCGAGCAGGCCGGCCGCGCCGAGCTCGCTCCACAGCTCGTCGACAGTTCCGCCGGAGCGCGCACGCCCGGCGAAGTAGGACTGGCCGTAGCGGGCCGCGATCGTGGCGGTACTCTGCCGGATCAGCCGGTGCTCGTCGGTGTCGGCAACCAGGCCGGACATGCTCACCATCCGCGGAAGTCGGGACTCGTCCTGGCGATGAAGCTCGCCAGGCCGTGGGCCGCGTCGCGGGTGGCGGCGGTCCGGGACAGTGCCTCGGTCTCGGCCAGCAGCTGATCGCCGAGACTCGCCTGCGGTGAGCGCCGGAGCAGCGCCCTGATCTCGCCGAGCGCACGGGTCGGGCCGGCTGCGAGCCTGCTGGCGGTGCGCTCCGCCTCGGCTGCCAGCTCCGCGGCCGGGATCACGCGGGAGATCAGGCCCCAGTCCAGCGCCTCCGCAGCGTCGAGCACGCGCTGCTCGAGATACAGCTCGGCCGCCCGCCTGGTCCCGATCAGCCGGGGCAGGAACCAGGTGCTGCCGCCGTCGCCGGACAGCCCGAGGGCAGCGAAGCCGGTGGCGAATCTGGTGCCCTCCGCTGCCAGCACGATGTCCGCCACGTGCATCAGGCCGAAGCCGCCGCCGGCGACGGCACCCTGTACCGCCGCGACGACCGGGACAGCCAGCCCGTCCAGGATGCGCAGGGCGGAGTGATAGCTGGTCGTCAGCTGCCGAAGCGTGGCCGGCAGATCGCCCGGGCTGGTGGCGGCCAGCATCGTGACGTCGCCGCCGACAGTGAAGGCCGGACCGTCGGCCCTGATGAGCAGCGCGCGCAGCGCGGCCTCAGCCGCGCACTGCTGGACCGCTGCGGCCAGGTCGGCGACGAAGTCCGCGTCGATCGCGTTCCGGGCGGCGGGGCGGCTCAGCTGCAGGATGCCCAGCCCGCCGTCGGCCAGCCTGAACGTCACGGTCCGCGGCCGGCTGCCAGCGGGCCGGGCGTCTTCCTCGTCCGCCTCTTGCCCGGCTGCCCGCGCGAGCGGCGGGGCAAGCGCCAGCACCCACTGCGCGCTGTCGGTCAGCTGGTCGAGCCTGCTGATCTGACCACCGGAGAACGACAGGATGTGCACGAACTCCGCATCAAGCGCGGTGCCGGTCTTCCGCGCGGTGCCCTGGTACCGGCCGGTGACCATCAGCCGCCCGTCCGGCAGCGGCGCATACCCGGCGGGAATGGCGCGCGCGCCCGCGAAGGCCTGGCCGATCCGGGCCCAGAAGTCCCGGCACATGGCCTCCGGCCCGTGGTACGTGCCGCCGAGGCCGAGAGGCAGGCCCTCGGTCGCGTGCCCCTCGAAGTCGCGGTGCAGCAGCTCACCGAGCCGGGTGCGGTCCCAGGCGCCGAGAGCCTGGTAGAGATCCTGCGCGAGCTGCTGACCGTTGTCCATGGCCAGTGCCCTGCCCGCCATCGTTCCGGTCACGCCTCTGGTCCCCGCGCCCCTGTTCCCTGCGCATCTGATTAATCTAGATTAAATAATAGGCCGGATCGGATGGCAACTCCGGGCCCGCGCCTAGTCCGGCGGGGCGGCTGCGCGTCGCTGCTCGACTGCCTGGTGGCGGTCATAGACCTCCGCGGGCGCTCGCTCGCCCCGCAGCTCGCTGACCAGAGCGGTGATGGCCTGCATAATGTCCGCGGTCGCCGCGCGCAGCGTGGCCGTCGTCAGCGGCTGGCCCGCGTACTTGCTGAGGTCCACTGGCGGCCCGGCGATGACTTTGATGGTCTTGCGCGGGAGCGGGTGAAAGCCGGGCTTGAGCGAGCTGGCCAGGCCGCCCTTCTCGCCCTTGCGGTAGGGCAGCAGCTCGTGCGCTCCCCAGGACGCCACTGGTACCACCGGAGTTCCGGTGGCGAGCGCGAGCCGCGCCGCGCCAGTCTGGCCGGTCATCGGCCACAGGTCAGGATCGCGGGTGCAGGTGCCCTCGGGATAGACCACCAGGCACTGCCCTGCCCTGAGGGCTTCCTCGGCCGGCTTGAGCGAGTCGGCTGCGCTCGCGCCGCCGCGCAGGACCGGGATCTGGCCGGTGCCGCGGACGACTCTGGCCACGAACCCCTTGCCGAACAGCGCTGACTTGGCGAGAAAGACGGGATAGCGGCGGCCGCTGGCCCACAGGTAGTGACACAGCGCGAGCGGATCGGCCTCGGAGTTGTGGTTCGCGGCCACGATCAGGGCACCGGTCGTGGGGACCCGGTTCTGGCTGCGCCAGTCGCGCCGCACGAGCGCACGCGACAGCGGCGGCACGGCCACGACGGTCAGACCGCGCCAGCCGCGGGAGTAGTGATAGCTCATGACCGCCATCCTGCTCTCCCGGAAGGAGCCGCGCGAGCGCGGACGGTGCCAGCACCGCGGCGGGCGGCAGTGGTTAGGCTTCTGACGCATGGCTGCCGAGGCTGATCTCACGCTCGCGGACGGGCGGACCCTGCACTACTACGACACGGGCGGTGCCGGCCAGGTGGTGTTCTGGCACCACGGCACGCCGAACATAGGTTCCCCGCCCGAGCCGCTCTTTGACGCGGCAGCGCGCAACGGGCTGCGGTGGGTGTCCTACGACCGGCCTGCCTACGGCGGATCGAGCCCTGATCCGGGCCGGACGGTAGCCTCGGCGGCCGCGGACGTGGCCGCCATCGCGGACGCCGTAGGCGCCGCCCGGTTCGCGGTGCTCGGCCACTCCGGCGGCGGGCCGCACGCGCTGGCCTGCGCGGCGCTCCTCCCGGACCGGGTGATTGCCGCGGTCAGCGGTGCCGCGCCGGCCCCGTACGACGCCGAGGGCCTGGACTGGCACGCGGGGTGGACGCCCGGCATCGCTGCCGAGAACCGCGCCGCCGCGGCCGGCCGGGAGGCACTGGAGTACCACGTGGCGCACGCTGAGCCCGAGGACATGGCGGCCTTCTTCACCGACGGGGACCTGGCCGCCCTCGGCGGCCGGTGGTCCTGGGTCGGCAGCGTCGCCGGCGCGGCAATGGAGCAGGGGAACGACGGCGCCATCGAAGACGGACTGGCGGCGGTAGCGCCGTGGGGCTACGCGCCAGCTGACATCACCGTGCCGGTCCTGCTGCTGCACGGCACCGCGGACAAGATGGTGCCGAGCGCGCACGGCGAGTGGCTGGCCGCGCACTGCCCCGCGGCCGACCTGCGCCTGGTGCCGGATGCCGGGCACATCACCGTGCTCGACGAGGCCCCGGCGGCGCTGGAGTGGATCGGCGAGCGGGCGGCCGCTACGCCGCGGTGATCGCCGGCCAGCTGTGTGGTGCCTAGCCCGGCTCGTCCCGCCAGCGGTCGGCGGACGGGTCGAGCAGCCGGGTGAGGTGGCCCTCGGGCAGCCAGACAATCGCCTCAAGCTCCAGCGCGTCCAGGAATCTCACCCGGCCGGTCCGCGTGTCCTCCAGCCGCAGCCGCGGGCCGTTCGCGGTGGTGTCCACCGAGACGCGCACGTCGGCGAACTCGCTGCTCACAGTTCCGGCAGAATCTGGCACAGGCACCTCAGATCAGGAACGCCAGGGTCGGGAGCGGCCGATCCCTGTTCACCAGCAGCACGGTCTTGGCTGCGAGCCGGATGTCACCGTCAGAGAGCCGCAGCCGGTAGCTGACCCGCCCGGCCCAGATCTCGGTCCCCCGCTCCCGCGACTCGGCCAGCAGGAAGTTGGCGCCGACCAGCGTATCGTCGCCTTCCCGGCCCAGAATCTCCACGTTGGAGATCAGGCGCCGCAGGCCGGATGGCGGCGTCTGGGAGTGCCGCTTGCCGGTCCGGAGCTGTGCCAGCCTGGTGGAGATCCGGTTCCGGTTGTCGTAGATCACCGACATCTGAGCGCCCTGGTCGCCCGACAGGTCGCCGCCGGCTGGCACCGAGTACAGCGCGTCGTCGGTCCAGAGGGCTTCCCAGGCGTCGTAGTCGTGCTCGTCGGCGTACCGGGCCTCGCGGTACAGGAACTGCTCGATCCGCGCCAGCTCGTCGGATCTGGTCACAGGGCCTCCATCAGCGACCGGTAGTGCGCCCAGAATCCGCGCATCGCGGTCTCGTCGGTTGCCGTGCCGATCGTCAGGCCCCGCTCGTCGGTCCGCTCCCTGGCGAGGCCCCGCCGCAGGTCGAGCCACTCCGGCTGGCGCATGGCGACGCCGCGCTGGTTGCGCTCGTACATCTCGGTGTCGTCGGCCAGCAGCATCCCGGCCGGCCCGACCGAGCCGACCGACTGCGAGACCATCCTGCGGTTCAGCTCGGGCGCGCCGGACAGCTGCACCGCGGTGGAGTGCTGGATGCACTCCCCCACGGACAGGGGCTGGATCACGAACACCTGGATCTCGGCAACGAACAGGTTCGGGAAGATCATCACGTGCGGTGCGCCCTCGACGAGGATCTGCTCGGCCGCGAGGCCGTGCACGGCGCGCATCCGGGCGACATAGGCGGGAACGCGCTCCGCTGTCGTTCCGAACCAGCGCATCGGCTCGCCGATCTTGCGGAACTCAGGACGCAGGTCGTTCTCGCTGTGCCCGTTGCCGAGGTTCCTGGTGACTGCTGTCGACTTATCGCTATAGAGACTTCCGATCGGGCTCCCGGTGACGCTGAAGATCGAGCCGTGCACGAACTGCGGATGGTAGCCATCGGTCTCGTTTTCCGCCAGCAGCTTCCAGTTGGCCCTGGTCCTGTGGCGCAGCCAGCCGGCGGTGAGCTCGACCTGGCCGTCCGGGGACAGCCGGGCCAGCCGGTCCAGCTCGCCGGCCGCCTCGCCCAGGTGCTCGGCCAGGTCGGGCCCGTCGGCGGCCATGCTGGCGAAGACGAAGCCGCGGTGCAATCCGATGCGCGGCACCCGGGCGAGCGACAGCGCGCGTTCGATAGCGGCCTTGCCGCCGTAACCCTGGTTGAACGGGACGCCGATGAGCTCGCCGGTGTTCCGGTAGGTCCAGCCGTGGTAGGGGCAGCGGAACGACCTGGAGTTGCCGCGGCCGGCCTCGCAGACCAGGTTGCCGCGGTGGGCGCAGCGGTTCAGCAGCAGGTGCACCTGCCCGTCGGCGCCCCTGGTCATAATGACGTCCTGCAGGCCGATGCTCGTCCGCACGTAGTCGCCGGGCTGCGCGACCTCGCTCTCGTGCCCGACGAACACCCAGGTGCGGTACCAGATCCGCTCGAGCTCCTCGGCGAATATCTCCGGGTCGGTGTACAGCGAGCCGTGCACGCGGTCCGGCTTGATCAGCTGTCCGTAGTCAGGCCTGGTGAGCATGCCAGATCAGCGCTCCCTGGGACGCATTTCTTAACCCGGATTAGAATACCCGACCTGGGTCAGCGGCCGCGGAACACCGGGGTCCGGCGCTGCGCGAACGCCGCGGTGCCCTCGGCGAAGTCGTCGGTGTCCATCAGCGCGGCCCCCAGCTCGATCTCCGCGTCCAGCAGCTCCTCCGGGCTGGCCTGCCAGCGGGACAGCATGCTCTTGATCCCGGCCAGGGCCAGCGGCGGCCCGGCCGCGAGCACCTCCGCGTCCGCGATGGCAGCGCCCAGGGCCTCGCCCGGTTCGGCGATCGCGTCGGCCAGCCCGAGCTGCAGGGCCTCGGTCGCGGACAGGCGGCGCGGGAGCAGCAGCAGCTGCTTCGCCGCGCCGGCTCCGGCGCGAGCCGACAGCGAGGCGAAGATGCCCATGTCGCCGCTGAGGCCCACGCCGGTGAACGCGGTCGAGAACGTCGCATCCGACGCGGCCACGACCCGGTCGCAGGCGCAGGCGAGGGCGGCACCGGCCCCGACGGCGAAGCCCTCGACGGCGGCCAGCACGGGCTTGGGGCCGCGCCAGATGGCCCTGATCACGCGCTGCGCCGCGGCCAGCCGGTCCGCGGAGGCTTCCGCTGGCTGGCGTTTCATCGTGGAGATATCGCCACCGGAGCAGAAGGTACGGCCGTGTCCGGTCAGGATGACGACCCGGACCAGCTCGTCCGCCATTGCGTCCTCGATCGCCTCGGCGAGTACCACCCGCAGCACGAGGTCGATCGCGTTCCTGGTGCGCGGCCGGTTGAGCGTGAGGATCCGCACCGGACCTGAGTCCTCGATCAGCACGCAGTCCGGCTCAGCTATCGCTTCCGCCACGCAGGTCCTCCTTTGTCAGCCTTCACGCTAGACGATGCATGCGGCTAGCCTGAGGACCGGAGGCTGCCTGATGAATCCACTGTCCCGTATCGCCGGGCGCGCTGTTGACCGGGCGATCGGCCTGCCCGGACCAGCTGAGCCGGTCACCATTCACCGCGACGTCGGCGTTCCGATGCCCGACGGCGTTGTCCTGCTCGGCGACCACTACCGGCCGGCCAGGAACGACGCGCCGATGGCAGTGGTCCTCATCCGCTCCCCGTACGGCCGGGCGGGCCTCGCCGGGACGGTCTTCGCGGCGCCAGTCGCACGGCGCGGGTTCCAGGTCTTCATTCAGAGCACCCGCGGGACGTTCGGATCGGGCGGGCAGTTCCGGCCGTTCCTGCATGAGCATGAGGACGGGATCGCCACCGTCGCCTGGCTGCGGGAGCAGCCGTGGTGCGACGGGCGGGTCGCCATGATCGGCGCCAGCTACCTGGGCCACACCCAGTGGGCGATCGCGCCGTACGTGGACCCGCCGCTGGAGTCCGTCTCGCTGAACATCACCGCCGCGCGGATCACCGCGGCGTTCTACGAGCACGGCGCGCCGGGCCTGCGGAACGCGCTCGGCTGGAGCGCGCAGATCGGCCGGCAGGAGCGCGGCCCCCTGACGATGGTGCCGAATCCGGCGCAGCAAGCCCGGATGCGCAAGGCACTGAAGAAGCTGCCGCTGCAGGCTGCCGACTCCGACGTCGCCGGCGCGCCGGTCGCATTCTGGCGCGACTTCGTCGACCACGCCGGGGCCGGCGACGACTTCTGGGCCGGCGTGGACCACCAGGACAGCGACCTGACGAAGCTGCCGCCGGTCAGCATGGTGACCGGCTGGTGGGACCTGTTCCTGGCCGAGCAGCTCCGCGACTACGCCGCCATCCGCGCTGCCGGAGTCGAGGCCAGGCTGACGGTCGGCCCGTGGCTGCACGGCGAGCCTGCCGAGATCCGGGCGATGAGCCAGCAGGATGTCGCCTGGCTGAACCGTCATCTGGGCGGCGCCCCGGCGCCGTCAGGCCCTCCGGTCCGGCTCTACCTGCAGCAGGCCGACGACTGGCTGGAGCTCGACGAATGGCCCCCGCCAGCGACCGAGACGACGTATTTCCTGCGGACAGCCGGGCGCCTCGCGACCGACGGCGAGCCGGGAGACCCGATGCCTGCCTGGTTCGTGTACGACCCGGCCGACCCCACGCCGTCCGCGGGCGGCCCGGTCCTGCAGCCGCCGGGCAAGCAGGTCGACAACGCACCGATCGAGTCCAGGTCCGACGTCCTGACCTACACGACTGAGCCGCTGCCCGCCGACCAGGACCTCGTCGGCCCGGTCAGCGCCCGCATCTACCTGCGCACTGAAACGGGCTACGCCGACGTGTTCGTCCGGCTCTGCGACGTTGACGAGAAGGGAATCTCGCGGAACGTCGTCGACGGGATCAGGCGACTGCTGCCCGATTCCGAGGGCATCCGCGAGGTGGAGGTCGAGCTGTTCCCCACGGCTTATCGCGTGCAGGCCGGGCACCGGCTCCGGCTGCAGGTGTCTGGTGGCGCGTTCCCGCGCTATGCCAGGAACTTCGGGACCGCCTCGCCGTTCGGCACCGGAACCCACGGGCAGCGGTGCCGGTTTGAGATATTCGCCGACGCCCAGCACCCATCGTGCCTGGTCCTGCCCTTGTACCGATGACCCTCTTCCGCATGGTTCCAGCCCTTTTCGCCTAACGCCTTGACGGGCGAAAGGTGACGGCTCATTGTCAACGGTGACCACTCCGAGTTCCCGCCTCGGCCTCGTTGCGCACTGAGTCAGGAAAGGGAGCCATCATGCGGGAAGCCAGCGTGCCTGGATTCGCACAGCCTGGATTCGAAGAGCAGCCTGGATTCGAAAAGCAGCACCGGCGTGGTCGGCTGCGGCGGCTGGTAGCGCTGTTAGCGGCACCGCTGCTTGCCGCTGGCATGGCCGCAGGGCTGACCGCGGGGGTGGTCGCGACGGCGGGCACGGCCGGTGCTGCCACAGCCAGTGCTGCGACGGCGGCGTCCGCCTCGCTCTGCCCGGACGCGAATGTGGCCATCTTCGGGCCGGACGTCTGCGTGTTCAGCGACAGCATGACCCAGGCGGCGATCCAGGCCGATCTCAATGCCATCTCCACCCAGCAGGTGCCGGTGGCGAGCCAGTTCGACAGCGACCGCTACGCGATCTTCTTCGAGCCCGGCACGTACGGATCGGCGGCCAGCCCGCTGGTGTTCCAGGTCGGCTACTACACCGAGGTGGCCGGCCTCGGCTCCATGCCGCAGGACACGGTCATCAACGGCGCGATCGACGTGTTCAACAATCTGTGCACGGCCGGCACGTCTGACTGCAACGCCGACGACAACTTCTGGCGCTCCATGTCGAACCTGACGCTGAACGTCACCCTGCCGACGTCGCCCCCGGCTTACGCGCCGCCGACGCTGGATCCTTACGGCGCCGGCTGCGACAACTCGGCCGAGCTCTGGGGAGCCTCGCAGGCAGACCCGATCCGCCGCGCGATCATTAACGGCAACATCGTCGTGCAGGACTACTGCGCGGCTAATAACTACGCCAGCGGCGGCTTCATCGCCGACAGCGAGATCACCGGCGACTTCGACAGCTACGGCAACCAGCAGTACCTGCTCCGCAACAGCGAGATCGGCGGGGCGAACGGATGCGCGCCGGACAACGGCGGCCTGTGGAACAACGTCTACTCCGGCGTGACCGGAGCGCCGGCGGCGGCGTTCGGCGGCCAGTGTGATCAGAACACGGTGCTGACATCGAGCCCGGTAACGGAAGAAGAGCCGTTCCTGTACACGAACGCGGGCGGCGGCTATCAGGTCTTCTTGCCGGCCGTGCAGCACGATACGAGCGGCCCGTCCTGGGCCAGTGGCAGCGAGGCGGGCCGGTCCATCTCGCTGTCGAGATTCTTCGTCGCCAGTCCGAGAACGCCGGTGCTTGCCATCGACGCCGCCCTGGCACTGGGCAAGAACCTCATCCTCGAGCCGGGCGTCTATGACCTCAACTCACCGATCCTGGTCAGCCGGCCTGGCACCGTGGTGCTGGGCCTGGGCTTCGCGACCCTGGTCCCCCAGCGCGGGAACGCGGCGCTGGTGGTGGCGGCCAACACCGGAGTGAAGGTGTCCGGCCTCATCGTCGATGCCGGGCCGGTGAACTCGCCGGTGCTCGTATCCGTGGGCGTTCCCGGCTTCGGGCAGGGCACGGCGGCGGATCCGGACACTATCCAGGATGTCTTCTTCCGGATCGGCGGCGCGGAGACCACCCCGGTCTCAGCGACCGTCAGCCTGCTCGACAATGCCAATCACTCGATCATCGATGACGTGTGGGCGTGGCGTGCGGACCACGGCGGCGATGTCGGCTGGACGGAGAACACCGCGGCTACCGGAGTCGTGGTCACCGGGAACGACGTCACCGCCTACGGCCTGGCTGTCGAGCACTATCAGAAGGACGAGGTCGTCTGGTCCGGTCAGGGCGGGACGACGGTGTTCTTCCAGAACGAGCTGCCCTACGACCCGCCGTCCCAGGCGGACTGGATGGCAAGCCCGACTCAGGACGGCTATCCGGCGTTCCGGGTCGCCCCGAACGTGCGGACCTTCCAGGGCTACGGCCTGGGCAGCTACGTCGTCTTCATCGATACTTCGGCGACGCTGTACGACGCCGAGGCCTTCGAGTCACCTGACACGCCTGGCGTGCAGTTCCACAACATCTTCGCGCTGTGGATCGGCGGCTCCGGCGGCGACAACTCGATTATCAACGGCACTGGCGGTGCGGTGACAAACGTTACGGATCCGGCCAACCTGCCCGTCGACATCACCAGTTATCCCTGATCACCTAGCGAGACAGGCGGGGCCGCCTTGGGGCGGCCCCGCCCTGTCGCTCGGGACCTAGGTCCCGGTCATCTCTCACTTTTGCACCTGCCGGCCTGGTGCCACATGCGGCCGGCTGAAGAGAACGGTGGCACTGGGCTCACCGGGAGGTGCAGTGATGACCGACGAATCTGTGCGCAGGACCGCGAAGTTCGTCGTGGAGGCTGCCGTCTGGGCGCCGTCCGTGCACAACACGCAGCCGTGGTGGTTCCGGGCCGGCGACAACGGCCTGAGCCTTTACGCCGATCTCGGCAGGCAGCTCATGGTGGCTGATCCGGCGGGCCGGGAGATGCTGATGAGCTGCGGAGCTGCGCTGTTCACGGCGCGGCTGGCGCTGCGGGAGCTTGGGCTCGTCCCCACGACGGCAGCGACGCATGAGGCCGGCGATCCGTCGCTGGTAGCGAGGCTGACCTGGGCGGCCGAGGCACCGCCGGCGGCCTTCGAGCGGCGGCTCTTCCGCCAGGTCAGGACGCGCCGTACGCACCGGGGCGGATTCGATCCGGGGCCGCTCGCACCGGACTTCCTCGCTGTCCTGCAGGCGGGGGCGGAGCGGGACGGTGCCTCGCTGACGGTCGCCGATGACCGGAACCGGGCGCTGCTCGCCGGCGCGGTCCAGACAGCCGAGCAGACGCTGCGGCTGAGCACCGACTACGTCCAGGAGCTGTCGGCGTGGGTAGCGCCCCCGCTCAGCATCCGCCCGGACGGTGTGCCGGCCACGTCCTACCCGAACCGGCCCGAGCATACTGACCCCGATTTTCCCGGCCGCGACTTTGCCTATGGCCACCACTGGGGCATGCAGTCGCTCGGCTCCCCGGCGGCGTATCACTCACCGGGAGTGGTGTGCCTGCTGACGACGGCCCAGGACCGGCGGGCGGACTGGATCAGTGCGGGCCAGGCGCTGCAGCGCCTGCTGCTCACCAGCGCGGCGGCCGGTGTCGGGGCCGCGATGCACAGCCAGCCGGTCGAGGTGGATGATGTGCGCGAGCTCCTCAGGAGCCAGCTCTGCGGCGGCGCCTACCCGCAGCTTGTGCTGAGGCTCGGCACGGTGATTCAGACGGCTGCGAGCGTGCGCCGTCCGGCGGCGGATGTGCTGCAATTCGCGTCGGCCCCGGCCGGGCCCGAGGCTGAGGGGGCTCCGGCGGCAGACGGGACTCCCGTTCCGGCGCAGTAGGCCTGGACGCGCCGGGCTCCCGCGGGACAGCATGGTCGGGACCTCGTCACCGTGAAAGGACCCAGCCATGCCATCGACTAGCTTCAGGTACCCGTCGGCGGACGGGACGGAGATTGCTGCCTATCGCTGGGATCCGGCGGGCGAGCCGCGGGCCGCGGTCCAGATCACGCACGGAATGGGTGAGCACGCGCAGCGCTACGCCCATGTGGCCAAGGCCCTCGCTGGCGCCGGCTACGTCGTCTACGCGCAGGATCACCGCGGCCATGGCGCGAGCGCCCACGGCGGCGACCTGGGCGACCTCGGCAAGGGAGGGTGGGGTGGGCTCGTCGACGACATCGGGCTGCTGTCCGCGCGGATCAGGTCCGAGCACCCGGGTATTCCGCTGATCCTGCTCGGCCACAGCATGGGCTCGTTCGCCGTGCAGCAGTACCTGCTCGATCACAGCGCGGACGTAGACGCCGTCGTGCTGACCGGTACTGCTGTGATCGACCTGCTGGAGCCAGCACTCGACCTGGACCAGGAGCTGGACCTGACGATGTTCAATGCGGCTTTCCAGCCCGCGAGGACCGACTACGACTGGCTGTCCCGCGACGAGGCTGTGGTGGACGCGTATGTAGCCGACCCGCTGTGCGGCTTCGGCATCGATACGCAGGCAGCGAAGGACATGTTCGTCGGCGCGCGCAGGCTGGCGGATCCGGCACAACTCGCCGCCCTGCGGCCGGGCCTGCCGGTCTACATAGCTGTCGGCGAGGCTGATCCGGTCAACGGCGGACTCACGTTGCTGCACCCACTCGCCGACCGGCTGCGGGAAGCTGACCTGACCGACGTGACGGTAGTGACCTATCCCGGCGGCAGGCACGAGATCCTGAACGAGACCAACAAGGACGAGGTCATCGCCGCCCTCATTGCCTGGACAGACCAGGTTGCCCCCGCCAGTTAGGCAGGCCGGCGGGCGACGGTTAGAGCCGGGAATGATGCAGCAAGGTGATTGCCCCGGCGAGCCTGGCGATCACCAGTCCGGCGGACCGCCGCGGAGGCTGCTCGCCCCTCTGGCGCGCGCGGGTGGCCGTAGGGGGTGCCAGCCAAGCTATTCGGTATGAGTGGCTGAAGCGGGCGCCTGCTGCCGCATCTGTGTGCCGTCGTTGTGAACCTGAGGCAAGCCGACCCTGGCTAGCACCTCGTCGGCCAGCTCGGCCGGGGTGAGCCGGTCCGAGCGCAGCATGAGCGTGCCGTCCGGCTGGCGGCCGGCGGCGGCCACCATCTCATCGACACCGGTCATGCCGAATTCGCTGGCTGCCTGCTCCCATTCCTGGATGTCGGGGCGGGACACGCGGGCGTTGAGCCGCTTTCGGAGTGCGCTGGCGTCCGCCTCAAGGAAGACGTGGAGGACCTCCTCGCCTGCGTCGGCCAGGCCGCTGAGGATCTCGGCCCGGTAGGTGTCGCGGATCAGCGACATCGGGACGATGAGCGTCTCCGCGTGGTGTCTGCGAAGCGATAGGGCCGCCGCGACGACCAGCTCCCGCCAGCTCGGCAGATGCTGGAAATCGCCGTTGGGCGGCATCCACTTCCACAGCATGAGGCCGACGTCCTCCGGGTCGTAGACGAGCGCGCCCGGAAGCCGCCGGTGCAGTTCCTCCGCGAGCGTGGTCTTGCCCGCTCCGAACCCGCCGTTGATCCAGATGATCACTGGCACAAGCTACCTGGTTAATCCCTGCCGGTCGCTAAGGACACATGGCCGCGATCTCTTAGGTGGCGGCCGGCTCTTCAGTGGCCGGCGGACGTGGCTGTGCAGGGTTTTGGTGTGGTCGGGGCTGATCGCGGTGGTGGTGCCGTCGGGGTGCAGGATGCCGTACCGGGCGTCGTTCTCGGTGCCGGCGCAGCGGGGGGCGAGCTGGTTCCGGAACTCGTCGTCGGTGAGCAGCTGCTCCGGCCGCGGGTAGTCGGCGTGGCCGGTGATGACGGGCTGGACCAGCGCGTCACACCCCAGGCAGCCGACGTTGTCGGCATCGTGATCTGGATCACAAGGATCACAGGCCCAAGGCGACATCCGACCTGCAGGCAACGACATCGAGGCCGGCGACCCTACCGGATGCCACCTCCCGCTCTGAGATTCTGGGCGGTCATCCACCGCCCGTCGGGGCCGACAAGGAACGCAATCACATCCGCGACGTCCTCTGGCTGTCCCAGCCTGCCGAGCGGCGACATCCCCCGCATTGTCTCCCTTCCCTCGGAGCTGTTGTGCTCGCGGAGCATGTCGGTGTCGGTCGCTCCGGGCGACACAGTGTTGACGGTGATGCCCCGCTCGCCGAGCTCGTGGGCGGCGATCACCGTGAGCTGTTCGACGGCACCTTTACTGGCCGCATAGAGCGAGATGCCCGGTCCGGGCAGGACCGTGTTGACGGTGGACACGTTGACGATCCTGCCGCCGTCGGGCATACGACGGGCCGCCTCCCGCAGGGCCTCGAAGACCGCCCTGAAGTTGATCTGCATCACCCGCTCGAAATCCTCGTCGGACAGCTCGGCGAGGACCCGCACAACGCCAATGCCGGCATTGTTGACGAGGATGTCGACTGGTCCGGCGAACTCATCGGCCGCGTCCCACAGCCTCGCGGCGGCGCCCGACTCGGCCAGGTCGGCCCGGACGGCCGTCGCGCGACCACCGGCCGCCATCACGCTGGCGACGACCTCTTCGGCGGCGCGCTCACCGGTACGGAACCCGAGGGTGACAGCGGCGCCGTCGCGGGCCAGCCGCTCCACCACCGCCCGCCCGATACCCCGTGACCCGCCGGTCACCAGGGCCGCTCGCCCGTCGAGAAGACCGCTCACTACATCACCTATCCACGGCATCGCATCGCGAGAGACTGCCAGGGCGCCGACGCTAGCCAGCGAGCCAGTCCGTCACACGGCGAATCAAGGCAGATCGCGATGCAGGATGGGAGCCAGCGCTGCCAGGGCTGGTTGCGAATCTGCATAGTGATGCGCATCACATCGGCAACGGAGCAGCCTCGCACGAAAACCAGTCCTAGAGGCGGCGAAGTTGCACAACGCGGACCTGCGGGCTCTGCTGTCTTTGCAGCAGCTGAGAGTGGCAGGTACTCCCGGCTAGAGCTCAAGCCTCGGCCAGCCTTTCGCGGCGGTGGTAAACACCCAGACGCTAAGCGCCAACACGGCCACGGCGGCAGCTAGGAGCGTCCAGCCCCAGGCGTTGTCCCCCCACAACAGCGCCGCCCCGAGGAAGGCTATCCACAGGACGACCAGCAGCTGGATCACCAGGATGGTGATCCGCGCGGCCGGGATGTACTCCCAGGACCGGATTAGGATGCGCTGATTGCGCGGGCGGGTTCGCAAGGTGGCGCGGGTTGCGGTCATCGTGCAGGGTCGCGAGGGAGCGGTCATGTGTGCGTCCATTGGGACGCCTCCTGCCTTCGGTGTCCGGAAACTCCGATCGCCTAAAAAAATGATATCACTTTGATAGACGATTGTCCTGCTGCGGCACTGCGCTGGTACTAGCCCGTGGCTGCGCTGTACTTCCACGGCACCGCCTCCCGCTAGTTCGGCGGGCGCTCCATCCAGCGCTCGGGCTGAACCAGGCCGCCGTAGCCATGCCGCCTGTACAGAGACCGGCCCGGCTCCGCCA
>Ga0302325_10014786_pt1 | contig 16600 bp, 16 predicted proteins | sample Palsa_T0_2_FD_201948 | JGI IMG/M metagenome (GOLD analysis project Ga0302325, IMG submission 201948) | Peat permafrost microbial communities from Stordalen Mire near Abisko, Sweden - Palsa_T0_2 | ecosystem: Environmental > Terrestrial > Soil > Palsa > Peat permafrost | place: Sweden: Abisko... | reverse complement strand
ACAGGGGTAGGACGGAGAGTCGATGAGCGCATCCTTCCACGCTGAAAAGTTTCCCAGCCATTGTCCAGCCTCATTATTTAACCCCTTCTTCCCCTTCATCTTGTGCCGTCAGAAGAATTGGCGCTGCCCCGGAGGTCACCGATTCCGCAAGGGAAAGGCATCCTTTTACCCGCTTGGCCCGGCTCACCGCCTCGACCAGTTCCCGATGTGCTCTGCTTGCCCTTGTCGCCAAAGCTCTTCAGCAGCCGACCGCGCAGGAACGAATCGGGAATCCAATGCCAATCGTCGCTCGCCGCATCGTGCAAACGGCCAACGCCGGTGAAGAGGTCGAAGTGTTGGGAAGGCTTATTTTCCGGGGCTCTTCACGTCGGTGAAGTGGACGATGAATTTTGGAGAAGTCATTCCTTCCCTCACCGTCTTGCTGCCCTCTTTGACCCAGTCGTCCTTATCCTCAAGGAACTCGCCATCAAAGCTCACGGGAGTTCCAACGGCCAGGGTGCGGAGGCGGCCGTAAAGCTCCGTTTTTTGCTCGATGAGCGTGCCGGCTCCGGCGTCGGAGATGGCATCGCTCCAGGTCTGGAGGAGGATATTGGACCCCGGCAGTTCGATCGCAATGGCCACCCTTCCGTCGGGGGTCGATTGCACTTTGTGCAGGATGCCATTCCATCCCGAAAGCGTCCGGATTCCGGGCAGCGAGTTCGAAATCCCGCGGGCGCGCTCGCCGCGGTTGTAGGACACTCGAGCCTCATCGCCCTCCGCGGGAAGTCCGGTTTCATACTGTCGGACGGACTGAATGAACCACTCTTCGTAGCTCGGAGGTTTCGGGGTCGCGCGAGCCTCGAGAGGCGGCGGAGTGGGAGTCGTGGCGATTGGAGATGGTCCCGGAGTGATGGCCTGTCCGGCCGTCTGCTTCGGCGCCGAACGGATCGCTCTACGGCGAAATCTGCAGCCTCCAATCAAAAGGATGAGCAGCAACACCAGAATCAGGGCCGTCTTGACCCAGCCGTTTGATTTCTTCGGTTCTGGCACGCGCTCTTCGCTCACGACTCGCTCCCTTCCGCTCGGAAAGGGTGGCTTCTGCCGGCCGATTCGGATGGCCGCACGCCTTTCTCCTCATCAGCCGCGAAGGGGCGGCGCTGTTGACCATCGTTGGGGATATGGAATCGCGTCATTGGTGGGACGGGAGCCTGCCGGGATTTCTTTCTACGTCAACGCCCAAGCCGGTGAGCACGGCGGTGCACACTCCGACAGTCCGCTACAGTAGCCACCGCATCGCTACCACCATCAGTGGACTTCCCGGAGGGAACCTTCAACTGGTCACCACCGGGTTGGACCAGCCGTCCGGCGGCGTGACGCGCTCAACCTCAACCGGCCCCCAGGTCTTGGGCTCATACTCGAACACCGGTGTGCCCGCCTTGAGCGCCGGGTCCACAATTCTCCAGGCCTCCTCCACATAATCCTCGCGAGCAAAGAGAGTCGCATCGCCCGCCATCGCATCCCCCAGCACGCGTTCGTAGGCGTCCATCTCCCGGGCGCAAGGATGGCGGCCGGCCAGCAACTCGGACGGCTCACTCTGCGACTCGTCCACGGGCGATGTGACATTTAAACCGAAGGCCAGGACGATGTCGGGGCTGATCCGCAAGCGAACGTTGTTTGGTTCCAGGGCATATTGCGTATACATCGTCGGCGGTTGCCGCAGCCGCACCAGGATTTCGGTGCAAGTCACGGCCAGACATTTCCCGGCTCGGATGTAAAAAGGGACGCCGCGCCAGCGCCAGGAGTCAATGTAGAGCTTGAGAGCAGCAAACGTTTCCACATTGGAATCAGGCGCCACACCCGGCTCGCGGCGATAGCCCTTGAACTGACCGCGCACGAGATCCTTGGGATCGAGCGGCGCGATGGCTTTCAGCACCTTCACCTTTTCGTCGCGGACGGACTCGCTGTCCGTGCGCACGGGCGGTTCCATGGCCAGATTCGCCAGCACCTGGAACAGGTGGTTCTGCACCACGTCGCGGACCGTGCCGACCTGCTCGTAAAATGCGCCCCTCCCCTGCACGCCGAAATCCTCCGCCATCGTAATTTGGACACTCTCGACGTGAGAACGATTCCAAAACGGTTCGAGCACGGTATTGGCGAACCGGAAGAAGAGCATGCTATGGACCGGTTGTTTGCCCAGGTAATGGTCGATGCGAAATATCCTCCTTTCGTCAAAGCTTTGGAGCAGGATCTGATTCAACTCACGCGCCGATGGCAGGTCGCGGCCAAATGGCTTTTCGATGATGACCCGGCCGTTGCGGGCGCAACCAGCCTGGGAGAGATGTTCCACGACGTTGCCGAATGCGGCGGGCGGGATGGCGAGGTAAAAGGCGGGCAACTGTGCGGAACCGATTTGATGGCACAGGGCTTGAAACGTTGCCGGATCGTTGAAATCGCCCCCCACGTACCTCAGCAAGCCGCTTAACTTTTCAAATGCCTCCGGATCCACCCCGCCGTGGTGCTCCAGGCTGTCTTTGGCCCGGGCTTTTAGCTGGTCGAGAGTCCAATTTTCCCTGGCGACCCCAATGACCGGCACCTTCAGGTGGCCGCGTTTCACCATCGCTTGCAACGCCGGGAAAATCTTCTTGTAAGCGAGGTCGCCCGTGGCCCCGAAAAACACCAAGGCGTCCGAATGACCGGAATGGTCCTCGCTCATGGCTTTTTGTCGGCCCCCTTCTCCAGGTGTCCACCGAAGGCAAAGCGCATCGCGGAGAGCAGTTTGTCCTGGTAATCCGCCTCGCCGCGGGAGGCAAATCGCTCGTACAACGCGGTGGTCAACACCGGCACCGGCACGCCTTCATCGATGGCCGCCTTGATCGTCCAGCGACCCTCCCCGGAATCAGACACTCTCCCGGCGAATTTCGCGAGTTCCGCATCCGCCGCCAGGGCGGTCGCCGTCAGGTCCAACAGCCAGGAGGCAATGACGCTTCCGCGCCGCCAAACTTCGGCAACGTCCGCGAGATTCAGGTCGAACTGATAATGCTCCGGATCGCGGAGCGGCGTAGTTTCGGCGTCCAACTCGCCCTGCTTTTTTCCCACGTTGGCCGCTTTCAAAACGCCCAAGCCCTCGGCGTAAGCGGCCATGATGCCGTATTCGATGCCGTTGTGGACCATCTTGACGAAATGGCCGGCGCCATTCGGGCCGCAGTGCAGGTAACCTTGCTCGGAGGTGCCGCCCAGTTTTTCGCGACCTGGGGTGCGCGGAATGTCGCCGATCCCGGGCGCCAGCGCGGAGAAAATGGGATCCAGACGCTTCACCACATCCGTTTCGCCCCCGATCATCATGCAGTAGCCGCGCTCCAGGCCCCAGACGCCGCCGCTGGTCCCGACATCGACATAATGAATTTTCTTGGCTGCCAGTTCCTTGGCGCGCCGGATATCGTCCACGTAATACGAATTGCCGCCGTCAATGATCGTGTCGCCGGCTTCCAGCAGGGGCAGCAGGTCAGCGATCGAAGCGTCCACCGCCGCCGCCGGGACCATCAACCAGACCGCGCGCGGCTTGTGCAGTTTCTGGACGAATTCGCCGAGTGAAGCGGCGCCGACGGCTTTCTCTTGAACCAAGCCTTTCACCGCGTCGGCTGAACGGTCGAAGACGATACATTGGTGTCCGTGTTTGAGGAGCCGGCGCACCATGTTGGACCCCATCCGGCCCAGCCCGATCATTCCAAGTTGCATGCTGATTGTTTCGCTCATAATCAATTTAATTGTTTAACGGTGGATGCCTCAAAGATGGCCTCAATCGCGGCATCCAGCAGGGCATTGTATTCGACATCGGATTGCTGAGCGGTGAGCCCCTCGACCAACGCCCGCGAGAAGCTCGCGACGATGCCGTGATTTCGGCGCAGGCGGGCATCGCCTTCTGCCCGCGAATAACCACCCGATAGCGCGAGCACCCTCACGACATTCGGATGATTGACGCAATCGGCATAGAGATCGTCCAGCACGGGGAGGGTGAGCTTGAGGAAAACCAATTCCCCAGCCGGCAATCTATTGAGCTTCTCGAGGATGGCCGCCTTGAGCAACTCCTCCGCTCTGGCTTTCTCCAGGCTATGAATATCGACCTCCGGTTCGATGATCGGCACGAGGCCCGCTGCCCAGATTTGGGCGGCGACTTCGAACTGCTGATCGACGATCTTTTGGATCCCGGCTGGGTTGGCCTGCTGGATGAAGGAGCGCATTTTCGTGCCGAAAACTCCCTTTGCTTTGGCCCTGCCCAGCAGCGCCGCCAGTTGAGGCATCGGTTTCATTAAGTGCACCCCGTCCTTCGCCTCGGTGAGGCCCTTATCTACTTTCAGGAACGGCACGACCCGTTTTACATTCCAGAGATAGTCGGCGGAAGGCCGCCCTTCGATGTCCCGATCCATGGTACCCTCAAACAAGATCGCGCCGAGGATTCTTTCGCCGGTGAAGCTGGGGCTGGTGATGATGCGGGTGCGCATTTGGTGCACAATCGCGAACATCTCGTCTTCATTGGACCACGCGCCCGCCTGAATCCCATAGGCGGCAAGTGCCGAGGGCGTGCTGCCCCCACTTTGGTCAAGCGCGGCGACGAAGCCGGGCTGCGTTTTCATCTTCTGCAGTTGTTGTTCGTTCAAGGCGGGTGTGTTCATGAGGCTTTCCTGATTTTCCGGTAGCGGCGGATGAGATTGTTGGTCGAGCTGTCATGGCCCAACGTGGGCTCGGCCGGGTTTTCGAGTTCGGGAATGATCCGTTGGGCCAGGGCCTTGCCGAGTTCCACGCCCCACTGGTCGAAGGAATTGATGTTCCAGATCACGCCCTGGGTGAAGACGCTGTGTTCGTAAAGGGCCACCAGGCTGCCGAGCATCTCCGGCGTGAGCTCTTCGGCGAGCAGGACGTTCGACGGGCGATTTCCCTCGAAAACCCGATGCGAAGCCAGCCAATCCGGTGTGCCCTCGGCTTGCACTTCGGCCAGGGTTTTGCCAAAGGCCAGCGCCTCCGCCTGGGCAAAGACATTCGCCAACAGCATGTCGTGGTGTCGTCCCAACGGCGTGAGCGCACGACCAAACGCGATAAAATCACATGGAATCAATCTCGTACCCTGATGGATCAATTGGTAGAAGGAGTGCTGTCCGTTGGTCCCCGGTTCGCCCCAGAAGATGGCGCCGGTATCGTAATCGACCTTGTTCCCTTCCAGCGTCACATGTTTGCCATTGCTCTCCATGGTCAACTGCTGCAGATAGGCCGGGAAGCGCTTCAAGTATTGCTCGTAGGGCAATACGGCGATGGTCTGCGCGTCGAAGAAATCCGTGTACCACACCGCCAGCAGGGCCATGATCACCGGCAGATTTTGCGCGAAAGGTGCGGTTCGGAAATGCTCGTCCATTTGGTGAAATCCCTTCAACATGGCGCGAAAGTTGTCGGGCCCAATGGCCAGCATGGTGGAAAGCCCGATCGCCGAATCCATCGAGTACCGTCCACCAACCCAGTCCCAGAAGCCGAACATGTTGGCCGTATCGATGCCGAATGCGGCGACTTTCTCCGCATTGGTGGAAACCGCCACGAAATGCTTCGCGACCGCGGAACGGTCGCCGCCCAATCCTTTGAGCAACCAGTCGCGCGCGGTCTCCGCGTTGGTCATGGTTTCCAAAGTGGTGAAGGTTTTGGAAGAGACGATGAAGAGCGTTTCCGCGGGGTCGAGGTCGCGGCTGGCTTCCACAAAATCGATGCCGTCCACGTTGGAAACATAGCGGAAGGTGAGACGGCGTTCGCTGTAGTGCCGGAGGGCCTCGTAAGCCATGACGGGACCAAGGTCGGAACCGCCGATGCCGATGTTCACGAAGTTCCGGATGCTCTTGCCGGTGTAGCCTTTCCACTGCCCGCTCCGCAGCCGGTTCGAAAAATCCGCCATCTTATCGAGCACGGCATGGACGTCGGGCACCACATTCCGGCCGTCGACAAAAATGGAGGCATCCCGCGGCGCACGCAGGGCCACGTGGAGGACCGCGCGCTTTTCCGTAATGTTGATTTTCTCGCCGCTGAACATCGCGTCGATCCTCCCGCGCAAGTCAGATTCCTCCGCCAGCTTCAGCAGCAGCTGAAGGGTGGTTTCCGTAAGGCGATTCTTGGAGTAGTCCAGGAACAGTCCGACGGCCTCGGCGGTAAAGCGTTTGCCGCGGTCCGGGTCTTCGGCAAAGAGTTCGCGCAGATGCGCCTTATCGATTTGTTTACGGTGCTCGGTCAGTGATTTCCAAGCGGCGCGCTGGTGGAGTGGTTTGGTGGATGCATTCATACTTAAGGAGCTGGCTTGCGAAGTTTGGCCGCGGCGACTTTCGGCCGGCGACCGCGTGAGCGTGCGCTGGCTCGCCCGGGGGAGTCCTCCCACAGACGAAAGCCACCGCGGAAAGCGTTGGTATTGTCACCGGGGCGGCAACCGGGCGGCAATTTCTTCAATTTCTCCGCGTTGCCGCCGCCCAGGACAATCTCGTCGGGTTCGAGCGCGGCGGCGAGGCGTTCCACCACATCGGCGACAAATCGCCGCCACTTCTTCCTGCCGTACTTCTCCAAGCCCCGGAGTCCCACATAGTCCTCGAAGGTCGCCTTCCGGTAGGGCAGGTGCCCTAATTCCATAGGCTCTGGCACGCCGTCGACGATCATGGCGGAGCCCAGGCCGGTGCCCAAGCCCAGAAAAAGCATCTTGCCTCCCCCGTAGCTTCCCAGCGCCTGCATCGCGGCATCGTTGATGACCTTGACCGGGCATTGGAAGGCCGCCTCAAAATCAAAGCCCACCCAGCCTTTTCCGAGGTTCCACGGTTCGGAAATCGGCCGGTTTCGAAGAACCGGCCCGGGATAGCCAATGGAAACCACCTCATACTTCCAGTCGGGCACCAGAGTACCGACCTTTCGCACCATCTGTTTTGGGGTGAGCTTGGGTCCGGAGACAAACTCGCGCTTCTGATCCTGGCCCGTAGCCAGGACCTTCACGTGGGTTCCGCCGACATCAACGACGAGCACGTTCATACAGGACTCTCTTTGGTCGGGTGGCGATCGCCTTCATGAGTAGAGGTTCTTTGCCTTTAGTAGAATTCCAACGATGTGAAGGGTGTGTGTTAGCGCAGCGAATGGCAGACACGCAATCGTCGCCATGGGCACCGGCGGATGTAGGATTTGGGAGTCGAGTCAAGATTGCGCTGCAAACGGGCCGAGGGAAACCGAAAACGATGTTTCGCCCTCAGGCCAGGTGCGCGCGCCCCCGGTTAATTCTGCATCGTCACGGCAAGGCACTGCAACGCTGAGCGTTGGACATTCCCCCGCCCCCCTACCCACCCAAATAGGCCGCGCGCACTTCGGCGTTCTGGCGTAGCGCCGTGGAGGTATTCTCGACGATGATCTTCCCGGTCTCGAGCACGTAGCCATAGTGCGAAATCTTCAACGCCAGGTTGGCGTTCTGTTCCACCAGCAGGATCGTCAGTCCCAGCTCTTTGTTGATCTCGACGATCTTCTCGAAAATCGTTCTCACCAGGATCGGGGCGATACCGAGCGATGGTTCGTCGAGCATGAGCAGCCTGGGCTTGGACATAAGCGCGCGGGCAATGGCCAGCATCTGCTGTTCGCCACCGCTCAAGGTGCCGGCGGCCTGCCACTCGCGCTCCTTGAGCCGCGGGAAAATGGAAAGGACGTAATTCAGGTCCTTCGGCACATCGCCATCTTTGCGCCGGTACGCGCCCATCCGCAGGTTTTCCAGGACCGTGAGGTTGGCAAAGACCATGCGCCCCTCGGGGCTCTGGGCCAGGCCGCGGCCGACGATGACGTGCGCGGGCAGCCCGGCGATGTTGTGGTCCTCGAAATTGATCACGCCCGAGCGCGGCTTCACGAGACCCGAAATGGCGCGCAGGGTCGTCGTCTTCCCGGCGCCATTGGCCCCGATGAGGGTCACAATACGCCCCCGCTCGACCTTGAGCGAAATGCCGTGCAGGGCGCTGATCGCGCCGTAATTCACGTGCAGGTCGCGAATCTCAAGCATCGGGCTCCTCCGTGCCGAGGTAGGCGGCAATGACCTTCGGGTTGGCGCGGATTTCCGCCGGCGTGCCCTCGGCAATTTTCCGTCCGTAATCGAGCACGTGAATGCGCTGACAAATTCCCATGACCACCTTCATGTCGTGCTCCACGAGCAGGACCGCGATCTGGAATTTGTCCTGCACGAAGCGGATGAGTTCCATGAGTTGCTGCTTTTCGGTCGGGTTCATGCCGGCGGCGGGCTCATCGAGGAGGAGCAATTTCGGCTTCGCGGCCAGCGCGCGGACAATCTCCAACCGGCGCTGGTCACCGTAGGGCAGCGATTTGCCCATGGAGTCGTGAAAGTGGTCGAGGCCGAAAATCTTTAGCAACTCCATGGCCTCGTTGGCCACCCGCGCCTCGACCTCGCGGAAGGTCCGGCCTCGCAGCAAGGCATCGCGCACCCGCTGCGCGCGGTTGCCCTGCATGGCTGTGCGCACATTGTCGAGCACGGTCATCTGCGCAAAGAGCCGGATGTTCTGGAAGGTTCGCGAAATGCCGCGCAGCGAGAGAATGTACGGCTTCACCCCGGCGGTCGGTTTCTGGCAAAAGCGGATGCTCCCGGAGGTGGGCTGGTAGACGCCGGTGATCATATTGAACGCCGTCGTTTTGCCCGCGCCGTTCGGGCCGATAAGCCCGATCAATTCCCGCTCGCCGACGCACATGTCCAGATCGCACACCGCGGTCAAGCCGCCGAATTGAATCGTCACCTTTTCGAGTTCGAGGAGCGGCGCGCTCATCCTCAGGCCGCCCTCTTTTTGCCAAACGTGAACAGCCCCTGTGGCCGCGTGAGCATAAGTCCGATGATGAGCAGCGAGTAGATGATCATGCGGTACTCCGCCACGCCGCGCAGCAATTCCGGGAGGATCGTGAGGATGACCGCAGCGAGGATGACACCCACCGTCCGGCCCATGCCGCCAAGGATGACCATGACGACGATTTCGATGCTCTTGAGAAAATCAAAGCCGCCCGGGGAAATAACCGCCTTTTGGTGCGCGTACAGCCCTCCCGCGATCCCGGCGAAAAAGGCTCCGACGACGAAAGCCGTGACCTTATAACGGACGGGGTTGATCCCCATGGCGCTGGCCGCAATTTCGTCGTCGTGCACGGCGATGAATCCGCGCCCGTAGGTCGAGTTGACGAGGCATGCCACGACGTAGACGGTCACCGCGGCGAGTCCCCACGCCCAGCCGAAATTGGTCAGTTTGGCGATGCCCGTCAGTCCAGTCGCGGCGCCGAATGGCTCGCTGGTCTGGAAAATCACGCGGATGATTTCGCCGAAACCGAGCGTGACGATGGCCAGGTAATCGCCCCTCAACCGGAGCGTTGGAACGCCGACCGCCAGCCCGGCCAGCGCCGCCGACACACCACCGACGAGCAGCGCGCCCGCAAACAGAAACGGCTGCACCGCCGGCGGCAGATGCGGTCCAAAGACCAGCGTGAGCTTGGCCGCGAGGTATCCGCCCACGGCCATGAATCCGGCGTGACCGAGGCTGAACTGGCCGGTGTGCCCGTTGATCAAATTCAGCGAAACCGCGAGGATGACGTTGATGCCCACATCGACAGCCACGCCCAGATAATAACGGTTGAAGAGGCTGGAGGCCATGGAAACGCCGACCGCCGCGACGACGGCCAGGAGCAGGAACAACTTTTCTTTTCCGCGCATTTCAGACTTTCTCCATTTGCAGTTTTCCCAAAAGCCCCGCCGGACGGAACAACAGGATCAAGATGAGCAGGGCAAAGGCGATGCCGTCGCGATAGTCCGACAGACCCGGCATGCCGCCGAAAAAAGTCTCGATCAAACCGAGTACAAGCCCGCCGAGCGCCGCGCCCGGCAGGTTGCCAATCCCGCCGAGCACCGCCGCGATAAAGGCACGCAGCCCCGGTTGCACACCCATGAGGGGCTCGATGCCCGGGGCCCGCATCGAGTAAAAAATCCCGCCGATCGCGGCCAGGGCCGAGCCGATGGCAAAGGTGAAGGAAATAATCGCGTTCACGTTCACGCCCATGAGGGACGCGGCCTGCTCATTGAAGGAAACCGCGCGCATGGCCATGCCGATCTTCGTCCGCTGCACGATAAACCACATGGCCGCCAGCAGGACCGCCGTGAGCGCCAGCACCACGAGGTCATTGCTCGAACACCGCATGGCGCCCATGATAATCTCCTTCTTCGGCAACAGCTCCGGGAATGGCTTGGTCGCCGCCCCGAAGACCTTCTCGTGCTGTCCCGTGTACTCGATAAAAAGCGAAACGCCGATGGCCGTGATCAGCACCGTGAGCCGCGGTCGATGGCGCAGCGGCCGGTAGGCCAGGAACTCAATGGTCATCCCGATCACCGCGCAAATGGCCGCGGACAGCACCATCACCACGAGCGCCGTTGGCACCGACGCGGCGCCAAGGACCCGCGCGACCATCGGTGCGAGATAATAGGCCGCAAACGCGCCCAGCATGAGCACGTCGGAGTGGGCGAAATTAATGAAGCGCAACACCCCATAGACCATGGTGTAGCCCAGCGCGATGAGCGCGTAGATCGCCCCCAGGGCGAGGCCGTTGATGAGTTGCTGGAGAAACCAATCCATCCCGAATGCGGAGCGTCAGCGTGGTTCCGCCGCTCAGGGAGCGATCGTCTCGATGTACTTAAACTTTCCGTCCTTGACCTGGAGGATCACCGCGGCCTTGTCGGCATCGCGTTGCGCGTTGATCGTAATCCGGCCCGTCACGGCTTCGAAATCCTTCGTCGCCGCCAGGGCGTCGCGCACCTTTTGCCCATCCGTGCCGCCGGCCCGCTTCATGGCGTCGAAGAGGATCATCGCCGAATCGTACCCGAGCGCCGCCATGGCGTCGGGCGACTTCGCGTTGTAGCGCTTCTTATATGCCTCCACGAAAGCCCTGGCCTTGTCACTGCCGGCATCGGGCGAATAGTGGGTGCTAAAATAGGTGCCCTCGACCGCATCCTTGCCGATCTCGGTGAGCTTCTCGCTCTCCCAGCCGTCGCCACCGTAGATGGGCACAGACAGGCCGACTTCCTTCGCCTGGATGCAGATGAGCGCCGCGTCGGTGTAGTAGCCCGGCACAAACACACCCTCGGGATTCGCCGCTTTGATCGCCGTGAGCTGTCCTTTGAAATCCTTGTCGCCGCCGTTGTAATCGAGCTCGGCCACGATCTGGCCACCCCCCTTGAGGAACGCTTCCTTGAAGAACTTCGCCAGGCCCTTCGAGTAGTCACTCTTTACGTCGGTGAAGATCGCCACCTTTTGCTCCTTGAGCGTGTTCCTGGCGAAGTTGGCCATCACCGTGCCCTGGAATGGGTCGATAAAGCACACCCGAAAAATGAAATCGCCTGTCTCGGTCACCTTCGGGTTGGTCGAGCTCGGCGAGATCATCGGGATCTTGTTGCTCTGGCAGATCGGCGCCGCCTCCATCGAGCGCGACGACGCCACTTCACCGAGAATCGCCGCCACCCCATCCTTGGCGATGAGCTTGTTCACCGCATTGGCCGATTCGCCGGGCTTCGAGCCGTTGTCCTCGGTCAGCAGCTTTATCTTCTTCCCGAGGACGCCGCCCGCGGCATTGATCTCCTCGACGGCGAGCTGCGTGCCTTCGTGAGACGATTGCCCGAACGTCGCTTCCTTGCCCGTCAGCGAAGCAAATTCGCCCACGGGGATTTCATCGGTCGAAGTTTTCTGGCAACTCGCCAGCCCCAAAGCGGCAACTCCGAGCAGCGAGAAGAACACACGTCGATTCATGGCCAGGCACGCTAGCGAACTTGCCACGTGCATAGCAAGCCGCGCCTTATCTCCCGGTTTCGCTCAGCACAATCACCCCCTCGGCCACCTTCTCCCCGCCAACGCAGGCGTTGACGTCGAATTGCCACAAACCTCCGACGGCGGCAATCTTGCGCGCCGTCAGCACGAGCACGTCACCGGGTCGCGCCGCCCGCAGAAATTTCATGCCCTTGATCGCCGTAAGCCGAAAGCCCCGTCCCTCCTGCCCGGCCGCAATCCCCGCCGTTTGGGCGAGCGCCTCCGTCAGGATCACCCCCGGCACCAGCGGTTCGCCCGGAAAATGCCCGCGAAAGAGGGGCTCCTCCGGCACGAATGTTTTTTCACAAACGGCCGACTCACCCGGCCGCACCTCCCGAACGGCGTCGATGAAAAGGAACGGTTCGCGATGCGGCAGGCCGTAGGCGATGGGATCGGTTCCCTTCACTGCGCTTTGACTTCCGCCGGCACGAAATAGGCAAATTTCCAGCTTCCACCGACCGTCCGCAAGCCGACGCGGAAGCCGGCATACTTCGAATCCAGAACCACTTGTGGCGGGGCCACCATGTACATGCCGTTGGGCAGAAACCTCTGCTTCACAATGTTCTGCAGATCTCCCCAGGTATTCTGTTGATCCCAATAATCAAACGGTGTTTCGCCGGGCGCAGGAGTATCCCAGCGGTAGCCGAAATCGCTGGTCATCATGGAGCCGAGCATCGCCCGGTCGCGCTTTCCCACGGCAATCCGCAGCCGCCCGAGAAAAGCCATGAACGCCTGGTCGCTGCTCTGGTCCTTCATCGGCTTTTTCTCTTCCTCATCCTTTTTTTTGTACGGCGTGTTGAGGGAGTTGCAGGCCGCAGCCGAGGACAAGATCAGCGCACAGACAAATAGGCGTAGAAGCATGCGCTTCCAATAAAGACCGGTTCCCAACAACGCCAGAATTTTTTCCGGCCAGGAGAAGGCTTCAAGGACGTCTAAATGACGGGCGAACTTCGATTCATGATTGCAGCGGAAGCCGGCATCCCGGCAGAATCGCGGCCCAGGCCTTATGTTCTCCCTCCTCAACTTCGTCACGGTGCTTCCGATCGCCGGCGTCGAGTTCGTTGAGCAACATTTGCGCGAGGCGGGGTTTCCGCATCCGGTCATCCTCCGGGAGCAGCCGGGGATGCCCGGTCACGTCTGCCTGGTCGCGTGGGACCCGGAACGCGGCCCGATCCAGTACCTCATGGCCTGCGAAGTCCTCGTCTGCCGCGAATATCGCACCGTGCTCTCGGAGGAACTCGGCCGGTTTCTTGCCATGGTGGCCTTGAACAAACGCGCCACGCCGACTACGACGACCACGCCGTGACGGTCGCCTCAAAATGGGGTCGGGGAAGCTTTCAGCCCACGAAAGGCATGAAGATCAAAGTTGCTACTGCCCCGCCCGCACCTCGCCGTCGGAGGTGGTGGCCGGCGCGGCGGCTGGCCGGCGCAGGCGTGGAAAAAGAAATCCCGTGCGCTGCATGTAATCGCGGTACGCCGGGCAGGCTTCGACCAACCGGGCCTCCTCAAGGCGGGCCCGCAGGACCATGAGCGCGAGGAAGCCGGCGGCAGCGGCCAGCATGCCGAGGCAACAGGAGGACAGCACCAGTCCGCTGAGTTCGAAGATGTAGCCCAGATACATCGGATGCCGGACATAGGCATAGGGACCCCCGGAAACCACTTCTCGCACGGCCACCAGCAGCGCAAAGGAACGGCGCAGATAGGAGATCCCCCACAGGGCCACCGCATATCCAATCACGGCCAGAAACACGGCCACCGCAGCGGCGGGTATCTGCCAGTCAATCGGCAGCAGGTTCATCTGCCAAGTTCGCGGCAAATATTCCAAGCCGCGATAGATAAAGAAATAGTAGCTCATCGCCAGCGGCACCGTCACGTGAACGAGCTTTTTCGGCAGGTGGGTGGGACGCCGGCTGATGAGCAGGGTGAGCCCGAAAAAGGTCAGGAGACAGGAAAGCAGAACGTACCGCGTCGACTCCGCCAGGAAGAGCGGCCAGGAAGCCAGATGGTACCCGCGACGAACCATCATCCGGTATTGCTCGTAGTGTGCGTAAATGCTTTTGATCTCGGACCAGGCGAGGAGGAAGAAAACCCAAGGCAGCACGTAGCGCTCTATCGCCACGGCGATGAGGGCAAACCGCTCGGAGATGGGCGTGCCGGCGGAGGCGGGAGGTGCAGTCGTCATGGAGCGTTTCCCCCTCCATATCCAACGTTTCTAAGCGCCTGGTCCCCCAGCCTTTCGCGCAGTTGCGCGAGGTACAAGCTGGCCGGGGCGACGGATCGTTGAGCGGAATCAAAAATACCATTGGGCAGAATCTTCCTGGAATCTCCGCCAGGCATGGCTCTGCTGGTCTCGGTGCCTTTGCAACCAATGGCCCAATTGGCCGAGCCGGGCGGCTGCTGAACCAGAAACGTTTTGGCCTGGCAGTTCCAGGCGACACCCCAGCCGATGGCCCAGCCGTGGCCGCTGCCCATGACGCCGCGATTCATCAGATCGATGCCACCGGATGGAACCTGGCAGCTATCGATCAGCAGCCCGGTGGACCAGCGCATGTGGGGCTGGATGCTGCCTGCGCCCTGGAAGGCGCAATGCAGGATGACGTTCGGCCCCTGCGTGCGTCCCATCGTGGCGCAGTAAAAAAGACCGTCGCCCTGCCCGGAGCATTGATCGACGAGGACCTGGGTGCCGGTGATGGCAATGTCAAAAGGCTTGGCCGCTCCTTTGGTGGCCACCGTGTGCATCATGCGCACTTTTCGGATGGTGATACGGCTCGATTTCCCGTCCACACCCAGCGTGTTCACGGTGTCGTGCGTCTCCAAATTCTGCATCCAGGAATCGACCACGCTATCGAATTTAATCGCCTGGTAGAGCGGCACGCTGATCTCGACCGGCTGCGGCGGGCATTCGATGCGCAGGCCCTCGATGCCGATTTGCGAGATCGTCCCCGACACCCGGGCCTTCACGACCGTCGAACCGGGCGGATTCAGGTATTTCGCATCGTAATTGTCGCTGAGTGGCGGCTCGACGGTGAGCCGATTTCCAGAGATGGCGCGAATGCTCCGCTCCGCGGGCAAGGCGCCGCTCACCCAATGCTCGTCGACCCCGGTGCGAAGCAGATTATTCATCCCCATGAAGGCCACCCAGGCATCCGTGACGGGACGGGTAATGCGGACCGTGTCTCCGACCTTCAGACCCGCGGTGCTGGCGATATTGAAGGAATCGGCTCCGGAAGGAACATACGGGTCCGTGATGGCGGTCGATTTTCCTTCCTCGGCAACGCCCTGCCGGCCACTGACCACGATGGCGACGTGGGGCTGTCCGGTGAGTTCGAGAATCGCGCCGCTGGCGCCGCGCAGGACGACACCGTCGACGGTGATGTTCAGTGGCTTGTCGCAGCGATAGGTCCCGGCGGCGAGGAGCACCGCACCCCGGTGGCCGTCGGCCAGAGGCAGGCGCGCGACTTCATCCAGCGCCTTTTGGATGTTCGCCGGATCATCGCCGCCGGGTTGGACTGTGGCTTTGACAGGAACATCCGGGACGGCCACGCCACCGCCACCGTACCCGGCGTAGGAAAAGTCCATGATCCGATCCCCCGCCGGCAGTGTGCGATAAGTCAGCTTGCCGCCGGCGCCGGGATACACCCACTGGCTCTGCCCGTCGGCGCGGCCGAAACCGGTGAGTGCGAGCGTGCAAAGCAGCATGGCGGGGATCGTTCGAAATTGGGGGACGGGCATCGGCGCCCAACGTATAGCGCGTGGCCGATTTTTGGAAATCAGCGTTTTGGAAATCCTCTTTCTGTTGTTCGTATTCCTACTGTCCTCTGGCACTGGTCGGCAGAATCAGAATAAGAGGTTCTCCTCCTCGACTCTCGTGGTGTCCAAATCGGGCCTGGGTCTGGTGGAACACATCTTGCGGCGTCCCACTCTGGACAATGCCCGCCAACACCCCGACAGTGAATCCCGAATGAGAAGCAGGATTGAAACGCTCGTGTCGCAAGTCGGCCGAATTATCGTCGGCAAGGATGGCGCCGTGCGCCTGGCCGCGGCCTGCCTGCTCGCCCGCGGACACCTGCTCATCGAGGATATCCCCGGCGTCGGCAAAACGACCCTGGCCCACACCCTTGCCCACTCCCTCGGCCTTCACTTTCGCCGGTTGCAATTCACCAGCGACCTCCTCCCGGCAGACATCGTGGGCAACTCCATCTTCGACCGCGAGCAACAACGCTTCATCTTCCACGCGGGGCCGCTGTTTTCGCAACTCGTCCTGATCGACGAAGTCAACCGCGCCACACCGAAGACCCAAAGCGCGCTCCTCGAGGCCATGGAAGAAGCCCACGTGACGGTCGATGGAGTCACGCATCCCCTGCCCACGCCCTTTTTCGTCATCGCGACTCAGAATCCCCAGTATCAGATCGGCACCTTTCCGCTGCCCGAATCGCAGCTCGACCGATTCCTCATGCGGATCGAGCTCGGCGTGCCCGACCGCGCCGCCGAACGCACCATGCTCCTGGGCCAGGATCGGCGTGTCCTGCTCCAGGAATTCAAGCCCGTGATGGCGATCGAAGACTTGAAGGAGGTACAGGAACAGGTCCGCGCGGTGCACGCTTCACCCGCGCTCCTCGATTATTTGCAAGACCTGCTCGAGGCCAGCCGGCGCCGCCATCGGACCGGACTCTCTCCGCGCGCCGGCCTCGCGCTGCTCCACGCCGCGCAGGCCTGGGCCTTCATGCAAGGGCGCGAACTGGTTT
>Ga0302325_10014784_pt1 | contig 16601 bp, 15 predicted proteins | sample Palsa_T0_2_FD_201948 | JGI IMG/M metagenome (GOLD analysis project Ga0302325, IMG submission 201948) | Peat permafrost microbial communities from Stordalen Mire near Abisko, Sweden - Palsa_T0_2 | ecosystem: Environmental > Terrestrial > Soil > Palsa > Peat permafrost | place: Sweden: Abisko... | reverse complement strand
AACGCAATTCGGTAAACCGCAATCCGGGCTCGCGTCGGGTTTCCCGTTCAATACATCGCCCTCGGCGTCGTCATGCTGCGAGGCCGCCCGCAGGCTACGAGCCTGGCTACGAGCCTGCCCCACAAAATCCGGCTTTACTTGTGTGCGTTGAACCGCGCTTCCACAGCCGGCCAATTGACCACATTCCACCACGCGCCTAGATAATCCGCGCGGCGGTTCTGATACTTCAAGTAATAGGCATGCTCCCAGACGTCCACGCCCAAGATGGGATGCTTGCCTTCCATCACCGGGCTGTCCTGGTTGGCGGTAGAAGTAATCTCCAGCTTGCCGCCGCTCGCAATCAACCAGGCCCAGCCGGAGCCGAACCGGCCCATCCCAGCCGCTTGCAGCTTCTCCTTGAATTGGTCGAAGCCGCCGAAGGCGCCGGTAATGGCCTGGGCCACGTGGCCCACCGGCGCGCCGCCCGCGCCCGGCCCCATGATGGTCCAGAACATCGAGTGGTTGATGTGGCCGCCGCCGTTGTTGCGCACCGCCGTGCGGATGCCCTCCGGCACGATGGCGCAGTTGTTCGCCAGCAATTCTTCGATGCTCTTGCCGGCCAGGTCCGGCGCCGATTCCAGCGCCTTGTTCAGGTTGGTCACGTAAGCGGCATGGTGCTTGCCGTGGTGGATCTCCATCGTCGTCTTGTCGATGGAAGGCTCCAGGGCATCAGGTGCGTAGGGCAGTGCGGGAAGCGTAAAGGACATATCGATCTCCATTCATCGTCAAATAATTGTCACAGGGTAACGCCTGTGCTAGCTCGCTCAAAAGCGTCAGCCAGGCGGAACATCGTGGGCTCGTCGAAATGCCTGGTCAGAATCTGCATTCCCACCGGCAATCCCCCGGCCGTCGTGCCGCAGGGGACGCTCATGCAGGGAATGCCGGCCAGCGAGCCGGTAATCGTGTAGATATCCGAAAGATACATGGCCAGCGGATCGTCGATCTTTTCGCCCAGCTTGAAAGCCGGGAAAGGCGACACCGGCGCCACGATCGCGTCCACTTCCGAAAACGCCTGCGCGAAATCCCGGGCGATCAGCGCGCGCACCTTCTGCGCCTTCACATAGTAGGCGTCGTAATAACCCGCGCTCAGCACATACGTCCCCAGCATGATGCGCCGCTTGCATTCCGCTCCGAACCCCTCGCCGCGCGTGTGCCGGTACATGTCGCTCAACGTGCCGGAGTCCCCAGACCGGAAGGTGTAGCGCACGCCATCGTAGCGCGCCAGGTTGGAGCTGGCTTCCGCCGTGGCGATGATGTAGTAGCAGCCGATGGCATAGCCGGTCGCCGGCAAGCTGATCTCGCGTACCTCGCAGCCAAGCTTGCGCAACGTCTTGACGCCTGCCGCAACCAAGTCGCCGGTTTCGCTCGTCAAATCTTTTAGATACTCGCGGGGCAACCCAAGCTTCAGCCCTTGGACGTTTCCGTCCATCGATTGTGTGTAGTCCGGCACGGGCGCATCGGCGGATGTGGCGTCGCACGGGTCGCGGCCGGCGATGGTCTGCAGCAGCAGGGCGGCATCACGCACGGTGCGCGCTAGCGGCCCGATGTGGTCGAGCGAGCTGGCGAACGCGGTCAGCCCGTAGCGTGAAACGCGCCCGTAGGTGGGCGTCACCCCCACCACGCCGCAAAATGAAGCGGGTTGGCGGATGGACCCGCCGGTGTCCGACCCCAGCGCCACGACGGCCGTTCCCTGCGCCACCGCGGCCGCCGAACCGCCGCTCGATCCGCCCGGAACGCGATCCGGCGCCAGCGGATTGCGCACCGGTCCGAATGCCGAGTTCTCGTTCGACGAGCCCATGGCGAATTCATCGCAGTTGGTCTTGCCCAGGATCACGCCGCCGGCTTCTTCCAGGCGCGCGATGGCCGTGGCATCGTAGGGCGGCACGTACTCGGCCAGCAGTTTCGAGCCGCACGTGGTACGCAGGCCTTTGGTGAGGATCACATCCTTCACCGCCACGGGCACGCCGGCCAGCGGACCTGGATCGTCGCCGCGCGCGATCTTCCCGTCCACCCGCGCCGCCGCGCTCAGCGCCCGCCCGGGCGAGAACCGCAGATACGCGTTGGTGGCGGGGTTTTGCGCCGCGGCGAAATCCAGCGTTTCCCGCGTCAGCTCGACGGCGCTGAAGCGGCGCGCCAGCAAACCGTCCCTGACCTGGCCAATGGTGAGCGATCCGATGTCCATACTCAGCGCTCGATGACCTTTGGCACTTTAAAATAGCCGCCGCCGGACTGTGGCGCATTCGCCAGCGCCAGGTCTGTGCCCAGTGGCGGAAGTTCGCGGTCGTCGCGCCATGTTGCAGTGTCGCCAGCGTCATCCGCCGCATGATGGGCCGAGAAGAGCACCTGCGCCATCGGCTCGACGCCGGTAGTGTCGATCTCGTTCAGCCGTTCCACATGGCCGAGAATCTCGTCGAGATCGGCCTGGAATTTGCGGACCTCCGCTTCGCTCAGGTTCAGGTTGGCCAATTCCGCCACGTAGCGGACTTCTTTTTCCGTGATCTTCACGCCAGGGCCTTCTTGCGCGCCAGTTTGTACATGTTGCGCATTACGGGGTCCGCAATCTGATCGGCCTCATCGAGGGTCGCCAGGGCCGGCTGCGCCACTTCGGCCCGCTGGGGGTCGCGCCGCGGGGGCATCACGCGGAATTCCAGATCTTCGACAATGCCTTGCCCCAGGTGCCGTTCCAGGTTCGTCAGGATCTGCCGGGAAAGTGTGAACAATTGCTTCTTCCAAATGGGATCTTCAACTTCCACGATCAGCCGGGTGCGCACCATGCGCGCGGGCCGGGTGCGCGCCGCAACCTTCTTGCCCACGGCCAGCGGCCACGCGGCGCGGGCCAAGCCGTCGATGTCGATCGGGCCGGTGAGCTTACCGATGAGTCTGCTGGCGCGTTCCATTCTGGAGAGGACGTTGAAGGACCCCGATCATTGTAGCGCATGCCGATGTGGTGCATGCACGCTGCGGGACTCGTCATGACTCGTCCCGGCGCCCGTGCGTGATCATCGGCACACTACTCGCCACGATTGCGGCATCTCTTAACAAATTCGCCCTGCACCGATTCGCCCGGTGACAAATATCGAATCGCCCGCATCCCCATCAAAACACGGCAAAATGCCTCCGCGCGCCCAACGCAGCGCGCCGCTGCCATGCTACTGTCTCGGCAGATTGCAGATTTGCTGTTACGGAGGGTGACTGTGAGTAACATTCTATCGATACGGGGCGGTGGTATCCGCGGCATCATCCCGTGCTGCTGCCTGATCAAATTGGAGTCGCAACTGGGTGGCCTGACCAACGATCACATCGATTTCTGCGCCGGGACTTCCACGGGCGCCCTGCTGACCGCCGCGGTCGCCGCGGGCGTGCCGGCCAGCGACCTGCTGAAGGTTTACACGGACCGCGCCCACGAAATCTTCACGCCCACCGGCCTGGCGGCGGACGCCAATCGCGTCGCCAAAGGCTTTATGTACAATCCGCAACACCTGCACGATGTTCTGGTGAACATTTTTGGGCCGGCTGCGCCCTGGAGGATCAGCGATGCGCCCATCCGGGTGATGATCTCGGCCACCGCCATGAACGGGCACAACTGGTTCTTCGTGAAGGACAACGCCCGGAACAATCGCACCACCGGAGCCGTAAAGCTGATCGACGCGGCGGTGGCCTCCGCTTGCGCGCCAACATATTTCGATCACTGGCCGATCGACGGCATCATGGGACAAACCATTTGTTTCTTCGACGGCGGCTCCGGAGGAACCGCCAATCCGGTGTACCAGGCGTGCGTGGAGGCTTTCGAATACGACACCTTCGCGCCCGCGGACACCCGCGTCGTGGCTCTCGGAACGGGTTACTTTCCAGCCTCGGTCGATCCGCCCAACGGCTTGCTGAAGACTATTGGATGGGTCACCAGCACTTTGGTCGATAGCTCGGAGGATTGGGCCGGGGATGCCGTAAACCGGCAATGGCCTGGAGTCATGCAGGACTTCAATCCGCTGCTGCCGGCCGACATCGACGAGGCGGATCTCTCCGCCATCCCCACCCTGGTTGAGATCGGCCAGAAAATGGCGGCGGATATGGACTGGAAGCAGATCCTGGCGTAAATCTCCGTAGATCCCGCGCAGATCTATGGGGGCTTGGCAGGTGGAAGCACACCGCAGTAAGATCATGTAGTCATGTTCTCCATCGCGAAGATTCTTCTGCCTGTCGATTTTTCCGAGCGCGCCATCCAGGCCGCCCGGTTTGCCCTTCCCCTCGCGGAGCGATTCAATTCCGAAATCATCCTGCTGTACGTGCTGCCGCCCTATCGCGAGTTCGGCGCCATCGAGATGGCCGGCGTGATGACCGATATGCTCGCCAACCGGCGCAGCGACGCCGAGCAGCGCATCGTCGGGTTCCTGCGCGAGGAACTCGCTCCGCATCGCGTACGGCGTCTGTTGCTGGAAGGCGATCCGGCGTGGGAAATCGTGGATTGCGCGCACCGCGAAGAAGCCGGCCTGATCATGATGCCCACGCACGGTTATGGCCCATTCCGCCGTATGCTGCTCGGCTCGGTCGTCGCCAAGGTGCTGCACGATGCCGATTGCCCTGTCTGGACCACCACGCATGCGGAGGCGCTACCCTCGGGCAAGGCCGCTCTGAAGCGCATTCTGTGCGCCATTGACTCGGGACCGTCCGAAGCGGGCGTCCTGAACTGGTCCGCGCAACTGGCCGCGGAGTTCGGCGCGCAGCTCACGCTGGTGCACGCCATGGCGGAGCTCGATCCACGCACGGAGGGATACTATTTCTCGCCGGAATGGCGCAAATTCCTGGTGGACAGTGCGGAAGCGGAGATTTCGACCCTTCAGGAGAAGGCAGGCACGCGGGCCGAAGTGGTCCTGACCATGGGGCCGGGGCCCGAGATGATTTGCGAAGAGGCCCGCAAGGCGGAGGCGGACCTGCTGGTGATCGGCCGCGGCGCGGATGCCGGTATACTAGGCCGCCTGACCGGGCGTGCCTATTCCATCATCCGGCAATCGCCATGTCCGGTGGTCAGCGTGTAGCGGCGGGAACGCCTGAAATAATTTGGCAAACGCCCGAGTCGTTTGCCGATTTTCTGTGTTTAATAATTGAGGGCGCCCGGACGCGAAGCCAGTGCCGCCGGCGCCTAAGGAGGGTTATCGAATGAAAGCCAAATTTCCGTCTCGCAGTTTCGCTCATAGCCATGGCGTTTGCCGCAGCTTCGGCGCGCGCCGGCGAGATTCCCATCGATATCAGCAGCCTGGTGAATGTGCAGTGGACGTCTTCCTTTTGCGATAACTCTATCGTCAACGGAAGCACATTTCCATCCGGAGCCAGAATTTTGGAGGCGTCCCCTTCGCGATTCCGACCGGTCTCAATTATAATTATTGGAGCGGCTCAGTAGCCGGAAACTGTGGATCGGGCGTCGTCAGCCTGACCGTTCCAGTTGGCGTCGCGGGCGTCACTTCTGCCTTCTCTTTGGTCAACACCTTCCGGGGGCAGGCGGGCCCGGATGCCTATCTGTATGTCACTTTCACCGGGAGCGCTGGCGCGACCGTTACGCAACCGTTGCTGGGTGGCGTGAATGTCCGCGATTATAACAACGACGGATATCAAAACACGATCAACAACACGAGCACTACTCAGGTTTGGACAAAATGTTCTGCCGGCGGAATTTGCCACCCAAGTGCTGACCAGTGTGACTATTACCGATGCAGGCAGCTATGACCTCAGCCGTGCAGTCTTTTCCGGCTTGACTGTCAGCACGTGCCAAGCTTATGCTGCGGAAGCGGCACGGATCCGCCTGCGCCGCCAGGAAAGCGATAGAGCACGCTCTCCTGCCAGTCCGCGGCGGCCGTCAGCATGAACACCGTGCCACAGCCTGTTCTGCAGGTTGTGCCGGTAAGTCCTCCGCTTACGGTTGTGCCGTAGAGATTGCCCGCGCGGGACGAGCTTCGCAGATGTGAACAATTTGTAAAATGGCTGCGAGCGGTACATCTATTTTTCCCACGCAACTTGACATGAGATAGGCCGGTCGAGATAGGCCCGCTGCGCGGTGAAAATCAACACATATTTACTTGACTCAGGTAACCACCACCGGTTGTGGCCGGTCGGCACCGGGGATTGCGTAGCATCTGACCATCGATTTGTACGGAACCGGGTCGACGGCAACGGCCTGCTGCATAAGTTGGAAGAAGAGCTTGCCACTGCTGCGTGACTTCCGCCGGTTGAAGCGGAAGGTGAATTCGTCCAGGTAGTAGTCCAGGTGTTCCAAACTCACCGCTCCCTGGTGCGTCCCCAGCAGCCACCGCTTCAGCAGGGAAACCACCCGGTGCACTCTCGGCATCAGTTCCGGGTGCGCCTCCTTCTTTCCCTTTAGAAAGGTGACCTGGTGAAGGTAGCCTTGGCCCGGCAGGGGCAGGTAGCCCCGCCAGCCGCCGGTGTGGACCACGCTGCCCGCCTCCACCGAATCTTCCACGAAACGTACCAGAGTCCGCGCCGAGGCGTTTGCGATGCGCCGCATCCGAATGCGGCCGATACCCGGTCCTACCTCTTGTGCCGCCACCACGATCAGCGCTTTGGAATCTGTCTGGCGTCTACGCGCGCCGTTCTCCAAATCGCCGCCCAGGTATGTCTCATCCACCTCCACCCGGCCCGTCAGCCGGTCCCGCTCCGGGCGAACCATAGCGCGTCGCAATTTGTGTAGCCACGTCCAGGCCGTCTTGTAACTCCTCAGTCCCAGCGCCCGTTGCAGGCCCAGGGCGCTCGCGCCGTTCTTCTCGCTGGTCACACACCACGCTGCCCGGAACCATAGTGTCAGAGGCTTGCGGGTGTCCTGAAAGATCGTCCCGGCCGTCACCGAGCTTTGATAGTTGCAATCCGAACACTGTAGCAAAACGTCGGATACCGGCCAGGCCTTCCGCCCGCCACAGCGCGGACAACGAAAGCCATCCGGCCAGCGGAGCCGAAACAGGTATTCCCGGCAGGCCGCCTCCGTCGAGAAGCGCACCTCGAACTCCAGGAGATCCTGCGGAAAATCCTTCATTCAAACCCATACTATAGGTTGTGGCTACCTGAGTCAAGTAAATATCTGGCTTAAACATTAACAATTAATAATACTGCGAGAACAATCGCGGGCCGCGGGAACACCTCAGTTAGAAAGCGATTGGAAGGAAACGCGATGAAAAACTTCTTGACCATGGAAAATCTCTTGATGTTGTGGGTTTTGCCGGTGCTCTCGCTGCATGTGGCGAACGCATCCCTGGTGCCGTGCCTGATCGGCGGAGCGGATTCCGGTGTTGACGACCCGGTCGTAAATACCACAGTGATAACCTGCGGCAGTCTGGTATTCTCCAATTTCGATGTCCCGAATTTCACCGGTGGCACTTCCGGCCTCGTCGATATCCTAGGCGGAACCGATTACGATTCCGAGACTGGCGCCGCGTACCTAAATTTCAATCCCAACCTGGTGGGGGCAACCCAGTATACGCAGCTCATGTTTGAAGTGACCGGCGGTGTCGGCCAGATCGGCATGTCGCTCGGTGGCGACAATGCGTCGGTTACGGAGCGGGCATGCGCCAACCCCGTCCCCCTCGCGGGTCCTTTGGCCCTCTTGTGTACCGATCCTACGGGCACCATCTACGAAGCGCCCCTCGGCCTGATCACGGTTGCCTCGGACGCCGCCGCCCAGCCGGTCTTTTCAGCGTCGTTCCCCAACACTTCTCCCGTTTACGTTTTTGACGATATACAGACGGGCGCGGCCGGACAGTTGGGCCAGTTCACTCAGATCTTCGATGGCTCGGCCGTTCCGGAGCCGCTAACCACGGTCCTGTTGGGATCCGGTTTGCTGATCCTGGGACTCTTGCGGCGGAGAGTGCGCGCGACCTAACTGCCAGTCGACGCCGCAGTGGTCTAACATGTTTCCATGCTCAAACGCGCGTGGATTCTGTGCATCTGCCTCCCCGCTCTGCTGCCGGCGGCGCTCCTCCGTATCGAGGTTTCCGAGCGCAGCGACGTTCTGGACGGTAAGGCCTTCGCCTCCGCCGGGCCCTACGAACGCATCGTCGGGAAGGCCTATTTCGTGGTCGATCCCAGTCTGCCTGCTAACAAGATCATCACCGATATCGCCCAGGCGCCGCGCAACGAGGACGGGCTGGTCCCGTTCTCGGCCGATTTCTATTGCCTGAAGCCGCGCGATCCCCACCATGGCAATCATGCCGTGCTCTTCGAGGTCTCGAACCGCGGCGGCAAGGGCATGCTGGGGACTTTCGATCTCGGTGGATCGCCCGACCCGCGCGCCGAACACGATTTCGGCGACGGCTTCCTGCTCGAACAGGGCTACACGCTGGTGTGGCTTGGATGGGAATTCGACGTGCCGCCCGGCCCCGACGCGCTGCATCTGTACGCGCCCGTTGCGCAGGGCATCTCGGGGCTGGTGCGCTCCGAAATCACCGTGGATCATCACGCGATTCGGCAATCTTTGGGCGACCGCAGCCTGCTTGCTTATCCTGTGATGCACCCGGACGATCCTGCACTCGCGCTTACCGTGCGCGATCGTCCCGACGGCCCGCGGCGCTCGATTCCGCGGGAGACCTGGCATATCGAAGGCGGCACGCATATCGTGATGCCGGCCGGCTTCGAACCCGGCAAGATCTACGAGCTCGTGTACACGTCCAACAATCCGCCAATCGCTGGACTGGGACCGGCGGCAGTGCGCGACCTGATCTCGTTCTTCAAATACGGCATCCTGGCCGACACGGTTCTCGGCGATCATCACGACTATATTCAGCGCGCCTATGGATTCGGCATTTCGCAGAGCGGCCGTTTCCTGCGCACGTTTGTGTATTACGGGTTCAATCGGGACGAGCAGGGTCGGCTAGTTTTCGACGGCATCATGGCGCACGTGGCGGGCGCGGGGCGGGGAAGTTTCAACCACCGCTTCGCGCAGCCCTCGCGCGACGGGCACCCGTTCCTCAATACGTTTTATCCGACCGATATTTTTCCGTTCACGGATCTGGCGGAAACCGATGCCGAAACGGGCATTACCGACGGATTGCTGACCCACGCCACGCCGCCCGCGGCCGCGCCGAAGATTTTCTACACCAACACTTCGTATGAATATTATGGGCGTTCGGCGTCGCTCATCCACACCACGCTCGACGGCGAAAAAGACGCGCCCCTCGCGCCCACCACCCGCATCTACTTCCTGGCCGGATGCCAGCACGGACCGAGCCCGTTTCCGCCGCAGCACTGGGACGCCCAGAACCTGTGGAATCCCAACAATTACAGGTGGACACTGCGCGCGCTGCTGGTGGCGCTCGACAGTTGGGTGAAGGACGGCGCGGAGCCCCCGCCGTCGCGCTATCCGAAGATCGCCGACGCCAGCCTGGCGCCGCTGCGCGCCGTGGCATTCCCGAAGCTGCCTGGCGTGCAGTTTCCCACTCGCATCCAACAGGCCTGGCACGTGGACTACGGCGAAGAATTCCGCACAGCCGGCATTGTGACCGTCGAGCCGCCCAAAGTGGGCACCGCTTTTCCCATGCGGTTGCCCCAGGTCGATGCGGACGGCAATGACACCGCGGGGATCCGCATGCCGGCGACCGCGGTCCCGCTGGCGACCTATACCGGATGGAATCTGCGCTCGCCGGGGATCGGCGCGCCGGACGAGTTATATAGCATGACCGGCTCGTTCATTCCCTTCGCGCGCACCAGGGCGGAGCGGGAGAAAACGGGCGATCCGCGGCTGTCTGTTGAGGAGCGCTATACCAGTAAGCAGGCTTATCTGGATAAGGTGGAGGCCGCGGCCGGCGATCTCGTTAAGGAGCGATTTCTGCTGCAGCGGGATGTGCCGCTGGTCGTGGCGCGCGCTTCGGCCGAATGGGATTTTGTGGAAGCCCGGTAGCAGGTAGGACAGGCTTCAGGCTGTCAATTCGACGGAACGAACGTAACCGAGACCGTGAAGGCTCCTCCATTGCTCTCGCCATTGTCGTCGTTGATACCCAGGAAAAGCGTCCCAGCCTCGTTCACGGGAATCGTCTTGCCGGTGCCGATAAAGAAGAGCCCTGTAGGCAGGATCCCAACCCGCGCTGTGCCTTTGGTCCCATCAACCGCGCTGAATCCCGCCGCCAGAACGCGCGACTGCGCAACAAATGTGCCGATCAGCGAATCAAAATTGCCGATGGGTCCGCCCGCAACCCCCAGGGCTTCTTGGAGTGGAAACTGGTTGCCAGTGACGTTCCATACCGCTCCATCCGGTCCGGTGTCTATTCCACCGGCGTCGGTCACGGTGCCGCTGAGATAAGCCACGGTAATCGTCCCCGGTCCGGGAACCGCGAGGGCGGGTACGTATGGCTCGCTGCAACAAGCCGGGTTGCCGAAGCCTCCCAAGGTATTTCCGGGGACTACTACGTTGACTGTCTGAGCATGGGCAGCTGTAACCGCCGAGGCCAGGCAAAACACAACCGCGCAGAGTGCATTTTCGAGTGTCATCATTTCCCCCTTTGTCTGAGGCGTCACCGCTGCAAGGCGCAGCTTACTATATCACAACCGTACAGTGTGTAACTCGCCCTTGACACCCGCGACAAACTCGCCCGCGCCACCAGCGTTGGGTACCCGAGGGCGCACGGCATAATGTCAGCGGGCTCAGCTATACTGGAGAAGACCACATGACGGACAGCCAACTATACCTCGCTATCGGCGTCCCCATCCTCTTCAACGCCCTCGGATTCACCCTGCTGATCCTGTATATCCAAAGCATGCGAGACCTCTGGCGCGCCGAACTGCGCCGCGTCGAAGAAGTCCTCGACGCACGCCTCAAGCACGTCGAAGAACGCCTCGAACACATCGAGAACAGATGACCACCCGCCCGCGAGTACCCAGAAGGGTTAGTTTGTGGAAGCCTCCATCCTGCTGCGGCTCACCCGCGTGCTGGACCTGACGAATAAGAGGCTGCTGCGCCAAGCCGGGGTCACGCGGGAACAGTTGCTGGGACCAGGCTACGCCATCACCCGTGAAATCGGACTGCGGGCGTGGGAAAACGGCATCGAAGCCCTGCTGGCCCTATCGGCCGCGCATCTCGCGGAGCGCAATCCGGCTGTATTTCTGGACAACCAACGCCCCTTATGGAAGGTGTCGCTCACGACCGTTACAAACGATGAAGGCTAGGTAGGGCAGGTTTCAATCCGGAGCGGCATCTAAGTCTCACGACGCATAAGAAGATGCCATTGCCGAAAGACCAACCCTCCTTCGCGCACTCGACTAAATTGATGAGCACGCCTCCCACTCAGTCGAAATCCGTCGGCCAATGCGTATTCCGGTAATGCTCGAAGAAACGCCGCACCTGCTTCTCCGTGACGCGCATGGCTGACAGCGGCGGCAGGGCGTCCTCCGCGAACCAGTCCACGCCAGACGTCTCGTGGCTCAGCGCCGGCGCGCCGCCGATCACCTCGCACTGGAAGACGATCTTGTAAGAGTGGAACGGGATCGGCGGGTGGCCGTGCCGATTGCGGTCGTACAGAGCCAGCAGTTTCACGGTTCGCACTTCGTAGCCCGATTCCTCCCGCACCTCGCGCGCGGTAGACTCAGCCGGAGACTCCTCCACTTCGGCCCATCCTCCGGGCAGCGACCACGCGCCGTCCGCGCGCTCTTCGACCAACAGAATCCGGCCTTCGCGGAACACGGCCGCGCGCACGTCCACCTTGGGTGTGGCTTGTCCCGCCTGGCTGGCAAAAAGGTCGCGGATGGGCGCCATAGGGCTCGCCGATCCTGCAGCCATCATCTCCGCCGCGATCGCGCGCACCGCCTGGTAGCGGTCCAGATCGAATTGGCTCGGTGAATAGGCCAGACCGCTTTGCGCGATCGCCTGAAGGCGCCGCGCCCAATCCAGCCAAATTGGTTGCTCCAAAATACAGGTTACAACACGGCCTGTAGCCTGATGCTCCTCCGTTGTCCCGCCGACAACGGTGTCGAGATGAGTCTCGACACGGCACGCACGAGTGCGTGCGCCACGTCCTACCATTCCTTCCAAAACAACTCGGCGTCGGACCGGCGCACGTAATTCGCATCGATCCCCGCCGGATCTGCCGCCTTCCCCGCGCGCAATCGCTCGCCCGCAATCCGCCCCACAGCCGCGGCCAGCGCGCGCGGAGCCGTGGTCACCGCCGCGCCGGCAAAGCGCGTACCCGCCAGCGCCGCCGCAAACGGGCTGAAATCCAGCGACACAAACTCGATCTCGCCATCCGGCAAAGTGCCCAGCCAGGCCGTAAAAGGCATCACGGTTTCCGGCGCCACGGCCGCGCCGCGCGCATCGTACACCGCGCCATAAACTTCCCCGCGCCGCGCATCCAGCACCACCGCCCGCATTGCAGCCGAGCCGAACGTAGCCATCGCCGCCAGGTTCGACACCGCCACCACGGGCTTGCCGGTGGCCTCCGCCAGCCCCTTCACCGCAGCCAGTCCGATGCGCACACCGGTGAACGATCCCGGCCCCGAGGCCGCCGCAAAACAATCCACCTCCGCCGTTTGGCACGCTTGCCGCGCCAACAGTTCCGCCAGCCGCGCGAACAGAATCTGGCCAAACCCCTCGGGCGAATGCATCAGCATCTCTTCCAGCGCCTCCCCGCCGCGCAACAGCGCCAGGCTGCCGAATTCATGCGTGGTGTCTACCGCCAGAATCAGTTCGGTCACTTGTCCAACTGGTATGTCTTGTCCACGCTGTAGACCTTGCCGTTGGCGTTCATGCCATACAGCCGCAGATCCATCACCGCCGGATAATTGACGGCGACATGCGGCGGGAAACCGAGCGTGCCTTTCTGGCTGGTCCCGAGCACCCGGTATCCCTCGCCATCCACCGTAGCCTCGCCCGTCCACAGCCACATCATGCTGCGCGTGGCGCGCGTTTCTTTCGTGAATTTGGCCGCGAAAGCCGGCGGCTTCGACTCCGAAATCGCGCTATCTGCCGGCTGCGCGATCGCAAATGGCACCTTCGACAACTCCTGCTCCACCACCTGCGCATCGATAGGCCGCGACTCGAACTTGTAAGACTTCAGCATGCCCTCCTTGTGGCCTTCGCGCGACAAGTGCAATACCCAATCGTGCGAGCGGTCCGGCGGCGACCCGGTGAAGTGCTCGCCATGATACCCCTTCTTCTCCTTGATCTCGTCGCCGTCCGCCGGGTTGATCCAGGTGACTTCGTAAGTGTGGCTTTCCACCCGCAATTCCACCGGTCCGGGATTCTCCACATAAACAATATATTCGACCGCCGAAATCGTATCGTCAGTGAGCTTGAATTCCGGCACCGCCACCGCGCGTCCGCCGTCCACGTCGAAGTAAGGTTCCAACTCCCAGTGGCGCGCGCCCGCGAACAGGTTGTACCACACGGTCATTGCCTTCGCGCCGGGAGCATCCAGGTACCGCGCGTCCACCGCGATATTGCCGCCGCCCGCCGTGCCGCTGTTGAAGTAAGTCGGATAATCCCCGTCCATCACTGCGTTCCAGAGGCGATGGCGGAAAGCGTTGCTATCCACATCGTCCGGCTGCGGCTTGCCTGCGCCGCTATCCTCGCCCGCGAACTTCAGGTTGACGAACGGCGTAGAGAATAGCTGATGCTCGATGGCGCAGACCGGGTCCTCGCCCGTATGGTGCGCTACGAAGTCCATCCACCCGTCGTCCATCAGGCCCCCGGAAGTCGCCAGGTTGCCGCTCGAGCGCGGATGCTGGTAAGGGTCCGTCTGCTTCAACAGCGTGCCGATCTCCTTCATCAGCGCGCGCCCCGAGTCGTAAGTCTCGAACGCCTGCACGCCCTGCCATGTCACATTCATGCCCGCATAACGCGCCACGATATAGCCGATGTAGCGCTGCCGCTGCTGCCAGCTTGGAAACAGGCGCGTCATCTGGTTCTCCGGTCCGGCCAGGATCAGGTCGGCCACCATGCCCTTCTGATTCATATAGCGGATGGCCTGGTCCAGGTGCTGGAAATGCTCCAGGTTGGGGTGGTCCGGCGAGGGGAAAATGCGCGCCGCTTGTTCCGGCGTGCCCAGCACCAGGCCGCGCATGTGATTGAACTTCTGCGCCGCGCGCGCATCCACGATGCGCTGGAACAGCGCCTGGTCCGTCTCGGCCAGCGAAGCGAACGGGTACAGCGTGTCGCCCATCCACAGGTGCGGTTCGCGGCCGAGCCCCGCGGTCCAGGCCCAGTGGTGCACGTTGGCCGCGCGCACGAAGCCCTTCGCATCGGATTCCGCCGCAGTGAATGTGCCGTTCTGCCCCTCCCACCGCTGCACATTGCTGCTCGCGCGCCACAGCCACTCGCCCGCTTCGGTGGGCGTGAAGCGGATCACCAGCCGCTGGCCGCCATCCCAGAAGGCCGGCAGCTTGAACGTATGGAAGTGCGGCGAGCGAAACTCGGCGGACAGATTGACATCCACATAGGGGTTAGGGTGCGCGGCGGCTTCCTGCGGATTCAGCTCGAAGACAAACTCGCACGGTGTGAAGGCTGGCGTATTATTGCAAGGGGCTTGGGCAAATAGGGTCAGGCCGGCGCCGGCCAGCAGCATCAGGCGGAAGAGGCGCATTTCTCCAGTGTACTAGGCACGTGGGGCAGGCTCGCAGCAGGGGTACTCTCTCATAGGCGCTAACTGAAGCGATGCTCATTGCCGCCGGGTTTCCTTTGCCCTGGAATCTGCGAACCTCGGGGTTGCCGTCCCTCGGCCCAATTTCGCGGCTTCACATGTCAAAGATGCGCGTTTTCCCCCAGTGGAAGTGACCCGGACTTACCAGGGCTAATGTGGCGCGGCAACGCCGAAGGCCACTTTTCAGGAGCCTAGCGCGTTTATCCTTCCTGATGCCGTTCCGGGTTCCTCAGCAGCAGCTTTCTCCCAGTGGCGCGTCATCCGTCCGCGATCCAAATCAGTCACAGCCGGTGAACCGCTGCCATGCCAGCGGACTCCGCGTGTCGAAAGAGGATTTCGCGTCAGTAATCGGTGCCCCGAGTCGTTCTGAGATGGTGAATCGCAAGCCGATTGAGATGTCAAACAGGACTCGAAATGTTCTGCGGCGATCGGCCCTATTCCAGCCGTAGGGCGTCGGTGGGGCTCACGTTCGAGGCTCGCCACGCGGGGATGAAGGCAGCGGCAAGGGCTCCTGCCGCGAGGACTATTGCGGCTGCGGCGATCGTCGCCGGATCGGTGGCAGTGACACCGAACAACTGCGACTGGACGAGCTTGCCGAGGGCGGCGACGCAAGGCAGGGCGAGGGCCACGCCGGCGGCGATCATCGTGACGGCATCGCGCAGCACGAGGCGAAGGGCCGAAGCGCGAGTAGCGCCGAGCGCGAGGCGGATTCCGATTTCGCGGGTGCGGCGCGTCACGACGAACGACATCACACCATAAAGGCCGACCAACGAAAGCAGCAGCGCCAGGGCGCCGAAGCTGCCGGAGAGCGCGGCGAGCATGCGCTCGGTATTGAGGGAGCGGTTGACCTGGTCGTCGAGGGTCCGGAACCAGAGGATCGGCAGCCGCGGGTCGTCCTGGCGGACCAGGCGGCGGATGGAGGGAATGGCCTGCTCGGGAGCGCCGCGAACCCTGATATAGAAGGTAGCGCCGGTGTCGTCGTGTTCGAAGAGCGGGAAGAAGACCTGCTCCGAGTGATCACGGACGCCGCGATAGCTCATGTCGGCGACAACGCCGACGATGCGGCTATTGGGCTTGACGTCCGAGCTACCGCCCCGGGCGATGAGTACGCCGAGGGGATCGCGCCCGGCCAGATAGCGCTTGACGAAGGCCTCATTGACAATGGCGCAGCGGGGACCGATCTCGCCTACGGGAAGGGTGTCGCTCTTGTCGAAATCGCGGCCGGCGAGGAGGCGAACGCCGAGGGTCGAGAAGAAACCGGGGCTGACGGCGTTGAAATTGATGATGCCATCGCTAACGGTGCGGTGATCGGTCTGCATAGTCACTTTGTTGCTCCAGGCGCCGCCGTTGAGGAAGGCAAATCGGGCAGCGGCGGAGGAACGGGCGGCGGGCAAGGCGCGGACCTGCTCGTCGAGGCGGCGGACCAGGCGCGAGGCGTCGGCATCGGAATAGCCATTCTGCGACGGGGCGATAGTGAAGGAGAGGAGGCCTGATGTATCGAAGCCGGGCCCTTTGGCAAGCAGACTGGTGAGCGTGCGTAGGAAGAGGGCGGCGCCGATGAGGAGAATGAGGGAGAAGGCCACCTGCAGGGTGACGATCGCCTTGCGGAGGCGGACACCGCCAAAGCCAGTGCCGCCGCGCTCGCGGAGCGAGTTGACCAAGCCGTCGCCACCGGCGCGGAGGGCGGGAGCCAGGCCGCTGAGCAGGCCGGCGGCCAGGCTGGCGAAGAAGGCGAAAGTAAGCAGGCGAATGCTGAGGGTGTCGCGCAGGGCGTTGGCGGCGAGCTCGTGCGGCAGGAACGCGATGAGCCCGCGGATCGCCATCGGAGCGACTGCCGCGCCAAGAACACCGCCTGCCACCGCAAGGAGTAGGCTATCGGCGAAGATCTGGCGTCCAATGCGGCTTCGAGAAGCGCCGAGAGCGAGGCGCGTGCCGATCTCACGG
>Ga0302325_10014783_pt1 | contig 16602 bp, 15 predicted proteins | sample Palsa_T0_2_FD_201948 | JGI IMG/M metagenome (GOLD analysis project Ga0302325, IMG submission 201948) | Peat permafrost microbial communities from Stordalen Mire near Abisko, Sweden - Palsa_T0_2 | ecosystem: Environmental > Terrestrial > Soil > Palsa > Peat permafrost | place: Sweden: Abisko... | reverse complement strand
CGTGCTGTCCCGGCGGCACGTCCGGCTGGCCCGCGACGCCGGCGCCCTCAGCGAACTGCCCGGCGCCCTCAGCGCGCGCGCCTACGTGGAGCTGTTCGCGGGCGAACTGGCGGCCGCGGAGGCCTTGACCGAGGAACTGCTCCAGGTCACTCCGGCCAGCTTCGCGCCGTACGCCGCCCTGGGCCTGGCCGCCTGGAGCGGCCGAAGCGACGAGGTGGCCGCGCTGACCGAGGCCACCGTCGATGAAGTGACGCTGCGCGGCGAGGGAATCGGGATCACCGTCACGGAATGGGCCACTGCGGTGCTCGGCAACGGCCTGGGGCGCTATGACGAGGCGCTGGCCGCGGCCGAGCGGGCCAGCCGGTACTCCGGCGGCCTGGGCCTAGCCGCCTGGTCGCTGGTCGAGCTGATCGAAGCGGCCGCCCGGACCGGGCAGCCCGAGCGCGCGGCCGAAGCCCTGGGCCGCCTGGCCGAGTCCACCCGTGCGGCCGGCACCGACTGGGCGCTTGGCCTGGAGGCACGCTCACGGGCCCTGCTGAGCGGCGGTGAGATCGCCGAACGGCTGTACCGCGAGGCGATCCAGCGGCTCGGCCGCACCCGCGTCCGCGCGGAACTGGCCCGGGCGCACCTGCTCTACGGCGAATGGCTGCGCCGTCAGCATCGTCGCGTGGACGCGCGCAAACAGCTCCGCCTCGGCTACGAGATGCTGACCGCGATGGGTATCGAGGGTTTCGCCGAGCGCGCCCGCCGCGAACTGCTGGCCACCGGGGAAACCGTGCGCAAGCGGACGGTCGAGACGGTCACCGAGCTCACCGAACAGGAGGCGGAGATCGCCCGGCTCGCCGCCGACGGGCAGACCAACCCGGAGATCGCCGCGAAATTGTTCCTCAGCCCGCGCACGGTCGAGTGGCACCTGCGCAAGGTGTTCGCGAAACTTGGCATCAGGTCCAGGAAAGAGCTCCGCGAGGCGCTACCGGCCCGGTTCTAGACGGCCAGGGTCGGCCGGCCAGGGTACCGGCCAGTGTTGGCACGGGTGCGACCGGCCGTCTTGCTCTGCGACCGTGGGTGTTATGACTACTGCACCGCTGGCCGGCCTGCGGGTCCTGGAGGTCTGCGCTCATGCGGCGTTGCCGCTCGGCGGCCGCACCCTGGCCGAACTCGGCGCCCAGGTCATCCGCATCGACCCGGCCGGAGGCAGAACCGAGAGCGCCCGCCGGACCGCGGCGGCGCTACTGGCCACCTCCGGCCCGGGCAGCGGGATCGCCCTTACCTGCACGGCCGGGCAAACCTGGCTCGGCCACGCCGAACTGACGCCATGGCGGTCCGATCTCATCCAGCTCCAGGTCCGGCACCGCGAAGACCTGGCTGAGGACGCGAACGACGGCGAAGGCGCCGCCGGTTCGCTGAACTACCTGCCCGCCTGGGACGTGGCTTACGGGCTGGAGGCGGCCGCGGTCCTGCTCGCCGCCGACCGGCACCGGCGGCGTACCGGGCAGGGCCACGCGATCAGCCTCACGCCGCAGGACGTGGCCTGCGCGTTCGGCGGCCATCTCGGCCTGCTGGCCGAGGCCCAGCGGACCAGGGTGCACCAGGTCCGGATCGGCGGCTACCCGTACGGCGGCTTCGCCCGTGACTTCGGCACCGCGGACCGGGACCGGGTCATCGTGACGGTCCTCAGCAGGCGGCAGTTCGCCGACCTCGCGAGGGTCACCAGGCTCGCCGGGACCTTCACCTTCCTGGAGAAGCTGCTCGGCGCCGACTTCTCCGTCTGCGCTGACCGCTACATCCACAGGGAAAGCATCGCTTCACTGCTCGCCCCCTGGTTCGCCCGGCGCACGGCCGCGGGCCTGGCCGCCGCGTTTGCCGGGACCTCGGTGTCGGCCGAACGCCTGCCCGGCTTCGGCACCGGTCCGGCGAGCCGACCCGGCCGGCTAGCGGCGGCTGCGGCTGGCGGCTGGTCGTGATGGCCGCAAGATCCCAGGGAAAGGACGAGCACGTGACGGTATCGCCATCGGCCGGACGGGAGCCCACCCCCGGGCCCCCGGACCAGGCCGCGCTTTCTTTGCTCACGTTCGGCCGCGGCCCAGACGCCGATCGGGCCATGTGGGCCCGGCTCATCCGGCAGGCCAGGTGCGCCGATAGCGGTCTCGACGCGGATCAGTGGTTCCCGGTCAGCGCCACGGCGGAGAGCGCCGCCGGCGAGGCCGCCGACGCGCTGGCCGTCTGCCGGTCCTGCCCGGTACGCAGCCTGTGCCTGGCCTTGTCGCTGTTGCACTGGGACGTGGGCCAGTACGGCGTCTGGGGCGGTTTGGTCGCGGCCGACCGGGCCAGGTTGCGACGTCAGATGCTCGACGTGGCCTAGTGTCCGGGCGGCACCTCCTGGACGGTGAGCGTGCCCGCGGTCGGGCGCTGCGCGTGCCGGATCGCGCGACCTTCAACCTCACCCTTTCGCGTCGACGTTGATCCGGTAGACCGCGTCGGGGTGGAATTCCGGGCCGGTCGTGGGCGAGGATATGAGGGGCGGGGCGCTCGTCGGGTTCGCGTCGACGATCAGCACCGTCTTGTCCGGATCGTCGGCTGACTCGAACGCGAATACGTCGGTCAAGTCCATTCGCCTGTCGTCGCCAGGGAACTCGAGATTGTCCACGCTGATCACCGTCTCGCGCCGGGCGGTCCGTCGCGCCCGTGAGTTCCCTAGCCCTCCCCCTGGACCGCGATACGGCCGCGGCGGCAAAAAACGTCCGGCGACACCGGACCAGGGCATCCGCCAGGGTACTCACGGGCGCGACCGGGCACCGGCGAGCGTGATCGTAAGGTCAGGAGAAAGAATCGTAAAGCCAGAGCACGACGGACCGCTGGCAGCAACAGGACAGGAGCCGCAGTCATGGACATGAAACTCGAGGTTGTCGTCGTTCCGGTTTCCGACGTCGACAAGGCCAAGGAGTTCTACCAGGCGCTGGGTTGGCGGCTGGACGCCGACTTCGCCAAGAGCGAGGACTTCCGGGTGGTGCAGCTGACCCCTCCTGGCTCGCCGGCCTCGATCATCTTCGGCACCGGGGTCAGCTCGGCCGCGCCGGGTTCGGCCGACGGCCTGCAGCTGGTCGTCGATGACATCGACGCGGCCCGGGCCGAGCTGACCAGCCGCGGCGCCGAGGTGAGCGAGGTGTTCCACGACGCGGGCGGGGTGTTCCACCACGGCGGGACGCAGGGACGAGCCGCTGGCCCGGCGCCGGAGCACCAGAGCTACGGGTCGTTCGTCTCGTTCAGCGACCCGGACGGCAACAACTGGTTCGTCCAGGAAGTCACCACCCGCCTGCCGGGCCGGTGAGCGCCATGTCGGTGAGCTACGAATCAGCGGCCGACCTGGCCGTGGCGCTGCGCCGGGCCGAGGCCGCGCACGCCCAGCACGAAAAGGAGATCGGCCACGCCGACCCGGACTGGTCTGACTGGTACGCGCAGTACATGGTCCAGGAACGAGCGAACCAGTGAGCGCACCCATGAGCAGCGACTTCGACGTCATCGTGGTCGGCGGCGGCTCCCCGGGCGAGCACACCGCCGGCGCGCTGGCCGACGGCGGCCTGCGGGTGGCCGTGGTCGAGCGTGCGCTGGTCGGCGGTGAGTGCTCTTACTACGCGTGCATCCCGTCCAAGACGCTGCTGCGCCCCGGCGAGGCGGTACAGGAAGCGCGCGAGGTGGGGGCCAGCGCGGCGGTGAACGTCGAGGCCGCCCTCGCCTACCGCGACTTCATGGTGTCCGACTACTCCGACGCCGGGCAGGAGCGCTGGCTGGCGGGCAACGGCATCGCGCTGCTGCGCGGGACCGGCCGGCTGGCCGGGCCGGGCGTGGTGGAGGTCGACGGCGTCCGGCACACCGCCCGGCACGTCGTCGTGGCGACCGGCTCGGATCCGGTCACGCCACCCATCCCGGGCCTGCGCGAGCTCGAGGGCGTCTGGTCCAACCGCGAGGTGACCGGCATGAAGGCCATCCCGCGGCGGCTGCTGATCCTCGGCGGCGGGCCCGTCGGCGCCGAGATGGCCCAGGCTGTGCGCCGCCTCGGCGGCGAGGTCACCCTGGTCGAGGGGGCCAGCCACGTCCTGGCCCGGGAGCCCGAGCCGCTGGGCGACGCCCTGGGCGAGGTCCTGCGCCGCGACGGCATCGAGCTCATCCTCGGCGTGCAGGTGACGGCGGCGCGGCGTGATGGCGAGGACTACGTGTTGACCCTGAAGGACGGTCGCGAGTTGCGCGGGGATCACCTGCTCGTCTCGACGGGCCGGCGCCCGCGGATGCCCGAGGGCCTGGACACCGTCGGCGCCACGGCCGGCCCGCACGGCCTCGAGGTCGATTCGCACCTGCGCGCCGGCCAGCAGCTGTGGGCCGTCGGCGACGTCACCGGCGTGCGGCTGCTGACCCACGTCGGCAAGTATCAGGGTGAGGTCGTCGCCGCGAACATTCTCGGCGAGTCCCGCGAGGCTCACTACGAGGCCATACCGGACGCCGTCTACACCGACCCGCAAGCCGCCGAGGTCGGCGTCAGCCAGGACCGGTTCAGCGCGACCGCCAAGCTCGCCGACGTGGCCAAGACGGCCACCTACACCCACGAGTACGCCAAATCCAACGGCTTCCTGACCCTGCTCAGCGACGGCGACCGGCTGACCGGCGCCTACGCGCTCGGTCCCGAGGCCGGCGAGTGGCTGCAGCAGGCCACGCTGGCCATCCGGGCCCGGGTGCCGATCGAGGTGCTGCGCGACGTCATCCAGCCCTTCCCCACCTTCTCCGAGATCTACGTCGACGCGCTGAAAGCACTGCACGGCCAGATCACGGCCGCCCGCCAGCCCGCCGCCGCGGAATCGCCGTGACACCCGATCGGGATACCGTGATGCGACGCGGACACCAGCCACCGGAGGGATCATGACTACCGCCGTTTCTCCCGGTCCTCGGCAACCGGAACTGCCCGGGCAGACGGTCGTCGTCATCGGCGGCAGCTCAGGCATCGGACTCGAAACCGCCCGCCGAGCCCGCGCCGAGGGCGCCAACGTCATCCTGGGCGCCCGCGACCCCGACCGCCTCAAGCGGGCCGCGGCCGAGCTCGACGCGCTGAGCAGCGCCGCCTTCGACGCCACCGACCCGGCTGCCCTCGACCGGTTCTTCGCCGACCTGCCCGAGACGATCGATCACTTGCTGGTCACCGGCCCCGGTCCGTACTACGCACCGCTGGCCGAACTGGACCGCGAGCGGGCGCACCGCGACTACGACGACCATCAGTGGCTGGCCATCGCCGTCGCGCAGCACGCAGTCGGGCGGGTGCGGCCCGGTGGCACGCTGCTGTTCATGGCCGGCACCAGCCGCGAGCAGGGAGCCGGCCTGTCGCTGATGGCGGCGAGCAGCGTCGCGCTGCCCGCGCTGATCGCCAACCTCGCGTTCGAGGTGGCGCCGATCAGGGTCAACCTCATCGCGGCCGGTTTCGTCGACTCGCCGCTGTCCGCGTCACTGCTCGGCGCCGACCTCGACAAGCGCCGCGCCCAGCTCCGCGCGACGCTGCCCATCAGGCGCGTGGTCGAGCCGGCCGACGTCGCCTTCCTCGCCGTGCACATCATGGCCAACACGGCGCTGACCGGTGCGACCTACGACATCGACGGCGGCCAGCAACTCCTCCCGGGAGCGTGATCGACATGAACGACCTGCTGAAACTGGCCATCGAGGGACATGGCGGCCTGCGGCGCTGGGAGGAGCTCACCCGGTTCCGCGTGGCCGCCTCGATCACCGGCGCGATCTGGCCGCTGAAGGGCAAGCCGGGCCCGCCGGGCGCGGTGCTGCTCGACGGCGAGACCCGCGACCAGCGGGTGACTATCACCCCGTTCCCCGAGCCGGGGCGGTCCAGCACCTGGACACCGTCCCTGCAGACCGTCGAGACGACCGACGGCGTCCCGATAGCGGACCGCCCTGACCCGGCCGCGGCGTTCGTCGGGACGCTCCGCGACTCGCCCTGGGACGAGTTCCAGGTGGCCTACTTCATCGGCGAGGCCACCTGGAACTACTTCGTCGCGCCGTTCCTGTTCGCCCGCGACGACTTCGCAACCGAAGAGACCGAGCCGTGGCGTGAGGACGGGCAGACCCGGCGCGGCCTGCTGGTCACCTACCCGGACACCATCGTGGCGCTCACCCGCCAGCAGACCTACTACTTCGACGAAGCCGGGCTGCTGCGGCGGTTCGACTACAGCGTGGACCACCTGGGCGGGGAACCCGAGGTGCACTACCTCTCGGACTACCGCGAGTTCGACGGGATCATGTTCCCGACCCGCCGCCGGGTCTACGTCCGCAACCCCGACGGCTCCCCGATCCTGGAGCCGGTATCGGTCGCCATCGACGTCACCGACGCCACCTTCAGCTAGCCCGGACAGAACGGACCGTAGCCCCACGATGGAGTACCTCGTCACCATGACCACCCACGTCCCGGACGGAACACCGGACCAGGCCGTGGACGACATCCGCGCGCGCGAGTCCGCCCACACCCGCGAGCTCGCGGCCCAGGGCCACGTGCGCCGCCTGTGGCGGCCGCCGCTGCAGCCAGGCGAGTGGCGCACGCTCGGCCTATTCGCCGCCGCCGACGACGGTGAGCTCACCGAGGTCCTCACCTCGATGCCGCTGCGGGTGTGGCGGACCGACGAGGTCACCCCGCTCGCGCCGCACCCGAACGACCCGGACCTGACGGCGAAAGGGGCAGGCACCGAGTTCCTGGTCATCTTCACCACCCGCGTCCCGCCGGGCACGCCCAGCCAGACCGTCGAAGAGACCGAGGCGCGCGAGGCGCAGCGCGCCAAGGAACTGGCCGGGCAGGGACACCTGCTCCGGCTGTGGCGGTTGCCGGGCGAGTCGCGCGCGCTGGGGCTGTGGAGCGCCGGGGACCCGGCGCAGCTGCAGGCGATCTTGACGTCGCTGCCCCTGGACGCCTGGATGACCGACGAGACCACGCCGCTCACCCCGCACCCGAGCGACCCGGCGCTGACCCGCTCATGACCGAGAACGGCCGGAAGGTCGCCATCATCACCGGCGGTTCCCAGGGCATCGGCGCGAGCCTGGTCGCGGCCTACCGCCGGCAGGGCTGGAGCGTGGTCGCCACCGCCCGCACCATGAAGCCGGCCGAGGATCCGGACGTGCTCACCGTCGAAGGCGACATCACCGAGCCCGCGACCGCCGACCGGATCGTCAGCGGCGCCATCGAGCGGTTCGGCCGCATCGACACCCTGGTCAACAACGCCGGCGTCTACGTCTCCAAGCCGTTCACCGACTACACCGCCGCCGACTACGCCCTGGTGACCGGCGTCAACCTCGGCGGGTTCTTCTGGCTGACCCAGCGGGTCATCACCGAGATGCTGAAACGGTACGGCGGCCACGTGGTCAACATCTCGGCCACCCTGGCGGAGGTCGCGAACTCTCACATCCCCGAGGTCCTGGCCGCGCTGACCAAGGGCGGCCTGGCCGCGGCCACCCGGTCCCTGGCCGTCGAGTACGCCTCCCGCGGCATCCGGGTCAACGCGGTCTCGCCGGGCATCATCCAGACGCCGATGCACCCGGCGGAAAGCTACGAAGGGCTCAGCGGTGACCAGCTTCCTCCGCTCGGCCGCGTCGGCCAGGTCAGCGATGTCGTCGGCGGCATCTTGTTCCTGGAGGCGTCGCCGTACATCACCGGGGAGATCCTGCACATCGACGGCGGCCAGATCGCCGGGCACTGAAAGGGTCGTAGCACCATGACCGGCCGCCTGCTGTCGGTGAACGTGGGCCTGCCCCAGGACCTGACCTGGCACGGCCGCACCGTGTACACCGCGGTCTGGAAGAAGCCGGCCGAGGGTCCGGTGCAGGCGCGGTGGCTGAACCTCGACGGCGACGGGCAGGGTGACCTGGCCGGGCACGGCGGGGAGCAGCGCGCGGTGTTCGTGTACCAGATCGAGTCCTACCAGTACTGGCAGGATCAGCTGGGCCGGGACGACTTCACCTACGGGCAGTTCGGCGAGAACTTCACGGTGACCGGCCTCGGCGACGACCAGGTGTGCATCGGTGACCAGTACCGCATCGGCGACGCGCTCTTCGAGGTGACCCAGCCGAGGGTCACCTGCTACCGGGTCGGCATCCGGATGAACGACCCGCAGATTCCCGCGCTGCTGGTCTCCCACCACCGGCCCGGGTTCTACCTGCGGGTGCTGCGCGAGGGCGCCGTGCGGGCCGGCGATGACATCGTGCCGGTGGCCACCGGGCCGCAGGCCATGACCGTCGCCGAGACCGACGCGCTGCTCTACCTGCCGGGCCATTCCCGCAAGCAACTGCTGCGGGCGCTGCAGATCCCGGCGCTTTCGCCGGGCTGGCAAGCCTCGTTCCGGGCCATGCTCGATCAGCCGGAGGCGGGCGCGGCCGAAGGCAACGCCGGCCTGACCGCGGTCAGCCCGCCGCCGGCCTGGCCGGGGTTCCGCCCGCTGACCGTGACCGCGGTCGAACCGGAAACCGACCAGATCGTCTCGGTGCAGCTGGCCGAACCCGGGGGTGCGGCCGTGCCGGCCGCGCTGCCCGGGCAGTTCCTGGTCCTGCGGCTGCCCGTCGACCCAGGCCGGCCGCCGCTGCTGCGCAGCTACTCGCTGTCCGGCCCCCCGGGTGCCCCGGCCTACCGGGTCAGCGTCAAGCGCGAGCCGCACGGCGCGGGCAGCCAGTACGTTTGCTCTCGCCTGCGGGCTGGGGACGTGCTCGAGGCCGCCGCGCCGCGCGGCACCTTCACGCTTCGCCCCGGCCAGGAACCGGTGCTGCTGATCAGCGCGGGGGTCGGTGCGACCCCGGTGCTGGCCATGCTGCACGCGCTGGCCGCCGCCAAGTCCGGCCGCGACATCTGGTGGCTGCACGGCGCCCGCAACCGGGCCGAAGAGCCGTTCGCCGCGGAGTCAGCCTCGCTGCTGACCGCGCTGGCCCGCGGCCACCGGCACGTCTGCTACAGCCACCCGGGCCCGGACGATGTCCAGGGGCGGGACTATCAGACCACCGGGCGGCTGACCGCGGCCGTGCTGGCCGGCCTGAACGTTCCGCGCGACGCCGACGCCTATATCTGCGGTCCGGCCGGGTTCATGGCCGATATATCCGCCGCCCTGGTCAGCCTCGGCGTCGACGGCAGCCGGGTGCACACCGAGATCTTCGGCGCCGCGCCCGCCCAGACGCCAGGCATCGCCGCCGCGGCCCCCCGCCCCCCGCACCCGCCCGCGGGTCAGCCGGGCACCGGCCCGGCGGTCGCGTTCGCGCGCAGCGGCCTGACGGTGCCCTGGGATGACGGCTACGCCAGCCTGCTGGAGCTGGCCGAAGCCTGCGACGTCCCGGTGCGCTGGTCCTGCCGCACCGGCGTGTGCCACACGTGCGAGACCGGGCTGCTGTCGGGAAAGGTCAGCTACGCCCCAGAACCGGTCGATGCCCCGGGCGAGGGCGACATCCTGATCTGCTGCTCCCAGCCATCCGCCGATCTGTCTCTCGACCTGTGAGCGCGATGACTAGGCGCTCATGCTGCCCTCGCCGATGCTCGCCAGTGCCGCGTGCAGCTCCCGGCGCGAGCTGATCCCGAGCTTGCTGAACACCTTGCGCAGGTGCCACTCGACCGTCCGGGCGGACAGGAACAACTGGGCGCCGATCTCCGGGTTGGTCCGCCCGTCCCGCGCCAGCCGGGCGATGGACGTCTCCTGCGCGGTGAGCTCGCTGACCGTCTCGGGCGTCCGCCTGCGGACCGTCTCCCCGGTGGCCAGGAGCTCACGCCGGGCCCGTTCCGCAAAGGCCTCGGCGCCCATCGCGGCCAGCCGCTCGTGCGCGGCCCTCAGCTGGGTACGGGCGTTGGCCCGGCGGCCTTCGCGGCGCAGCCATTCACCATAGACCAGGTGAGCGCGGGCCAGTTCGGGACGGAGCTGGGTGCGGCCCAGCCGGTCGATCGCTTCCAGGTAGCAGTCCTCGGCGGCGGCACCCTCGCTCAGCAGCGCCCGCGAGCGCGCCTCCATCCCCAGCCCGAAGTCGGTCCCGGCGGCCCGCGTCGTGGCCGCCAGCCGGTCGAGCGCGGCCCGGGCCAGCTGGATGTGCCCGCTGCGCACGGCGGCCTCGATCAACTCGGGCAGCGCCCAGATCGAGACCTCGAGGTCGCCGGAGTCCTCGGTGGCCTGCCGGGCCGCCTGCAAGGCCTGATCGTAACGGCCGAGGCCGTTAGCGGCGATGGTGGCCGCCCAGTGCGCGTAGGTCACCGCGACGCCTTGCCCGGCCGCCCCGGCCTCGGCGATGGTGGCCTCGATCAGCGGGGTGACCTCGGTCTCGCGGCCCCGGAAACCGGCCAGCAGCATGGCGGCGAAGGGCGCGATGCCGGTACCGGTCGCCTCCGAGACGGCCTGAGCCTCCGCTATCAGCACGGCCGCCGCCTCGAAGTCTCCGCTCCACACCGCGGCCGAACCCATCGCGGCCAGGTAGATCGGCAGCTGGTCCAGGGCGCCCGCGTCCCGGATGATCTTCATGTGCGAGGTGAGGATCGCGCGCCAGCCATCGTCGTCCCACAGGGCGGTGGCGGCCGCCATGGCCACCCAGCCCCAGCGGAGTCCGTAGCCCGCCGAGATGTCCTCGCCGGCGAAGACGGCGATGGCTCGCCGCAACGTCGGTGCCGCGGCGCCGCGGCCTTCGGTGGCCAGCAGCGCCAGGCCGTCAAGCAGCAGTTCCACCGGCCCCGGGTGCAGCGATTGAGGCAGGGCCCGGGCCGCACGAGAGATCTTATGGAGATCGCCGACCGCGGGACGTCCGGCGAAAATGGCCGAACCCCAGGCGTCGAGATAGGTCTGACGGGCCAGTTCGAGGTTCAGCGGCTCGAGCCGCCTGGCCGCCTTGAGCAGCAGCGGCGGAGCGTCGCGGCCTAGCCCGGAGGCGAACGCGACCTGCCCGCGCAGCAGGTCCACCCGGGCGCTGGCGAACTCATCGAGCGACCCGGACTCCACCGTGACCAGCAGCTCGAGCGCCTTGTCGAACGCGCCGGCCTGCAGGTCGGCCTGCGCCGCGGCCAGTGCGCGCTCGGTGTAACGCGCCGGATCGGCCGTCAGCAGCACCGAGCGCTCCAGGAACGCCGCGGCCGCGGCCAGCCCGCCGCGGGCCTGCGCCCGGTCCGCCGACTGCTCGAGCTCCGCCGCGATCTCCTCGTCAGGCCCGGTCGCGGCCTGGGCCCGGTGCCAGGCCCGGCGATCCGGATCAGCCTGCTGGTCGGTGGCCTCCGCCAGCGCGCCGTGCACCTCCTGCCGGTCCCGGACCGACGCCGACCGGTACACCGCCGACCGCACCAGCGGATGCCGGAACCGCACCCGCCCGCCGAACTCGATCAGCGCCGCCGCCACCGCGGGCGCGGCCGCCTGCGGCGGGAGCCCCAGCCGCCCGGCCGCGCGCCGCACCAGCACCGGATCTCCGGACGGATCGGCCGCCGCCAGCAGCAGCAGCCGCCGGGTCGGCGCGGGCAAGGCGTCGAGTTGCCGCCGGAAGCTCTCCTCGATCCGGCCCGCCAACGGCGCCGCACTCGGCAGCCCGAAGCCGCCCGCCAGCTCCGCCAGCGTCAGCCCGCGCGGCAGCTCGAGCAACGCCAGCGGGTTGCCTTGCGTCTCGGCCACGATCTGGTCGCGGACCCGCTCATCCAGCGGTCCGGCCAAGGCTTGGTCGAGCAGCGTCCGCGCATCGCCTTCGGCCAGGCCCCCGACCACCAGCTCCGGCACTCCGGCCAGTTCCTCGCTCGGATCGCGGGCCGCGATCACCAGGCCCACCGGGTCGGCCGCCAGCCGCCGCGCCGCGAATCCCAGCGCCTGTGCCGAGGCCCGGTCGAGCCACTGCTCGTCGTCGATCACGCAGATCAGCGGTCGCTCCCCGGCCACCTCCGAGAGCAGGCTCAGCACGGCCAGGCCGACCAGGAACCGGTCCGGCGGCGGACCCGCGCTGACACCGAGCGCGGTGCGCAGCGCCTCGCGCTGTGGCACCGGCAGCCGGTCAGCCTGATCCAGCATCGGCGCGCACAGCTGATGCAGCCCGGCGAACGCCAGCTCCATCTCCGACTGAACCCCCGTGGCCCGCGCCACCCGGCAGCCCTCGGCGCGGCTGAACAGGTAGTCAAGCAGCACGGTCTTGCCCACCCCGGGGTCACCGCGCACCACCAGCACCCGGCTCTCGCCGCGCCGGACCGCGTCGACGAGCCGGTCGAGCACGCCACGTTCGCTGTGCCGGTCGGTGAGTTCTACGGCCCGGCGGGAACTCGCGGTCGGCGGCCCGGGATCACGCCGCTTAGCTGACATCGGCCGCGCTCACAGGGGCCTCCCCGCTGGTCAATGCCACCGCCCGATGAGGCAGGGCGGCACCGCTGCCCTCGCCGCGAGTTGCACCGCTGTCCTCGCGCGCCGCACCACTGCCTTCGCCGGTAGCGTAGCCCGCTAAGCCAGCTTCATGCAAACGTTTCAATTGTCCACCTCACCGAACCTTTCCGAATATATCGTGGACCGTTACTACTACCGTACGCCGGGTTCGGCCACAGCGACGCACCAGATCAGAAGGCGTTCGAGCGCGCCTGACCCGGGAGTTCCTGACCGCCCGAGTCCCAGCCTGACCGCCCGAGTCCCAGCCTGACCGCCCGAGTCCCAGCCTGACCGCCCGAGTCCCAGCCTGACCGCCCGAGTCCCAGCCTGACCGCCGGTTCTTAGCCCGTCACCGCCGCGCGGTAGGGGCGGAAGAACGCGCGTAGCTCCTCGGCGTAGAACTCGGGCTCCTCGAACGGCGCGAAGTGCCCGCCGCGGGCGGGCTCGGTCACCCGGACGACGTTCGCGCCGCGCTCCAGCCAGGCCCGAGGCGGCCGGCCGATGTCGCCGGGAAAGAGCGAGAAGCCTGACGGCACCTCGACCCGCCGGGCGAGCTGTGCGGGCGGGATCAGCGAGTTCGCGCGGTACATCCGCATCGACGAGCCGATCGTCCCGGTGAGCCAGTACAGCGTGACGTTGGTGAGGATCTCGTCCCGGCTGAAGCTGCGCTCGACGTCGCCGCCGCAGTCGCTCCAGGCCCGGAGCTTCTCGACGATCCACGCGGCGAGCCCTACGGGTGAGTCGGTCAGCCCGAAGGCGGCGGTCTGGGGCTTGGTCCGGTGCATGGCGGAGTAGGCGCCCTCGGCCGCGCCCCAGGCCGCGAGGCTCTCGATCCAGGCGCGCTCCTCAGGCGCCAGGTCCGCCGGGTCGCCGGCGAAGAAGGGCACGCCCGCGTCCATGCGGTGCACGGCCACGACCCGGTCCGGGTGGTCGAGCGCGAGGTAGCGGCTCACGTGGCTGCCGATGTCCCCGCCCGCCGCGCCGAACCTCTGGTATCCAAGCACGTCCATGAGCTCGGCCCACAGTCCGGCCACCGCGATGGAGTCCAGCGGCGGGCCGGACGGGCGTTCGGAGTAGCCGTAGCCCGGCATGTCGGGTACGACCACGTCGAACGCGTCGGCGGGGTCGGCGCCGTGCGCGCCGGGGTCGGTCAGCAGCGGGATGACCTTCGCGTACCGCCAGAACGAGTCCGGCCAGCCGTGGCTGAGGATCAGCGGCAGAACAGGCCCGCCCGACCCGGCCGCCCGGGCGTTCGACGCCGGCCCGGCCGCCCGGGCGTGCACGAAGTGAATGCCGAGGCCGCCGAGCGGGACGCGGAAGCGGGGGAGCCGGGCCAGCGCCGCCTCCTGGGCCGGCCAGTCGAACCCGTCCGCCCAGTAGCCGACGAGCTCGCGGAGGTAGCCCAGGTCGGTCCCGAGCGACCAGCCGGCCTCCTGCGGCGCGTCCGGCCAGCGCGTCGCGCGCAACCGCGCGCGAAGGTCCTCGAGCGCCGCCGGGTCGGTCTGCGTGGTGAACGGCTCAGCCGCTGAAGATGGGTCGTCCGGCATGGCACGCACCTTACCGGCACGACCCCGTGAGACCAGGCACCCTGGGCCTGCCGGCAAGCCACGGTGGCTGACGTTCGGGCAAGATATACGCCAAACTCAGCGCGCACAGCCGGGCCGAAGCGGTCGAGTCCGCCCGCGCCCAAGCCGGCTGGAGCCGGCCGGCTGACCGGAGCTAATCGCCCGGGCGAACTCGCGGTACGGCCCGGCGACGTTTCTCGGCGGCCCGGCCGGCACCGGCCATACTGGACCAGTGACCGACTGGATCGACTACGACGAGTTCGGCCTGTTCCACCAGAACGCCGAAGAGTACGGCCTGCCCTTTGACCGCCCGCCGACCGTGCGGCGGGTCTTCGCCGACGTGGACGCCGTGGCCCCCGGCCGCCGGCTCAGCGCGCTGGCGTGGCAAGACCGGGACCCGGAACTGGTCCTGCTGCACGGCGGATCCCAGAACGCTCACACCTGGGACACGGTGGCGATGGCCCTGGACCGTCCCCTGGTGGCCATCGATCTCCCCGGACACGGCCACTCCGATGGCCCGGGAGACCGTCCGGAAGGTCAGCTGGATGTCTACGGCAACGCGGCCGACGTCGCGGCCGCCATCCGTCAGCTCGCCCCCGCCGCCCAGGCGGTGATCGGCATGTCTCTCGGCGGCCTCACCGCCATCGCGCTGGCCGCCGAGGCGCCGGAACTGGTCCGCAAGCTCGTCCTCGTCGACGTGCTGCCGGGGCTAAAGGCGCAGCGAGCCAAGCACATCACCGACTTCACCTCCGGCCCGGCCAGCTTCGCCAGCCTGGAGGAACTGCTGGAGCGAACGGCCCGCTTCAACCCGACCCGGTCCCGCTCCTCTCTGCGCCGCGGCATCTTGCACAACGCCGAACAGCAGCCCGACGGCACCTGGGTCTGGCGCTGGGCCCGCCACCGTCCCGCACCCCCACCCGCCCCCGCGCCTCCCGAGCCGGCCGCCGGGACCCGCTACGGGCAGCTCTGGGCGGCGCTGTCGTCCATCGCCGTGCCGCTGATGCTCGTCCGGGGGATGAGGCCGGACTCTGTGCTCGACGACGACGAGGAGCGGGAACTGCTGCGCCGCCTGCCCGCGGCCCAGGTCGTGCACGTCCAGGAAGCCGGCCACAGCCTGCAGGGCGACACGCCCCTCCAGCTCGCCGCGATCATCGAGCACTTCGTCTTCGGCTCCTGACGCCGGACCCCGGAATCCTCGCTAACCCCAGCATCCCCTCCAGCCCCAGCCCGTAGTGCATGGTTGCGGCAACCTGCACACTCCCGTGTGTGCCCCCTGTGCAGGTTGCCGCAACCACACCAAAAAGGCTCTTAAGCGAAAACTAGTCTGAGCGGAAATCAGCACCCACCTCAGCGGTCAGGTGTGACAGGAGTGGCTTGTGGTGCAGGAAACGAGACCTGCTGCCGATCCTGCTGCGCAAGACGGTTCCAGCCACTGAACACTCCCTATTGCCGGTTCCCCTGACCCTCTGACAGGCTGTCATGGCGGTCCGAGCCGCCGATGAGCATCCGGCGTCAGCAACCAGGGATACTGGACGGGCAAGGCCTAACTGAAGTGGAAGGGGTGCCGTCAGCATAATGCGGGTGGTCATGCTATCCCCGCCCGGCGCCGGGAAGGGCACCCATAGCAGGTGGCTGATGGAGCAGACGGGCGCCGCGCACATCTCCTCGGGCGAATTGCTGCGGGCGGAGGTGGCGCGCGGGACCGACCTGGGACAGCAGGTCGCCGCGTACACCGACCGCGGTGACCTGGTCCCGGACGAGCTGATCTTCAACGTCCTCATCCCAGCCGTGGTCGCCGCGGCCCAGGAGACGGGCGGCTACGTGCTCGACGGGTTCCCGCGCACGATGCCGCAGGCGTTGCGCGCGGCGCAGATCGCCGTCGAACTCGGCATCTCCAGCGACGCCGTCATCTACCTGACGGCGCCGGAGGAAGAACTCGTCGCCCGGCTGCTCGAGCGAGCCGAAGTGGAGGGCCGGCCCGACGACACACTCGACGTGATCCGGCACCGGCTCGCCGTCTACACCAGGGAAACCGCTCCGCTGGTCGACTATTACCGCGGGCGCGGCCTGCTGATCGAGCTGAACACCAACCGTCCCGAGGAGGACGTCCGCGCCGACCTGAGGGACGGGCTCAAAGCCCGCGGACTGGTGCTGCCGCTGGCCGGGTCAGCGTAGGAAAGCGGCCGGGACGCCGCTGTCCACCGGGATGTGCATACCGGTCGTGAGCGACAGGTCGCCGGCGGTCAGCGCCACCACGGCGGCCGCGATGTGCTCGGGCAGCACCTCGCGCTTGAGCAGGGTGCGGCCGGCGTAGTACGCGCCCAGGTCCTCCTCGGCCACCCCGTAGACGGCGGCCCGCTGCGCGCCCCAGCCGCCGGCGAAGATCCCGGAGCCGCGGACGACACCATCCGGGTTGATCCCGTTGACCCGGATCCCGAAGCCGCCGAGCTCGGCCGCCAGCAGCCGCACCTGGTGCGCCTGGTCGGCCTTGGCCGCGCCGTAGGCGAGGTTGTTCGGCCCGGCGAAGACGGAGTTCTTCGACGAGATGTAGATGATATCCCCGCCGAACCCCTGATCGATCAGCACCCGCGCCGCCGCCTGCGCGACCAGGAACGACCCCTTGGCCATCACGTCGTGCTGGCTGTCCCAGTCCGCTTCCGTCGTCTCGA
>Ga0302325_10014782_pt1 | contig 16603 bp, 23 predicted proteins | sample Palsa_T0_2_FD_201948 | JGI IMG/M metagenome (GOLD analysis project Ga0302325, IMG submission 201948) | Peat permafrost microbial communities from Stordalen Mire near Abisko, Sweden - Palsa_T0_2 | ecosystem: Environmental > Terrestrial > Soil > Palsa > Peat permafrost | place: Sweden: Abisko... | reverse complement strand
GTTCTTAAGTAGAGCGTTTGATCCACGTCTTACTGTAAGCATTGGTATGGAAGAATACTCCAATGGGAGATTTGCCTTCGCAGCTTCAATGGGATCATACTCAGCGAGTCGCGGATTCTTGGAACCAACTAGGATGTCAAGTTCTGTCTGTCAGCCCAAAGGGATATGGCAGAGATATCTTGAGCCGTATCTCGAGTCTCCGAAATGCTGTTACCTCATCATAGTTGAAAGGGTCTATCTGTGAAGTCCTGATTTGGATAAGTCGTCTTCAACTTTGGAAGTCCAGGGTTACTGAGCATCCTGCTTTCCTGCAAATGTTTGAGCTAGTCAAAATATGAGGAGGTTTTCCTGTCTTAGAGCACAATGAAGCTCTTTGTTGTGTAGTTTCGAAGTCCCTGCGTGCAAAGGGCGATCGAGGAAGTTCTTTGGCCTTCGCTTGCGCCTTGCAAATCCGCAATTAGCATAGACAATTGTAGAGGAATAGGGAACTGGTTTTGCTGAAGCAGCAGCTGGAGGCTCGATTACAAAATCGGCACATCGGTCGATCAGAGAGAGGTGGAAGGGCCACGGAGCTCGCACATGAAGCCACTAGCGCCGTTTAGCGAGCATCAATATTGACTTTCTCCCACAATCCTTTCGTTCCTTCCATTCTTCCTACAATCATTTTCCCTTCCGCAAGGTTGATCAAATCAACACTCCTACTCTCTTGCATTCGCAGGTACCCACCTATCCTTCGACTTTCCGATCCTTTCATCAGTTGCATGTAAGGTCCCTTCCATGCGCACTCCTGCAAGGCAGGTCGCATTTTCTTTGCACCGCGCGCCTTTCTCCCCGCTTCATCATCGATTGGAGATCTTTCTTTCTTCTGCTTCAGCTCACTTCGCCTTCCTCGATCAACACCTTGCTAACACTCCTTCAACAGAATCGGTTTTCTCCACAACCTGACCCCGCGTGTCAATTTGGTAAGTGAGCCATTGCCTTTCAATTCCTCTTCTCCAACGCTATAAGAACTCAGCATCTTGTTATCGATACTTTACAGCAATTTGCTTTTGCCCCTCTACATCTACATCACAGGCTTTGCGCCCTCACATTCTCCTCTTTCCTTGCTCCCCGCAACGCTTCCTATCACCTTCAATTGCTGTCACGTCGAGGTCATTCCCCGCCATCGATTCTGGTCCATTGTTGTCGACTGCACTCAAAGTTGAGTTTCTTCTGCAAAGTTTGAGTCGGGCAGTTCTTGCTCACCTACAAAGTTGTTTGCTTTTCATTGTGTCATTTCCACCCCCTGAGCTATAGATCGCTCCAAACTTCATATCCATGTTGGTGGGGGTGAAGTCGGTGCCATTTGCACGATTTCGAGAGTGTAGTGTGGATTCGCTTCGACATATTTGCCCCTTTTTAGACGAGACGCGTCACGTCTTCTCGCACCACTGTTCTTTCACCTTTGAAATATCTTCAGATCAGACACATCATATTTTCTCACATCACTGTTCTTTCACTTTGAAATATCTTCAGATCAGACGCTAACCACAACTCAATAGTTTGACAATCAATCACCATGGCTGCTTGGGGTACTAGTGACATGGCTGCTGCCCTACCCGATGCAACCGTTGAGCAAACTGCTGTCGAGCAAGCTTCCGAGGCTCCTGCTGCTGAGAAGCAGGATCCCCAGGCCCACGGCTGGGTTGAACCCATGAAGTACGATTACGAGACCTTCAACAAGACCAACAAGGAGCTGGAGGAATCTAGAGAAGCCCAGCCGGCCGAGTCTGCTGAGAACGCCGAGTAAGTAATTGGCCCTCCATATTGTTCCCCATTTGGTATTGGAGTATCACTGCTAACTTCGTCAAGGTTTGGAGGAATTTTCTCTGGTGACTGGGCAAACAAGGGGGCTGTGTATGAGTGGAAGGAGGAGTACGGCGATATTGGACCACGATTCGAGGATCTTGAGAAGCACTTATTCGGTTCTGAATTTCATGTACGCACTGGTATCAAGTTCGACACGTAAGTATCTCCTCTTTTGCAGCTCAATTTCTTGCATTGACTAACTTGGATCAGACTGCAGAATATCACCGTTACTCAAGAGGGCAATATTCGCATCGAGCCCATCAAGTCTTTCGATGACGCTGGTAAGTCTGGCCGACTCTCAACCAGACTCGATCTAACGTTTTTGTCCAAGGTTTACATCCTGCAATGCGAGAGAACGTTAAGCTTGCTGGCTATGACGTTCCTACTCCCATTCAACAATACGTTCTTCCAGCCATCTTCAAGGGTCATGATGTCGTTGCTTGCGCCCAGACTGGTTTGTGCCTAGTCTTCTTCCACATTTCAATTATGCTAACATGTTATTTCTTCTAGGCTCGGGAAAGACTGCCGCATTCTTGATTCCCATCTTGTCTAAGCTCATGGGCAAGGCTAAGAAGCTTGCTGCTTACCGTGGCAACCCTGCTCTCATGGCCCCGGGTGAGCAATATCGTGCCGAGCCTTTAGTTCTCATCGTCTGCCCCAACAGAGAGCTTGCCACCCAGATCTTTGATGAGGCTCGACGCTTTTGTTATCGCACCATGCTTCGTCCCTGTGTCGTCTACGGTGGTTGCCCTCTTCGTGAGCAAATTCCTCTGCTTACGAAGGGTTGCGATCTGCTCGTTGCCACTCCCGGTCGTCTAATTGACTTCATGAGCCGTCCTGCTCTCTTGACCCTCAAGCGTCTCAAGTACATGGTCATTGATGAGGCTGATGAGATGTTGCATTCCGACTGGGAGAATGAGTTGAAGCAGATCATGTCTGGTGGAGGTAAGTCGACTTCTCGAAGGACATTTGGTAAGTGCTAACTTCATCAACAGACCAGGAGGAGGGGAACATCAACTACCTCATGTTCTCTGCTACCTTTCCCAAGATCGCTCGTGATCTCGCCAAGGAGCATCTTGCTCATAATCACGTCCGTATTCGTGTCGGTCGTGCAGGTAGTAGTCACGTCAACATCAAGCAAGATGTGATCTATGTGGAGGCACATGCCAAGCGTAAGGCTCTCTTCGATTTGCTCATGTCGGCTCCCCCGGCTCGTACCATCATTTTCGTCAACAGCAAGCGCACTGTTGATGAGATTGACGACTACCTTTTCAACTCCAACATGCCGTGCACTGGAATTCACAGCGATCGTACTCAAAAGGAGCGTGAGGACTCCATTCGTGCTTTCCGTACTGGCCAAGCTCCTGTCTTGATTGCAACTGGAGTTACTGCACGGGTAAGTTGATCTGGTTCTGCGAGGCGTTGTCTTCAAACTTCTAACGCGTATCCAGGGTCTGGACTTTCACAATTGTATGCACGTTATCAACTACGATCTGCCTTCTCCTCAATATGGTGGTATCGAGGAGTACACTCACCGTATCGGTAAGTTTCCCTCTACAATTAACATAACCGCAGCTAACAAATACCAGGTCGTACTGGTCGTATTGGCAACTTGGGTCTCGCTACCTCGTTCTACAATGAGCGTGACTCCGATATCGCTGAGACTTTGGTCAAGACTCTTCTCGAAACTCATCAAATCATTCCTGATTTCCTTCAGCAATACATTCCTGAGGGATTCACTCCCGATGGTCAGGGTAATGCTGCCAACCTTAAGTTTGACGCAGATTCCGACGATGGTGAGGGTGAGGGTGAGAACGGTGAGGCTGCTGCTGAGGGTGGTGATGCTGGTGGCGGATGGGGTGCGCCAGCTGCTCCAACTGAGGTCAACACTGGTGGTGGTTGGGGTGCGGCTCCGGCTGCTCCTCCTGCTAATGAGGCTCCGGTTGCTGCTGGATGGGGCCAACCACCTGTTGCTCCAATTCAACCTGCTCTGGCTGCTGGTGGATGGGGTGTACAGCCTGTTGCTCCAGTTCAACCTGCTCCCCCTGCTTCTGGATGGGGTCAAGGTCCTAGTGCCCCTGTTCAACCTGCTCCGGCTGCTCCCAGTTGGGGTACTGCTCCTCCGCATCCTTCGTCCAATGCTGGTAGTAACTGGGGACAACAATCAACTACGGGCCCAGGTCAAGGTATTCAAGGTCCACCTGCTCAGGGTCCTTCCCAATCTCAACCAGGTGTATGGGGTGCTCCGGCTGCTCCCGTTGCTCAACCTCCTCAGTCTCAATCAGCAGGATGGGGTGCTCCGGCTGCTCCTGTTGCGCAACCTCCTCAGTCTCAATCATCCGGTGGCTGGGGTGCACCAGCTGCTCCGGCCTCAGTCCCTCAAACTGCCGGCTGGGGCGCACCCGCACCTCCTGCGGCTCCCTCAAACAACGACAACAATGGATGGGGTGCTGCTCCCACTGCTAATGCATGGTAGACTGTCTCCGAATACCTCTAGACAGAGATAGGCCTCTAGATCTGCACAGCTCTCCTTGTCCATTTTTCTCGGAACTAGACTGGTTGGCGTCAGCAATCTGTTGAAGCTCTCACATCTGCCTGGCATTCACAAAGACCTAGCGTCACTTGCATTCATATGCTTTGAATTTTATGGATTTTCCTTTCTCCGTTTTCCTTTTTAGGTGGTGGTGGTGGTGGACGGCGTTTTCTTTTCTGCGGCGGTTCGTTACGAGGGCCATTGCTTGGGACATGGGCGTTTCGACCGGGGTGTAGAATAGTAAACTGCTTGGAGAGGGGTTAGTCGTAGACTGCGATAGTTCTTGAATGGCTATTGCAAAATTATGCTTCTCCTCATGAGTGATCCTTTCAACGTTGAACCTTCAAGATTCATAACAGAAATAAGCCAGGAGCTCGAAGTCGAGACCCGGAGGATAGATCAAAGTTGGTTCAATCATCAATTACTATTATTTGGCGACATACGAGCCACCATCGCCCATCCTTCATTCCGCCATGCAGTGATACGAAATGGGCATGCTGCGAAGAAGAGAAAAGGCCTGCCCTGCTCCCAATGCAAGAACGCCGTCCATGCAAGATGCGATCATTATGTACAAGTTCCTCATAATGCCTCTTTTCCCTTTTCAAAGAAGCACGTCCCAGTAGAATGTCCCGCTTTCCAGAACCAAGAAAAGAATTCAAGCGTTGGAAGTTATGGGACAACAAGTCATCCTACAACATCCAACAGCCACCCCCTGAGGCCCATCCAAATATCCATCCCAACACTCGGGCCCTCTCCTGCTTCGCCGAGGACTTTGCCTTTCGAAATTGGAAGACATCGAATACTCTCCACAGGCCTCTGGCTCAGGATCTCCTCCTCACTAAACCAGTTCCCGTGCAATCCGTAAGGTACCCTTTGTGGTAGCTTGACTCTGCAAACCACCTCCTTCATCTCTTTTGCTTCGATAATCCACAACTCGCTCTTTGCTCCAAGTGGTGCGTTGCCATGCTCATCCAGTTGACTCTCGTCAAAAATGTAAGAGAGGATCCATCCATCGTCCTCTGAGGTTCCGTTTCGGCGTGGTACGAACCGTGATTCCTGAGCATAGAAACCAGGAGGGAGCTTGAATATCTTAACGGGATCATTGGGGTCAGTTGAAGCGAGGATTTCGGGAACGCTGCGAGTGTCGACACAGCCAGAGATAGGTGTTGGAGAGCATTTACTTCCACGTTGGATAAGAACTTCTGTGTCAACCTTGACTAAGGAGTCGATCTTCACGGCACGGCCGAGAGCAGCTCCGAAAGAACTATCCGATACGGAGCATCCATAGATGTACCGTACCGCAGACATTGATTTATCATCTCGCAGAGAGGGAAATTCGAACGGTATGGCAGTTAGGGCGAACTGGTGGCTGATAGTATTTTCAGCCCCTGAAAGCGAGAAGCGGTAGTAGTAGAGTCGGCACTGCTCTTCTTCAATGGGATATGTGATGGAAGAGCTGGATTTGGGGATAGGCGCGGCGATATCTCCGGCGCTGAATACCAGGGATGCGCTTGTGAGGCGGCAAGCAAGCATATTTACAGCGGTCGTCTCTGAGGAATTGGTGATAGCGTTGATGGTGGTTTCATCCCAGGTATTGGCTGTGTGGAAGATGCAGCAAGGATTCGTCTCGAACCATCGAATGGCTTCTGGATTCCACCTTGGAAAGACACCAAATCTCGAGCGCCCAGAAGGATCATAGGAAACAGCTGGTAGGTTGCGTGCAAGATTTCTGGGATCCAGGGAGAGTGGAAGATCCATGATAATAGTATGTGTGAAGGAAACTCCAAAGTCATGCATCATTTTCGCAGACTTGATGCCTGGTACAGCAGCGTTGACCAGCCTTGGCGGCTGGACATAAGAAGAGCAGGTTTGCGTGCAGGGTATAATCGAATAATGTACAAATGGCGCGATAAAAGTTGAATGGAAAAGTATGAGTTCTTTAGTGATTGGGTCGACTCGAGGATGGGCAGTGGTCCACTCTTTCATGAAACTGAGAACACCCTCTCCGCCAAACGCTGTTCCTGGAATTTCCTCCGTAGACGTTTCTCCTTCCACTTTGCAACCGTCGAACCAGCCCACAGTTTCTAGTCCCGGCAGAGAGATTCGTATCGGTGGTCCACTCTCGCAAGTTGCCAGAGCTCGTCCATCGTGGTATAAAACCCCGGTGTTTGCAACACTGATCTTCTTGATGACTTGCTGAGAGCCTGGCAGATTCGACAGAAGGACCAGGACGATGGTTCGAAGAATTCGTAGGACGATGCAGAATAAAGAAGAGGCGGGGTTGACAAGGGTTGCTATGCTCGGGAGGATTGGCAGTCGAAGTGTTGGAGTTGTAATAGTAGAGAGATATGCGTCGGTGAGGATGTACTGGTTCACGAATTCTGGTTGTATGGAACGGTCTTCCTGCCTTCGAAATGCAACTCCGCTAAGCATCCCATCGCCGTCAAACCAGTGTGCGTCTCTTCCCAGATCTTCGTTTGTCACCGGGTTTCCTCCATTGCGGACATACTCGCCGCCTGCAAGCTCCTCTGGTATCGATCCAGTATATGAACAAGGAGTCAGTGGCTGTACGCGATTTATTGGGGCGAAGTTTCCATGGAGGTATGGGTGAGGTTTCCCAGGCCTACTCTGCTTCTCATTGACGAAAGTCATGAGTAGTTACTGGACAGAGCAGAGAAGTGTGAGTTCGCAGCCGTGAACATGAGGCGGTTTGAATGGGGTCCAAGAAGAGATATTCGAAAAGCGGAGATGCAAAGTAATGCGATCAATATTAAACATTTGGACTACGGGCACATGCTCTGGGTGGCTATGATAAAAAGCTGTTTGAGAGCTTGCCCTATGGCTACTGAGAGCTGTTAGTGATTGGGATAGCAGAGTTGTGGCCGGCCACCTCGGCATTGGAAGAATTGTATTTTGAAGCATCTTTTCGGCAGCAAAGGCCTAGATCAGTACAAGTCAACCTTGGGTCGCTTCGAGAGCTTCTGTGGGGTAATGACGACAAAGCTGTGGTCCAAGATGCTCCAAGATGGAAGTGACGAACGACGTTGGAGAACCCTGCAGAAAACGACCGGGGGCCCTTGCATAACCTGCATATCCTTGCAAACATCCCTGCACATGCATATTGATCCCTGTACATTTTGTGGTCACGCAAAAACCGATTCTCCCATGACCGGCGTGACAAAGAGCAGAATTTGAGATGCACTGCTTGGTACTTCGATGGCCTGACAAGAGACAAGGCCGCGTAAATCGAGAATCCGAGGTGGTTTGTTGACTTGCTGCTTTACCATCAACATTATCAAAAGCTTCGTGCCGACGTCATTACAGGGGTGTTCCTGAATCAATGCTCTAATCGCAATCGTCAGCCTTGCGAGCAGCTGACTATTCCCGCTCAAGTCCTCACCAAAGTCCGAATACGGACGACCCGGCAACGACACCTCATCTGCTTTCCTTGACTTCGAAGTACGCATCACAATGCCTCAATCGTTTTGTCGGATCTGGTAGCATCATTGGAGGAGAATCGGCGCAACAATGGGTTTCGACTATGCTTTGGTGTAAGTAAATCCTGTCGAGGAAGACAGGCAATGCTGATCGTACGCAGGCATCTCAGATATACCATCCCGCCGGCTATAGCCTTGACATTCCTTTACCGCCCATTCCTTAATCGCACCGATCTATACAAGGTTGCTTTCCTGATCACAATCGCTGTCGTTTCAACCATACCGTGGGATTCATATCTGGTCCGGCACAGAATTTGGGCATACCCACCGAATGCAGTAATTGGTCCGACTCTGTTTTCTATACCGGCAGAAGAAGTGTTCTTCTTCGTAATACAAACTTACAATACAACCCTGCTATATCTGATCTTCAACAAACCTATCTTTCATCCGAATTACCTCAATTCCGCCAAGCCCCTAAAAAGCGAAGGAGTGCAATGGAATGTTGGACAGTTGATCCTGGCAGGGTTGGTTATGGTAGGCGCGGGTTTGATCTATAGAGGAGATGAAGGAACATATCTGGGCTTAATCATTGCCTGGGCGGGGCCATTTGCGCTTCTGCTGTGGTCCCTTTCGTCCCAATTTCTCATTGCACTTCCACTTTCGAGCACTGTGGTACCAATCGCGATACCCACCCTCTATCTTTGGCTGGTCGATACTTTAGCATTGAAGAGAGGTACTTGGGTCATTGAATCTGGGACAAAGCTTGGAATACACTTGTGGGAAGGGCTAGAGATTGAGGAAGCAATTTTCTTCCTGGCGACTAATGTTTTGATTGTGTTTGGTCTGGTTGCCTTCGATCATGCTCTGTCAATCCTCCTGACCTTCCCATTATTATTTCCGAATGTGCCTGATTTACCATCTCCGGCACTACTTGTTCAAGCACTCCTCACTCCCCGATCACAATATGGTATCGAGAGAATCATTGGCATCCGAGAGGCAGTGACAAGACTTAAGAAGAAAAGCAGGAGCTTCTACTTAGCAAGCGCGGCTTTTACAGGCCGCCTACGGATCAATCTGGTTCTTCTGTAAGTAAACGTTTCATGCGCACACACAGCTGCTAACATTTTCAAGGTATTCTTTCTGCAGAGTCGCTGATGACTTGGTCGACAATGCTAGTACGGAATTTGAAGCTCGAGAATGGATTGGGAAGCTCACACATTACTTAAATCTTGCATATGCTTCCAAAGAAGCTCGCCTCGTGCAGAAACATCCAGATGTGCATTCGTACATCACTGAGAATTTCCCAGAATCTTCTCAGTCCGCACTGCGCCTTCTTCCAACCCACCCTTTACCATACGGACCGCTGTACGAGTTGCTTGAAGGCTTCAGGACGGACCTCGAGTTTCATGAAAGCAACTTTGCGAAGGCACTACGGACATTTCCTATCGCCAATGAGCATGACTTAGAGGTATATTCAGCTCGAGTTGCTGGAACAGTTGCCGAGTTGTGTCTCGAACTCGTCTTCCATCATACCAGCTCAGTCACAACATCTGCACAACGGGAGATTTTGATACGGTCAGGAGGGCGCATGGGAATTGCACTGCAATATGTTAATATCGCCCGCGATATTGCCACCGATGCTGCCATTGGGAGGGTGTATCTCCCAACTTCATGGTTAACAGCAGAGGGATTGAAACCAGAAGACGTTCTGAAGAATCCGAATGGCCCGGTGATTGATATTTTGAGGGCACGACTACTTCACAAAGCTTTCGGTATTTATCGAGAAGCTCGGCCAGCTCTTGCACAACTTCCAGCAGATGCTAGAGCTGCAATGCGAGTCGCTGTGGAAAGTTACATGGAAATCGGCCGCGTACTTAGAGAAAAGGGATATAACTTAAAGAAAGGCAGAGCTACTGTACCGATAAAGAGAAGGTTGGCAGTTGCATGGAAAGCACTGAACCAAGGATAGATAGATTCTAGAATTTTTGGACACAAGGATAATTGAGCTGATGTTTGGGGCAATCGAGCTATAAATGGACAGGGGGGGAGGTGGGCTGTTGCCCAGACCACGAAGTGAACCCTGCACTGAGACTCCCACGTCATGATTCGTCGAAGCCAACGGGAGCTTACCTCCTCTCAACTTGGACTACAAGGTTAAGTAGCCATCTCCCAACATGTGAACGATATAATTTCCGTGCCAGTCTTTGTACTGCGCAATATACCCAACTCAAGCCCACAATGGCATCAAAAGACAAGAAAAAAACTGCCATTGTCGTTGGTAAGCTACCCCTCCATCAATCCGGCTCGAATCTAACAGCCCTCAGGTGCAGGAGTAGGCGGCGTCGCCGCCGCAGCACGACTTGCCAAAGCCGGATACTCGGTCACCGTCCTCGAAAAGAATTCCTTCACCGGCGGCCGCTGCAGCTTAATCAACCACGAAGGATATCGTTTCGACCAAGGTCCCTCGCTGCTCCTCCTCCCAAAGCTCTTCAAAGAAACCTTCCACGACCTCGACACCTCGCTCGAAGCCGAAGGCGTCCAACTGCTCAAATGCGAACCAAATTATAACCTCTGGTTTGGCGATGGGGAGAGCTTTGAGCTGAGCTCGGATACAAGTGTTATGAAGAGAGAGATTGAGAAGTGGGAGGGGAAGAAGGGGTTTGAGAGGTATCTGCAGTGGCTTGGAGAGGCGCATAGGCATTACGAGATCAGTGCGAGGGAAGTGTTGCATAAGAACTTCGCGTCTATTTTCAATCTGCTTAGGCCAAGCTTTTTGGTGCAGTTGTTTGCGCTGCATCCGTTTGAAAGTATCTACTCCAGGGCGGCGAAGTACTTTTGGACAGAGAGACTGAGGAGAGTTTTTACCTTTGGGAGCATGTACATGGGAATGTCTCCTTTTGATGCTCCAGGCACGTACTCTTTACTCCAGTATACGGAGCTGGCTGAGGGGATTTGGTATCCGGTCGGAGGATTCCATGCTGTGGTAGCAGCTCTTGTACGGATTTGTGAACGGCTTGGTGTCAAGATACGTCTCAACACACCAGTTTCGTCGGTTCTTACAACACCAGATGGGAGGAAAGTTACAGGAGTACAGCTCTCATCCGGCGAGCAACTTAGTGCAGATTTGGTCGTCATAAACGCTGACCTCGTCTACGCTTACAACAATCTCTTCCCCACCTCGACCTCACACTCGTACGCCAAGTCCCTCCAAAAACGAGCCGGCTCCTGCAGCTCCATCTCCTTTTACTGGGCCCTGTCAAAAAAGATTCCAGAGCTAAACACACACAACATATTCCTCGCAGACGAGTACCGCGAATCCTTCGACTCAATCTTCGACCGGCAAAGCATCCCCGTCGAGCCCTCATTCTACGTCAACGTTCCCTCACGAATTGATCCTACCGCTGCCCCCGAAGGAAAAGACTCCATCGTCGTCCTCGTTCCAGTCGGGCACCTACTCAACTCTGCAACGGTATCCAATCCCGACGGCGACGGCACAGCAAGCTCGGGTCCAGGACTCAAGCCAGAGCAAGACTGGACTACCCTCGTAACCTCCACCCGCCAAAAGATCCTCTCAACCATCGAATCCCGCACCGGCTGCAGTCCCCTCTCCCCCTTGATCGTTCACGAAGAGCTCAACACGCCCACGACATGGGAATCAACGTTCAGTCTCGACAAAGGCTCGATTCTCGGCCTGAGTCACTCGTTCTTCAACGTCTTGGCTTTTCGACCGAAGACGAAGCATCCGCAGATTGACGGTGTGTATTTTGTAGGCGCGAGTACGCATCCGGGAACCGGAGTGCCGATTGTGCTTGCGGGGGCGAAGATTACGGTTGAGCAGGTCTTAGGGGATAGGGGAGAGAGTGTGCCGTGGAAAGGAAAGGAAGATGTGGTGAGGGATCAGGGTGTTAGACAGGGGAAGGGAATGAGTGAGTTGGATAGGGTTGTCCGGAGAGGAGCGTTGCTGAGCGATGTGGGCATTTGGTTGTTAGCGATTGTGGTTCTTGTGGGAACGTTGGCGTATATGAATAGTGGGCTTGTGGTGGGTTGGGACTCGGAGGGGAAGAGGGGGTGGGGGAGCGGGAGGGTGTAGTTTAGTGTTGTGTTAGTACGCAGCGGTAATGCTTAATGATATACGAAGAGATATACACTATGCTATATAGCTTTTTTTTTCTTTCGAGCAGCAAGTCGTCTTCTCCAGGCATAAATATCTGCTATCTCATCTCAAGCGAGATGGGACGGGAAAAGGGGTTGGAAGCTAAGGAATGCGAGCATTTTCAGGCAGGTTTGAGGATTTGGAGTTGGGAGAGAATGAAATGGTAAAAGCTTCATAATTCGCTGATAGAGAGGCGACTGCTCCTGTTCTGTCTGTATTGTTCCACGACATCGTGCAATTAAGGGCTGAGCGTCAACCAGCTCATCTCAAGCGAGATCATGTGCCCGTCTCCTTTTCCATTCTATTTCGTTGTCTTCAGTGCAACAAAAGCAGCACCGCGTTCCTGTCACTGCATCCACACCTCCTCGATCTTGAGGGGTATCTTTCACTGAAGACTGGGCCGTCGACTCGGGACTGTCGGCTTAAGGAGGGTTAAAACTGAAACGCTGCACAGGGTCGTGTGCCTATGTATCATCCTGCCCTCATGAGTTAGTCAAAACTAAGCTTCATTGAGTCGTATGTTTAGGGGCAGCGACGGATGGAACGGGGAGAAATTTTAGAGAGATGAACGTCATATGATGCTGGCAATTTGGTTGTCAAGTCGGCTGTCAGGAAGCGGTGGAGGCTGCGCCGTAGACCGTGTGTACAAGGTTACCTTGCAATTTTATGCTCAGATTCGCGAATCAGGAACTCCTCTGAAAATAGAGCATGGGTGCAGAGATCTTTTGTTTGAAAAGTTGGAGAAGATCAAGAGAAGAGGATGATGACGTTGAGATATTCGGCGTTAGCACTCATTAGTGATACCAAAAGGTGTTCTGCATTAACTAATGCACCAGCTGAGTGGTGCACGTTTGTGAGTCTTGAAAATTTCTGAAATGTCCAGTTGATGTGGTACATTGCATTGAGTGACGCTTTGCTGTCTGAGTGCAGGCTGTAGTTGAAAATCTGTGATTCGAGGTTTTGGTACCAAGCTTGTTGATCAACAGTCAGTTTCAGATATTCTGCTCTCTGAGCAACGATACGAATGATATTCGAGTGGGGTACGTTGGCCTTTGGGATTGTGATGGGAAACTGTTGGAGTTTAACAAAGCTTGTTTGTTTGACGTCCAATACCGAAGAGGAGTTCAAGGTTTGCCAAAATAATCCTGGAAAATGATACCAAAGCAGGTTCTCATTGGTTGGTAAGGCCCTCGTGGCATACCAAAAAGATATTACTTCATATTGGTCTGTACTGCAGCTCAATGCATGCCGGCAAACGTGGCAGGAGATTTTTGGAGCAGGGATGTTTGCATGTGGCTGGTGGCCGAGATCCGTCAACGCTTGATCGTCAACCGAGATCGTGGCGGAAGGGGGTGGCTGGTGAACAGAAGGCAGAAAGTCTGCTTCGCTCTCATGACGCAGAACACGTCCCATATTCACAGCAATTCCCGTATCAGCCGAACTTTGGGAAATTTGGAGAAGCAGCAGCAGTACCGTTCAGGCTCTTGAGCAGGGAATCATCTTCCCCGTCATGTCAACTGAAGTGAAGGAATTCGCAGCGCTCCTCGCTTCGCATGGGTGTGGCGCCCCCTTATCTTGGCCCCTGTTGGGAGTTGGTAGCGTGGAATATCAACATCCAAGTACCGAAGCTCGAAGCTCGAAGTATTTGACATCACCAGTGACCGACAAAACCTCATCGACCACGGCCTCATGGTTGGAGGTACAGTATATTTGCTCTATCTTTGTATCAGTGAGTAGATCTGTGTCATTCTCGGCGTAGTGTGCGGGAGCTGGTAGCAGCAGACATCCAGCAGGAAGCACGGAGTCCAAGAGAAAAATCAAATTCGACAGTGATCCGAGTCCCGAAAAGCTTGCTTCAACTACATTGTTGTTAGCGGGGTCTTGTGATATAGAGTGACGAGATAGGACCCAGAAGAAGGGGCCTGCTTGAGACATCAGTTGGCTGCTGATGGGCTTCCAGCCGCAAGATCCAACGTCGATGCAGCTTTGCACTCCAAATCGGGATTTTCGGAGTTGCGAGGCAACGAAACAAAGGGCGAGACCAGGTAGCTTGCAAGCTAATCCACAGGTTCCGTTCTGCGGCACAGCTGGAGCTGGTCAGAGAATTAGCATTGGGTATAGTGCACAGAACTTGTCCCTTGTCGATTCTGCGGTCCCTGCTCACGAGGAAGTAAGTCAAACTATATGCTGATTGATTCAAGCGAATGATTCCTGCCTGCTTACTCTATGATTTTCTTCCCCACGCTAGATCTCTGGCTAAGCGTTTTTCTCTGGTTCCTCCCAAACCGGAATGGGCCCCTCGTTAACGTCACTGCAGTGCTTTCCTGCACGTCAGAGTAAACAATAAAGTACGAGCCTTCCTGGAAAATCACGCTCAAGTCCTTCATAAGCACTTCTCTCGTCGCTTTCCTTCTCTTCCTCTTCCCATCAACAACAACAACAACATCATCGCCCATCATTGTCAATCCCCTTTGGATTTGCTGTATCATTGCACCGCATCAATCTCCTAATCCTCACATTCTCAATCTCTCATTCATTGACAGAACAGTCAAGATGTCTGACATCTCCAAAAGAGCTAATGATGCGTTGAACGCAAATCCCAATGTCTTCCGCTACCCGGTGTCCTCCGACATCAACCTCACCACGCATGGCAGCGACTGGTATTGGGCTGTCACCGCAGTCATGGTAGTTTCAACCATTGGCTTTATGGGCTGGAGCTTTGCAGTCCCGCGTCGTGCCCGTCTCTTCCACTACATCACTGCTGCCATCACTCTCGTCGCATCCATTGCGTACTTCACCATGGCTTCCAACTTGGGTTACGCTGCCATTCCTGTCGAGTTCGTGCGAAGCAACTCCAAGGTCGCAGGGTTTTACCGTGAGATCTTCTATGTTCGATACATCGACTGGTTTGTTACGACTCCAGTAAGTTTGCTCAGTCTCCCAATGTTTGCACATGCTTACCACTCTCGCAGCTTCTTCTTTTGGACATCCTTTTGACAGCTGGTCTTCCATGGCCAACAGTCGTCTACACCATCCTCATGGACGAGGTCATGGTTGTTACTGGTCTCGTGGGTGCGCTCGTTGCCTCTTCATACAAGTGGGGTTACTTCGTCTTCGCCATGGTTGCTCTGTTCTTCATCTTCTACAACATAGTCTTCGTTGGACGACCTCGTAAGTCTATATATATCTTTCGAAATATTGCAGTGCTGACATTCCATCCAAAAGATGCGCATGCTCTCAACAATCACGTCGGGAAAGTCTACACATTGACCGGTGCCTGGACTATGTTCCTTTGGTTCATCTATCCTATTGCTTGGGGTCTATGCGAGGGCGGTAACCTTATCTCCCCAGACTCTGTAAGCCCATCTTTTCCTCCTTTACACATCGACGAACTGACCCATTGCAAAGGAAGCGGTTTTCTACGGCGTCCTCGATATTCTTGCAAAGCCAATCTTTGGTCTGATGCTGCTCTGGGGTCACCGTAACATTGACCCACTGGTCCTCGGCCTTAACATCAAGGACTACCCGGACGTTACTGAGAAGACTGGTCACCACGCCCAAAACGGCACAGATGGCGTCGGCAATAACGGCATTCTTGGTTCTAACCAACATCCCGCCGTCGACGGGACAAATACGACCACTGGCACAGGAGTTCACAACAACGCATCTGCTGTTTAAGCAGCCCAGAGTGTTTGCTTTCGCGATGATACCACTCACACGTATAATTTTCTAACCTCCTGTTACATCCTCTAGACTTCGGTCTTGATAGATGTATTGATGGGCGGTCTTTCCAAGGTTGTTAGCTCTTGAGGTCAGCAGCTTCAGTCAAGCTGCTTCTTTTCTCTTGCATTGCTCTCGTCCAGAGCGGCGCACAGTATAGTTCACGAATAGAACCAATAATGATGTATATAATCCTTGGGGAAGGGGCAGTAGGTGTGGTGGTGAATTCGTTGAGATTACGAAATCAAAATCGCACAATCCACTTGGTCCCATCCATTCCATGTGATTGAGTTGTGAAGGAGGCGAGTGTTGTCCTAACTTGCAATAATCCCGCCATGCCATTGCTATAAAAACTGCAAAGGAAGTCTCAAACTTTGAAGGGAATATCTTTATCACCTCTCAGATCAATTGAAATCGGATATAGTGTAATCTAACGTCCTTTGCGAAACCTCAGGAATTAGAAAACAATTCCTGCTTCTCCACGGCATAAGCCCACAGTGGAGGGAACGAAGAAATAATATTCAAAGCTTGGTCTGTTGGAAGGGCTGAACGGTCAAGTGCCTGAACGACCATCTTTCGAGGCCGTGGTCGAACAATTCGGTGTTGTGGAGAAAGGGGAGGGATGGGTGGAAGGGAAGTGCGCCGAATTCTTCTGAGAGAAGTATAAATTCTACCCTGCAGAAGCGTGCATTACTGTACAGCAGTACGGACTATTGATCCGCCGCACATACCCTCCGTTCTACGGTCTGACTTCTCGGCCTTCTCCAGCATCCAGACTCCTCGGCGAAGCATGGGTTTATGCGTGTCTGATAGGTGGCTAAAGTTGTTGATTTGACTTCGAGGTGTAGTGGAGAGCTGTAGAGAGCGCACTGGTTCCTGTCAATTTCGTATTTGTTGTCAACTTTCTGGTGC
>Ga0302325_10014778_pt1 | contig 16607 bp, 14 predicted proteins | sample Palsa_T0_2_FD_201948 | JGI IMG/M metagenome (GOLD analysis project Ga0302325, IMG submission 201948) | Peat permafrost microbial communities from Stordalen Mire near Abisko, Sweden - Palsa_T0_2 | ecosystem: Environmental > Terrestrial > Soil > Palsa > Peat permafrost | place: Sweden: Abisko... | reverse complement strand
AGCTGGCCGGAAAGTAAGGCATCATGGCGGAGCTAATGCTGTCGCGCCATTGGCCAAATCCTTGACTTCCATGGCTACAGAGCGCGGTTGCAATGATTCAGCACACCATCCGACCTTCCGCTAACCATGGCGCGCGCCCCAATGCTGTAAAATGGGAGCATAATTCGGTTACTTCTCCTCCCTCCGGCGTGTATCCATGGAAAAAACTCCTCCGGTTTTGATCGCAAACCAGAGAGTTCAGCCATCCCGGCCCACACCTCGTCTCCGGCTGCTGATCGAACTCGAACCGCGCCATCGTGTGTTCTTCCGCAACCTGGCGGACTTGCTCCTGGCGCGGCGACTCCCGCAGTTCCCTATCACCTCGCGACCCGCACCTTTCTGGAACGACGTGTTCGTCCACTCCGGTCCGCCCTGGTCCTCGTTTTTCGAGTCGATACTATGTCATCTGTTGCTCCTCGTTTTGTTTGTGTGGGGCCAATCCAAAGTCTGGGTCTCGGTGAAACTGTTCCCGTCCCGGGATGCGATCCACAGGTCGATCACCTACTATCCACTGCCAACCTTTCCATCAGCTCAGGGCAGAGCGCCGAGCCCTCGGGCGCGCCCACGACCCAGGCAAACACCCGCGCCGCCGGCAAAACGACCCGCGATGCCGGTGACGCCGCAACAGAAGCCGAGCCTCGTCACGCCGCCTGACATCAAACAGGCCGCAGCCAGCATGCCGAATCTTTCGAACTCGCGTACGGTCACGCCTATGGTCCCGTTTTCGGCCACCGCGAGCCCGCTGCCGAACGCACTGGCCGGGTCCTCCACAGCGGTCGCCCCTCCACCCCAGGTTGACCAGGCTGCCGCTCGGCGCCTCGCGCTCGCTCAAGCTTCTTCTCCCGTTGCGCCCGCGCCCGACCTTGCGGGGCCTTCTACGGGACGGGCTATGAAGACGCCCAACACCGCCCTGCAAGTTGTACCCCCTCCTCCATCAGTTCAGAACGCAGACAAACTCGGCGCAGCTGGGCGATCGGGTTTGTCGACGCACGCGGCGAATGTCGTTCCCCCTCCCCCTTCGGTTCAAGCTGCGGGAAATGGCGCGGGAGATTCGCGCTTAGGTTCGATGGCTCGTGCCGGTGTGCAAGTGGTACCGCCGCCACCTTCAGTCCAGGGCGCAGACAACTCCAACGGAACCGGGCGGTTGAGTTCATTGTCCGGCACGAGGACGGATATCGTACCTCCCCCTCCGTCGGTTCAGGGACCGGGCAACGGTGCGGGTACAAGGTTGGGTTCGCTTTCGGGCGCGCGTTCAGACGTGATCGCGCCTCCTCCCTCAGTTGAGGATGCGGGCAATTCCGGGGCAAGCGGGCGCTCGGGATCACTGTCCGGAAATCCGCCGGAAGGCGGCTCTCAGATCGTGCCGCCGCCCCCATCAGTTGAGGGCACAGCAGGCTCTGGTGCTGGTGGACGCATGGGCTCGATCTCCGCAAACAGGGTTGGAAACGCATCACCAGTCGTCTCCCCGCCTTCGTCAGTTGGCGGCACGGGCAACTCTGGTGCAACCGGACCTTTACAACCGATGGATCCCTTGCCCGCCGACGCCTCTTCGTCCGAACCCGCCGCCAATAACGAAAACAAAACCACCTACGAAGAGTTGCCTCTCGGTCTGCTTGGTGTGGTGTTCGCTCCGCCGGGAAGCTCGTTTTTTTCCAATTTCGAAGTCTTTGTGGTCAAGAGACGAGTCGGCAAGGGCGAACTTCAAATCATAAAGCTGGTTTATGAATTTCTTCCCTATCAGCGAAGGTTGTCCGAATATGATCTCAGCAAACTGCCGCCGCGAGTTATTAAACTGAAGGTAACAGCCGACCCAAGCTGCGACGAGCCATTGGGAGAAGTGATACAGGGTCACCCCGACCCAACTCATCCCGCCAATGAGTACCCGCAAATTCCAGCAGCGTTGCGTTCCTACCCCTTAAACACCGTGCTGCCCTGTTATCGCACCACCGCCGGCGATTTCCAGAAAGCAATGTCGCGAGCCTACTGAGCCGCCATCTGGTCGTTCGCACTTCAGTTAGTTGGTTAGTCAGGTTCGGGTGGCTTACGAGTGCGGTGTAAAATGAGCAGGATGGGACCGGGCTTCGTGAAGGTCGGCACCGAGGCGGGAGGCAGGCGAAGCTGGCCGGTCATCGCAACAAAAGAGCGAGATGTTGAATGTCATCTTGACCGGAAGGAACGCGCATCCGGCTATGGTCGAGCTAGCCGACACTGTAACGGAGATACGCCCGGCTAAGCATGCTCAGGTTAAGCATGCTTACGAACAAAGCGTGATGGCCCGGCGAGGAACTGAATACTGAACCAAACGCGATCCGGACGGTTGGCTCCAGACGTTTAGCTTGGACGGGATCTCATCCTCGGCGGACCTCGCGAAGCATTGAGTTCCGGGAAAGAGGGCCAAAAAACGTTGGCGCTGTTTTGGCAAAATTGGCAAGCATGGCTCTGGCCTGCGATCATACTGGTTACTTCCATTCTCCTGGCGTTGATCGTCCATTCTGCTCTTTTCGCGATCGCCAAGCGTCTCGCAAAACGCACGGACGGAGCGATTGCCAATTCGCTCCTGCTGCGTGCCAAAACGCCCACCCGCTGGATTTTTCCGTTGCTCGCAATCGTTCTCGCCCTGCCTGCCTTTCCCGTCCGTTCCGAGCTGGTCGAAATGCTCCGGCACGCGGTGGGCATTGGTGTCATCGCTGCGATAGCCTGGGTGATTATTCTTCTGGCTGAGGTTTTCGGCGACTCAATCTATGCCAGATATCGCACGGACATCGCCGATAACCTGACGGCGCGAGGGATTCGCACGCAGATTGCCGTCCTCCGCAGGATCTTCAACTTGCTGGTGATCGTTATTGCAACGGCCATCATCCTGATGACTTTTCCGGCGATTCACCAGCTCGGAACCAGTCTGCTGGCGTCGGCTGGGATTGCCGGAATCGTGGTTGGAATGGCCATGAAGCCGACCCTTTCGAGCCTGATAGCCGGATTGCAGATTGCGCTCACGCAGCCCATCCGCATCGACGACGTGGTAATTGTCAACGGGGAGTGGGGGAAGATTGAGGAAATTCTCACCACCTACGTCGTGGTGCGCACCTGGGACCTGAGGCGGCTCGTGGTGCCGTTATCGTATTTCATCGAGAACGTGTTTCAGAACTGGACGCGCCGGACGAGCGACATTCTTGCCTACGTTTATATTTACGCGGACTACTCAGCTCCCGTCGAAGAATTGCGACGTGAGTTTCGTCGCATCCTGGAATCGACCCCATTGTGGGACCAGAAGGTGTGCGTGCTCCAGGTCAGCGACGTCTCCGAACACACCATGCAGATACGGGCCTTGACGAGCGCGGCGGATTCCTCGAAAGCCTGGGATCTACGCTGTTTGGTGCGGGAGAAATTGATCCAGTTTCAGCAGGAGAAGTACCCGAATAGCTTGCCGAAAGCTCGAGCCGAAATTTATGGCTTCCCGGCGAACGGCAATCCAATGGAGGGCGCTCCATTCGAGGCGCGGGCAGGTAACTCCTAGTAATAGACGTGGAATACGAGTCGTTAACGTTTCGGTGGCGGAGCCGATCGCCGCATCCTCGCTCCCGCCTCGGTGAGTGAGCGCGCTTGGGGCTCAGGTGGGGAAAACGTGCGGGCGCGGAGCTATCAGTTCGGAGCGCGACGGTTCCCGCATTCTGATGTTTCTCGTTTGAAACCGAGACTCTCGTTTTAATGCGTCTCCACCATGGTCTCCGCCAGCTTATGCAGCGAGTCCTGATTCACAGTACGCGTATAAAACATGTGGCCGCCGGGAAACTCGTGGACCTGTACGCGGCTCGCATCTCCCATGATCGGCATCTGGTCTATGCTAAGTACTGATCCCATGAACGGGCACGAGAGGTCGTTCCATCCATGCACGATCAGCACGCGCAGTTTGGGATCGGCAGCTACCGATTCGCGCAGGTCTCTCACCGCGCCCTTACGCAGATCGTCATTGCGATCCCATTGCCGGTTGACGTCACCCGACAGCGCCTCATAGCGCGCATCGGTTTTCCATCCAACCGTTCGCGTGATGAAGTCCACCATGGCCGTAGTCGTCGGCGCGATGATGCTCTCGAGAATCGGATCGCCGGTCTGTTGGGTCGGGGCGTAGGGGAATGGATCCGGTGCGGTCACGTTCGAGTCGTACACACTGCCGATTAATCCTTGCGTCCGGTGCACCTCGCGGAGATACGCTCGAATGTCCAGTCGGCCGCCGGCAAACTTCACGAACTTCGCATCAAGTCCGGTCATTTCGGTTACACGCGCAATCATCGCGTCGGTAGCAGCCGGGTCGCTGCGACCTTTCAGCAGCGCCTCGGCGTAGTCGCCCCGCGTGTAGGCGATCACCTGCTGCATCGCCGCATCGGTCAGCTTGCCTTCGGACTCCAGATGTGCGGCCGTTATCGACGGCAGGTCGATCATCCAGGGAATCGGCGACAGGTCCCCATCGCCTTTCTCCGGGTTCAGATACGGACTCACCAGCACCAGGCCGTTCATGGCAACGCCGAGCGTTGATTGCAGATAGTGCGTCATCCGCGGCCCGCGATACCCGCCGTAGCTCTCCCCCGCCAGATATTTTTTGTCCAGCAAACGATCGTTCTGCGCCAGCCACTTGTAGATCACGAGCGATAGATACTCGATGTCCGGCTGCGGGGCATAGAAAAGCTTCTTCGTCTCCGCTTCGTCCACTAGGGAACGCGAAAATCCCGTGCCGATCGGGTCAATAAAGACCATGTCGGTAAAGTCGAGCCACGTGCCGGGATTGTCCGTCAGCGCCGCCGGATCCGAAGGCGAGTCACCCTCATTGGCAAACGCAATATGCTTCGGCCCGATCGCGCCCAGGTTCAGATAGACGGACGAGGCCCCCGGCCCACCATTGAGCGCGAACGTGACCGGCCGGTGCGAACCGCCCTCCTTGCCTTTTGCTTCGTCCACCACGTATGCCGTGTACATCACCACGCCGGTGGGCTTGTCCTCCTTGCTTTTCAGCGTGATCGTGCCGACCGTCGCGGTGTAGTGAAGCGTCTTTCCGTTCACGGTGATCGTCTGCGGCGCAGACTTGTCCGCGGGCAGAGGATTCTTCATTGCTTCGGCGGATTTCGGCTCCGCAGATTTTGCCGCCACAGGAGCTGCGCTCGAATCGTCCGGCGGTTTGGCAGATTCGCCATGCTGGGCAAACGCAGGAAGAACGAATAGCACGAGTGCAATAACAAAATTGGTGCAAGTCATTCTGAACAATGTAATCTACAACCACAGACTGACGCAAAATCCCCATGTCCGCCAATGGGCCGGGTTCTGAGTGTAACGCCGGTCACGTCGGCAATCCCCGTCGGGCCTATAATGCCGTGATGCGCCGTCGGTTTGCGCAGATCGTGATTCTCGCGACAGCCTGCCTGTTGGCTGGCAGGCCGCAGGTTGAGGCGCAGGACTCAGGCTGCCCGACGCGTTCAGCATCGGCCTCTGATGACAGGCAGTCTTCAGGCCCCGAAATCTCAATCGCCAACGTAACCTTCTCGGGCTCCCTTCAATTGCCTGTCTCGGACCAGGACCAGATCGCTGCTTCGATAAAACGGCAAGACTACGGGGAGTCGCCTGACGGAGCGACCGACGACGCAGTGGAAAGAGTGAGAGCCGGATGGCAAGATCACGGATACTTCAAGGTGAAGGTTAGCGGCGACAAAAGAACGTTGACCAGCCGCCCCGATGGTCGCCGCATCGCGCTTAGTTTTTATGTGGAAGAGGGCTCGCAATACAGTCTGGATCGGATCTCGTTCAAAAGCTTTCAATACATGGCAGACGTTTCCGCATTGCGTGGTCTTTTCCCGATCAACGACGGCGACATTTTCAGCCGCGAAAAGATCGCGAAGGGACTGGAGAATGTGCGTAAAACCTACGGGGAAATGGGTTACATCAACTTTACATCTGTTCCGGAAGCCAACTTCGACGACGGAGACAAGCTGATTTCCCTGGAAATCGACTTGGATGAGGGCAAGCAGTTTTATGTCAGCAGTATTGACGTTCTAGGCTTGGACGACCCGGCTCGAGAGGAACTAATGAAGGAACTTCCAATCAAGCGCGGTCAAATCTATAACAGCCGGCTTTGGGAACTATCCTTACAGAAGTACAATTCCGTGTTTCTAGATTGTCAGTGCGGCGACTCCGAACGCCGCTTGGATGAAAAAGCCGGAACTGTCGCGCTAACACTGGACCTCCGCCCATGTTCCGATTGAGAAACCCATACCTTTCCTAGACAATTTGACGAAAAATCCGGATTGCAGTCGTAACCACAATGCATCAGTTAGCCGGCTTTCATACCTGGCTGAACGACCGTGGCGAGCATTTGTTGCGTCTGGCGTTGCCTGAGCGATTTCCCCCAAAATGAACACCGCGTTGCTGCGGGCCGCCCAATTTCCGCCGCTGGACTGAGGGGCTGAGAGGGTATTTCTAAATCTCACCGGAAATTTTCAACCACCCATTATGTCGCTGCCCATGTTGTCAATTTGGCTGTATAAGGCGAATCGCCGGTCGGCGGACACAGATAATCCGGGACCACCAAACGCCATCTTTTTAAGCTGGGCGAGGACGTGAGGCGTCATCGAGTACCGCTGCACTTTCTTATCGAGCTGATGGCAAAAAATGTGATAGAGCGCGATTACACCTCTGAACTTGCGATCACTCGGATTCTGCGTCCAGCTTGGCAGCAGCGAAGCCACTCCCTGCTGTTGGACCTTTGGGTCTGTTGGCGGTAACACCAGCTTCCTCAGCTCCAGACTCACCGGTGCGAGGAGTCGCTTGATAGTGGGCAAAGTGCATAGAACACTCGGCCCGTCCTTCGGTGATCGAACGCATGTGCGTCGCATAACCGAGCATTTCAGCCAGCGGCGCGATGGCCGTAATTAATTGCAAACCGGCACGATGCTCCATGCCTTCGATCCGGCCGCGACGCAAGCTCAGATCGCCCATGATGCTGCTCACGAAATCTTCGGGCGTGACCACGTCAACCGACATGACCGGCTCCATGATGACCGGGCTTGCCTTGCGGGCAGCTTCCTTAAAGGCTATAGAAGCAGCTATCTTGAAAGTCATTTCGTTCGAGTCTGCCACATGGTAGGCGCCGTCGTAGAGAACAGCTCGCAGGTCCACCATCTCGTGGCCCGCTAAAACGCCACCCTTCATGGCCTCTTGAATGCCGGAATTGACCGGCTCCACGAATTCTGGGGAAACTGCACCCTCCGTAATTTCGTCGACGAACTGATAGCCACTTCCCGGTTCTCGGGGTTCGAGCCTGAGCTTGACGTGGGCGTATTGGCCGCGGCCTCCCGTCTCCCGTATGTACTTGCCTTCCGCTTCCGCTTGCTTGCGAATCGTCTCCACGTAAATTACCTCGGGCTTACCGACGTCGAGCTGGATTTTGTACTCATGCGAGATGCGCTCGCAGATGACTTCCAGATGCAACTCGCTCATTCCGCTGATTATGGTGTGCCCAACTATGGATTCTGTCTTAATTCGAATGGTCGGATCTTGTTGGGCAAGATCGCTCAGCGATCGTTGAAACCTCTCGCGGTCATCATTGCTCCTCGGACTGACGGCCACAGATATTACGAAACGGTCTTGGGTGTTCGATTCCATCACGGCGCGGCGTCCCTGGCCGCAGTTGAAGTGTAAATCCCGCCAGGGTATTGGAGCTCTCCAAGCAAGCTAGTTGGAATCCTGTAAGATTCCTTGTAAGGAGTGATAGCATTTCTCCCGGCAACAACCGCATTTCCGAGCCGACAATCCAACCAAGACACCTTCCGTCGCGAGTTGCGGGGATCTGCCCCCATCATTCGTAACGGAGTGCAATTGAGGGGTCGATTTGCGAAGCCTTTCGGGCGGGGAAAAGCATGCCGCTAGTCCAGCCGCAACGGTGCCCGGCAACAACCACGCTGAAGGTCAAGGGATCGCTTGTGGAAACGCCCCAGAGTTGACTGGCGAGGAAGCTCGTCAGTCCGAGACTGGCGATTACTCCGATGACGATGCCCGTGCAGATAAGGCTCGCTCTTTGGTTCGGGCCGTGGATAGTTTGTTCTGAAGCTTATGGCTGCACGGCTATGCTCAAGTTTCAAGACTTACCCGCGCGGGTTACCAGCGTCATCGATTTCGGCGGTGTCATCGCTGTAATCCGCAAAGTCGAAGGAGCATTCTAGATTCAAGTCTGCAAGCGCACGCATCTGGTCAGGCCAGAGGGTTGGACCACCATCCCCGTGGCGCGACCACCATATACAGTTGACTGACATTCGAATATCGGGTTTGCCCTGAAGTTCACGTAACGCGTCTGAGCCGGGCTTTAGTTTTGCGATTAGCCAGTCTATGTGGCGTCGCATGTCCTTTGATTCCACATGCTCCTCGGAGGACAGGAACCATCCGTTGAGTTTGCCGATCGGCGCCCTTCCTAGGCTGTTCATACGGCCCGGCTGACCCAGCACCACCTGGCTTGTCGCGTTCACTCCGAGCAAGCTCGTAATTGCCGAGGGATGCATCCGCCCCACAATAGATTCGCAGCACCGCACTGGCTCTCTCGCAAGTTGCGTATTCATCATCCAACGGCGTCAATCGCGAGTTAGTGTCGATTTCATTCGAAGTCATGGCAGATAGTCCACAATGTTGCCAATGGTTGCACCGTTTCCGACGAAGTCTCCACTGGGCATTATTTGTCCGTTGTAAATTGTTCGGCACATCATTATCGCTCTTCAGAGCTTCCAGCGCGCGGCTGGCATCGCGAACCAACTCTTGCGGGAGCGTTTGAAGAAGATGTCCCTTAATACCTTGCAGAAGGCAACCGGGTTGAGCAGGAACACCATCCTTCGCGCTAGGAGAGGCGACCGGATGCATCCACGATCGCTCCAACGAATACAGCGGTTGGCGAATTGCGTCAACGGTTCTATTCGCATACATTCATCCCCGGAGTCTGAGGGTCCGCTTGGCTCTTGGATCCGCCAACGCCGCTACTGAATGTGACTGCGAAGAGTACCTTCCCAATTGTTCCGTCATTCCGGCTGGTGATCACATAGCGGTAACTGGCATCGCGGCGCATTTCTGACTGCTGGGCTGCCTCATAACAAACCCAATCGCTCGCATCCGGAGGCACAAAACTATAGCGTTGTGGGGCCCCGCGTTGGTAAGGGCTTTCGGCGTCAATTGGTTAGGGCTTCAGGTTTCTTCAGGCAATCTTTATGTTGCCGTCCTTGTGATTCCTGGGCATCCGCGAACAAAACTTACGGGAACATCCAGAAATGCTAAAATCCGCCAGCACAGCGGAGCCAAGCGTGGGACGAACGGACCGGTCCGACACCGTAGTGCGGTTCGAAGACTTCGAACTGAATCTGCGTACCGGCGAACTTCGCCGTGCGGGAGAAGGCGCGGTTCACCTGCCAGAGCAGCCCTTTCAAATACTTGCCCTGCTGCTGGAGCGTCCGGGCGAGGTGGTTCTGCGGGAGGAGATCCGCAGCCGGCTGTGGCCGAACAACACAATCGTAGAGTTCGAGCACAGCATCAGCGCGGCGATGAACAGGGTGCGCCTGGCGCTCGGCGATTCGGCCAACGATCCTCATTATATTGAGACCGTGCCGCGTCGAGGGTACCGATGGAAGGTGGCTGCGGAGCGGATAGAAACTATCCCCAGCGCCGCTCGGACCGAGGTTCCCCAAGTCGAAACGCACCTAGCGAGGAAAATGTTGTTTGCCTTGTTATTCTTGGCGGTTGTCGGGGGACTCTTCTTAACGCGCCGGTGGAGGAGCAAAACACAACCTCCAATGAAAGTTGTGGTGGGTACAGCTCTTCCTGGTTTAGAGCGGAGCGCCAGTTTTTCTCCCGATGGCAACGAGTTTGCTTTCGTCCACTACGACACGGAGACCCGTGACCAGAACATACTCGTCAAGGCTCTGGGCGACGAGAAGATGGTTCAACTTACACACATTCCGCCTCCCGGATCAGCCGACTGTCCCAATTGGTCGCCGAACGGTAGGACTATCGCTTATATACATACGGTCCAGACTGGTCCAACAACGTCTGAAAACGCAATATTCGTGATGACTCCGCTCGGAGGGTCGCAACATCAGATCCAAGATTTGTCGCCCGACGCACCTTGTCAGCTGTCGTGGTCGCCCGACTCGAAGCTGCTCGCTTTCGGCAATACGCCTGCGGGAGAGAGCTCCGGCATCTTCCTTGTTTCGCCAACCGATTCATCGGTGCATCGATTGACAACTGCGCCGCCAAAAACACAGGAAGGCGATCCCGCGTTTTCTCCCGACGGCACCCAGATTGCTTTTATCCGTTGGGTCGGTCCGACCAGTAGCGATTTGTATTTGGTGAATGCACGGGGTGGTCAAGTAAAAAGGGTTACCGCCCTCAATCGCGGGATGATGTCACCGGCCTGGACCGCGGATAGCAAGCGAATCATCATCGGTATCGAGGGTGGATTCTGGGGAGACATTGGGCTTTTTTCGATACCGGCAACCGGAGGCGAGCCGGAGCGCCTTCCGTTTATCAGCTCAAACGCGTTCGCCCCAGCGTTCTCGCCCCAGGGGGACAAACTAGCATTTGCCACCGCATTTTGGGACTCGAACATTTGGAGCGTACCGCTCCTAAGTGCGGAATCTTCGGCGTCGCGCAGTCGTCCCGGCTCGGGCAAATGGCCCGATCCGAGCAAGGTAATCGCATCGACCCGGTTTGAGATGCAGCCTCAAGTATCCCCGGATGGGAATCGGCTGGCATACGTTTCCGATCAGGACGGCGCCCTGGCAGTGTGGTTGAGTAAACCGGATGGCTCGGATCCGTTTCGCCTTGCAACTGCGCTATTGGGCGGCAGCCCGCAGTGGTCGCCCGACGGAAAATACATCGCATTCGATGCCGTCGAAGGCGGTCACGGCCAGATTAACGTCATCAGCGTGAACGGAGGTACCCCGATCCCGATTACGAGTGGTCCTTATGACAATGGCGCGGCCACTTGGTCGGCCGATGGCAAATGGATTTATTTCAACTCGAATCGAAGCGGACGCTTCGAGATTTGGAAGGCTCTCTTCCAGGGAAAGGAAGCGGTACAGGTGACACAGCACGGAGGTGGATACGCCCAGGAGTCCTTCGATGGCAAGTTCGTGTACTACCAGAAACCGGTGGGCGACTGGGTTTTCACCTTGCCGCAAATCTGGAAAATGCCCTCCACGGGCGGCGCTGAGGAATCGGTGGTAAGTGTTGGTGATCCGACGACTGATTGCTGTACCTGGTTCTGGCAAGTGACTAAAGAGGGAATTTATTTTATCGATAATACGGCTAAGCCTTTACCAGCTATCAAATTTTTCAGTTTCGCCAGCGGGAAAACGAGCATCCTCGCCCAGCTTAAAAAGATGGCGTTTGGTGGTCCGGGATTGTCTGTGTCCGCCGACCGGCGATTAGCCTTATACAGCCAAATTGACAACATGGGCAGCGACATAATGGTGGTTGAAAATTTCCGGTGAGATTTGGGAATACCATCTCTGCTTTCTCAGTTTAGCGGCGGCGTATGGATGAGGTTGTGCCGGATTTCGTTCATAAGAACGTGCCTGGACACCGAAGAATGCGATTAGGCATGACCTTTTTGTAGAGTTCACGTCCTTAGACTCGACACAGGTAGTTTGTTACCGTGTGGTCGGTGACATGAAGGGTTTCCGCAATTTCACGATTCCCTTTGCAACGAGCATGTAGATCAGCAATTCTCAAGTAGTGAAATCACCCGGTTAACTAAACTATCTAGGCGACTCTGCCAGAAGACCTTCAAGAGAGATTATCTTTTATATGTGGTTTGCCCGATGTAACCACAGTCTCATCTTGTTTGTTTACAATGCAGTGCTCGGCTTTCTCGCAAGTTCTCGGCCTGAGCAGCGGCCCTCCGTTCATTGGTATCTTGACAAAGCGCGTGGCCCAATTCGTGAGACACAGCCAATTCAAGTTGGGTATCCTGGTCCACACCGAACATTTGCATCAACTGGGCGCGTTGTAGCGCGGTTGGCGAAAAAAGGGCGTCCTGGAAGAATGTTTCCCGGGAATGGAGGGCGGTAAAAGCCGGACTCCCGGTCGGTCCGCCGGCCGCACGTACCATCTCGCCCCAAAGGCCAGTCGGGACCAGTACGAACGACCAGGAAGCAAGACCGCTTATCGGATACCGTGCAAGTTTGCGCCGCAAAGTGAGGACGTGATCCTCGCACTTCGACAGGTCGTAACCCTGCAAACAGTAGAAATGGATGGTATCGGGAAAATTATCATGTCTTCGGACCTCGACGGAGTAGGCGGACATTCTGGTCTGCGAAGCGAGCGAAGTGGGATGGAAAACACAAAGGACTAAGACGAGGGCCCAGAAGACCATCTGGCATAATTTGCCGGTGTCGCGTCCTAGCTGTGAGGGTGCTGGTGGCCGCGGTTCCGACCCTACGTGATGCCAGTCGGTGACCGGCACGTTCAGACAAATTTCCATGTCGTCCTCCCGAGCATTTGCTCAGAGCAGGGCGACATTCCGCGACTGGAGCTAGTGCCTCAATGCAAAACCCATCATAAGATCATCAATTTTTGGTCATCACGGCAAACCCCAGCAGGGAAACGGCTTCCTCTCGTGGAATCGAAAGCGCTGATCGATCTGATCGATAGCGGACCTAAGAAAAAACATCCAGAAATGCTAAAAGCCAGCACTTCGGAGCCAAGTGTGGAACGAACGGACCGGTCCGACACCGCGGTGCGGTTCGAAGACCTCGAACTGAATCTGCGTACCGGTGAACTTCGCCGTGGACGTGCGGCTTGCCAGTCAAGAGGCAGGCTGTGGTGAGAATCACGATCTGCTCCGTAGAGAACGAGCCCCTTATCAAAAAGCGTTGACAGCCGTAGCGACGATTAGATGTTCCGACGAACGTATTCTGACGTTTGGAGGTAATGCCGATCACTCTTGCCGCAGTGAGCTGTGTCCGACCAAACACTTTCCCTGCGCCGGAGACGGTTCTACCCACTCAGTCCCAGCGCCCAGTGGCCCTGAACCCGATGTAACCCGGAAACCGGGCTCAACGCGCTGAACCTCATTTTTAATTCCACGAATGGGGAAGTATGACAACGTAGCCCGAGGGGGTTCATATTCCATCCCGTTGTGTTCTCACCCCGGACGACGTTTGACGCCCGGACGACGGACGGCATTATCGAAAGTTGAATCGGTGATGAATCTATGTCCTTCCTTGACACTTGTAAACGGCTGGATGCGGGAATCGATGGTCACCTAAGCAGCTACATAACAAAAACCAAAGCGATAGATGCTTTATTGGATTTCAAGTCCACGGCCGTGGTCGCGGTAGGATTGAAGGGAATAGGGAAAAGCTCAGCATTCCGCTATCTGACTGAAATCAGCATCGATTCTAATCAAGTCATCATCGGAATCAATCCTGACAAGTTTGCTTTGCACTTAACGAACCGAGACCTGAATTATACGACCTATCGCAAGCAATTTGAGCACGACATTGTAATTGAAGCATTGCGGGCAATCATTGAACGTCAGGAGGTTTTACAAACTCAAGTCTCTGGAATCAATTCCCTGATCGAATCAGCACGAAAGGAACAGAAAGCTTACCTCGATGCCGTGAAAAAATTCATTGGACGGGGTGTTGGCGTGTCAGTTCTGGGCTTTGGCCTTAGTCTTGGCAAGGCGGAATCACCTGTCCTTGTGGGCCTCAGGCCCGAAAAGGATGTGCAATCGCAGTACGACACGCTTTCGGCCATTTGCCGAGCGGGAGTTAAGGTTCGGATCGTGGTAGATGATCCGGAGCAAGTTTTCTCCGCGAGCCGCACTCTCAATGAAGAGTTAGTCGGAGGCTTTTGTCTAGCGGCGATTCGCCTCTCGGACGCAATTCCGAATTTAAAGATCATTGCATTGCTCAAAACACATGTTTATCAACCTGTGTTGAGAAGCGTTGATGATTTAAGGCGTTACCCCGAGCATATGATTCCACTGCGCTGGACTCCGGATGAATTAATTGAATTGCTTCAGCGTAGGGTTAAAGCCGAAGGTCAAAAATGGGTCGACCTATTCGAGGGATCTGAAACAAATGCAAAGAGTCTCATTCGCAATGAACTAAAAAATATCACCCGAAACGGTCCGCGCGACCTCCTTAGGACCTTGGACGTTGCTTTTCAAAAGTCAACAACGGGCAAGGTCGGCAGGTCAGAACTGGGGAAGGCTCGCGAGAGGGCAGCGCAAGATTCGCTAGATGAGCTCACCAGTGCTTACAATAGCCTATATCCACAACTCGGAGACGTGGTCACAGTGGTATTTCGCGATTCCGCGGGGCGTAGCTACACGATAAAAGAGCTTCGAGAACACATTCAGAATCTCATGGTTAACGATCATGACATGAAGGCTCTCTCGAAGCTGAAATGGCTCCAGTCCAGAAGTTCGCAGACTCTTCCTGAGCTTTTCTTTGAAACCGGCGTATTGGCCCTTGAGTCCGGCAGCAATTTGACGCTGCCCTATGAGGGAGAATACACCCTGGATCAGTTCAGAAAAACTCAGTCGATCAGACTGGTACCTGCTCTAATTGCAGCAATAGCTGCAGGCTGAAGTTCAACGCCCTCCGGTCCTTTCAATGATCGCTAAGCCACCCGCCCGCGCGCAATATCCCACTCAGCTAGCGAGCTCGCCCGGCCCCAGGTTTCCAATTCCGTGGTGGTGGGGGGTGTAGCATTTTCCCCTCAGTGCGTATAACCCCGGACGACGTTTGACCCATCTTTTCTTGCACCGTAAGATCAATGATTCCGTTCGTTATGCCGGAGAATCATGCCCGAGAGTCTGCTGACTTTTGCTCGGCTTGCCCGGAACGACCGTCCCTACGCGACCAGGATAGACATGCCGCACGAATTGCCAAAAACTTACGAACCGGGCGCGATTGAAGCTCGGTGGGCCGAGTATTGGGTCCAGGAAAAACTCTTTCACGTTCAGACACCTCCTCCGGGGGACTCGCGCCTGGTGTTCACGCTCCTCTTGCCGCCACCGAATGTGACCGGTCGCTTGCACATGGGTCACATGCTGAATCAGACGCAAATGGACATCATCGTGCGTTGGCACCGCATGCGCGGCCATATCTCGCTCTGGCTCCCCGGCACCGATCATGCCGGCATCGCAACGCAAATGATGGTCGAGCGTCAGCTTGCGAAAGACGGCAAGAATCGCCGCGATATGGGACGCGAAAAGTTCGTCGAGCGGGTATGGGAGTGGAAGCGCGAGTATGGCGGCGCCATCCTCGATCAGATGAAACGCCTCGGAGCGTCGGTCGATTGGAGTCGCGAATACTTCACCATGGATGACAACCTGTCGTACGCGGTGAAGGAAGCATTTGTCCGACTGTATGAAGACGGCTTGATCTATCGCGGCAAGTACATCGTGAACTGGTGTTCCGATTGCGGCACGGCGATCTCTGACCTCGAAGTGAAACACGAGGATGTGCCCGGCAAGCTCTACGAGATTCGATATCCGATCACTGACGCAGAGCGCGGCAATGCGACGACTGGTGACTTCATCACGGTGGCGACGACGCGTCCCGAGACGATGCTGGGCGACACGGCAGTTGCGGTGAATCCAAAGGATGAGCGCTACATCCATGTGCACGGCAAGCATGTGATGCTGCCCCTGATGAACCGAGAAATCCCCATCATCGCGGATGAACTGGCGCAACCGGAGTTCGGCACCGGAGCGGTGAAGGTCACCCCGGCGCATGATCCAAACGACTTCGAGGCTGGACTCAGGCACAACTTGCCGCAAATCGAAGTGATCGACGAGCACGCCAGAATGAATGCTAATGCCGGCCCCTATGCTGGCCTGGATCGTTTTGCTGCGCGTGCGCGCATAGTCGAGGATCTCTCCGCGCAGGGCTTTCTCGTCGGCATCAAAGACTACACGATTGCCATCGGCAAGTGCGACCGCTCCGGCACGATCGTCGAGCCCCGTCTTTCGACGCAGTGGTTCGTAAAAATTGCGCCGCTCGCAAAGCGGGCCATCGAGGTAGTGGAAAAGGGATACATCCGCTTCACGCCCGACAATTACGCCCAGATTTATTTGAACTGGATGCACAACATCCACGACTGGTGCATCTCGCGCCAGTTGTGGTGGGGACACCGCATCCCGGCCTGGTATTGCACAAACGACGGCTGCAAAGAAGTGGTGGTGGCACGCGAAGCTCCCACAGCATGCAAATGCGGCAACACAAGGCTGGAGCAGGACACCGACGTCCTCGACACCTGGTTTTCCTCCGGACTACTCCCCTTCACGACGCTGGGTTGGCCCGCGCCTACCCGCGATGAAGACGTTTTCTATCCCAATTCGCTGATGATCACCGGCTTTGACATTCTCTTTTTCTGGGTAGCGAGAATGATCATGCTCGGCTGCTGGTTCATGATGCCGCCGCACAAACCGAACAAGACCTCAGCCACGGGCGACGAGGCGCTGCGAGCGAGCGTTCCTTTCCGCGAAGTTTACATTCACGCGCTGGTGCGCGACGCAGATCGGCAAAAGATGT
>Ga0302325_10014777_pt1 | contig 16608 bp, 16 predicted proteins | sample Palsa_T0_2_FD_201948 | JGI IMG/M metagenome (GOLD analysis project Ga0302325, IMG submission 201948) | Peat permafrost microbial communities from Stordalen Mire near Abisko, Sweden - Palsa_T0_2 | ecosystem: Environmental > Terrestrial > Soil > Palsa > Peat permafrost | place: Sweden: Abisko... | reverse complement strand
AACTCAACCGCACTGCGGGCTCTACATGATTTGGAGACAGTTGCCCTATAAAGGTCGAAGCGAGAGCGCAGCCTTACGAAGGTGGGTCTCACGACGTGCCGACTTGGCTCATCATTGGGTGGGGCACGAGGCTACGTCAGCCTTACGCTTTCCCCTTGTCATCGTCATGGACTTCGCAACACATCATTATTTTACTCTTCAACGTCCCACTTGGAGGAACAGATTCCAGAGTCACTTCCTAAACACTTCACAAAAAAAGGTCAATTAATACTTACTTTCACGATAGCTTCCTCAGCCAGCACCCGTCTCTTGCGAATAGCTCGTACGATGTCCACGTCCTCGACGACACCTGCGAGCATCGGCGTCGCGCCATGGCGACCACTCTTCGTCTCTCACCTCTCTAAGATGGATTCTCCGGAGTTTGTCTTCACTTCGCTCCATCCTGCAGAATCAAAGGACTCGCCAGTCCCATACGTTCCGCGAGCTAGGTACTGCATCTACCGAGGGATGTGGGCAGAGCTTCCAGAGAACAAGCGCAACGAAGCACCGAAGAACGACCGCGTTTATGAGAGTGATCTCTTGACTCTTACGACTGATGTGAGGATGGCGAAGGTCCCGGAAATATTTGCCAGCTCACCTGGTCATGGTGATGTTTCCCAGAGCCAGGGAAGTGGTGGAGGGGGCCTTGTTGAAGCTGTGTTCTGGGTTAAGGAGGTTATGACACAGTGGAGGATTAGAGGGGAAGCATATATTGTTGCTCAGGATATTGAAGGTTCTGGAGAAGAGTCTAGTGGGACAAGAACCGTGAAGAGCAAGGTTGGAGAGAGGATGCGCGTTGTGAAGGAGGAAGGGAAGGACTCCTGGAGCTGGAGCACAGAGCTCACCGCTCACTTTGGCAATCTGAGTCCCGGCATGAGGGGCAGCTTCAGGAATCCTGAGCCTGGTTCTCCTGTCTCGATTCCGCCAAGTGATAAGAACTTGGGACTGGGACAGCAGGTTAGTGATCTCCACGATGAAGTTGCCAGGAAAAACTTCAGGATCATCGTTATCAAGCCGGATGTGGTCGAGCAAATTGACTTGAGCGTCCCTGACAAGGCTCGGCGATGGAAGTACACCTTCGTCGGACCGGATGGTGCCAAGACTGGAGAGCGGGGTAGAGAAGTCGGTGAATGGAAAGTTGAAGAGCTTTGGCCTTGATAATATGCAGGAGGTCCTCTGCTGACGCGTCTGCAAGAAGGAAGTGTTACAATCTGTTCGCGAAGCAAAGGATATGATTGAATCGCCTCTCGTACTCGTTCGCACTCACAGCCAACCAACCATCAAGGATACCGCGTTGTGGCTGCCGATTCTTTATTTATCCCAAATTTCAATCCACTTGATCCCCTGAACCAAGTCCGAGCACCTGCGCCTCCCTTTTTCAAAAAGCACGTTTTCACTAGGATCAAGTCTCACATCTTATTTCCTTCCCATGTCACTAATTTTGTTCTCTAAATTTTGGTTTCTTCTTGGCGTTCTCGAAACATTGGAAACGTCAGTGGCTCTCTCATCTCAGACCGGATCTGAAGCACGGGTTCCCCGTAGCGGGCAATAAGAGCCCTACGCTTTGACGACATGTGATGGTGTGTAAGATCACGCAGCGCTGCAGAGAGTGATCGAACTGATGCATATATGCCGCTTACAGCTTGCTTCTTGCACTTGACGATCGCATTGTGAAAGGTGTAACGTTTGTGTGCATTCTTACCTCGCACAATGTGTTAGATTTTACATTGTACATTATCGTCGGTAAAGCATGTTTGCAAGATATCACAGGCTCTTCCCGATTTAGCAGAGCTAGGTGGAGCTCTCTGCTCGCATGACAGAAGATCAAGGTTGGATATCTGCCCTGAGAAGAGCGTGAAGATACACTTTGTTTGAATTAGGAAGCAGTATGGGCCATGCGTTGAGTGGGTGTGGTGGCCTTGATGTGGCCCGTACCGCATGCATGAGCATGAGTCGCTGCCGGGGAGGCTGGAGGCTTGTTTGAGCTCTGATGAAATGGCACATTTGTGGCTTCTGGCTCGTGGGGAGTTGATTGAGGGCCAGTCATTTCCGCGAGGAGGTGTCATTGAAGAGCATGCAATGAGGCACGAACTGCTTTCTGACCCAGATAAATGCTACGTTGGCAGTCTCGCGGTGAGGTACAGATCTGGGAAGACACATGATGTGCCCAGCTCTGCATCGTTTCTACACAGTATGCCCTGAATCTTGTGCTTCTGCATTCTTCCAACTGTACGAGTGGGGGTTAGGCGACGGACAGATGGCAGCCACTGCTTTCCCCGATGAAAATGTTGGAAGCCGACCGAACGGCTTTTTGAGCTCACGGACGACCCTGCGCCGTAAGTATCGTCCGACCGATGGGGAAGCTCGGGGAGGAGACAAGCATATAAGAGGACATATGATCGCTTCGATCGGTAAGATGAAGTGCATCATCGTGTAGTTGTCCTTTCTCGGCAATGTCTGCGGGATGCAATTTGAGGTTTGTTGGCAATTAAAGATCTCAGATGGCAAGCTGTACTGCATCTTGACTCGTCACAGACATTGTCGCTGCAGGAAGGACACCCGAAATTGTGACCCCTCCTTCACCACCAGCACTACACGCCAGTCACCGAGGCTCACCAGAAGTGAGTACATGCAGGCTAGCCGCTGGACAACCATATTCGTTAATAATGCCCTACTCCAGAAGCCAAGCGTCCAATGCCAATGTCATCCGCCAGGAAAACAGAATCTGATCCTTGAAATACGGCAGAATGGCACCACAGACGATTGATGGATGAACTGCCGGTCGTCCTGGAATTAGAAATTGAGGCATGGGAGAAGGGAGAACAGAACAAAGAAACGTTTGAGACAGAGATCAGCTAACCTTAAGGACACGGGAGACTGTTCCTGCCGACTGTTTAGCCAATTAGAATGATATTGCTACGCAGCCACCAATGGCAAGAAGCAAACAAGTGCCTGGAGATCGACCCTATCAAAACTCCCTCTCTGTTCTCTATCTCCGGCATTTCTGGCCCTCGCGATTCGCGCAGCGCTCTCGAAACCCACCATAGTCAAGCTGCCAACGCGATTCAAGCTTTTCTGGAGAACGTTCGGCCCGTCGTTGAGTGTTCGACCAGTGAGTGACCACCAGTGCTGGCCGTGCACCACAGCCAAAACGGACCGCCCGCATTGTCTGGCTGGCAAACACACACTTGCCCATATCCAGGAAAACATCTCACGGTCAAGGATCGCTGTGTGCGCTAGAACGACGGACGACCACGTCCCCCGGCCACTAGAAGCTAAGCTGCCGAGCCCTTCACCGGCCACCGCTTCGAGGCATTGCGGTCCAAGTCCGTACAGGTTGCCCCATTCACCACATTCATTACTCGTATTCGAGCACGATTCTCAAAGACTGGTCAATGTATTTCTGACAGCCTGTTCCCGGCATTTATTGAGCCCTAGTCGCCAACAGCAAACCCCATTGGTGTATGCGATGCAGTGTTTGAGTACTTGAGTCTTCCCTACCAGATCTGCCACCATCTCAGGCCAACAAGTCCGACGTCGATCACTTCCTGCGCTAGCTTCCCCGACCCTTGACCACTCCTTGAGCATCTCGTGTACGCGGTCGCCGAACTCACTCTCCCATTTCAATATTAACCAATTCTGAGCCTTCAACTTTTGTTCCTTCATGTATCCACTTTCAATGTGGCTTCTTTACCATTGCGACGAGTCCCTCCGCTTACAATCTTGAATCATCTTCTCCCTGCAGTCTGATCTCATCAACCCCGACCCCTCTTACAATGGCGACGACTTTCTCGACATTAGACGCTCTTAGCACACTGTGCAAGTCAATACCGGACTGGAATGCCCGTCTGGACGAACTCAATGGGCAGATTGCCAAACGGCAGATAGAACTTGCTCGATTGACCGAAAAGGAACGCCCACCAACCCGATCACTCAGGAATAAAGGCTCGACCGAGTCCTTACGACCGAAAGACGGAAATGAGAACCCCTTTGCCTCTGACAACCAAGAGGATCGAGAAGATGCTCAGGTGAATCCCGTCGACGCGCCTACATCACACGAGAATGGCTCTGCAGAACCTCGACCAGGCTCACCCGCGGCTGCCCGACAAGCTGCAATGGGCTCCTCACCTCCTCCTAAAGCCAATTCGAACCCACGGCCATCTCCTGGCGCAGGTTTGGCTCGACAATCGTCCCAGCCAACACCTAAGACCCAGCCTCGACCTTCCCCTGCTGCGATACGAAAACGAAAAACCGAATCTCTTGCTTCGGCAGAATCCCTGGCACCGAAATATAGAACTAGATCTATGATTATTGTATATTACGATAGCGCGGTACAAACGGCCTTTGAGGACCTAGTGAAGTTTGTGAGTGGAAGTCGAAATGCAATGCGAAAAGGGAAGATGGCGGCGAAAATGGCGGAGATGCGAAGAGCGGCAGAGTTGGAAGTTGACGCTGATGATGATGACGATGACGACGACAATGATGGAGTAGATGCAATGTTGAGAAATAACCGGTCTCTGTTAGCAGCACAGAAAAATGTAGCCAGCAATGACCAGGGACAAAACTTGACACCAGGAAGCATCGGTGCGGCGGAGTCAGACGGCGGGGAGGAACCCGCGTTACCGAAGCTGAAGTATGTCTCCACGAGGCAGATGGGTCCATTACGGGATTTCTCACGTAGGGCAGAGGTGTCTGGGGGCGCGTTGAACCTTGGATTGTTAAAAGGATACAGAGGGGCAGGAATGAACACCAAACCGGACATTTTCGACGAATTGGATAAGGGATTGGAATGGTGCCAAGGGCAATGTGAACATGCAGCCCATCAATTTCTACGCGACGGCGAATGCAGTACTGAGATTGCCAACGTCAAGCGGAAACTGGAGGAAGTTAGAATATCAGCTGAGAAGGAGATGGCAAGCATCAAGGTAGCTGAAGCCATGAATCCAACTCCTCCAAGGAGATCTGACTTAAAAGAGGAAGGCCGAGGCCGTGTCTTAAAGGCGCCGTTGATGAGAAAGGAAGTCAGCGTAGCTTTGACGAAGGATCTCGAGGTTGATGACAAGATGGAAGTTGATGACAGCGGAGACGACATGGACTTGCCACCGAAACTGGTCTTCAAAAGATCAAGAGACGTCGGAGTCTGGTGAGCGAGCGATGGGAAAAGCCGCGTGGAGCATACTTGATGGACATGATGCATGCATGGTATGGTGTCCATATGTTCATGCAATCTATTATTGTTTTTTATGTTGGTATGGGCATAGCGGGGGCATTCTGCATTATATTTTGTTTTAGCGGGGTAATATGTTGATAGTGATGGACATCACTCATTGCAAAGGTTTGGAAAAGCTTTAGAGAGACTTATCATAGTAACTCTCAATTGACATTTGGATATGTTGAAAAGGGACACAGTTTAAAAACATGGAATTGGGGTGATATTGGGTTGCAATGCTTGTACTTTTGTCTTCATGTCTATCTATGCCATTGAAGTATAAGAGGACGCCAGAGCCGGCCAACATCTATCTGACAACAGCTCCTGTCAAGCTCTTGACCTTGCAAACCCCACCGCTCTCGGTAACTAGCTTTCCTACTCCAGTCTTAGGCTCCTCACCTTCCTTACTCAACTCCTTAACAACGCCCGCATCAAATGCCACCTCCAAGTTATCCGTAGTAGTAAACGCAATTTGTAGCGTTTCCCATACTTTCTTTTTGGGATTTAGCACACCCTCGGGTTCTCCCTTCCATCCTTCAAAGAAGACTCTCTCACCAGCCTTGCTTCCTTCTGGTGGGGTAACAAGCTCGACTGGTCCAGCATGATGATCTTCCTCTCGCTCCTTCAGCCGTGGCGATGCCGCAAGAACCATAGCACAACTCTTAACACCCCGCATCTTCACCGGCTTCAAGTTGCAAACAACGACCACATACCGGCCCTGCATCTCCTCCAACGGAACAAGCCCATTAAGTCCTGAGCAGACGGTCCGTACAACCTGCCCCTCATACTCAGACGTATCCTCGGTGCCCGGCTTATCTCCCATCGCAATCGTAGAAACAAACAGCGAATCCGCCTCCGGATGCTTAATCGCTTTCAGCACATGTCCAACCCTCAGATCAATAAGAGATGGACTCAACGGCGCCGCAGCAGCAGGAGCCTTTTGCGGCTTGGGCACCTTCTCCTTCTTCTCTTTCTTCTTCTGCTGCTGCTCACCACCCTCTCCACTAACAGCAGCAACGACCTTCTCCTTCATCTCTCCCACCTTCTCCGCAACCTTCTCACCAACACTCTTCCCCTTAGTACTCCTATCCGCCAACACTGTCTCTCCCCCAGCAGCAGCGGCAGCAGCAGCCTTCTCCTTCTTCAACCTCTCCTTCTCAGCCTTGGCATCAACCATCGGCTTCACATACAGAATCTCCTCCGGATCAACCACCAACTCCTTCTTCTCGACCCCGAACAGCGGCGAATTCTGCACAAAGTCCAGATGCCTGACGATATTCGGCAGCCCCTTCTCGCCCGTCCGTTGCTCGGGGCTCCATTTCGCGACCGAGGCCGCGAGGCTCTCGTACAGCGCGACGTCGGCTTTCGAGGGCTTGGCGCCGAGGAGTGTGGTGCGGGACGAGAGGTGCGTGTTAAGGGTTTCGAGGAGCGAGGGGTCGGCGGGGTTGGATTGCAGGCGTGAGGAGGTGGTGAGCCATTGGTTTATTTCTGCTTGCTCGGTCTCGGTGTAGGTTATCTTTCCGAAGGACGCCATTTTTCGGGTGAGTTGGGAGGTGTGCCGGATGGCGAGGGGGAGGATGCGTGTGGTGAACAGCGTGTCGGTTGGATGAGGTGTTGTGGGTGGTTCAATTGCGGGGTGTTTTGGTGTTGACTCACGGGGCTAGAAATTTTGATATTCGCTTGGAGCTTGAATTGCATCACGTGACAAGATAGATGGAAGTGACTTATTCTGATTATTCTTACCTTCAGTACATTGATCCGTTGAGGCCTCAGTCGAAAGGAGAATTTGGACACCTTCGGTGCGTTGCTATGCACAAAGTCTCAAACTAAACTGAGGATCAAATCCCCATGCCGAGCTAGGTTTACAAATCGACCACCTCCATTCTTACGCCATGAAGATCTCCTTAGAATCTGAAGTTCCACCGTCAAGATTTCGTCCCGTATCAGTTATCGACTCAGAAATATCATCCGGTGTGAATATCAGACAAAAGAATTAGGCAAAATCTCATTAGTTCTTCGAAAAGGAACCCCGACGTCCTTTCCGTTTTATTCCCAAAAGCATTGGAGGCACCAAGCATGGCAAATGGATCATGGAGAATGATTGAGAACGTTGAACACCATTGACGGAACCAGGTTTAGTCATTGAATTTTTTGCAAAAAAGTGTACTTCAGTGGATGAGACTCGAGATCATGAGGGATACACGATCGAGAAGTTGAACGAGATTGAGCAGCAGAGGGATAGGAAGAACCATAGAGGTCGGCATACTTATAATTCGAAGGAGAAAGATACTGAAACGAGAGAATTTCCAAGTTGTACTGCACCAGACGACAGATGTTGAGAGTTCAATTATTTTGCTGAGATTGTAGAATTCATACAATATTAAGAAAATGATCAAATGTTGGAGTTAGCTATCAGAGGAAAGGTATTCGAAATCACAAATCGGCGGACTTTTGGGAGCAAAACAATCGAATGACATGGGCCACCATTTCTGATCACTTGATCGTAAATTATCTCTTCCTTTTCATCGAGAGTTTTAGTGTAGTCCTTTTTATGATGGATACATCCACCATCATTTCCCAGCATTTTCCCAGACAGAGCCAACCTTCAAACCCAATCTCATCCCAGTTCATCCCCACCATCTCCAAGCTAGCCGGCAATCTCACCCCTTCCTCTTCGGCACCAACAAATCTGATCGGAAATGCCACCGCCAGTTGACCGTCGCGTTGAACGGACGTGTATTTTCAAGCGTTCAAGCGAACCTTTTGGTTCCTATGAGACATGGTAAACTAGCGATGCTGGTTCTGTTATTGATTCATAGACTCTTGTCTACTAGAAAACTAGATGAGGGTGACGTGTGGGCGAGGTGGAAGCGACACGTCTATACATTGCATGAGTTTTCGAATTTTCGAGGAAAATATCCGTACGCCGGGCGGCATACACGAGTTTTGTATGCCGCGGTGAAGTAATTTGATTCGGAAAAGAAAAAGTGACAAGCATATATGATCAGAGACTAGGAAAAGAAATGCCTGTAAACAATAGCTCAATTTTGATGAAAAGGGGCTCGTCACGTGCTTCACTCGAGAGGCAGTTTGAAATCATTCGAAACTGCTGACCATAAGAACCTTGTTCGAACTTTTACTCCAGGTACATGGATATCATGCCGATGGTTGGCAATATCAAGGGTCGACGGTGACGGAGTTATAAATGAAAAAAAAAGGGTTACAGGCAGAAAACATCGTCTCGTCGTTCAAGGCTCGCTTCGCTCGCCGTACAAATTTTCTCGAGCTCACCTCCTGCTAGAAGCAGAGATGAGATTTGTACAGCACAAGATGGTCGTCAACCGAGCTTTACGTGCAACAGGATGTGCCAGTTGTCGATTAACGCTCTTAAGAAGCTTTGCCTCCTTAGCTGGTGCGCCAATTCGAGCACCAGCGATCGCCTCTAGATTTCGAAGCTGTCCGATTTCAAACCAGACACGGCAGTCTTCAAGAATTGCGTCAGAGAGTGAAGTGTGGAAAGATGATATCGAGGGTAGCAAGCAAGCAGTTCGAGTGGAGGAAGAGGCTCAAGATGAGCTAGAAGACTTGGAAGAGTCGTTAGAGGAGACGCAAGTCTCAGCAGTTCCCTGGTACCTCCAAGTCGACTCGCCCCAAAGAGCGCCACAACCATTATCAGAAAGACAACGAATACCAGAGCTACCGGAAGCTCCTCCGCCAATTCTTGAACCACTCCTTCAGCAGATTTCTGTCGACCTTGGTCTCGATAACCTCTCCTTGTTAGACCTTAGAAAACTCGATCCTCCACCCGCATTAGGAGCCAATCTCCTCATGGTAATTGGTACAGCCCGAAGCGAAAAACATTTACATGTCTCTGCAGACCGATTATGCCGATGGCTACGAAGTACATACAAGTTACGACCCAATGCGGACGGATTGCTGGGAAGGAATGAGCTGAAGTTGAAACTGAAGCGCAAGGCGAAGAAAGCAAAGCTTTTGGGAAGCAGCTCCGATGAGAATGCTGATGATGGAGTACGAACTGGATGGGTTTGTGTTGATGTTGGTGTCGTTGAAGAAGCAGAAGGTGAAGCTATTGCTCCTTCCAAGCAGGATTTTATTGGATTTGGTCGCCGGACCGAAGGCGTGAGGATGGTAGTACAGATGTTGACCGAGGAAAAGAGGGAGGAGATCGATCTGGAAAGCCTTTGGAGTGGGATACTACGACGAGGAACCCAACCTCAACTAGAGGAAGTCAAGGACGATAGCGAAGCTTTGACCGCAGGAAACACATCGACACCAGGAACACTTCCAAAATCAATGCACTCATCTGGGACGAGTGGTCTTTCATCAATGCCTGGACAGACTCGCGGATTTCATACAACTGCGCGGCGTTTGATACAGGAGGCAGAGGCCGCAATATCCGCTTCCACGACGAACGGCTTCGAACAATTTGACCTAGACCAGATTCGAAAGTCCGCGCTGAAAAGTATTGTGTCTGGAGATTATGTCAAAGCTTCGACTGACCTACGTCAAGTGAGCCAACATGTTCCTCAGCTACAGGATGGAGGGTGGAGGCTCTGTCTTCTTGATCTTCTGAGGGCTTACCTTGCAAGCCTCCCCAGAGAGAGCGCCCTGCAACAATTGGGTGCACGTGAATCCCCCACTCCTTTAATGACTTGCTTCAACGGTGCATTCTCATTGTATCCCACCGAATTTGAGGCCGAGATTAGGATATGGTTGCACGTCTACGCTAGGGATCTTGAACATCCCCATTACCTCAAGTCTGAGCTTTATGAGCTCATTGATGAGTTTGTTTGCGCTGGAGTTAGAATATCTCGACCAGCCTACATCCACGCACTTCGCAGCTTTCTCCGTCCCGAAAGAAACGGCAACGTCCCGATGAAATCTCTTGGGGCCGCTACGAATATTCTTGAGATAATGTTCGACCAAGGAATGGATATTTTAAGTGAGGACCTATTAGTCGAACTGCAAGACGCTGCCTCCTCACACCCTTCTCAAAAGACATCCACTAATCCGGATGAAACATACGATCTTCCTGGTGTGCGTATGTCCCCGGTTCAGCGTCGACTCCATGTGTTGTGCAAGACTATCGATGTGCCTCTGTTTTCGGATGAATCGAGGATGCGACTTATGCATATTCATGCTAAGATCCATTATTGGCTTGAATTCTGGGACGTTTTCAGAATGGCTCCTCAGCGAGGTCAACCTAATTCTGCGAACATCTACGCTTTCATGTTCGGTACGGTGGCGCATACTGGGCACCAGAAAGCTTGTATGAATGTTCTACGAACTTGGGTCCCAGAGATGGAGCGAGAGCAGCCTCCGGTTGCTTTCAAAGGGGACGTTGCTGAGGCTATCAAAGCCTGTTTGAAGGTAGTGGATCCGCATATTGAGGAGGCTGTGCTTCATACTCCGGATCATAATGGAGAATGGCTGGCCTTGTGGCAGAAGTGTCGGCGGGCCGTTGCACAGAAAAATCCGTTTTTGTACCAATAAGGGACTGAGTTTCAATGTACCAATAGACTAGAGATACCAAAATGTACAATCGCAACACTTGCCACAGAGAAAGTTGGTTGTGTATCGTTTCATTTGAGCACAAGGGAACAAAATCCCCAGATTTTACTCTCTACATGTGCAACCAAACCATGAGATCGAACGTGGAGTATGGGGGTGGGGTACAGGGGCTGTCCGCTGGACGCTGATCCAGTAGAACATGGCTTGGCGACTGGCAGTCAAGCAGCCAATCTCGGCGCTTCCCGTCCCTTGACAACTCATCGACCCAACAACCGCAACCAATTAAACCCGTGAATTTCCAGCTTTTCAGCCTTGTTTCACTCAGCCCTATTCCTTCTTATAAACAACGCCTTCCCTTTCACCTTATCTTCATCTCATCTTTCAAATCTCCTTCCATCCCAATTCTCACCCTAGACTTTCCCTTCTCAGAAATATGAAGTTCACACTCACAGTCCCGGCCCTCCTGATCTCTGCCCACAGCGCTGCAGCATGGGGAACCCTCGGGCACGAAACTGTCGCCTTCATTGCACAAAACTTCGTATGCGATGACGCGAAAGTTTTCTTCTCGTCCATTTTGAACGACTCGTCAACGCAGTATCTAGCTAAGGTAGCCACGTGGGCTGATTCCTTCCGGTACACGGCCGCTGGAAACTTCTCAGCGCCGTTCCACTTCATCGATGCCGAGGATCATCCGCCTGCTAGCTGTGGGGTGAAGTATGCAAGAGATTGTGGTGCTGCGGGCTGTATTGTTGGGGCAATTCAAAATTATGTGAGTTTGGAATTGCATGAATTGGAAGTGGAAAAGGGGCTTATGTGTTGTATAGACGACCCAACTGCTTGACTCTTCGCTGGATGCAGCGACAATTAATATGGCTGCCAAGGTATAAATAAGTCTTCGGATTCTTCTTACTGAAAAAATCCTTGCTAACTTTGAAAATAGTTCATCATTCACGTGAGTTCACCACTAACAGATTATCTGACTATTCTAAGTAAAAGCAGTTCGTCGGAGACATCCACCAACCCCTCCACGACGAAGGGCTCGCTGTGGGCGGAAACACCATCGCTGTGAATTTCAGCGGAGTAGTTACCAATCTCCACCACATTTGGGACACCAACATGCCTGAAAAGCTCGTCGGAGGCTATTCTCTCGACGACGCGCAACGCTGGGCTAACATACTTACTACCGAGATCCGAACAGGTGCATTCGCACACCAAGCAGAGCGCTGGCTGGAAAGGATCGATATCACTGATCCTGTGACCACGAGTCTGCACTGGGCGAGGGAGACGAATGCGTTTGTTTGTACGACGGTGTTGCCGGATGGGCAGGATGCTGTGGCGAATCAGGAGCTGAGTGGAGATTATTACGAGGCTGCTGTGCCGGTAATTCAGTTGCAGATTGCGAGGGCTGGGTATAGGTAAGATATCTGAAGTTTGAATTCGATATTGACAGCTAATGATGAGATAGATTGGCGAGGTGGCTGGATTTGATTGCTGTTGGTGTCAGGACGGAATTGTAAGAAAATGGTGAGAGTGGAAGTTGCTTATTTCGTGAGGATGATCAAATTTTGTTCCGCACCTGTACGCAACACACACATACTGTATTCCCCAAAATTCCTACTATCTTACATCTATGCTCAGCCTCCTTGCCTGAATTCCATATCATCCATCTCACGATTACTTCCTCTGCCCCAACCTAGGCAGCTTAATGAAGACAGTGATCGCAACAGCAACTAAAGACAGAATGACCGTCATGATGAACGTTGCTCTTAGCGCCGACGCGTAAGAATCAATCACCTGTTCTCGATACATCGGTTCCAGATCTGCAATCGCTCTCACAGATTTGCGGACCTGTTCAATCACCTATTGATTCATCAGACCTTTCTTCTTCCTCATCATGTCAAATAATTCGGAGGGAAGGGAGATCTCACATTGTCTTTGTCAGGCCCCTTGACATTCTTCTCAAGATAAACGAATAACGCATTCTGCACCACCAGACTACTGGTCGCAACACCCAACACCATACCCAACGATCTCCACAGTATCAATGTGCTTGTCACAACAGCCTGCTCTGACTGTTTCGAGACAGCGAGGACACTCATGAAGGTTGCTGGGAACATGAATCCTTGGCCCATTGCGGACGGGACAAGGAAGAGGAAGTATGCCCAATCTGGCATTCCGCGCTGCATGCAGGATAATGCTACAGTCCCAGAAACCAAGCAAATAACGCCAAGAATTAAGAGCCATTTCAGTCTCTTCGTCCAGGTAATTAGGAACCCCGTTGCTGTTCCAACAGCTGATGCTGCCAAAGAGGGAACAATCAATCGGAAACCAGATGAGGTAGCGCTCTCGAGAAGTACGGCTTGAAAGTAGAGCGGAATGTTGAAGGTCACTGCGTTGGCGACTATAGCCCCTATAAAGTTCGCCAAAATCAGACCTGCTCGTGGGTTATGCAGGACGAGTTTCAAGGGCATAATTGGGAGGTCGACGACGGATTCGGTGTAGATGAAGAGGGGGAAGCCGATGCTGAAGATTATGAGGGAGGCAATGACGAACGGGTGGGTCCAAGAGAAGATGTTGCCTCCGAGATTCTGATCGGATTAGATTAGAGAAATTATAAAGAGGTGGACCGAAGTGGACTTACTATTCCGAGAATCAGGAACGTGATCGAGGATGTGAGGAGAAGAGATCCTTTATAGTCGAAGACTTTCATCGCTTCCCATAAGGTCTTTTTCTCAACACCTGCTGCTAGGCCGAGTTTTCTAGGAACAGTGAAAGCGCAGCCGACAACGCAAGCAGCTATGAGAGGAACCTGAACACCAAATTCCCAGCGCCAACCCAAAGAATCAGCAATAGCGCCTCCAAGAGCGGCTCCCATTGCTGACCCTATCCCAAAGATGATGTTTATGTAAGACTGGTAAATTCCCCGAATCTCTATTGGCACGAGATCACTCGTTATAATCGAGCCCATAGCCATCATGCCCCCAGCACCAAGCCCACAGACAGCTCGAGCAATGATAAAGCTCGTCATGCTCTGTGCAAGAGCACACCAGATAGTCGCAATCAAGAATATAGTCATCGTAAAAAGGTAAGGTGTTTTCCTCCCAATGGTATCCGAAAGGCGTCCAAACAGCGGCTGAAAGCTTGTCGAAGTCAGCAGAAACGCAGTCGAGAGCCACGACGCACTATTCGAGCTATGAAAATAAGAAGTGATAACCGGGTGACTCGAAACCATGATTGTGGAGTCGAAGCAAGCGACAAAATATGTTACCAGGATCCCGCCGAAAATAAGCCAGAACGTGCCCACGCTGACACCTGCCAGGAAAGGAGATTTTGGTTCTGATTCAGCATCTTCTTCGCTTGATCTTTCGTCGATGGCTTCTTGCATGCTGCCGATGGTGCTCGCGGTTGACTTTCTTCTAGATCTAACATGGCTTGACGCTCGTGATCCAACTTTTGCGAGGCTGTATCGACGAGGCCCTCGAAGCATGGCGGTCTCTTGAGACTCGACTTCAATTCCTAGCCCGGTGTTGATCGACTCAGCTCGAGACAGCAGATTATCGAATTCATTTGGATCGATGTCAGTTTCTTCGGAGTCCTCGTCGATGGTTGTCTCGTCTGGTGATCGGTTTCCATGATCGTAGGAAGGTTGATTAATCGCAGCGAGTAGAGAACTTCGCTCATCAACAACATCCTGTTGGCTACTGGATCCTTCCTCGCCAAGGTCTCCAGCTCCAGCCATCTTGATACTAGAGAAGGTTTAAACTAGCGATTGACAATCCCGCGCTCTGAATCGAAGCAAAAAGCCGAGCAGGGAACGCAAAATAAGTTTTGATCGGAGTTGTATGTTTGCTGTGAACGTGGAAGCCTTGAGTCACTTGGTCCGCAAGGAGTTCTAGTTTGCATGTGATATAGGAAAGAGTTGATATCGAACGACTACTTAGTCGGCTTGCTCTGCTATTCCATGACAGCACTAATGCTTGCTTCCAACGTGCTAATTGACGGGAATAAGTAAGAAGAGGGAAAGAAACAGAGAGAAGAAAAGGGTGTGACCACGAAATTTGGTTCTGTAAGAGAGTGACCCAGTGACAGGGGGAAGAATGGGGCTAGTCGATGGCGATTGCGAATTTTAGGCCAAAAGCTTGCATTGCATATGCGAGGTAGGAACCAGCAGCCGCAGCTGATCCCGGGCTGCCCCATTAGGCTTTCTCTTTCTATCGATAGGCTGAGAGGGCTCAGAATTTCCGTGGAACATATGTCAAGGAGATGAAGGAGTCAAGAGAATTTGAGCTTTTTATAAGGTTAGTGGTCACTTTCTCCGACCGGGCAAGGTTGGAACATGAGTAGACTAGTGAGCACGTGATCAGAACTGCCCCTCCATTTCGTCCGATATCGTCCCCGATAAGAGATAAGAATTCCACACCGCTGTCCCCCATTCTTGACGACTTCATTCACTCACTTGCAAAACACCGTCACACTCACTTTCAAGTGCTAATTTCTTGCTTTTCCAAGACACTGTTTACTCCCATTTAGGATAAGTGATTGCATTTCCATTTACCAAAATGTCCTCCCTCCCTCTCCGCATCGCAATCCTCGAATGCGATACGCCCCTGCCAGGAACCGTTGCAAAATACGGTAGCTATGGCGGCGTCTTTGCCTCCCTCCTGAAAGCCGGGGCAGATGCCCTCTCATATCCTGGCCTAACCTCTTCCTCCGGTCTTGAATTGTCCAACTACGACGTCGTTACCTCACAAGCCTACCCCAATCTCGAAGACATAGACGCAGTCCTGCTCAGCGGCTCGAGACACAACTCGTTTGACAATGATCCATGGATAGTGAAGTTAGTGGAGTTTACAGAGAAGGTATTAAAGCAGAGGAGGGTGAGGATAATTGGTGTTTGTTTTGGGCATCAGATTGTAGCGAGGGCGATGGGGGTCATGTTAGGGAGGAATGCGAAGGGTTGGGAGGCGAGTGTTCATGCTGTTGATCTTACGAAAAAGGGGCAGGAGATATTTGGTCAAAATTCTTTGGTAATTTCCCTTCGTAGTGTGTTGGTGGCCATTGGCTAACGAGGGAATAGGCGTTACATCAAATGCATAGAGACATCGCATTCGAATACCCAGAAGGAGTTGAGGAGCTAGCATATACGGACAAGTGCAGCGTGCAAGGAATGTATATTCCGAAACGCTTGATTACTGTTCAAGGACATCCGGAGTTTGATGAGGAGATTGTAAGGGAGTTGTTAATTGCCAGGCATAATTCGGGGATTTTTGATGATGAGGTGTTCGGAGATGCCATGGAAAGAGTGGATAAATATCAAGATGGCGTAGTTGTTGCGAAGACATTCCTGAAGTTTCTTCTGGAGTAGACCGAGTGGGTAGTTCCTGTTGACTTATTTGCTGTATTTGAGCGCAGACTTTTGCTTGGAAATAACATGCAGGTCCTTGGATTAGTTAGAATCCCACACTCTGTTCCTGCGATTACAGATGATACAGGACTTTATCATATTTAGAGGCGCAAACCTGTCTTGATTGAGCTACCGATGTTGAGCCAGATTCATAGTGATAGCTAGGCTATGATTTATTCTACACTTTCAGATTCGCTCTAGACGCTTGCATGTAAACAGCGGCGGCAATCGCTCATTTGTTGCTTTTTGGAATCTGCACCTCAATGACCTCGCAAATCTCTCGCAGCTTGTCTTTTCCCAGGAAGGAGGCTCTGAAAATCTCAATATCTTTCTACCGCTCGGATACTGATTCATAGAGGCTTCCTGCTTCACAACGAGCCCATTTTCGTCTTGGCCGCATACTAATATTACTTCCGTTAGCACC
>Ga0302325_10014776_pt1 | contig 16608 bp, 14 predicted proteins | sample Palsa_T0_2_FD_201948 | JGI IMG/M metagenome (GOLD analysis project Ga0302325, IMG submission 201948) | Peat permafrost microbial communities from Stordalen Mire near Abisko, Sweden - Palsa_T0_2 | ecosystem: Environmental > Terrestrial > Soil > Palsa > Peat permafrost | place: Sweden: Abisko... | reverse complement strand
ATATGGCTGGGACATGCAAAAATGGGGGGCGAAGCTGATCATCCGCCAGCCTGTTAGTTTTCAAAATAAGACCTATTACAATGTCCATCGCTTACTCCGCGCCATTGATAAAAATGAACTGTTATCCAAATTATCTCCACAGTCGGTTTGCGGCACCAACGAATATTTTGTTTCGCCCGCCAAAATCTTAGAGGCCTTCACACACCACCCGTTCATTGTAACCAATACCTACCGCCTGATGGACGCCTGTAGCATCAGGATGGCTTTTGGAAAGGACAAGAATAAAAAACATTTTACCGGTTCCGGAGAGGATGATAAGATATTGCTGAAAAAATTGGCCTTGGATGGCTTCTCCTATCGCTATGCCTCAAACGCGGTGGCGGAAGAACGGCTGACCAAAGAACTTCGGATCATCGATGAACTGGGATTCAACGCGTACTTTCTCATCACCTGGGATATTGTCCGCTATGCGCGCGCGCGGGGGTTTTATTATGTCGGAAGAGGCAGCGGCGCAAATTCAATCGTCGCCTATTGTCTGCAGATCACCGACGTGGACCCCATTGAGCTGGATCTGTATTTTGAACGTTTTCTAAACCCCCACCGCACTTCGCCTCCGGATTTCGATATTGATTTTTCCTGGCTTGACCGCGATGAAGTGATCGATTATGTGTTCAAGCGTTACGGAAAAAAACAGGTTGCCCTGCTCGGATCCTACGCGACCTTCCAATACCATGCGACCATCCGCGAACTGGGGAAAGTATTTGGTTTGCCCAAGGCGGAAATCGATGCTTTAAGCGACCGCCAGAGCAGCCAGGATCAGATTCACCGATTGATTTTGCAATATGGCAGGCTCATTCAGAATTTCCCGCATCATATGAGCATCCATCCGGGCGGCATGCTGATTTCTGAAGAACCGATTTATAATTATGCTGCCACGCATCTTCCGCCAAAAAATTTCGTAACCACCCAGCTCGATATGTTTGTCGCCGAGAGCATCGGTTTATATAAACTGGATATCTTAAGCCAGCGCGGTCTGGGTCATATTAAAGAGACGATCAGGCTGGTAAAAGAGAACAAGCAGGTGGATATCGATATCCACAGGGTGGAAAAATTCAAAAAGGATTTATTGGTCAAAGATCAGATCAAAAATGTAAATACCATCGGCTGCTTTTACGTAGAGTCGCCGGCCATGCGCCAATTGCTGAAGAAACTGGAATGCGATGACTACATCACCCTCGTGGCAGCCAGCTCCATCATCCGCCCCGGTGTCTCATCGAGCGGGATGATGCGCGAATATATTTTCCGTTATCACAATGAAGATAAATTCGAGCATATCCATCCCATGATGAAGGAATTGATGCAGGAGACCTATGGCGTGATGGTCTACCAGGAAGACGTGATCAAAGTCGCCCACCATTTTGCAGGGCTGGACATGGGAGAGGCCGATATCCTTCGCCGGGCGATGAGCGGGAAATACCGCGGCAATGAGGAAATGCTGCGGATCAGGGACAAATTTTTCAGCAATTGTAAAGCGCGCGGTTATCCGGACGCGGTCAGCGGCGAAGTCTGGAGACAGATCGAAAGCTTTGGCGGTTATAGTTTTTCCAAGGCCCATTCCGCTTCCTTTGCTGTGGAAAGCTTTCAGGACCTGTTCCTGAAGACTTACTATCCAATGGAATTCATGGTGGGTGTAATCAATAATTTCGGCGGCTTCTACCCTACGAGCCTCTATTTCTATGAATTGATGAAAACAGGCGCCAGGATCCACCTGCCTTGCGTCAATAACAGCGAATACCTGACCTGCATCCGGAATACGGATGTCTACACGGGTATGGTGCATATTAAAGAATTGGAAAAAAAGATGGGGGAAAAAATCCTGGAGGAAAGAAAGAGATATGGGAGTTTTCTCCATCTCCAGGATTTTATCGAAAGGACTTCCGTCACCGCCGAACAGCTCAATATACTGGTGAGCATCGGCGCTTTCCGCTTTACTGGCAAAAGCAAAAAACAGCTGCTCTGGGAGGCGAATTTTTTGCAAAAGAAAAATAAATCGCATGTACCTGCCGGCAAATCGCTCTTTATCGAAGAGCCAAAGGAATTTATATTACCCATACTGGCCGACAATCCCATTGACGACCGTTATGACGAGATGGAGATCCTGGGTTTTCCTTTACGCAATCCTTTTGAAATTGTCAATGACGATCCTGCAAAATATACCGCCGCAAAAAATATCGGGGTATCGGTTGGTAAACCGGTCACCGTCCTGGCTTATTTTATAGATTATAAGGTGGTCCCGACCAAACAACATACGAGCATGTCTTTCGGGACCTTTATTGATTCCAATCTGGACTGGATCGATACGGTACATTTCCCCGATTCATTTGAACGCTATCCTATCCAGGGTAAGGGATTTTACCGCATCACGGGCAAAGTGGTATCAGATTTTGGAGTCTATAGTATTGAGGTAAGCCATATGCTCAAAGTGGCTTATAAAGAAAGGAAATTCAAAAACCTATAGAAATGTTTTTATCGCCTCAGCGCCATATCGCCCATTTTGACCTCGATAGTTTTTTTGTGTCCGTGGAGCAACTGAAAAATCCAAAGCTTAAAAATAAACCCCTGATCGTGGGCGGCACCGGAGACCGGGGGGTGGTGGCGGCCTGCAGCTATGAAGCCAGGAAATTTGGCATCCACAGCGCCATGCCCATCCGCATGGCCATGCGGTTATGCCCCCATGCCCTGGTCATCCGCGGAGATTATGAAGCTTATGGCAAGTTTTCCACTCTGGTCACGGAAGTCATCCGGGACAGCGTCCCGCTGTTTGAGAAATCTTCGATCGATGAATTCTATATTGACCTGACGGGGATGGATAAATTTTTCGGATGCAGCCTGTTTACGGCTGAACTCAAAAAGAAAATCTTCCGGGAAAGCGGCTTGCCCATTTCCTATGCGCTGGCCAGCAATAAGCTCATCAGTAAAGTGGCTACCAATGAAGCCAAACCCAATGGCCAGATTGAAATCCCTTTTGGCGGGGAAAAAAATTTTCTTTCCCCGCTGAGCGTCATTAAGATGCCGGGGATCGGAAAACAAACCGCCATGCTGCTTTTAAAAATGGGTGTGGAAACGGTAAAGGTTTTAAGCGAGATTCCCACAGAACTATTGGAAAACCTGCTTGGGAAAAATGGGATTGACCTCTCCCGGAAAGCCAACGGTATCGATGAAACGCCTGTTGTTCCATACCACGAACAGAAATCCATTTCAACAGAAAATACTTTTCAGCAGGATACCATCGATGTGAATTTTTTGCATAGCGAACTGGTCCGGATGACGGAAAAAATTGCCTTCGAACTCAGGGAACAAAACAAATTGACGGGTTGCGTGACGGTCAAACTCCGTTATTCCAATTTTGACAGTTTCACTAAACAGTGCACCCTGCCTTACACCAATGCTGATCATGTCTTGCTTAAAACCGCAAGGCAATTATTTGACAAACTATATGACCGCCGCATCTTAATCCGCCTGATCGGTATCCGCTTTACCAACCTGATACCCGGTAATTATCAAATCAATTTGTTTGAAGATACCCAGGAAATGATCAGGCTCTACCAGGCTATTGATAGCGTGAAACACCGGTTTGGGCAGCAATTTCTGGTCAGGGCCAGGTCGATTGCTTATTCAGCAGGCGCTTAAAGATTTTGCCCAACCGGCGCGCAAGGCAGCCGCCATTATAAAAAAACCAGAAATCTCCCGTTTTTACTTTTCTTTGTCAATCATCAGGCTGCTCGCGACAGCCTATGGCAAACAAAAATCATCTTCAAAAAATGTTTCATTCAATTCCCAAACTTTCATTTCGATATCATATGACCAGTCTGGGCCGTACCATAGCGATTCTATCTTTGACCTGCATGGCAATGGCCGCCATTGGACAGCCATCATGCCCCATCGATGAAAAGGGATTCCACCTCAAACAGTTTTACCTGAGCCAAAATATTGAAAACCTCTGGATCGCCGGCCATCATATTGATTGGGAAACCGGGGAACCGGATAATCCGAATGCCGAAAAAAGCATTCATACCCATTGCAGCGCTTTTGTAGCGGCAGCTTGCAAAAAATTGAATATCTATATATTGAGACCGCCGGCACACGGGCAGCAATTGCTGGCCAACGCGCAATCCGACTGGTTGGAAACGGGGGAAGCAAGGGATGACGGCTGGAAACCCATCAGAGGGGAAAAGATATATACCGATGCGCAATCCTTTGCAAACCGGGGTTATGTTGTTCTGGCCATCTATAAGAACCCGGATCAAAAGGTCCCTGGACATGCGGCCCTGGTGATGCCTGACGAAAGGTCCGCAGAAAAGCTGGAAGAATCCGGACCTTTGCTGATCATGGCAGGCAAACATAATTTTAACCGGATTTCTTTAAAGGCAGGCTTTAAATCACATATCTCTTCCTGGCCCGAGCATGAGATACTCTTCTATTACAATTCCAATTTACCGCCCGCTTCCTGAGAATTAACATTAACTTCAAGACCGGTTTTCATCCTTATAAACCAGGCATTCCAATGGACACGGATCATGGTATTTTGCTGAAAAAATTCGATCTCTGGGCGGAGCTATCCGTGGAAGAGTATAAGGATCTGCATGTGCTGGACAATTACAAGGAATTCAAAGAAGGCGAATATGTCTATTTCGAAGCCTTCAACCATAATCAGATCTACTTCATCAAAAATGGATATATCAGGATCGGGTTCCTGGATAAAGACGGCAACCAGCTGGTCAAAGACATTTTGAAACCTGGTGATTTTTTTGGCCAGATCGGCCTGGAGCGAAATAACTTGAACGGAGAATTTGCGCAAACGGTCAAGTCAGGTGTAAGCCTTTGTTCCTTTACCATTGAAAATTTTACCGCCCTGCTGAAAAATAAGCCGCAGCTCGCCATTAAATACAGCAAACTAATCGGCTTAAGAATGAAAAGATTTGAAAACCGGCTGATCAACATATTGCAGAAAGACGCCAAAACCAGGCTGCTGTTATTTCTTGAGCAATTACTGAAGGAAAGTAAGGTCCGGAAACAGGTTTCGGAAAAAGAAGTCCATATCCCCAATTATCTTACCCATGCCGAAATTGGCCAGTTGATTGGCACCAGCCGACAGACCGTAACCACCCTGCTCAATGAACTAGAAGATAAAGGCATAATATCCACGACGCGAAAAGAATTGCGTTTCTTAGACCTGCCGTCATTAAGCCTGTCGACGGCCTGATTTACAAAGCAGGCAGGTCTTCATACACAAAAGGCGAAGCCGGATCAAGCGATTGTATAAAATCTTTAGCGATGGAACAGGCATCCATTTTTTCTGCTGGATACTGACTGATTGCTATTTCCCTGATTCTTTTTTCATCAGCAGGTCCAAATAGCCATTCATAGGCCAGGTCCTCATCTAATATGGTAGGCATCCTTTTTTTTGAATTGTGTACTTTTTCCATCAGGCTATTAGCCCTGGTGGTGACGATCGCAAAGGTTTCCAGGTGCTCCCCTGTTTCCCTGTCGGTCCAGGGATTCCAAATTCCCGCCATATAAAAATATTCCCTGTTCTTTAGCCCGATATGATAAGGATATTTCACTGCAGTCTTCAGTGGTTCGCCTGTTCTTTTGTTGACGGGAAAGATATGTCGCCACTCATAAAACCCGCTGCTCAAAATAAGGCATCTCCTGTGGAGCGCGGCATCCCGGTAGATTTTTCCTGCCAGGAGTAACTCCTCTCCCACCGCGTTCAGGGTTAATATAGGCGGATGAAAACCCTTTTCGTCTTTATATCCTTTTCGCATTCTTAGCGCCTGCTCCCTGGTTTTGATATAGCCGGGCAAGAATCCCCATTCCATCTTTACAATATCAAAATCCTCCTGGTCCGGGACTTTTTTGAGTACGGCACTCGTGCCATAGTCAAAACCAATCTGCAGGTCATATTGCAAAAAATCATAGTTGGCCAGGGCTTTTTCAAGCTGTTTTAGCCGGATAAATTCCACGCGCGTTACTTTCTGTCCGTTATAATAGCACATAATGATGCTTATTGATGCGATCTGTAATGATTTTCAATCAGGATCCCAATCTGACCGGCCAATTCCTGTCTTCCTTCGGGAACCGAGGTCCAGAATTTATGGCCCTCGATATGGCTTGCCCGGAGTATGGTCAGCGGTGTCTGGCCCGGAATCATGACCCGGAACAAGGTTTGGCCATTAATAAGAAATTCCTGTACAGGTATGGCTTTTGTCCGGTAGATGATCTCAAATTTTTTTTGCGTTCCATCCATGATTCAATTTACTGATTTTTTGCTATCTGGCCGGCCCGGGATACCTACTGCTCGGGAATTGAAAAAACGATGGAGGACGGTCTTGCCTGTTCCCTGGAGAAGCCTATCCGGGAATTTGAAGTGAATACAATATATTGTGATACCAAAGGAATCCTGTCAACCAAGCGCAAGATGAAAAAGTTCTTCAGCCTCTATTTTTCAAGGCAGAACACGCATATCCCATTACTGATTTTTTTGATCTTTTTCCTGAATGTAAAATTTGTGGTGAAAATAGGAGCGATCCTTTTTATGATGTTTTATTCCATGAATTTTAGATTTGGATTTTCGGGGAAAAATTCCCGCTTGCCATTATTTTATCTTTTGATCATTTTCGTGGAATGCCTAAAGTACCTCGTGGTCACCAGGAATTTTGGACTGGAATATGGTCTGGTTTTTTCCCTGGGTATGCTGCAATGGGGCTTTTGTTTGCTATCCATCCATTATCTTAAATCGATCGTGGAGCAGACCAGCCCCCTAGTCATGCACCAAACGATCAAGACCTTTTATCTGCTAAATTTCGGAGTTTCCCTATTTTTTTTAGCCTTGCTCCTGCTCCATCCCTCCTGGCTGGCCTATTGGGGACAGGGAGAAAACATTAGTATGGCCAACCCTTCGGCCGGCGATGCAATCATCGGGATTTCTTTTGACAATTCCAGCGTGAATGCCACCATCAATGCCCTGGGGTTGATATATTTCCTCTACAAGAAGGAGTATGTATTCTCCCTGCTTTGCCTGCTCATTATTGTTTTTTGTACGAGTAACGCCAGTTTCCTGTTCATTCTCTTTACACTCCTGCTCATGATCCTGACTATAGGATCTAGCAGCCTTAGGATAAGGTCCTTGTTAGCGGCCCTTACTTTGATCGTTCTTTATTTTTCCTTCTCTCCTTCCAACAGGGACTATTTCCGCAATTATTTTGTCCAGTTGGATATATTAAATAAGAATCCAAAACTATTTTCTACCGGCCCTGTGGCCGATAGCGTATATGCGGTCAGCCCAAATCGGCAATCCAAATCCGTTGGTCATCTGTTTTCCCTGCACAATCATTCGAGGATCATAAGAGATTCAGCAGGCTCCGGCTACTACCTCTATATTTCCAACACAGATTATGACAGTAAGCCGGGTAAACTCATTTCATTTTTGCAAACCTATGTTTTCCTGCAATCAAAAATCAGTCATTTGATTTTTGGGGCAGGCATCGGGAATTTTTCGTCCAAACTTGCTTTTCGCGCTTCAGGTGTCCATATCCTCGGCTCTTATCCCTCGAAATATACCTATGCATCGACAGATTTTAAAAACAACCACCTGCGCAGCTTTGAGCATTATATCCATGGACCTCCATCGCAACACACCGTCCTTAATTTCCCCTTTTCCGTGTATAATCAGATCCTGGGTGAATATGGACTTACCGGAGCCCTCCTTTTTGCGGTTTTTTATCTGGGTTATTTTCTAAAACATTTGCGCCGGCTTTCTTACGGAAGGTTTATGCTGATTGCCCTAATGGGGTTTTTTCTGATGGATTACTGGTTTGAATCTTTCTCCCTGGTCGTTATTTTTGAACTATTCCTATTATTGAACATGAAAGAAGGAGTTTCTTCGACCCTGGAGCCAACACAAGTCTCCTTACAATCCAATGATGGTACAAAAAACAATTATGAGAAATAAAGGGGCATATTTTTTATACCTGGTTATTATTTTTCTCATTGCGGTATATGGGTTTAAAAAACCCAATTACAATTGGGACTTATTGGCCTATATGGCTGTCGTCCTGAATCATGACCATCAGGATCCAATATGGGTGCATGACTCCGTGTATGCCATTGCAAAAAAGCAATTACCCGCAGCTCCATACGGGCAGCTGGTGGATGGGGGCCTGGACTTCAGAAAAAAACTTGCGACAGATCCTCTGGCGTTTTATCAGCAAATGCCTTTTTACGCGGTCAAACCTCTTTATACCGGAATGATTTATGTGTTCTATAAAACGGGCATTCCCCTAGTCCAGGCTAGTTTGCTCCCTTCGCTAATCGGTTTTTTGCTTATCGGGCTCTTACTGCTCTTCTGGATAAGACGGTATATGCAACTTGGTTTTGCGCTCGTCTTCAGCATTCTTACCATGCTCTCGGCACCGGTATGGGAAGTGCTCCATTCCTTTACACCCGACTGCCTTTCCGCCTTTTTTTTGCTAACAGCCATATATTTTGTTTTTGAAAAAAAGTCGCTGTTGGGTGTTTTTATTTTTTTATTGCTCTCCATTTTAGTCAGATTGGATAATATCATCCCGACATTTTTCATTATATCGCTGCTTTGTTTTTCAGTCTCCTGGGGCCCAAAGATAAGCATACCACAATATGTGCTGATTTTGGTAGGACTGCTGATCGCCTTTTTTTCGATTTCTTTTTCCATGCGCCGCTTCGGTTGGAATATATTGTATTATCCAAGCTTTCTTCACTCGATGAACTCAAGTTATTCTTTTCAACCGGCATTTCAAATCCGTGCTTATTTGCATTTAGCCTTTTCCCATCTGATGGCTGGTTTATTTTCATCCAATCTGTTTTTATTCCTGGCCCTCGCTGTTTTGGCCTTTGTCAAAAAGAATCTGCAAATTCGCAGGCTGAATTTTGACCAATGGTTTCTTTGTACCCTGATTCTGATCATGGCGATCAGATTCTTACTACAGCCCATCATTACCGACCGGATCTATATTGCTTATTATCTGACCATCCTTATCTTAGTGGTGAGAAGATCGCAGGAAGCTATCCCTCGCTGATAATCAAATCAAAAAAGATAAAATGCTCTTAAATCATCCATTCTGAAAGCCTTCTTTTTTAGATCTCTTAAAAATGTCCAAATAAAATTATGAAAGGGTTCTTGAAGGCTCTCCAAAAAGAATCGTTTCCAATTTTCTTTTTCTGAAATCCAAATTTGGCATCAAGACTTTTTATCTATACATTCATTAATGTAAAATGTTTATTAAACCTGTGTAAATCTTATTTTATGAATTTCCAAAACTATTCTGCAATAAATTTGGTGAGATGTTTTGTATTATGGTTATTGGGAGCACTCTCTTCATCAATAAACCTATATTCTCAATGCACGGAACTTCCAATTACCACGAACTGCACCTATTATAATGATGTTTGCACAACTACAGATTTTTTAAACAGTTGTAATAGTACTAGCGGTTGGTCGCCAAGTCATGGGACACCACAGATCTCGAAGCCAAATAAAACAGGATCTTTTGCAACTATGGTTGCTGACGGTAACGGGGGAGAAGGAATGTTTATTCCTTATAATTTTGTAAACGGGCAATCTTATACAATTACAATAACTTTTACCACAGCGGGTGTAGGTCTTATTAACTGCTATGCGGCAAGTGGGTTAACCCAATCTCAAAAAAATTATTTATGCCAAGGTAGTCCGCCACCAAATATCCCTGCCCAAAAAATTGGCCAGGTCGCATCGACAAATACTGGCACATTTACCTTTCCTGCATTTGTGGTAAGTGGCGGTCCAATTGGAGGCTATAGTCAATTCTGGATGTATACAACTTATAATGGTGGAGCATCTTTTGTTTCTAACATTACAAACGTTCAAATTTGCCTGACTTGCGATTATGCCGCACCCACAGGATTGACAACAATTGATAATGAAACAACTTTAAGTTGGAATCCTGTAAGCCAAGCGCCATCTTATGATATAACCATACAGGATCAAGAAAATAGCAATGTTTATCAAAGTAATTTAACAAGCACTACCCCATATGTGTTTTATTGCCCAAAATCCCCGGGGGATAATGTTTCCTATATTGTTGCGGTTGGGTGTCCGGCTAGTGGTGGCTACGGTTTAAATAGTGCCGAATATTCGTTTAATGAACCTTCGGCTCCTGCTATACCGGTCAACTTGAATTATAATACTTCTACAAACATGCTAACCTGGAGTGCTGTGGCCGGAGCAACTGGTTATACAGTACAAGTTGAGGATATCACTCACCCCAATGGGGACGAATTTGTAACGGATAACACGAATAGCGCATCAAATACAACTCTTGAATTAACTGCGGGAAATATTTATCAGGTGGCAGTAAACGCTTCGACAGGATGTATTGCAGGTGCATACAGCAGCTGGTATACCTTTACAGCAACTGCCCCATGCCCAACACCGACTATTTCTTCTGCTACAAACCCAGGCGGCAGTCCTTATGAAATTCTGGTGACTTGGCAAGCTATTTCGGGAGTATCAACATATAATTTGGATTTTACTGTTGCTGGAACTTCTAATACTACCAGCATTACCGGAATAACAGGTACTAGCTATACTTTTACGTCACCGACTTACACAGCTTATACAATTTCTATACAGGGAGTTTGCTCTACATCGATGAGTCCTTTCAATCCATATAATTCGGGTGAGCCGGTAGAATCCAGTATCGGAAAAGGAACTCTAATAAATGGATCTGCGTCTGACAATAATGGAGATAATGGCAATATCACCAGTCAGTTTAAATTATTCCCAGTTCCTTCCTCTTCTTCTATAAGTATTTTATACAGTAGTAGCCAAATTGGAAAACTGGAAATTACAATTACTAATAGTTTAGGTATAGTTGTCATGAGGAAATCCGTCAGTTCATTTAGAGGGCAAAATAATTACTCATTAGACGTTGGCCAATTGTCAAAAGGAGTCTATTTTATAAAATTGATTGACGGAAATAACATACACAGTGATAAAATAGTTGTTCTAAAGTAGGGCATAGTAAGAATTAAAAGGTCAACAACAAGACTTATTTGGAAATAAAATTCCATAAAATGAAAAATGATAAAAAAGAGAAGAAAAAGAAGTAGCCTAATATTGAATTCCCGGGCCTTTTCTATTTTCATTAGGCGCCATCCCGAATTGTCTCCTGTAGGCCTTAGCAAAATTGGATTTATCTGGATAGCCAATCTCGTCAGCGATATCCTTTACGCTCCGGCCGCTCGTCGATAAAAGCCATCTTGCTTTCTTCAGACATTCGATCCTGACAAAAGACACCAGGGTCTCTCCAAATAGCGTTTTGAAATTTCTTTTTAACATGGCGATATGTATTCGGTGCTGCTGGGACAAATTCTTTAGCGTTTGTTCCTCCATATCCGGATTTTGCAAAATCTGATCCCTGATCCGGATCAGGGTCTCCCTACGGTCGATATTTGGCAATACGCTGCGGCTCTCGCTTCTTTTCAATTCTGCCAAATAATGGCTCAACAATTCCACGATATATTTTTGCATATCACTGGTTGTGTCCTTTCCGCGATCGCTATATCTGCGCAGGCTATTGAGTATAGTTTTTACCTGGTAATCGATCCTTCCGGCGAGTAAAGGCGTGCCGTGGGCACTGGCAGAATTCAGTTTTTCCAATAATGCTTTTATTTTGGGATGGGATTTTGATGCCTCTTCCAGAAAAGAAGCTTCCATTTCAATATGGAAGGATTCATATTCGCCAGGTTCAAAATTTGCCTGGTTATTTCCGACTGGCACATAGAATAGTTCATAGGTGGACTCCACTAGTAGCTTATTTCCAAAACCTGTCAGCACGCAAGGGATATTGCCTTGCAGCGTAAACTGCAGGGCCAGTATGGGTTTATCAGAACTTGGGTATAGGAGCACCTGCCGCTGCACCATGATCCGCCAAATAAAAAGGCTGAATTTATTGCTGATGAATTCCTGAATCAGCAAAAATCCAAAATCATACTGTCTGTAGTCTGTTCCGGCCCAAGTCGGCACGGCCTTCTTCAGGTAGTGCGGAATCGGCAGCAACTCTCCCGGATCTTTTTTTTGGCTGGGGTCTGCCAATAGTTTCATATTCGGTGGTTTGAGGCAAAAAACCTTTACACAAAGGAATTATTTTTTTCAGCATTTAAGAAATTTAAAGTTTTTCGAAAAAATACCATAAAAACGAGGAAGTTGGCCCCTGTTAGCCGGGGATTTTTGATTGCATTTTCCGCTGATGGGGAAAAGCTATTTCCGCCTGTGTAAGATCCTGTTAAATATTTACATTCAAATGGCCCAGACACGCCTTATCTCTTAGTAGTTTGCGCTTGTTGATTGTCAATTCAGTGCCTTTTCCCTTTTTAGGATATATGATACAAAATGCTAGATAAGCAGCTGACAATAATTTACTTGCAGGAGTTCATAGCTCGGAAACACCCAATATTTCAACTTTGTTTTTGTAAATTTGGTTTTTAAATCCTTGAATTTTGAATGGGATAGAAAAATACCTAAAGGATATTGAAATACTTTGTTTAAGATATAATGCGCAAAAGCTCTATGCATTCGGGTCCATTTTAACGGACCAATTCAGTAGGAATAGTGATGTAGATTTCATTGTTGCCTTCCAACCTTTAGACGTTCTGCAATATGTAGACAATTATTACGATTTAAATTCTCTCTAGAAGATATTTTAAATAGACCTGTGGATCTATTGGAGGAAAAAACCATAAAAAATCCCTACTTTAAGCAGGTTGTAAATAATCAAAGGCGACTCGTTTATCAACATTGAGATAAAGACCTGGCTTTATGATATCTTACACGCAATAATTGAAATTGAAAGTTTCTTTTCAGACAGGTCAAGAGATTTTGCAACTTATCAAAAAGACATTAGAACAAAACGCGCCATTGAAAGAAATATTGAGATTATTGGTGAAGCAATGAACAGGATTTTATCGATGGACGATTCAATTGAACTTTCCAATTCTCGAAAGATAGTTAACACCAGGAATAGAATAATTCATGGCTATGAAAATGTCTCTGATGAAATTATTTGGGGAATTACCATCAAACATCTACCCATCCTGAAAGCAGAAATTGAAAACTTTTAAGCACTTAAGCTATATCCAGCTCAGGTTAATCATGCAAAAATAATTGTACAGCCCCCCAATAATTCCAAGGATTACACAGTTTATAATACTGCAGCTTGGGTGCAGCGTCCGGAAATGAAAGGCTTGGGCGGATGCCTAACCAAACTATTTCCTCGCTTCCTAAAGGATTATTAAAACAAAGACAAAATGAATACCGCCATTAGAAATAGAATGATCAGCCTTCTGGTTCTTTGTTTATTTGCAGCATGCCAAAAAAATATGGTCATTTCCACCGATCGTACGTATAGGATGGGTTTCCAAAACTCCGCTCCCAGTCTGAATTTTAATCAAATCCTCCAATCACTCGCTTTATGGACGCAAAGGTCAGATGCCGCCATGATCAGCGGGGAACTTCCCTGGGACTCCCTGATCAACGGGGAAACAGCGGATAATTATATCATCAATAATTATCTGGGTTTAGCAAATTATTACCGGTCAAAAAATCTGAAACTTTGGGTATATCTCGATCCGGAAAATGGACTTAACCGCAGTTCGGATGCCGATGACTTGGTAGCTCTGGGAAAAAGTATCGCCCAATCGGATATCCAGCTATTATACCGGAGTTTTGCCCTGGCTATGGATAGCATCCTTCAGCCCGATCATATGGGTCTGGCTCTGGAAACCAACCTCATCCGGGGAGCGGCTCCGGATTCCGTCTACCAGGGCGTACGCCAGGCGGTTAATGCTGCTGCACAGGATATCCGGAATTTCGACAAAAAAGTGCCGCTCGGCGTCAGCATCCAGGTCGATTATGCTTGGGGGGAGTTGAGCAATAGCGGTTATATAGGCGTATCTCAGGATTTTGTCGATTTCCCATTTATTGAAGAACTTGGCCTGTCATCTTATCCATATTTTGCCTTTTCCAGTCCGGGGGATATTCCCTTGAATTATTATTCGAAAATCATTGAAGGAAGATCGCTTCCCGTTTTTGTATCGGAAGGAGGATGGACTTCGCAGACGATCAGCGGCTTTTCAGGTCAGACGATCAACAGCAGTCCGCTGATACAACAGCAATACATTGACCGGCAAAACCAATTGCTGGAACAAGTCGGGGCAGTTGCGTGGTTTCAATTGACCTTTACTGATATCGATCTGTCAAGTTTACCGCCATCGACTCCGGTCTCCATAAAATATTTTGCTTATTTGGGGCTGGTGGATCTGAATTTGCAGCCAAAGCCTGCACTGTCAAGCTGGGATAGCCTGTTTAGAATTAGTTTGAAGCCTGGGAATTAAGATTATCCCGCTTTTCTCAAACTAGTATACATATCTGCCAAGCCATCGACCGTCTTTTTGAACAAATTCGGGCTATTGACAATATAGTGGGGGATTTTGATGGTAGGGATACGACCAGACTGTGTTGCGGGGAGACTGAACAGATCGGCCGGGACCGAAGCCGTCTCGTCTTTTTGCACAGCATCCACTTCAATATACAATTTACCTGGAATGGCGATATCGAATGTCTTATTGCCATCATGGTACTCCAATTCGACTGGGATCTTATGATACCTGAGCGCTAGAAAAAGGTCCTTTGCTTCCTGGCTGGCTGAAGATTCGATCAGCAGGACCTGATCTTTCAGACAGAGGGGGACGCCATAGACATCGATCGAGAATTGGAAGATTCCGTTTGAGATTGATTTTCCGCAATGTAAGCAAGTGTACAAATCATCCATAGGTGGGGGTGTTTGCCCTAGAACGGAGTCAAATCCGAATTAGTATGCTGTTTTCCACAATGTTCTGTGCATAACTTAAACTCTATCGGTTTGCAATACCTGCATCAAAAATTCGTTTGAAAACTGGTTTTTCATAGGATATTGGATTTTAAAACGGGGTTGAATTTCTATTCAGACCCCTTTTTTTTTGAACATCCCCCACTTTCCGTAAGACCCTTCATTTTTTCCCATAAATAGAAAACAACCCGTTAACTTTAGGTATTATTATTTAAGTTATGGAAGAAGATGAAATCATCGGAGAATTTGAAGTGTCCTTTAATTACAAAAATGTACTCTATGTTTGTCAGGTCCAGCCTGCGCAGGAAGAGGGTGATCTTTATTATAAAGTAGAATATTTTTCTCCAAACGGAAAAGGAATCATTCCAAAATTGGTTACCGCTCCTTCTCCAGACGGATCCCACAGAATATACTGGAAGGCTTCCGGCGTGGAATCAGATCCCGATTTTTTACAGGAACTCGGAGCTGGGATAGAAAAAAATAAGGCTTAAAAATTATTTCCCTTCGTTTTGGTCTTTATCCTGCAAAGAAACATATTGGCCGTGATGTACAAGGTGGAGCCGTCATCTCCCCAGGCGCAATTGGAAGTGGATTGAGGTATTTCGATCCTTCCCAATAATTTTCCAGAAGGAGAGATGATCAGGAAGCCGCCTGGTCCTGTGGAAAACAAATTTCCTTTTGCGTCCACTTTCATGCCATCCGGCACTCCTTTCAATCCCTGTTGTATCAGCGGCGTTGCATCATAAAAAACCCTTCCTTCACCAAGGCTGCCATCCGCAATAACCGGATAAGCCATTATGATCGCTTTTTTCGGGTCAGATTGGCCTACATACAAAATTTTTTCATCGGGCGAAAAAGCAATTCCGTTCGGTGTCAAATTATCGATCAGGAGGCTGACCCTTCCATCGGGTGAAAGCCTGTACACACCCATATAATCGGTTTCGCGCGAAGAATCACTTTCCCGGTTGGGCAGTCCGTAGGCCGGATCGGTAAAGTAATAATCCCCGGTGGACCGCTGGACAATATCATTGGGACTGTTGAATCGTTTACCCTGGTAATTATCCGCAAGCGTCCTTTTACCGCCGAGAGTTAATGGCATGGCGCTGATTCTCCTGTCCCCATGTTCGCAGGCAACCAGTTGACCTTTGCTGTTAATGATTAGCCCATTGCTTCCGGACTCCCGGCTGTAGGGCATTTTCCCCGTATAGCCGGAAGGCTTCAAAAATTCGCTAAGGCCCTCGCCCTGTTTCCATTTAAAAATGGTATTGCGCGGAATATCGGAAAAAAGCAGGTACCCGCCTTCTTTAACCCATACAGGCCCCTCTGACCAGTAGAAACTGTCGGCCAGGATCTCCACTTTCGCGTTTTGGTCGATGAGCTGGTCAAATGCAGGATCAAGGCTGATGAGTTTCCCAAAGGTTCTTTGCTGAGCATGGGAAAAGTAGCAGGTAAAAACTACCACCAGGATGAAAGGTATCTTTCTCATAAAAGAAAATTTACAAGATGAATATAACATTAGTTTCCTGCTTTTGGCATGGTTTTTTTCATAGTTTTCTGGGTTATAATTCATTGCTCAATAATGATCACGATGGTCACCAATAACGAAAACCAGGGATTGAATCCGGTGGATCAGCCAGAATGGATA
>Ga0302325_10014775_pt1 | contig 16609 bp, 13 predicted proteins | sample Palsa_T0_2_FD_201948 | JGI IMG/M metagenome (GOLD analysis project Ga0302325, IMG submission 201948) | Peat permafrost microbial communities from Stordalen Mire near Abisko, Sweden - Palsa_T0_2 | ecosystem: Environmental > Terrestrial > Soil > Palsa > Peat permafrost | place: Sweden: Abisko... | reverse complement strand
CGCGCAGCGCGCGGAGCTGGCCGCGCAGTTGCGTCGGCGCGCGGCACACGAGTCGCGATCCTGATCGGGTGAAGCGTGGGCGTGAGCGCCGCGCGCCCGCGTGTGCGCCCGCGCTCGCGTGTGCGCCTGCGCTCGCGTGTGCGCCTGCGCTCGCGTGTGCGCCCGCGTTCGCGCCTGCGCCCGCGTTCGCGCCCGCGTTCGCGCCTGCGCCCGCGTTCGCGCCCGCGCTCGCGTGTGCGCCCGCGCTCTGCCCGGCGCGTCAGCGGTGCCCGACCGCCTGAACGGCCGGGGCCGTCGCCGGCGCGATCGCCTGCGTGCGTAGCTCGCGCTTCAGCACCTTGCCGGTGGGATTGCGCGGAAGCGCGTCGAGGAACACGAAGTCGCGCGGCACCTTGGGCCCGGCGAGCCGATCGCGGCACCACAGCTTGAGCGCGCCCTCGTCGAGAGAGGTGCCCGGCTTGCGCACCACGAACGCGCGCACGCGCTCGCCCCACTCGGGGTCCTCGACTCCAACGACCGCCACCTCGGCGACGTCGGGGTTCGCCTCGATCGCGGCCTCGACCTCGGCCGGGTACACGTTGACCCCGCCCGAGATGATCATGTCGCGCTTGCGGCCCTCGATGAAGAAGCGGCCGTCGCGATCCCGGCGCGCGAGATCTCCCACGCTGAAGAAGCCTTCCCTCATGCTCGCGCGCGTCGACGCCGCGTCGTTGTGATAGCCGGCGACGAGCATCTTGTTTCGCACGTAAAGCTCACCGACGGTGCCCGGCGGGACGTCCTTGCCGTTGTCGTCGAGCAGGCGCACCTCGTTGCCAGGCAGCGCCTTGCCGATCGTCCCCGGCGCGGCGCGGAGATCGTCCGGCTTCGCCATCGTCACGAGGCCCGTCTCCGTGGCCCCGTAACAGTTGAAGAGAACGTCGCCGAAGTGGTCCATGACCTGCGTGCCCAGGGGGCCCGGCAACGGGGCGCCCACGGTGAAGATCCCCCGCATCGAGCGGACGTCGTACTTGGCCAGCACTTCGGGCCCGAGCGCCATCACGCGGTGCAGGATCGTCGGCACCACCGCGGACGTCGTGACGCCGTGCTTCTCGACGAGCTGCAGCAAGGCTTCCGGCTTGAACTCGTCCATCAACACGGCCGTGCCCCCAAGGAGCGCGTTGAACGAGAGGAAGCCGAACGCCGTCGAGTGGTAGAGCGGGCACGTCACGAGGTGGACGTCGTCCGCGCGCATCGGCGTCTCGCCGAGAAACTGCATGATGGCGTGCATCCCGTCCTTCGGGAACTTGCGGACGGCGCCCTTGGGCTTGCCCGTCGTGCCGGACGTGTAGATGACGACGGCGGCGTCTTCTTGGGCGCCGCTTTCGACGGCGGGCATGGCGCCACGCGAGGCGAGGAAGTCGTCCTCGTACCGGTCGCACCCGGGGATGTCGGCGCCGACGGCGATGAAGTCGCGACCGGACAGGTCGAGGCCCTTCTTGGCCTGCTCGACGACCGGCCAGAGATCCGCCTCGAAGACGATGGCCTTCGCGCCGCAATGCTTGGCCAGGTACACGAGCTCCGCCGCCGTGGACCGCCACGAGACGCTGACGGCCGCTGCGCCAATGCGACCGGCACCGCCCTGCACCTCCAGGAACTCGGGCCGGTTGCGCATCATGATGACGACGCTCGAGTTGCGCCGGAAGTTGCGGCGCTGTAGCCCGACGGCGGCGCGGTTCATCCGGTCGTTCAACTCGGAGAACGTGAGACGACGGTCGTGCCACAAGATGGCCGTCTTGTTGGGCGAGTTCTTCGCGTGGAACGCGAAGATGACCGACGGGTTCCTGCCGCTGCGCGCGACGACGGTGGCGAGGGCCACGATCCCCTGGAGCGAGATCTCGTAGAGAATGCCGCTCTGCTTGATCACCTTCGCGCTCGTGCGAATGCGATCGGGCACGCCCGTTACCTCGTCGCGAAGGGTACGAAGACGCTGAGGTACGCCCGTCACCGTTTCACGCAGCGTCTGGATGCGCTCGAAGATATCCGCTTCCTGCATGGTTTCCGTCGATCCTCGGGGGCGCATCCTAGCCGGCGGGGATGCGGTATGGGTGTGATAAGCTTAGCAAACGTCGGATGGTACCGCCGAGGGATGAGAACGCTCCGTCGCGCATCGTCGTGCCGATGTCCGGCCCGCCGTCGAGCAACAACCGCCGGCTGTCCGAGCGGCACGCGATAACGCTCCGCGTCGACTACAAGCGGATGAACACGTTCTTCGCGGACTACGCCAAGAATATCTCCAAGGGGGGCACGTTCATCCGCACGAGCAAGCCCCTCGACGTGGGAACCGAGTTCGTGTTCGTCCTGTCGATTCCAGGCCAGACGGATCAGCTCCAGCTGCTCGGGCAGGTCATGTGGGCTGTGGATGAGTCCAAGACCACCGAGACGCAGCCGGCCGGGATGGGCATCCGGTTCAAGTTTCGCGACGAAAGTGAGCTCAAGGAGCTCGAGGACTTCGTCGCCAAGCTGATGGCCGAGAACCTCGGCAGCCACGTGACCGAGAGACTGCTCAAGGACGCGAAGTAGCGCCAACTGGGCCGGCGGTAAGCGGGACCCGTCCGGGGGCGGTAAGCGGCACCCGTCCGCGCGCGACGAGCCGGGCGCGGCCGCTTGTGCGTCCGAGGCAGCGACCCTAGGTTCACGGGCATGGTGGCAGCCGTCGCGATCCCCCTGGACATCGAGGACGCGATCGATCGACTCAAGCGCGAGCGCAACGCCGTCGTCCTGGCGCACTACTACCAGGAGAGCGAGATCCAGGACGTCGCGGACTTCATTGGCGACTCGCTGCAGCTCGCGCAGGCGGCGGCGAAGACCACGGCCGACGTCATCTGCTTCGCCGGCGTCCATTTCATGGCCGAGACGGCGAAGATCCTCAACCCGACGCGGACGGTCGTCTTGCCCGATCTCGAGGCCGGCTGCTCGCTCGCGAGCGGCTGCCCGGCCGACCGATTCGCCGCATGGATCGCGAAGCACCGGGCCGTCGATCCCGGCGCCGTCGTCATCAGCTACATCAACTGCACGGCCGAGGTGAAGGCCCTGTCCGACTACATCGTCACGTCCTCGAACGCCGAGGCGATCGTCCGCAGCGTCCCCGCCGACAAGACGGTGCTCTTCGCGCCCGACAAGAACCTCGGCCGCTATCTCGAGAAGAAGATCGGCCGCAAGATGGTCCACTGGCAGGGGAGCTGCGTCGTGCACGAGACGTTCAGCCTGCGCAAGCTCGTGGCCCTCAAGGAGCGGCACCCCAAGGCCATCGTCATCGCCCACCCCGAGTGCGAAGAGCCGATCCTCGCGATGGCTCAGTACATCGGGTCGACGACGGCGCTCCTCAAGTACGCGGTGGCCAGCCCCGAGCGCGAGTTCATCGTGGCGACGGAGTCGGGGATCTTGCACCAGATGCAAAAGCAGGCGCCCGACAAGACGTTCATCGCGGCCCCGCCAGAGGCCAACTGCGCCTGCAACGAGTGCCCCTTCATGCGAAAGAACACCCTCGAGAAGGTGTACCTCTCGCTGCGCGACCTCACCCCGCGCATCGACATGCCGGCGGACCTCATCGCCCGCGCGCGCATCCCGATCGACCGGATGCTCGCGCTCAGCTAGAACCGCCGTCGAGGGCGGTCAGACCTTTGCTGTCATCCCGAGCGAAGCGAAGGACCCCACTTTGCCGGAGAATCCTCGGTCCGCGTGGGGTCCTTCGGCCTTGCGCGTCGCCGCATCTCGACGGCGCTGCGCTTAGCGACGCTGGCCGGGGCGCACGCCGGGCGGGCGCTCGGCGGCGGGGCGGAAGACGGGCTTCTGGGGCTCTTCGGGCTTGGCCTCGAGCGATGACGCTGCGGAATTCAGCTCGTCCTCGATGAGCACCTGGATTGCCGCCTCCGACGGGGGAGGCTCGTCCGCGGCCGTGGTCGGCGCCGGGGGCAGCGAGCCCCACGCATCGTCGGCGGGTGGCTTCTCGGAGTGCGGGGGCTTCAGCGCGTCGATCTTCGAGTCGCGGACCGACCCGGGCACCAGGCCCACCTTTGCCACGACCGCGTCGAGAACGGACACGAGCACCTCGTCCGCCGTTCGCGCGACGATCTTTTCCCAGCCAAGGGCCGCGACGATCCCCTTCGGCGTGCCGTCGGCGGCCTCGTGGATGCGATGAATCCACGCCGCGAGGTCTTCCTTTGACAGCCCTTCGGCGAGGACGTCGGTGCCGCGCAGCGAACCGCCCCGCGCCTGCAGCGAATCGAGAAACCAGCGCGCGTCGAAGAGGTAAAGCTCGTAGGCCGTGGCCAGGGCCTTGTGCAGGGCCTGCTTCGTCAGCTTCCCGCCGCGCCAGAAGGACCAAAGCTCGGCGAGGGGCAGCCACCGGATCAGGACCTCCGGCGTGAGCCCCTCCTCGAAGGCGATGTGATCGACGTCGCCCGCCACGAGGGCGTCGTGCACGACGCTCTGCACCTTCTCGTCGGTATCGCGCAGGGCGGCCTTGATGCCGCGGATGCCCCAGGCGGCCACGATGGGGCCTCGCGCCTCGTTCGGCAGGTACTTGAAGACGCGGTCGGCGCACCCCTTCTCGTCGTGCGGGAAGAATGCAGTCACGAACTCCTGCGACGAGCGAACGCGCCCGTCCGGCGTGCGGCGGAATTCCTCGAGCGCGAGGCAAAACTTGGGAACGGCTGCGGTTAGATCGTTTCGTGCCTTGTCCACGGGCACCCTCCGTGCGGTGCCTCGGCACCGCGTGGGTTTTTTAGAGCTCAGTCATGAGCGTCGTTATGACGTAGTCGAACGCGAAGATGGCGACAATGCTTGCGACGACGGCCCTCGCCGTCGCCTCCCCGACCCCGCGCGCGCCCCCCGACGCGTAGAGCCCCTTCTTGCAGGAGATGGAGCTGAGTACGAGGCCGAAAACAAAGCTTTTCACCGTCAGGATACGCAGATCGTGGACGTCGAGGAAGGCGCGGATCTTGTCGAAGAACGTCCCCGGGTCGAGCCCTTGCCACACAACGGCGACGAGGTAGGCGCCCGCCATCCCGGTGACGCCGAAGCATGTCGAGAGCAGGGGCATCATCAGGACCGTCGCGACGACGCGCGGCGCGACGAGGTACTGCACCGGGTCGACGCCCATCGTCGTGATGGCGTCGATCTGCTCGGTGACCCGCATGTTTCCGAGCTCGCTCGCCATCGTGCTTCCGGCGCGAGCCGTCACGACGACGGCCGTGAGCACCGGGGCGAGTTCGCGCGCGAGGGCCAGCGCGACGACCCCTCCCACCATCCCTTCGGCCGAGAACTGCCGGAACCCGACGATGGTGCTGACGGTAAAGGCCATGCCGGTGAAGAGACCCACCAGCGCGACGATGAACACCGATCCGACACCCACGAACTCGAGCGAGAGTACGAGCTGCGCGACGCGGTACGGCGGGCGCACCATGCTGGTCAGCGTCTGCCCGGCGAGCATCACGGTGGCGCCGAGATCGTCGAAGAAGCCGACGGCCGGCGACACGAGGACGTCCACGGCCGCGGCGGCGCGGGACAGGAGCGACGGAGACCGCTGCGCCGTTTCGGACAAGCGGCGCGGAGTCTATCCCGGACAGGCCCCCCGCGCGCGGTCAGGCTCTTTGGGCGCCGCCGGTGGAGGGAAGCGACTCTACGGCTCCCGGTAAAACCGGGGCACTCTGCGGGAGATGCTCGTCATGATCTCCCAGGGGATGGTCCCGGCGTGCGCGGCGATCTCGTCGGCGCCGATCGCGTCGCGCCCGAGCGGGCCCTCCTGCGCGCCGAGGACGACGGCCTCGTCACGAAGCGAGGCGCCAGGGACGTCGGTCACGTCGATCATGGCCATGTCCATCGACACGGCCCCGACGATCGGCGCCCGCGCGCCGCGCACGAGGACGTGCCCGCGGTTGCTCAACTGGCGCGACAACCCGTCCGCGTAGCCCATCGGGATCGTCGCGATGCGGCTGGCGCGGGCCGCCTTCCAGGTACCGCCGTAGCCGACGGCGCCGCCGGCGGGGACGTCGCGCAGCGACACGAGCTCGGTGCGCACCCGCATGACCGGCTTGAGCTCGCGCGTCAACGCTTGCGAATCGACGCGCGGCGAGACGCCGAAGAGAGCGAGCCCCGGCCGCACCGCGTCGAGCAGCGCTTGCCCGCGCAGCAGCGCAGCGCTGTTCGCGGCGTGGCGGACGCCGGGGACGACGCCGTGACGCCCGAGGAGCGCCGAGGCCTCGTCGAAGCGGGCCATCTGGGCGTGCGTGAAGCCGGGATCCCCGTCGTCGGCGTTGGCGAGGTGGGTCATCAGCCCGTGGATGCGGACCTCGGGGACGTCCGAGAGCCCCGCGGCGAGCGCCGGCAGCGCCTCCATCGTGACGCCAAGGCGCGCGATGCCGGTGTCGATCTTGAGGTGCACGTCGATCGGGCCGCTGGCGAGGCCAGCGCGGACGAGGCGCGCGAAGGCGCGGATCTGTTCGGCGTCGTGGACGACGGGGATGAGATCGCGCAAGATGACCTCGTCGTGCGCGGCGCCGTAGTGCCCGCCCATCACGAGGATCGGCGCGACGATGCCGGCTTCGCGCAGCTCGATGGCCTCTTCGAGCAGCGCGACGCAGAAGCCCGCGACGCCTCGCTCCAGCGTCCGCGCCACGGCCGGCGCGCCGTGGCCGTAGGCGTCCGCCTTGAGCACCGCCCAGACCCGCGCCGCGCCGGCGTGACGGGCCACCACCCTCAGGTTGTGGCGCAGCGCCTCGAGGTTGATCTCCGCGCGCGTCGGCCGCACGGCATCGGCCGGGGCGGCGCGTCGTGGGCGGAGGATGCGGGGCACGAGAGGCTGGGACATCGCGGGAGTGCGCGGCCGGGAAACCTTGGGAGCCTACACCTTCGACTAACACCGCCCCGGGCGCCCGGCCAAGAGAGCTTCAGACCTTCAGCCTGGCGCGCGGTTCTCGTGCGCGCGACGCTCTGCGGCAACGGCCTGCTCGTGGGCGAACTGCATGCGGTAGAGGCGGGCGTAGACGCCGCCGAGGGCGACGAGCTCGTCGTGCGACCCCGACTCGACGACGCGCCCTTTGTGGAAGCACACGATGCGGTCCGCGGCGCGGATCGTCGAGAGGCGATGCGCGATGACGAGCGCCGTGCGCCCTTCGATCACGGTCTCGAGCGCCCGCTGCAAGCGCGCCTCCGTGTCGGAGTCCACGCTCGCCGTCGCTTCGTCGAGCACGAGCAGCGGCGAGTCGCGGTAGAGCGCCCGCGCGAACGCAATCAGCTGCCGTTCCCCCGCGCTGAAGTTCTGGCCGCGCTCGTCGACGCGGGCGTCGAGGCCCCCGCCGTCGCGGCGCTGGAACAGCTCGAGCGCGCCGATCCGGCGCAAGGCTTCCTCGGCGCGCGCGCGGTCGGGCGTCGGGTCGGCGATGGCGATGTTCGACAGCACCGTGCCGGGAAACAGAAAGACGTCCTGCGGCACCACCGAGAACTGCCGGCGAAGCGCGTGCGGCTCGAGGCCGCGGACATCCTTGCCGAAGACGCGCACCGCGCCGCGTTGCGGCTCGTACAGACGCAAGAGCAGGCTGGCCACCGTCGACTTGCCCGCGCCCGTCGCACCCACGAGCGCGATCCGTTCGCCGCAATTCGCCACGAGGCTCACGTCCCGCAGGACGGGGATCCCCGGCTTGTACTCGAAATCGACGTGCTCGAGCGCGATCGCCTCGCCGGGCGGCCCTTCTGGCGCGCACGCCTCGGGCGCGAGGTCGTCGGGGGCGACGTCGGTCTCGTCGAGGAGCTCGAAGATCCGCTCCGCACCCGACATCGCGCTTTGCAGGAGCGTGTAGCGCTGCGAGAGCAGGCTGACGGGCTCGAAGAACTGACGGATGTACTGGGTGAACGTGACGAGGAGCGCGAACGTGATGGTGTGGTCGCCGATGCGGCGAAGCCCCGCAAACCAGAGGATGCTCGCCGTGCAGAGCGTATTGACCATCTCGATCGCGGCGTCGAGGACCGCCTCGTAGTACACGGCCGTCTTGTTCGCCTCGCGGTACGAGACGTTGATGCCGTCGAACTCGTCGGCCATCGCCGACTCGCGGACGAAGGCCTGGACGACCGAGATGCCGTTGACCTGCTCGTTGAGAAACGAGTTGAGGCGCGCCGTGCGGGCGCGGACGTCCCGGTACGCGACCCGGGAGCGCTTGCGGACGTAGTTGACGATGGCGCCGACGAGCGGCAGCGCCAAAAAGGAGACGATCGACAGGCGCCAGTCGAGCGCCAGCATCATCGCGACGATGCCCACGAGGGCGAGCACGTCCCCCATGGCGTTGAGCGCACCGGAGGCGAACAGCTCGCTCAACGCGTCGACGTCGTTCGTCGCGCGCGTGACGAGCCGGCCGACGGGGGTGCGGTCGTAGTAGCGGAGGCGCAGCTTCTGAAAAAACTGGAAGACGGCGGATCGCAAGTCGGCCATCGCGCGCGCGCCGGCCACCTGCATCGTGTACATCTGCACGTACGTCAGCGACTGCACGGCGAAGAGCAGGAGCGCGAGGCCCAGGCCGTCGCGCATCAGGCCGTGAGCGCTGCGGGCGTCGGCCTGCTTGACGACGTCGCCCATGACGATGGGCCGGACGAGGTTGATCGCCGACACCACGGCGAGCGTGGCGAGCGAGATGACGATGAAGCGCGCGTGCGGCCGTACGAAGGGCCAGAGGCGGCGCAAGAGCCGCCCGTCGTACGCCTTGCCGATGGCGCTCTCTTCGTGGAAGTTGCGCAGGGCATCGCCCGCCTTGGACGCGCGGGCCGCCGCGGTCTTGGACAGGGCCTGCGCCCCGACCATCGGCGGCGCCGTCGTCGACGAGGGCTTGGCGCTCACGACGCGTGCTCCAGCGGCGGGGGTGCGGTCGTCGTCGTGGCGCCCGGGTCGATCGACTCGAGCTCGCGCGCCATCTTCTGCTCTTCTGCGAACGCCGCGTAGATGCCCGTTCCGCGCGAGAGCTCCGCGTGCGTGCCTTGCTCGACGATGCGCCCCTCGTCGAGGACGATGACGCGATCGCACCGCGACGCGGCCGCGATCCGGTGCGTGACGAGGATCACCGTGCGGCGCGCCGCCTGGCGCTCGATGGCCGCGAGGACGGCGGCCTCGGTCTTGGCATCGACCGCGGAGAGAGGATCGTCGAGGATGAGGATCTTGGGCTCCCACACGAGGGCGCGTGCGAGCGCGATGCGCTGTTTCTGCCCGCCCGAGAGCTGCACGCCGCGCTCGCCGACGACCGTGTCGAAGCCATCCGGCAGCGAGAGCGCCTCGTCGAGCACCTGCGCTTCGCGCGCCGCGTCGCGGATCCTCGCCTTGACGTCCGGCGACTCCAGATCGTCGAGCGCAAAGCCGATGTTGCGCTCGACCGTGGTGGAGAAGAGAAAGGCGTCCTGCTGCGCGTAGCCGATGACGGATCGAACGGACGCGAGCGGGAGCTCGCACACGTCGACCCCGTCGATGCGGACGGCCGCCTCGGGCGTCGGCAGCAGCCGGGCCAGCAGCATGGCGAGTGTCGTCTTGCCCGCACCCGTACGGCCCACGATCGCGAGCGACTCTCCCGGCGCGACCTTGAACGAGACGTCGTCCAGGACCTTGCGCGTGCCGTACGTGAACGTCAGCCGCTCGACGGACACCGATCCGCCGACGTGCTTGGGCGGCCGGCGCGGGCCGTCGACCACCTCGGGCACCGCGAGGAACACGTCCTGCAATCTCAAGAACCCCGCGCGGCCGCGCTGCACCACGCTGAGCGCGAACCCGACCGCGATCATCGGCCACGCCATCCGCGCGAACGCCATCCAGAAGGCGAAGAAGTCGCCCTGCGAGATGCCGCCGTGCTCCGGCCCCCGCAGAAGGAGCGACGAGCCGTACCAGAAGAAGATGAGGATCCCGAGCGCGGCGACCGTGCCGATCGTCGGACCGAACGACCCCCGGATGCGCGCCAGCGCGAGGCTCGCGTCGAGGTACTCGCGGTTGGCGACCTCGAAGCGGGCGAGCTCGCGCTCTTCGAGGGCGAAGCTACGGACGACGCGGACGCCCGCGATGTTGGCCTGGAGGACGTCGCTCATCCGGCCGAGCGCGGCCTGGTTCTGCCGCATCCGGCTGTACATGCCCTTCGAGAGCGAGCGCGAGATCAGAAAGACGAGGGGCAGGTTGACCAGGCAGGCCAGAGTCAACCTGGGGCTCTTGGACGCCATGACTTGCAGGGCGCTCGGGAACGAGAACACGACCCCGACGAGGTTCATGATGCCGAAGCCGAACAGCATCCGGACCTGCTGCAGATCGCTCGTCGAGCGGCTCATGATCTCGCCAGCGGGCATCTTGCGGTAGAACGCCGCGCCGAGCTGTTGCAGCTTGCGAAGAAGCTCGAACCTCAGCTCGTACTCGACGTCGCGACCCGCGTTCAGCAGATACCACCGGCTCGCGACGCGCGCGATGAACGCCCCGACGGCGAGCACGAGCATCATCGCCGCGGGGCGCCAGGCCGTCCCCGGACGCGCACCGAAGACGTCGTCGACCGCGTGCCCGGACTGGATGTCGATGCGATTCATCGCGACCTGGAAGGCCGCGAGCGTGAGCCCGCCGAGGATGTACTGCGGCGCGTGACGGCGGAACTGTCCGCCCAGCGTGGTCGGATATCGGCGAGAATTGAGGATCGGCGGGCTCACGGCGCGTTCGTCGGGGCTCGGCCCCTCGACCGCAATGGATGCTCCATCCGGGGTCTTCGTTGTCACGATCGGGCCGGCAGCGGCTTGCGGTGCGAGCTCGAAAGTCGCGGCCGCCCGCGGCCTTCTGCCGCGGAAACGAGGTTTTTCAGGTCGAGGCGCACCGGGAGCAGGCCGAGCATGACGCGCGCGCCTCCCTTGCCGTCGAGCTCCTGGACGACGCCGACCTTCCCGGCGAAAGGGCCCTTCAGGACGCTGACGCGCGCGCCGCGCTCGAACGACGGCAGCGAGGGCGGCGCCTTGGTCCGTCGATCGCGATCGCGGTCGCGCTCGGCGCGCCTGCGCTCGGCCGCGTCGACCGCCGGGGGACGCGACCGGAGACGCGGTGCTGCGTCGGCGCTGGGCGGTCGCTTGGATCGGGACGGGGGAGGCTCGGGCGAGCGGGACATCGGGCGAAGTGGCGCTGAGCCGCCATCGATTAGGGTAGCGCATGCGGGGCCGGAGAGGCCGCAATCGCGCGCAGGCACGTCCAACCATACCTGCGCGGCGCGGCACGTGCTACGCCTTCCGGCACCGTGCCCCGAGCCACGAAGTCGCCCGAGTCGAAACCTCCGAAGAAGAGGTCTCGCGCGCCGAAAAGCGGTCCCGCCGCCGCCGAGGCCGAGCGTTCGGGTGACTCGGGCGACGAACACTCGGAAGACGGCGCCGCCGACGCCGAGGGCGACGAGGATCGCGAGCCGGCCGAAGATCGCGCCGAAGATCGCGAGGAGGAGGCGGAGCTCGAGGGCGGCACCGCCGAGGCCGAGGCTGAAGAGGTCGACGACGCGCCCGTCCCGCTGCCGAAGGACCGCGGGGACTCCGATGCCTCGTCGATCGAGCGTTTCGACCCGCTCTCGGCGTACCTGCGCGAAGTCCAACGCCACCCGCTCTTGTCGCCCGAAGAGACGCAGACCCTCGCGCAGAAGTTCGTCTCGACGCAGGACGCGAACACCGCGGCGCGGCTCGTGACTGCAAACCTGCGGCTCGTGGTGAAGATCGCTTACGAGTACCGCCGCGCGTACAAAAACATCATGGACCTGATCCAGGAGGGCAATATCGGGCTGATGCAGGCCGTGAAGCGGTACGACCCGTACCGCGGGGTCAAGCTCTCCTCGTATGCAGCCTGGTGGATCCGCGCGTACATCCTGCGATTCATCCTCAACAACTGGCGGCTGGTGAAGCTCGGCACGACGCAGGCGCAGCGGAAGCTATTCTTCAACCTGCGGAAGAAGCGCGCGGAGCTCGTGGCGCTGGGGATCGACCCGACGCACGCAGAGATCGCCAAGCGGCTGAACGTCCCGGAGAACGAAGTCGCCGAGATGGACGTGCGCCTCCAGGCGAGCGAGAAATCTCTAGACGCCCCCATCGGCGACGGCGAGGGGCGCGCGACGGCGCGGGTCGACACCATCCCCAGCCTGGTCGACGGGCCGGAGACGCTGATCGCCGACACCGAGCTGCAGGGCCTGCTCAAGGAGAAGCTCGACGCGTTCCGCGGGACGCTCTCGGGCAAGGACAAGGAGCTCGCGATCTTCGACGAGCGTCTCGTGGCCGACGAACCGCTGACCCTCCAGGAGCTGGGAGACCGCTTCGGGATCTCTCGCGAACGCGTGCGGCAGCTCGAGCAGCGGCTGACGGGGAGGCTGCGCGAGTTTCTCCGTGAGGAGCTGGGAGACTCGGTCCCCGTCGCTTAGCCGGGCGCGGGCGGGCTCCCATGGCGGCGGGCGTTCTCTTCGTCGTGGCGACGCCGATCGGCAACCTCGGCGACTTGACGGCGCGGGCGGTCGAGACGCTGCGCAGCTGCGATCGGGTGCTGGCCGAGGACACGCGGCGCGCGCGTCAGCTCTTGAGTCACCTCGCGATCCAGGGCCGGGCGGTGGAGCGCCTCGATGCCCACGCGACGGAGCGAGACGTCGAGCGCGTCGTCGCCCGCCTCGCCGGGGGCGAGCGGGTGGCGCTGGTGACGGACGCGGGCACACCAGTCGTGAGCGATCCGGGCGCCGCGGTTGTCGACGCCGCCATCGCTGCGGGTGTTCCGGTGGTTCCGATCCCGGGGCCTAGCGCGGTGCTCGCGGCGCTGGTGGGGAGCGGCCTCGCCGGCGACGGGCGATTCCGTTTCGTCGGCTTCTTGCCGCGAGAGGGGTCTGCGAGGCGCGATGCAATCGCGCAGGTGTGCGAGACGCCGGAGGCGGTCGTGCTCTTCGAAGCGCCGTCCCGGTTGCGCGCGACCCTCGGCGACTTGGCGGACGCGACGCCGGACCGGCGCGCGTGCGTGGCCCGCGAGCTCACGAAGCTGCACGAGGAGATGGCGCGCGGCACATGCGCCGAGCTGGCGGCGGACGAGAGGGAATGGCTCGGTGAGATCGCCGTGGTCCTGGCACCGCACGACCCGGCGGCGCGAACCGAGGCAGTCGACGACGCGGCGCTGGACGCACGCATCGACGAGGCCCTCGCGCGCAGCGAACACCCGCGGACAGCCGCCGACCGCCTCGCCGCGTGGAGCGGCCGTCGAAAGCGCGACGTCTACGAACGCATCGTCGCGCGCCAGCATCGCGGCAGGTGAATTCGATCGAGCCTCTGGCGCGCCCGTCAGCGTGAGACCCCAGCTCACTCGCCGTGCCCGAAGCCCATCTCTGCGAGCAAGGTCTCTGCGGCGGCCGTTGGGGTCGTTCGGCCGCCGACGACGTCGGCTTCGACGGCGGGCAGGCGGGCTGCCACGCGGGGGTTCGTTCGGAAATTTCGTTCGAGGCGCTCGACGATGAGGGACCACATCCAGGCGCGCTGCTGCTCGGAACGCAACGCCGCGAGCTCCCCGGTGGTTGTGAGAGTCGCCCGGTGCTCCTCGACGACCGCCCATAGCTCCTGGAGCCCCGCGCCCGTCAGCCCGGAGATCGCGAGCGCGCGAGGCAACCAGCTCGCGCGCTTGCGCGGAAGGTAGCGAAGGGCTGCCTTCAGGTCCCCCAGCGCCATACGCGCGCGATTCGCGCCCTCCCCGTCCGACTTGTTGACCGCGATGGCGTCGGCGAGCTCGAGGACTCCCTTCTTGATTCCTTGCAGCTCGTCGCCAGAGCCGGGAAGCGCCAGGACGAGGAAGAAGTCGACCATGTCGGCGACCGCGGTCTCTCCCTGACCAACGCCCACGGTCTCCACGAAGACCACGTCGAACCCCGCCGCTTCGCAGAGGAGCATCGTCTCGCGCGTGCGGCGCGCGATGCCTCCGGGTGTCGCGCCGCTGGGCGACGGCCGGATGAACGCTCGTGGCTCGAGCGAGAGTCGAGCCATCCTCGTCTTGTCCCCGAGGATCGAACCACCCGAGAGAGTGCTCGATGGATCGATGGCCAGGACCGCGACGCGATGGCCCCGACCGACGAGAAACATCCCCATCGCATCGACGAAGGTGCTCTTCCCGACGCCGGGCACGCCGGTGATGCCCACGCGGTGGGCGTGCCCGGTCGCGGGAAGAAGCCTCCCGAGGAGCTCCTGCGCGAGCCCGGCGTCCGACTCATGCCGACTCTCGATCAACGTGATCGCCCGTGCGAGGACGGCGCGATCGCGGCCACGCACTCCGCGCTCATAGGCATCGAGCGTGAGGCGCGGGCTCTTGCCTTTCATACCACCGCTTCCAGCTTGTCGAGCAGCGACTGCGCGGCCTCGGCGATGACGGTCCCGGGACCGAAGATCTCCGCGGCGCCGGCGGAGCGCAGAGCGGCGTAGTCGTCGGGTGGAATGACGCCGCCGACGACGACGAGAATGTCGGAGCGGCCCAGCTCCGTGAGGGCCGCACGGAGCGCGGGGACGAGCGTCAGGTGACCGGCCGCCAGCGAGCTCGCGCCGATGACGTGCACGTCGTTCTCCACGGCGGCGCGCGCCGTCTCCTCCGGCGTCTGGAACAATGGCCCGATGTCGACGTCGAAGCCCAGGTCGGCGAAGGCCGAGGCGATCACCTTCTGACCGCGGTCGTGCCCATCCTGACCCATCTTGGCGACGAGGATTCGCGGCCGCCGGCCCTCGCGCTGGAGAAACTCGCTCGTGCGCGCGCGGACCGTCGTGACTGCGGTCGACGTCTCGCCCACCTCTCCACTGTACACGCCGGAGATGGCGCGGATCTCCGCCTGATGGCGGCCCCACACCTTCTCGAGGGCGTACGAGATCTCGCCCACGGACGCGCGCGCCCGGGCAGCGGCGACCGAGAGCTCGAGGAGATTGCCTCCGCGGCCCTCGGCGCAGGCCGTGAGCGCATCGAGCGCTCGGTTCGTGGCTTCCGTGTCTCGGTCACGGCGCAAGCGATCGAGCCGCTCGATCTGCGTACGACGCACGGCGGCGTTGTCGACCTTGAGGACCGGGACCGGGTCTTCGCTGATGGGACGGAATCGATTCACGCCCACGATCGTCTGACGGGCGGCGTCGATCCGCGCCTGCGTCCGCGCGGCCGCCTCTTCGATGCGCAGCTTGGGGACGCCCGCCTCGATCGCCTTGACCATCCCTCCCAGAGCTTCGACCTCGTCGATGCGCGCCATCGCGCGCGCCGCGAGATCGTGCGTGAGCCGCTCGACGTAGTAGCTGCCGCCCCAGGGGTCCACGGGCCGCGTCGTCCCCGACTCGAGCTGTAGATGGAGCTGCGTGTTGCGCGCGATGCGGGCCGAGAAGTCGGTCGGCAGCGCGAGCGCCTCGTCGAGGGAGTTCGTGTGGAGGCTCTGCGTGTGTCCTTGCGTCGCGGCCATGGCCTCGATGCACGTGCGGATCACGTTGTTGTGGATGTCCTGCGCCGTGAGCGACCAGCCCGAGGTCTGGCAGTGCGTCCGCAACGCGAGGCTCTTGGGGCTCTTCGGCTCGAAGCGGGCGACGAGCTGCGACCAGAGGAGACGGGCCGCCCGGAGCTTGGCGACCTCCATGAAGAAGTTCATCCCGATCGCGAAGAAGAACGACAGGCGCGGCGCGAACGAGTCCACGCTCATGCCCGCCGCGATGCCGCTCCGGATGTACTCGAGGCCGTCGGCCAGCGTGTAGCCGAGCTCCAGATCGGCCGTCGCCCCGGCCTCCTGCATGTGGTAGCCGGAAATGGATATCGAATTATACTTGGGCATCCGCCGGGACGTGAAGCTGAAGATGTCGGCGATGATCGTCATCGATGGTTCGGGCGGGTAGATGTACGTGTTCCGCACCATGAACTCTTTGAGGATGTCGTTCTGGATCGTGCCGGAGAGCTTCTCCGGCGCGACCCCCTGCTCCTCCGCCGCCACGATGTAGAGCGCGAGTACGGGCAGCACCGCACCGTTCATCGTCATCGAGACGCTCATCTTGTCGAGCGGGATGCCGTCGAAGAGGAGGCGCATGTCGAGGATGGAGTCGATGGCGACGCCGGCCATCCCCACGTCGCCGAGCACGCGCGGGTGGTCGCTGTCGTAGCCGCGGTGGGTCGCGAGATCGAAGGCGATCGAGAGTCCCATCTGGCCGGCCGCGAGGTTGCGCCGGTAGAACGCGTTCGAGTCCTCGGCGGTGGAGAAGCCGGCGTACTGCCTCACGGTCCACGGCTGCCGGACGTACATCGTCGGGTAGGGGCCGCGGACGAAGGGCGCGAAGCCCGGGTACGTGTCGAGGTGCGTGACCCCCTCGAGGTCGCCCGGGCCGTAGAGCGGCCGGTGCGGAATCCCTTCCGGGGTATCCCAGGTCCGGCCGGAAGTCCGAGACGACGAGTCCGGGACGGCGCCGGTGGCGATGGCGTCGAAGTCGAGGGCAGCGAAGTCGGGCAGTCGTCGCTTCATCGGAATGCGTCCAGCAGCTCGGAGAGGAGGGCGACGGCATCGCAGCCGGCGTAGAGGAACCCGTCGACGCCGGCTTCTCGAAGGGCGGTCTCGAGCGGGCCAGGGCGTCCAGCCAGGAGAATCCT
>Ga0302325_10014774_pt1 | contig 16609 bp, 8 predicted proteins | sample Palsa_T0_2_FD_201948 | JGI IMG/M metagenome (GOLD analysis project Ga0302325, IMG submission 201948) | Peat permafrost microbial communities from Stordalen Mire near Abisko, Sweden - Palsa_T0_2 | ecosystem: Environmental > Terrestrial > Soil > Palsa > Peat permafrost | place: Sweden: Abisko... | reverse complement strand
CGGTACCCGATGCCCTCACCCATCAAGGATTGCTGCCATCCGCTGGCAATCCGTCCGCCTGCACCAGCGCCACCCCCAGCGGATGTGTCGCCATTCCGATGAATCCTTCGATACAACCGTTTCTCAAGCTGCTGCCTCCTTCGAACGGACCAGGCAATGGGGATGGAACTGGCGAACTGATCACCGCGAACAAAGGCACAACTCGTGAGGACCACGGTATGGTTCGCGTCGACCACAACTTCTCGAGCACCCATTCGCTATTCGCGCGCTACACCGTAGATGACAGTTCCTCGCAGGTTCCATACGTGGGGACGCCTCCGGGCACCTATGTGCCGGGATTCCCGGCTATTCACCTGGCGCGGAATCAGTATGGAACTATTCAGGACCGCACGAAGTTCGGACCGCAATGGATCAATGAGTTGCGCTTCGGTGTCAACCGGACAACTGCTTCTTCTTCGGTCGATAATACGCATCCGGGTCTGTCTAGTTCTTTGATTCCCGGCCAACCGTTTGGAATGATCGATATTGGGGGTATGAGCCTGACAGGCAACAGCCCGTTTTTTCCTTTGAGCGATTTTTCGACCGTTTATCAGGTCCAGGACCAACTGTCGCGCACGATTGGTCGTCACACCTTGAAATTCGGCGTGGAGTTCCGAAGGCTCCAAATCAACGGGGCGCTGGATTTCGTTGCGAACGGATTGTATACCTTCCAGGACCTGACCCCCTTCGGGTTGCAAGCATCCAGCACCAACCCTGCTCTCGAATTTTTCCTTAAGGGTTTGCCTCTGTCGTACGTGGGGGTCAATCCCTCCAACGCCAATTCCGACCGCGGATACCGTGAATCTGTCGCGTCCGGTTTTGCCCAGGACTTCGTGCGCGTGAACAGCCGCTTAACCGTAAATGTCGGATTGCGCTACGATTTCTACTCCAATCCGACCGAAGCGTTCGGGCGCGAATCGGCTTTTCCGAACCCGGCGTCGGATTCCGCGCCAACCGTAGGCAAGATATTTGCCCGGACACCGCTGGATCTTCTGTCGCCCCAGGCCGGCTTTGCATGGAACGTCTTCGGCGACGGCAAAACTGTGGTGCGGAGCGGATTCGGCATCTACCGCGACAATCTCCCGGCATTCCTATTCGGTGCCGACCGGTTGTTACCGCCTTTCTTCGGTCTGGAGGAATTCGTTTTCCCTCAATTTCTAAACCCACAGAATGCTGCCCTGACCCAGCCGCTCGACGTTTTCGCGATAACCTACCACCCGAAGTTCCCATACGCGCTCCAGTATAGCCTCAACGTGGAACGCGAACTCGCGCGGGGCTTGATCCTCAGCGCGGGATACTTTGGGACGCGCGGCAATCACCTCACGCGCGAAGCTGAGCAGAACCCCTTTGAGTCGCCGCTAGGCCAGCGCTACAATCCGAACCTGGCGTCACCCCTACTAACGGACTTGACCGACGGACAATCCTTCTATAACTCTTTTCAGGCTTCCGTTTCGAAACGCTATGGACGTAACCTTTTCTGGCAGGCGTCGTATACGTTAGCCCATTCCGTGGATGATGCTTCGGTGGATTTCTCCGTGGAGTCTGTGAACGATTCCCCCGCATCTCAGAACACCTTCGATCGCAAGGGAAGCCGGGGCCCGTCAGATTTTGACATTCGGCATAATTTCGTGGCAAATGTCGTTTACGAGCCGCCTGGACGCGGGCGTCTCCTGGGAGGCTGGCAGGTTTCGGGTGTTGCGAGCGTTCACAGCGGCCTCCCCTTTACCCCAGTGCTCGACTTCGACAATGCCGATGTGCAATCGCTGCTTACTGCGGAACGTCCGAACCTTGTTGGCAACCCTTACACAGGTGGCTGTCCGAATGGCGCCAGCGTGGGTACTGCGTCATGTTGGTTCAATCCGAGCGCATTCGCAGTACCGCCACCCGGTCAGTTTGGCAATGCCGGACGAAACATCCTGCGGGGGCCCGCGTTCGCGCAATTTGACGCATCGCTGCACAAGGATTTTGCGATCGCCGATCGAGCGAAGATTACGGTTGGCGTGGAAGCTCACAACTTGTTCAACCATCCGAATTTTGGGGTTCCGAGCAATACACAAAGTCCGCTTGCCCTGGGGGGTAACGGAGACGCCGTCTTCAAGGATGCGGCGGGTCATTTCGCAGATAATGCAGGCCAAATCCTGACCACCGCCGGCACCGGGCGCCAGATTCAACTGGCCGGCCGGCTTACGTTCTGAAGGGCACTGGACACCAATGGCAGCTGCCTCTGAGTACCTGTTGGAGCCAATCCGCAAGGGAGCCGAATTCACGCTTTACCGCGCCCGGCAGCGCGGCAACCCGATGCCGCTTCTAGTAGTCGCTCCCACCGCAGAACAACCGTTGCCCCAAAGTCTGCGACGCCTGGAACACGAATTCTCGCTCGCAGAACTTGAGCCAGCGTGGGCGACCAAGCCTCTGGCGCTCACGCGCCACGAAGGACGGACAATCCTGGTTCTCGCCGACCCGGGCGGTGAGCCTCTCGACTTCGTTCTTGAGCGCAATAAGGAGCAGCCACTCGATGTGGCTTACGTTCTGCGCCTTGCCATTAACCTGGCAACGGCGCTCGGCCATGTCCACCAGCGCGGTCTGATCCACAAAGACGTCAAGCCCGAGAACGTGCTCGTCGACGACGCCGGCCAGGTGTGGCTCACCGGCTTCGGCATCGCGTCCCGGCTGCCGCGCGAGCGCCAGGCGCCCGCGCCGCCGGAAATCATTGCCGGCACCCTTGCCTACATGTCTCCCGAACAGACGGGCCGCATGAATCGCTCGATCAATACCCGCAGCGATCTCTACTCTTTGGGTGTGACTCTGTATGAAATGCTTACGGGCGTGCTCCCGTTTGCTGCCGCCGATCCTTTGGAATGGGTTCACTGCCACATCGCACGTCAACCAGTAGCGCCTGCAGATCGCCACGCGGTCCCGGAGGCGCTATCCGCCATCACCATGAAGCTTCTCGCCAAGAATGCGGAGGAGCGCTATCAGACCGCCGCGGGTCTGGAAGCCGATCTTCGGCGGTGCTTGTCGGAATGGGAATCGCACGCTCGCATCGATTCATTTCCTCTGGGTACGCACGACTCGTCGGATCGGTTGCTGATACCCGAGAAGCTCTACGGGAGGGAGAGCGAGGTCGATGCTCTGCTCGCGGCGTTCGGCAGGGTGGTGGCGCGGGGCGCCGCTGAAATAGTGCTCGTATCCGGCTATTCGGGTGTCGGCAAATCCTCGGTGGTGAACGAACTGCACAAGGTGCTGGATCCGCCGCGGGGTCTTTTCGCCGCAGGCAAGTTCGACCAGTACAAGCGCGACGTACCGTACGCGACCCTGGCGCAGGCATTCCAGATGCTGGTGGGCCAAATTCTGGTTGCGAGCGGAGCCGAGGTGGAGCATTGGCGGCACGCCCTGCTCGAGGCGTTGGGGCCGAATGGGCAACTGATGATCGACCTCATACCCGAGCTCGAATTCATCATCGGCAGACAGCCGCCCGTTGCAGATCTGCCGCCGCGAGAAGCGCGGGACCGTTTCCAGTTGGTGTTCCGGCGTTTCCTCGGCGCGTTCGCGCGCCCGGAGCATCCGCTGGCGTTATTCCTCGACGATCTGCAGTGGCTGGATACGGCAACCCTGGAATTGCTGGAGTTCCTGATTACCGATCCGGACGTACGGCACGTGCTGCTGATCGGAGCCTACCGGGACAACGAAGTCAGTTCGTCTCATCCGCTGATGCGCACGCTGGCCGCGATCCGCAACGCTGGAGCTAGGGCGCAGGAAATCGTGCTGGCGCCTCTCGGGCTCGATGAGGTCGAGCGGCTCGTCGCCGATGCTCTGCACTGCGGGCAGAACTCCGCTGGTCCGCTGGCGCTGTTGGTCTATGAGAAGACCGGCGGCAATCCGTTCTTTGCGATCCAGTTCCTCACCGCACTGTTCGAGGAAGGCCTGCTCCGGCTCGATCGGGATTCGACGGCCTGGATCTGGGACCTGGATCGGATTCGCGCCAAAAACTACTCCGGCAACGTGGTGGATCTCATGGTGGCAAAGCTTCGGCGATTGCCGCTTCATACGCAGACCGCTCTCCGGCAACTCGCGTGTCTCGGGAACACGGCCGAGATCGCGACATTGGGTTGGGTCTTCGGACAATCTGATGAGGAGATTCACGCTGCGCTTCAGGAAGCCGTCCGCGCCGGCCTGATTCTTCGCCTCGAGGATTCTTATGCCTTCCTCCACGATCGGATTCAGGAGGCGGCCTATGCGCTCATCCCCGAAAGCGAGCGCTCCGAAGGACACCTTCGGATTGGCCGGGCGCTGCTGGCGAGCATGACGGCGAACGGCATGGACGACCGTCTGTTCGATGTTGTCAACCAACTGAATCGGGGAGCCGCACTGCTGGTCGACCACGACGAGAAAGTCCGGGTAGCCGCAGTTGACCTGAGGGCCGGGCGTAAGGCCAAAGCGTCCGCGGCCTATGCGTCGGCGCGGATGTACTTTGCGGCCGGCATGGCGCTGCTGGACGAAGGGGACTGGAGCAGCCAATACGAATTAACGTTTAACCTCTGGTTGGAACGCGCGGAATGCGAGCTTCTGACCGCCGACTTCGATACAGCGGGGCAACTGATCGAGCAGTTGTTGGCGCGTGGAGCCACCAAAGTTGACGAATCCGCCGTCTATTGTCTGAAGGTGCAGCTCCAGATCGTGAAGTCCGAAATCCAGGAGGCCGTGAACAGCGCCCTCCTATGTCTCCGAGGCTTTGGTATCGACATGCCTGCGCATCCGACTCTGGAGCAGGTCCAGGCCGAATACGGGGCGGTCTGCCACGCTTTGAATGGGCGCTCGATTGAAAGCCTGATCGATCTACCGCTCGTGACCGATCCGGAACTTCAGGCCGCCATGAACGTGCTCTCAGCGCTTTTTGCCCCTGCCTACCTGAGCGACTTTAATTTGGCGTGCCTGCAGATGTGCCTCCTTGTGAAGACTAGCCTGCAGCATGGGATGAGCGGCGCTTCCGCGTACGCTCTTGCCAGTTGGGCCTCGGGGCCTGGATGGGTCTTTCACCGTTACGATGAGTCCTATCGCTTCGCGAGGCTTGCATGCGACCTAGTCGAAAAGCACGGCTTCGTCGCAAGCCAGGCGAGAGTATACGCCTCGACGGCCCAAGCTGCCGCGTGGACGCAACCGGCCACGACTGCGATCGATTTCAATCGGAGAGCCACCCGGGCCGCCATCGAGATGGGTGATCTCGCCTTCGCTTGCTTCCCGCTGGTCGTATCTATACCATTCCTCCTCCTACGGAACGACCCACTCGAGGTGCTGTGGCGCGAAGCGGACATGGCGCTGGACTTCGTCCGAAAAGTCCAATTCCGCGACCTCGCGGACATCATCGTGAGCCAGCAACGCTTCATCGCGACGATGCGCGGCCGGACCACAACCTTCTCCACCTTCAACGACGCCCAGTTCGACGAGGCGACGTTCGAGGCGCAGCTCACCGGGTACCGGATGCCGATGCTGATCTGCTCTTATTGGATCGTTAAACTGCAGGCGCGGTTCCTGTCAGGGGACTACGCCGAGGCGCTGGCAGCCGGCGGCAACGCGAAGCCGCTGCTTCAGACCTCAGCCGGCCAGATTGCGGCGCTGGATTACTTCTATTACGTCGCGCTGACGGTATCGGCGCTTTACGACGCGGCGGCGGCCGATCAAAAGGAAGCGTGGCGTGAACTCCTGGAAGCTCATCGGGAACAACTGGGGGAGTGGGCCGAAAACTACCCGCCGACTTTCGGCGACAAATACACGCTGGTCCTGGCCGAGATCGCCCGCATCGAAGAGCGAGACGCCGACGCGCTGGGCCTATACGAGCAGGCTATCGATTTGGCACGCGAGCAAGGCTTCGTTCAAAACGAAGGGTTGGCCCACGAACTGACGGCGCAATACTACCTGGCGCACCGCCTTGAAACGGTCGGCTACGCTCATCTCCGAAACGCGCGGAACTGCTATGACCGTTGGGGCGCCCACGGAAAAGTAAAGCAACTCGAAGAACGCTACCCGCGGCTCCGAGAGGAACGAACGCGTGCCACATCTGCCATGATTGGGCCGTCGGCCGGGCAGTTGGATGTCGAGACTGTAGTCAAAGCCTCGCAGGCGCTTTCGAGCGAGATGCTCCTTCCCAAGCTGATCGAGAAGCTCTTGCAAATTACGGTTGAGAATGCCGGGGCTGAGCGGGGTTTGTTAATCATGCTTCGGGACGGCGAGCCGCGCATCGAAGCTGAAGCCACCACTCGCTCCGGTAAGGTCGAGGTCGCGGTTCGACAGAGCACCGTCACGCCGTCTGACCTTCCGCCATCCGTGCTGCATTACGTGATCCGGACACAGGAGAGCGTGATCCTCGATGACGCCTCCGCCGATAACGTGCATTCAAAGGACGAATATGTGCGGCGGAAGCGCGCGAGATCCCTCCTCTGCCTGCCAATCGTCAAACAAGCGAAGCTTGTCGGGGCACTCTATCTGGAGAACAATCTGACTCCGTGCGCCTTCACGCGGGATGGGGTTACAGTGCTGCAGTTGCTTGCTTCGCAGGCGGCAATTTCTCTGGAGAATGCCCGCCTCTATTCCGATCTGCAACTCCAGGCTGAGCTGCTTCAGCGCCTTCCTGTGTCCGCTTGGACGCTCACGCCTGATGGCACAGTGGACTTCGTGAATCAAGTTTGGCTTGAATTCTCCGGTCAGAATCTCGATTTCGTCCGGTCGCATCCCGAGGCCTGGATGACCGCGGTCCACCCCGAAGAGCGCGAAGCAGCATCGGGGGCCTTCTGGGCTGGAGTGCGCTCGGGACAGGATTTCGCGATTGAAACCCGCTCCCTCCGCGCGCACGACCAGACATATCGTTGGCATCTCCAACAAGCTCTGGTCTTGCGCGATGCGGAAGGAAAGGTTCTTAAATTTGTCGGTACAACCACCGACATCGACGACCAGAAGCGTGCCGAAGAAGAGTTACGGGCGAATGAACTCCGCTTGCGCGAGATGACCGAGACCATTCCGGAGATGCTGTGGAGCGCCACGCCAGAAGGTGCGATCGATTACTGCAATACACGCTTCCTTGACTACACCGGCTTCCCGGCCGAAGAAGTAATGGGCAACGGTTGGCAGAAAACCATTCATCCCGATGACGCAAATCGAGCCGGGCCGGCGTGGATGTTCTCCGTCAGTTCCGGGGCGCCCTACCGGGTCGAGGTTCGCACCTTCCACGCCGCCGATCGCACCTGGAGATGGTGCCTGGTGTCGGCGCTCCCGTTGCTGAATCCACGAGGGCGCATCCTTAAATGGCACGGGACGATTGTGGACATGCACGATTGGAAGAAGGCGGAAGAGAAGATCCGCCAAAGCGAGAAGGAAGCTCGGCAACTTCTCGACTTGTCCCCGTTGCACATCACTGAATTGGGGCCCGATGGGGCGCGACTCTACACCAATCGTGCATCGCTCGATTATTACGGCATAACTTTGGACGAATGGCGGGGCGCCGACTTAACGCAGGTATTGCATCTTCTGGACGCCGAAATCGTTACGAAGGATCTTCCCGGAAAACTCCAAAGTGGATCGCCATTTGAGTACGAAGCGCGGCTCAGGAGAAAGGACGGACAGTATCGTTGGTTTCACTACCGCTTGAGTCCGATGTTAGACGAGGAGGGGCGCAAGACGCGATGGTATGCTGCGGGGACCGATATTGAGGAACTCAAGGTGGCCGGGCAAAGGCTCCAGGAAGAGAACGTAGCGCTGCGCGAAGAAGTCGATAAGGCGTCCATGTTCGAAGAGATCGTGGGAACTTCGGCGTCCCTGAAAAAGGTGCTCTCCCGCGTCACCAGAGTGGCGCCGACCGACTCCAGCGTTCTGATCACCGGCGAAACCGGCACTGGCAAGGAGCTAGTAGCGCGCGCCATCCACAGGCGGTCACCGCGATCTTCGCACGCATTTGTGAGTGTGAATTGCGCCGTGATCCCTCGCGAACTCATCGCATCGGAATTATTCGGCCATGAGAAGGGCGCCTTCACGGGTGCAACCCAGCGACGTTTAGGACGCTTTGAGCTGGCAGAGAAGGGCACCATCTTCCTCGATGAAGTTGGAGAACTCCCGGCAGAAACGCAGATCGCCCTTTTGCGGGTTCTGCAGGAACGCGAATTTGAGCGCATCGGAGGGTCCGGACCCATTCGGACCGATGTACGGGTGATTGCCGCCACTAATCGCGACCTGGAGGCTGCCATCGAATCGGGTACGTTCCGCAGTGACCTGTTTTACAGGCTGAACGTCTTTCCCGTTGAGCTGCCGCCTTTGCGGAAACGCAGCGAAGATATTCCCTTGCTTGTCACGTATTTCCTGAATCGATACGCACGGAAAGCAGGCAGGCACTTTACGGCGGTCGACAAGAACAGCCTCGAACTGCTCCAATCGTACGCTTGGCCTGGTAATATTCGGGAGCTACAGAACGTAATCGAGCGATCCGTTATTGTCAGCGAGTCACAGACTTTTTCGGTGGATCAAAGCTGGCTTTCCGGTCGGCCTTCGTCCGCGGCCCCGGATATTCAGCCGACTCTTTTCAACCGGCTGCTTCCTGCTCAGGAGAAAGCCGTGATTGAGGCTGCCTTGCGCGAATGCAGAGGCCGTGTATACGGACCCTCCGGTGCCGCCGCTAAACTCGGGATGCCGCGGACCACTCTGGAAACGAAGATCAAGGCATTGAAAATCAACAAGCATCGCTTCAAGGGGACAGATCTCCCAAAGGACCCCTAGGACCCCGCTACTGCTCGAACAGTTTTTTGCCCCATATACATCAATTGACGGAAGTCGTCATTTTACGAGACGTCAATATCCTTTATTTCAGTAGTTTACATTGGTCCTCACCATGCTTTCACACGGGAATGAGCGGCACGCTAAGAATTCAGAGGAAGGCAAACGGGGATGTGGTCTTCAGTCTAAGCGGCCGGATCGACAACGAGCACATTGCTGAGCTGGAAGCGCTCATCAGCGCTGAAGGGAAAGATAGCCGAATCATTCTCGACCTCAAGGATATGACTTTGACCGGCCAGGACGGTATCACCTTTCTCGCTCAGTGCGAAGCGGATGGCGTCGTGTTGGTCAATTGCGATCCATATGTCCGCGAATGGATCACAAGACAAAGAACCGGAACGTAGCGCACGCCGGTTTTGATCAGAAGAAAACGCGGAACGAGTCTTGCATTCAAAGGGAGTCACGCAAATGACGACGTTAGATTTGATTGGATCCAGTCCTAAATTCCTGTCAATGATGGCAGAAGTCGCGAGAGTCGCGCCGGTAGATTCCGCGGTTTTGATCCAGGGAGAAACGGGCACCGGAAAAGAAGTGATTGCGAGAGCCATTCATGAAGCCAGCCGACGGCGCCATAACCGTTTTGTGGCCCTCAATTGCGCTGCAATTCCAAGCGCGCTGCTCGAGAGCGAACTGTTTGGCCACGAAAGAGGCGCATTCACAGGCGCATGCACACAAACCAAGGGGCGATTTCAGATGGCCGACGGGGGCACGCTTTTTCTGGATGAGATTGGCGACATGGCGCTGGAACTTCAGCCCAAGCTGTTGCGCGCCCTGCAGGAGCGGGAGTTCGAGCGTTTGGGTAGCGGCCAGACCATCCGGGTCAACGTGCGGGTGGTCGCGGCAACCAACCAGGATCTCGGGCAACTGGTGAGCAAGAAGCTGTTTCGGGCAGACCTGTTCTACCGGCTCAACGTAATTCCAATCTGCCTGCCCCCGTTGCGTGAGCGCATTCAGGACATTCCCCAATTGACGGAGTTTTTCGTCACAAAGTTTGCCGCCAGCCTCAACAAGCCGATCGATTCGATTCCCGATGAAGTGATGGCAGTCCTCAAAGGGCACGATTGGCCGGGGAATATTCGCGAACTGCAGAATTTCATTGAGCGCGCGGTGCTGTTTTCGCCCGGTTCGGTGCTGCGCGTGCCTCTCGACTTGAAGCAGACGGTGAATGCGAACTCCGAGAGCACTGCACGCACGCTTGCCGACGCCGATCGCGAGCATATCCTGGAAACATTGAACCAAACCAACTGGCTGATCGGAGGGCAGGACGGAGCGGCCAATCGGCTTGGATTGCCGCGAACTACGCTGATTTACAAGATGCGAAAGCTTGGAATTGAAATACGCCGATCCACGAGGGCGCGCCCCATTCGGCAGTTGGCGGATGAACAGTGCTGTGCCGCCGCGAACTGTTGAGGAACGTCCCGTATCCGGGCATGTTGTTGGGAGCGGGCTGCTAACGATGGGTCATCATGATCGACTCTTCTGATTTTTGCGCGAAAACAATGCCGCTCAGCCACGGAGGCGGCCGTATGCCCGTGCTCGGCTTTGGCACCCTGATTCCCGATCCAGCCGCGACGATAAGTGCCACCAGAGACGCGCTGGAAGCTGGATTTCGACACTTTGACTGTGCGGAACGATATCGCAATGAGCGTGAGGTCGGTCAAGCGTTGCATACAGGACTCGTCGCTGGAGGCATTGCGCGTGAAGACATCTTTGTTACTACAAAGTTGTGGAACACCAATCATAGGCCTGAACGCGTCGAACCGGCTTTCGAGGCGAGCCTGGACAGACTTGGCCTCAACTATCTGGACCTCTATCTCAGTCACACTCCATTTGCATTTCAACCGGGGGACGACCAGGATCCGCGGGATCAAAACGGCAATGTCGTTTACGATCGCGGTGTGACTTTGCTCGATACTTGGAGGGCGATGGAGAGCCTCGTGGACGGTGGCAAATGCCGGGCCATCGGACTCTCTGACATCAGCTTGGATGGGTTGTTGCCCATCTACGAATCCGCGAGAATCAAGCCGGCCGTGGTCCAGGTCGAAGCACATCCGTATCTGCCGGAAACGGAGCTTCTGAAATTCTGCAAGCAGAACGGCGTCGTGTTTTTGGCTTTTGCGCCATTGGGTCACGGCATAAGGCCTGGGCCGCTTGAAGATCCAGTGATTTCGGCAATTGCCGCGCGAGTGGGCCAGACGCCGGCGCAGGTACTGTTGGCTTGGGCGGTGCAGCGTGGCACGGCTTTGCTTACAACGCCGAGAACCGCAGCCCGCGCGCGAGAGAATTTCAACATCTCCGCTCTTCCGGAAGACGCGCTTGATGAAATCAATCGAATTCAAACTAGACAGAGGTTCAATGAAGTAGTGAAGACCGGCAGCCCCGGTTTCATTCCACAAGGTAGATGAATCCGGTCGACCGTGCTTTGCTTGTGAAAGGAATTGAATCATGCGCTATGATCTCGTACCCGGAAACGTTTTTCCTAACTATCAGTTGCCCGATCACACGGACACACCGCGGAGGCTCAGCGAACTCCAGGGCGATGATCCCCTGATCCTGACGCTTGCGCGTGGCCACTACTGCCCGAAAGAACATCAGCAGCATCTGGATCTTGCCGCGTTTTATCCGAAGATCGCTGTGGCATACACCCAGATTGCCACGATCTCCACCGATGACCACCACACTCTGCAGGAGTTCCGCGCTTCGGTGGGCGCCCAGTGGACCTTCCTCTCCGACCCCGAAAGAACGGTTCAGAAGGACCTCGACATCGCGGAGTATACCGACCCGGAGCATAATCCGATGATTCCGCACACACTCGTGCTCAAGCCGGGACTCATCATCCACAGCGTCTATAACGGTTATTGGTTCTGGGGGCGGCCCTCTGTCGTCGACCTCTGGCACGACCTGCGCGCCGTGACGAGCGAGATCCGCCCCGACTGGGATCTAAGCGCCCCCGGACTCCGCGAGGCTTGGAACGCAGGTAACTTATCCGCTTTCCACGGATGGAACAAGGATCCAAAAGCGGTTTAGCTTGGACTGGATTACCGAAGACCCGCGAGCGTAAGCGTATACCACTGTCGCGGATCCGTCCAGGTCTGCTTGATCGTAAAGCCGGCATCATCCAACAAGGCGCTCAGCGTCTTCCGGGTGAATTTGTAGCTACTCTCGGTATGGATGGTTTCAAAGGCCGCGAATTGAACGCTAAGTTCCGCGGCCGGGATATCTACCGATTGATCGCGTGTACTCTCCAGGTGCATCTCCATGCGTGACTCCCCGCGATTCCAGCGGGCTCGATGACGGAAGCACCCGGTATCGAAGTTCGCGCCGAGTTCTCGATTGAGGCGATGCAGAATATTCAAATTGAACTCTGCGGTGACACCATCCTTGTCGTCATACGCCCGCACGAGAGTCGCTTCGTCTTTCACCATATCTGTACCTAACAGCAGGGCGTCGCTGGCTCTCAGCTCAGACCTCAGATTGCGAAGAATCGTGCGAGCCTCCCGCGGCGAGAAGTTGCCGATGCTCGAACCAATGTACATCGCGAGCGTGGTCCCCTTGAACCGTTCCAGCTTTGGCGGGTGAGTGACGTAGTTCGCCACCATCGGCTGCAGCTGCACATCCGGCAACAGGCAACCGATGCTGTCGCACGCTTCATCGAGTGCATCCGACGAGACATCAACCGGAAAGTAGATTACTTCGCTTCGCAGGCGCGTTGCGGCTTTCAGGAGAATGCCTGTCTTGGCGGCTGTCCCCGCTCCCAACTCCAGCAGGCGAAAGGGCCGAGAGTGGTCGGGACCAGTCGCTGTGATAATCGCCTCGGCATGGTTCGCCAAAATGTCGCGCTCCGTTCGCGTGGGATAGTATTCCGGCAGGGTCGTGATGCACTCGAAAAGACGTGAACCCTCGGAATCGTAGAGCATCCACGGAACCAGAGATCGTGGTTGTTTGAGCAGCCCGCGCCAAACCTCATCGATCAGCGCCTCGCGCGTGTCTAACGGGGCAAGGCTGGGGGCGAGGCTTGTGCCTTCGAATGTCGGAAAATCGGTCGTGCTATTCATATTTGAGAGTCCTTAGGCGGCCAAACGTATCCCCGTGAACTGCCACCGCGTCGCCGGCTGAAAGAAATTACGGTAGGTTGCGCGTATGTGAGTCGCAGGCGTGACGCATGATCCTCCACGCAGAATCATCTGGCCGGACATAAATTTGCCGTTATATTCGCCCAGGGCGCCAGGAATGGGTTTGTAGCCCGGATAGCCTGTGTAAGGACTTGCTGTCCACTCCCAGCAGTCCCCGAAGAGTTGGTCAAGGCCATCGCCGGACGCGATTGCGGGATGTAGCCTCCCGGTGTCAAGTAAGTTTCCGTAAATCGCACTGCCATTTGCGGCAAGTTCCCATTCCGCTTCTGTCGGAAGGCGGCAGCCTCGCCAGCGTGCGAACGCATCGGCCTCAAAAAAGCTCACGTGGCACACGGGCGTATCAAGCAAGGCGGAAAGCGGATGCCAACCTCGAAGGGTGAAGATGCGCCATCCGCTGCTGTCCGCGGCATCACGTTCCCAATAGAGTGGCACCCGCCACCCCTGTTTCCTCACAGCTTCCCAGCCATCGGAAAGCCAAAACTCGGGGCGCGCGTATGCGTCATCGGACATGAACTCGAGATACTCTCGACAGGTCACGCTGCGGTTTGCGATCCGGAAGGCTTCCAGGTACACCTTGTGCCGCGGAGTTTCGTTATCGAAGCAGAAGTCGAGGCAGTTCGTCGAATCTATCGGATAACCAATTTCACTCACACCGCCACGGAAATGATGCCACATGAGCTCGGATGGTGAAAGGTCGTGTGCTCCCGCTAAAGGTTTGGCGTCGTACGCGGGACGCAGTGGATTCGAGAAGAAGGCATGCTTAATGTCGGTCAGCATTAATTCCTGGTGTTGCTGCTCGTGGTTGAGGCCCAAAATGACGCGTCGCGCTGCTTCTTCATGCATATGGCCTGCGAAGAGCTTTTCCATCGCCTTGTCCACATGCATACGAAATGCGATCACCTCATCGAGCGACGGACGCGAAAACGCAGCGCGCAGGTGCCTTTCTGGAGGCGCTTCTCCAATCGAGTTGTAGTAGCTATTGAATAGCCAGCGAAACTCTTCGCGAAAGGATTTGTAATCCGGAAGGAAGGGACGCAGCACAAACGTCTCGAAGAACCAGGTTGTGTGCGCCTGATGCCACTTCATCGGACTGGCCTCCGGGCAGGATTGCATCATCTGATCCTCAGCGGAGGTTCGTGCCGCAAGCGAGCTTGTTACCGACCGCACAGCTCTATATCCGATGCCAAGACGGCCAGTTGCTCCTTTCAAGTCCCAAGCGCCTGAGGTCAACGCTCGATCGAGTGATGTTGTTTGCGCAGTCACAACCTTGCGAAATGCATTTCAGGAACCAGCACGTACGTGTCGTGCAGGGAACGGCAGCGTTCTCGAAATCAAAGCTTTTACCGTACGTCGAATGGGTCACCCATCGCGTGGAGTGCCGCGAAGGCCATCCGCCTGACACCGACAGCCGACTGTTGACAGTGATGAACGGCGACGGAATTCGCTCCCGGTTGCCGACCGCATTTTCGAGATCGGGGCTTGAAGATCGACAACCGGCAAAATGCCGTGTCGGAGATTCGTCAATCGCCATTTGACCCAGTTCCTTTTAAATCGACAGCATCATTGAGATGACGCTCGAGGAGATGACACTCGAGGCAGCAATTTCTGTGCCCAAGACGTTGCTGGTGGGGTGGCCCCGCACGTGCAATCGCATTTCCCGCGGTCAGCGGATGCCATCAAAAATGGCGGACGGAGTCCTTGTTACCCTTCGCCGGGGGGCCAGGCCGCCGGGCAAAGGAGTTCAATGATCAAAACCTACGACGCGATTATTATCGGAACCGGTCAGGCGGGTCCCTTCCTGGCGCAGCGCCTAGCAGGGGCGGGAATGAAAGTTGCGATCATTGAGCGAAAATTGTTCGGTGGCACGTGTATCAACACCGGCTGCACACCTACCAAGACTATGGTCGCAAGCGCGTATGCGGCCCACACGGTTAGTCGCGCAGCCGATTTCGGAGTAATCAACAACGGCGCGGCGAGCGTGGACATGACGCTCGTCAAAGCGAGGAAGGACGCGATTTCGGGGCAGTCGAGAACCGGCGTCGAGAGCTGGCTGAGAGGAATGGCAAACTGCAGCGTGTACCAGGGCCACGCTCTCTTGGAGTCGCCGACAGAAGTAAGTGTCGGCGCGGAGAGGCTCACGGCGGATCGGATATTCATCAACGTGGGCGGTCGCGCAGTGGTGCCTCAGATGCCCGGCATCGCAGAAGTCCCATACCTTACCAACAGCTCCATCATGGACGTGGACTTTCTTCCGCGTCACCTGGTCATAGTAGGCGGCGGTTACATCGGCCTGGAATTCGCGCAAATGTACCGCAGGTTTGGGAGTGAAGTCACCATTATCGAGATGGCGCCGCACCTGGCTCAGCACGAAGATGAAGATGTTTCGAGCGCCATTCAGAGCATCCTTGAGTGCGAGGGCATCCACGTTCGGACAAACGCAACTTGTATCGGTTTTTCGAAGCGCGGCGACCATGTTCTCGCCCGTGTTGATTGCGTCGATGGCGATCCCGAGGTAAGCGGGTCACACGTCCTGCTAGCGGTGGGGCGCCGTCCGAACACCGATGACCTCGGTCTCACAGAAGCAGGAGTTGCCGTCGATAAACGCGGCTACATTGTGGTGGATGACCAGTTGCACACCAGCGTCCCGGGAATTTGGGCGTTAGGGGATTGCAATGGGAGGGGCGCATTCACCCATACGGCCTTCAACGATGCTGAAATCGTCGGGGCAAATCTTCTGGACAATGACCCGCGCAAAGTCAGTGATCGCATTACGGCTTACGCGCTGTATATTGACCCCCCGCTCGGCCGTGCGGGCTTGACGGAGGCAGAAGTCCGCAAAACCGGCCGCCGCGCGCTGATCGGGCGGCGACCGATGACGAAGGTTGGTCGCGCCGTTGAGAAGGGCGAGACGCAGGGGTTTATGAAGATCATGGTGGATGCCCAGACCCACGAAATCTTGGGAGCCGCCATCCTTGGAACTGGCGGCGACGAGCCATTCACTCAATCCTTGACGTGATGTATGCCAGAGCGCCGTATACTACCATTCAACGGGCCGTGCATATTCACCCGACTGTTTCGGAACTCATCCCTACAATGCTCGGCGAACTTCAGCCGCTTTCGGACGCAGCCGAATTGCGCGCCGTGAACGGCGCGGGCGGGGCCCGCGTGGGATAACGGGAGCTTACATATGACGATGACCGAACCGGAAAGGCTTTCGCTGAAAGAGCTACGCCGTCTTGCATCGGCTGCTCCACCATGTATCTCGATCGTTCTTCTCGAACGCGAGGCTCGCGATGCGCGAATTGCCTTCAAAGACGCGCTTGTTCCGGTTCGCAGCAAGCTGGCAGACAGCGCATCCAAGCATGACATCGCCTCCCTTCTCGATCCCCTAGAGGTTGCGGCTACGAGCGTGATCGATTCCTCCAAGGAGCCGGCGACGTTCATTTTTCTGCGCTCGCCGGACGTGTGCGAGTCATTCCGCACGCGATATCTCCTTGGCCAACCCGTCGCCGCCGTTGGTGAGTGCTTCCAGCTTCGTCCGCTGCTGGCGCTAGCCAGCAAACACCTGGAGTTCTACATTCTCGCCTTAAAGCTGAATGATACGCGCATCTTCAAATGCACGG